>Ga0154742_1023_pt4 | contig 30618 bp, 22 predicted proteins | sample Rifle2008BG16ft_FD_105750 | JGI IMG/M metagenome (GOLD analysis project Ga0154742, IMG submission 105750) | Candidatus Aminicenantes bacterium RBG_16_63_16 | reverse complement strand
GTCCTTGCCGGAAAAGCTCCCGCCGCCGTGGCTGCCGACGCCGCCGTAGGTGTCGACGATGATCTTTCGCCCGGTGATACCGGTGTCGGCCAGGGGCCCCCCCTGCTCAAAACGCCCGGTGCCGTTGATGATGATCTTGGTCTTCTTGTCCAGGAGCGACGCCGGGATCACCTTCTTGATGACCTGCTGCCGGATGCCCTCCCGGAGATCGTCCATTTTTACGGTCGCGTTGTGCTGGGCGGCGATGACGATGGCCTCGATCCGGCGGGGCGTGTCCCCCTCGTACTCGATCGTGACCTGGGATTTCCCGTCGGGCCGGAGGTAGGGCAGTATCCTCTCGCGGCGGGCCTCCCTCAGCCGGCGGACGAGCTTGTGGGCCAGGACGATCGGCATGGGCATGAGCTCTTCGGTCTCGCTGCAGGCGTAGCCGAACATGATCCCCTGGTCCCCAGCGCCCTGCTCGTGATCGGGGGATTCGCTGACACCCATCGAGATGTCCTTGGACTGCTCGTGGATGGACGAGATGACGCAGCAGGTCTCGTAATCAAACCCGAACACGGCCTGGGTGTAGCCGATATCCTTGATGACGCTCCGGACGAGTTTCTGGAAGTCGCAGTAGGCGTCGGTCGTGATTTCACCGGCGATGAGCACCAGCCCGGTGGTCACCATGGTTTCACAGGCCACCCGGCTCAGCGGGTCCTGGGCGATGAGATCGTCCAGAATGCTGTCGGAAATCTGGTCGCAGATCTTGTCAGGGTGTCCCTCGGTCACCGATTCCGAAGTGAAAAGATGCTTTCCTGCCTTGCTCATGGGTTAACCTCCTCGGGGCAGTACGAAATGACAGTCGGTCATACTATATCAACCGCGCCCGATTTTCAACTGGTTTCGGCGTGGAATTTCCCTCGGGTTTATGATATTTTAGTTTTGCCCGCGGGGCGGAAGTCTATCAGCATGTCCAAAAAGCTTCTCGGAGCCGTCGTTCTGCTGGCCCTGGCCGGCGGCCTGGGCTCGCCGGCGGCGGCCGCGCAGGACGAGCCCGCCCTTCCCTTCCCCGTGACCTCCTATGCGCTGAAGAACGGGCTCCGGGTCATCCTGTCCGAGGACGATTCACTGCCCATCGTCTCCGTCGTTCTCGCCTACAGGGCGGGCTCCCTGCGGGAGCAGCCCGGCAAGACGGGACTCGCCTATCTCCTCGAACACCTGATGATGTTCAACGGCTCCCTGAACGTCGGGCCGATGCAGCATATCGGCTATATCAACCGCGTCGGGGGCGAACCGAACGCCAGCACCACGGCCGAACTCACCTATTTTTATGAGACGGTCCCGTCCAATCAGCTAGGGCTCGTGCTCTGGCTGGAGTCGGACCGGATGCGGACTCTCGAAATCGACGCCGCCAAGGCCGAGCGGTGGAAGCAGTCCCTGCTCGACGACCTCGCTCAGCGCACCGCCGCGGAGCCCTACCTGGAGAGCTCGCTGGCCTTTGACCGGCTGCTGTTTCCAGAATTCATGCATCATCACGGCATCCTGGGGAAGGAAGAGGACATCCGGAACCTGACCCCGGGCGACATCGCGGATTTCTACGTCGGTCACTATACTCCGAACAACGCCGTCCTGGTCATTGCCGGCGACATCAGCCTTCCCCGAGCCAGGGAGCTCACGGACAGGTATTTTGAGACCATCCCGCCGGGCCGGGACGTTCCCCCGCCGCCGGCGCCCCGCCCGCCGCAAAAGAAGTCCCTTGTCCAGATGTTCCCGGAATCCCTGGCGCCCTACCCGGCTTTCTACCTGGGCTACCGGGTCGCCCCGCCCTATTCGGCGGATTATTACGGCCTGGCCGTCCTTGACTATTTTCTGCTGAAGGGCAGGACTTCGCGGCTGACCAGGCGCCTGATCAAGAAGGATAAGCTGGCCTTCTTCCTGGACGGCGGCCTAGAGAAGCGCGGCGACGTGGCGGCGCTCAAGATTTTCGCCACGAGCAACACCCAATCGTCGGCGGACCTGTGCCAGAAAGCCATTTTATCGGAGATCGGCAAGCTCCGCCTTGGCCCTGTCCCGGAGGAAGAATTGGACCGGGCGAAAAACGTCCTGAAGCGGGACTATGTCGGCCGGTTCTCGTCGACCCTGGACCGGGCCATGTTCCTGGCGGAGATGTATTTCTCCCCAGTCGGGCTGGAAAACGCGGCGCGCGAGCTGGGCCGGTATCTCGCGGTGACGCCGGCCGGTCTCCAGAACGTCTGCATCCGCTACCTGATGCCGGAAAACTGCATCATCATGAACGTCAAGATGAGATGAGAAGGCGCCTCAGCTTCGTCCTGGCCGTCGTCCTCGCCGGGTCCGCCGCGCTCGGACAGGAGAGATTCCGGAAATCGCCGCCGGTCCCCGACCGGCTGCCGGAGCTCAGTCTGCCCAAGATCGACAGCATCCGGCTGAGCAATGGGCTGACCGTCGCCGTGATCTATCTCAAGAACTGCCCCTTCATCTGCGCGCAACTGACCATCCTGGCCGGGGAGCGGGACAGCCCGGAGAGCCTCCCCGGGCTGGCCGGGTTCACGGCCGAAATGGTGAGCCGCGGCACGCCGCTCGTCTCGGCCTCCGACATCGAGGAACGGCTGGAGGAAATCGGCGGGGCCTTTTCCGCCACAGCGACGCTCGACTACTCCAGGCTCTCTCTGGTCTTTCTGGACGAGTACCTGGACCGCGCGCTGGAGACGGTCAGCCTGATGGCGCTCCGGCCCGACTTCTCCGACAAGGAGGTCGCCGGGCTCAGGTTTACCCAGCGCTATGAGATGCTCCAGGAAGAGCGGAACCCCGAGTTCATCGGCCGGCGCCAGCTGCTTCGGGTCCTGTTCGGCAATCACCCCTACCGGAAGGGCATGTTCAGCCAGGATGTCTTCCGGAACATCCGCCGCCGGGATGTCCTGGACTTCTACCAGCGCTTCTACCGGCCCAACAATGCGATCGTGGTGCTGGCCGGGGACCTCAACCTGACCGCCGCCGCCCGGAAGGTTAGCCGGTATTTCAGCACTTGGAGGGAGGGCGAAGTGCTCCGGCAGCCGACGCCCCCGCCCGCGGCCATCGAGCGGGAGAGGCTCTGCCTCGTCGACCTCCCCAGGGCCAAGGATGCCACCCTCTTCGTGGGGAACCTGGTCTTTCCGATCGACGACCCCGACTTTTTTCCTTTCCTGGTCCTGAATCAGGCTCTCGGCGGGACACCCAACAGCCGCCTGTTCATGAACCTGAGGGAATCCAAGGAATACGCCCACTTCGCCTTCAGCGAAGTCGACCTCTACAGGTCGAGCGGCGTCTTTTCCATCCGGGCCCGGGTTATCCCGTCGGCCTGCTACTCCGCCGTGCAGGAGATCCTGGGGGAGATCGACCGTATCGGCCGCGAGAAAGTAACCACCTTCGAGCTCGAGCAGGCCAAGTCCTATCTCATCGGCAACTTCCCCCTCCAGGTCGGCCGCCTGGAGGCGATGACCCAGCGGGTTTCGGAGATCATGACTTTCTCCCTTGGGGAGGCCTTCTGGAGCAAGTTCTATGACAGCCTCATGCTCGTCGATGCCGACAGCGTCCTCGGGGTCGGCGCCAAGTACTTGCGGTCCCCTTCGGTCGTCGTCATTGTGGGCGATAAGTCGGCGCTGGCCGAGTATCTCCGGGAATTCCCCAGGATCGAGGTCTATGACGTCAAGGGAGGGCTGCTGTACACCATGCTCAAAGGAGTTGAAGAATGAAGCTCGTGGAGTGCGTTCCCAATTTCAGCGAAGGCCGCGACCCTGAAAAAATCAGGACCATCACCCAGGAGATCGAGCGCACGCCGGGGGTCAAGCTCCTCGACGTCGACCCGGGCGAGTCCACGAACAGGACGGTCGTGACGTTCATCGGCTCCCCGGAGGGGGTCAAGGAAGCCGCTTTCCGGGCCATCGCCAGGGCCGCCGAGGTCATCGACATGTCCAAGCACAAGGGCGCCCACAGCCGGATCGGCGCCACGGATGTCTGTCCGTTCGTGCCGGTTTCCGATGTGACCATGGACGACTGTATCGCGCTAGCCCACGAACTCGCGGAGCGGGTGGCCAACGAGCTCGGGATTCCCGTCTATTTGTACGAAGAAGCGGCGCAAAAGCCCGAGCGGCACAACCTGGCCGCCGTGCGGGCTGGTGAGTATGAAGGGCTGGCCGAAAAACTCAAGGACTCAGGCTGGGCGCCCGATTACGGCAAGCCGGTATTCAACCCCAAGTCGGGGGCGACCGTCATCGGCGCGCGCGAATTTCTGATCGCCTACAACATCAACCTGAACACGCGGGACAGGCGGCTGGCCCACGAGATCGCCCTGGGACTCAGGGAGAGCGGCCGCGCCAAGCGTGACGCCGACGGCAATATCGTCAAGGACGAGTCGGGCCGGACCGTCAACCTGCCGGGCAAGTTCAAGCACGTCAAGGCCGTCGGCTGGTATATCGAGGACTACGGGGTCGCCCAGGTTTCGATCAATTTCACGAATTTCAAGGTCACGCCGGTGCATGTTGTCTTCGATGAGGCCATCCGCCTGGCGGAGCCGCTCGGCCTCAGGGTGACGGGGAGCGAGCTCGTCGGCCTCATCCCGAAGGAAGCGTTGCTCATGTCGGGCCGTTACTATCTCGAAAAGCAGGGGAAGAGCCCCGCGCTGCCGGAGAAAGAGCTCATCCGGACCGCCGTCCGCTCGCTCGGGCTCAGCGACGTGGCGCCCTTCGACCCGGAGAAAAAGATCATCGAGTACCAGTTCAAAGAGAGTGGTCCCTCGCTGGTCGGTCTCGGGCTCGGGGAGTTCGTCGATGAGCTGTCCCTCGACTCGCCCGCGCCCGGCGGGGGCAGCGCGGCCGCGCTCTGCGGCGCCCTGTCGGCGGCGCTGTCGGCGATGGTCGCGAACCTGACCATCGGAAAAAAGGGCTATGAGTCGGTCCAGGCCGAGCTCAAGGACGCCGCGGTCAAGGCCCAGGCCGCCAAGGACGAGATGCTCAAGGCCGTCGACGAGGACACCCGGGCCTTCAACAGGGTGATGGAGGCCTATCGACTGCCCGGCGGGAGCGAGGACCAGGCGAGGGAGAAAGAGGCGGCCCTCCAGCGGGCTTATGTAAAAGCCACTCGGGTTCCGCTCGGCGTGCTGGAGAAGACTGTGACTCTCCTCGAGCTCGCCAGGACGGCCGCGCTCAAGGGCAACAAGAACTCACTGAGCGACGCGGGAGTCGCGGCGGTCGCGGCCGAGGCGGCGGCCGCCGGGGCGCGGTACAACGTGCTGATCAACCTCCCCAATATCCAGGATGATATGTTCCGGGAGGACGTGAAGCGCCGCGCCCAATCCCTGCTTGACCAGGGTGCCAGCTGGCCGCCGAGGTCAAGGAGCTCATCGGCCGGGAATTGGGGAATTAGCCTCGCCGGAGGCGGTGACGCGTCCCTCGCCTTTAAGGATGACAGCCGCACCCTAAAAATCACCCCTTACTCCACCTCGGCCGGGCATTGCGGACCTTGGGCGGGCCGCCCAAAATGGCATCGAATGGAAGGAACTCAGACTTGAAGAAGCGCCTGCCCGTCGTCACGAAGGGCCTGAAGAACCGTCTTTGGGTCATCATCATCATCACGGTCTCTTATCTTGTCTACTCGTCGCTTGCCGACTTCATACCCCGGTACTGGGAGCAGATCGGGCTGCCCCACCTGAGCCGGTCGATCCTGACACTCGGCATGGTGATCATCCTGCTGATCTGCCTGAGCGGCCTGGCCTTGAGCGACAAGATGAACTCGCTGATTATCCGCGAGGGCCTCACCGGGCTCTTCAACCAGAATTACGTGCGCCAGAGACTGCAGGAGGAATACTACCGGGCGAAGAGATATGACCATCCGCTGAGCCTGTTGATGATCGACCTGGATAATTTCAAATCGCTCAACGACCGGTTCGGACACGCCGCCGGCGACCATCTGCTCAGATACTTCGGCCAGCTCATCCGGGACACTCTCCGGCCGTCCGATATCCCCGCCAGGTACGGCGGCGAGGAGTTCCTGGTCATCCTTCCGGATACCGGCCGGGACGAAGCCCGGGCCGTCGCCGAACGCCTGCGGCAGCGGATTTCGGAGAGCCCCTTTCGGATCGACTCCAACCGGGAAGATATCCGTCTCACGGTGAGCATCGGCGCGAGCGCCTTCGCCTTTCCGGATTACGGACAGGATGCCGAGGAGATGATCACGATGGCCGACCTGGCCCTCTACCAGGCCAAGAAAGCCGGCAAGAACTCGGTGTCCGTCTACAGCGCCAACTGAAGGGCCGACCGGCTTGTCCCGCCCCACCGGCGCCCGTCCCGCTTAGCAATTCCTGTCCGCTGCTATATAATTATCCCGTAATAATCACGGGAGGCTCGGCATGAAGGCACTTCTGGTTATCGACATGCTCAAGGATTTCATGGAGGCCGACGGGGCGCTCTACTGCGGTGATGACGCCCGGAAGATCATCCCCTTCGTCAGGCGGAAGATCGAGGAATTCCACGGGAGCGGCGACCTGGTCGTGTTTCTCCGGGACGCCCACCGGCCGGACGACCTGGAGTTCCGGATCTTTCGCCGGCATGCCGTGGAAGGGTCGGACGGCGGCCGGATCATCGACGAGATGCCGGTTGGACCGCGGGACCCCGTGGTCGAGAAAACCCGTTACAGCGCGTTCTACAATACGGACCTCGACCGGGTCCTCAAGGAGGCTCGTCCGGATGAGGTCCACGTCACGGGCGTGTGTACGTCCATCTGTGTGATGGATACGGTGGGCGACCTCCGGAACCGCGATTACCTCGTTGTCGTTTACAGGGAAGGCGTGGCCGACTTTGATGCCGAGGCCCACTCTTTCGCTTTAAAGCGCATGGCGAAAACCTACGGGGCGCAAGTCATCTGAACTGGGGCGAAGCCGGGGCGGCGCAGCCTACCGCCTCATCTGGCGCGCGGCGAAAAACGCCCCGAAAACCACGAAGGCGATCAGGACGATCGTCGCCGCGGCCGGGAGATCGAGAGAGAAGGAGGCGGCGAGCCCCGCGGCCACGGAAAAGGCGGCGGTGACCGCCGAAATCACCAGCGCCTGCTTGAAGTTGGCCGCGAGCTGCAGTCCCGCCGCCGCCGGGATGACGAGGAGCGCCGTGACCATCAGGATGCCTACGACCTTCATCCCCAGGACGACGGTCACGGAGGTTAGGACGGTCAGCAGGAGGTCCAGCCGGGCGACCCGGACGCCCGAGGCCCGGGCGGCCTCTCGGTCGAAGGTGGCGTACATGAGCTTGTGGTAATTGGCGAAGATCAACGCCACCGCCGCGGCCGCCAGAGCCACCGAAAGTCCGACCTCGGCGGGGCTGATCGCCAGGATGTCGCCGAAAAGATAGCTCAGGAGGTCGACGTTAAACCGGCCGGCCAGCGTCGCCAGGGCGACGCCCAGGGCCATCCCGACGCTGCTCAGGATGCCGATGGCCGTGTCGCCGTGGAGGCCGGCCTTTTGTCTGAGCTTCATGATGGCCAGAGAAGCCAAGACCGTCACCGCCAGTGCCGCGACGAGCGGCAGCAGGTTCAGGAACAAGCCTAGGGCGACCCCTCCGAAAGTGACATGGGACAGACCGTGGCCGATCATCGCATCCCGCCGGAGCACCAGGAAGAGACCCAGGATGGCGCAGGCGAAGGCGACGAACAGGCCGGCGAGCAAGGCCCGCTGGAGGAACCCGTAGCCGAGCAGCGCTTCCATCCCCATCCCGTCCGCCCTAGTGAGAATGCGACACGATGTGCCCCTCGGCGATCAGGATCTTGAAGGCTTCAGACTGGCAGAACTCCTTGTGCGTGCCGTGATAGATGAGCTGCTGGTTGAGGCAGGCCACTTTTTTCACATGCCGGTTGACCACGCCGATGTCGTGGGTGATCAGGACGATGGTGATTCTCTGCCGGTCGTTGAGCTCGTGGAGCATCTCGTAGAAAAGATGCTGCGTTTCCAGATCCACGCCCGTGGTCGGCTCGTCGAGGAGCAGAATCTCGGGCGAGGTGACCAGCGCCCGGGCGATCATCACCCGCTGTTGCTGGCCGCCCGACAGGCTGCCGATGGCCGCGTTCCGCGAGGATTCCATGGCCACTTTCCTCAAGGCCTCCATCACTTGCCGGTCGGTGTCCCGCCGGCTTTTGGAGAAAGGGCTCCTTGTCGAGAGCAGCGCCATGGCCACGACCTCTCTGACCGAGGCGGGGAAAAAGGGGTCGATGTGGGTCGCCTTCTGGGGCACATAGCCGACCTTCGACCAATCGCGGAATTCCGCGACCGGCCGGCCCATGATCGAGACGGCGCCCCGGGACGGCTTCAGGAGCCCGAGGATAATCTTGATGAGGGTCGTCTTGCCCGAGCCGTTGGGGCCGATGACGGACAGGAAGTCGCCCCGGTAGATCGAAAAGCTGATATCCTCGAGGACCGGAAGGGTGTTGTAGCTAAAGGTAACGTGCTCCACGCGGACGAGTTCGTCGGGTTCACTCACAGCCCAGCCCCTTTCTTAAATTTACGAGGTTTTCCCGCATCAGGTCAAGGAAGGTGCCTCCCGAAGTCAGGTCCCGCCGGGTGAGGTTGGCGCCGTCGTTCAGGACGAAGACGCGGGCGGGGATCTCCCGGGCGAGAAGCCCGGCGAGCTTGGGGCTCTCACCGGCCTGCCGGAAGACCGCGCCGATGCGCCGTTTCCTGGCCAGTTCGACCAGGCCCACGACCGCGCTCGGCGTCGGCTCGGCATCCGGGCTCAGGCCCGTGAGCGCGACCTGCTCGAGGCGGTACCGCCGCGCCAGGTAGGCGAACGCCTCGTGACCGGCGATGAGGAGGACCCGGTTGGCGCAGGACTCGAGTCCTGCGCTATAAAGGTCATCCAGCTCGTTGAGCTTTTTATCATACGCCGCGGCCGATTCCGAAAAGGCGGCCGCGCGGGCGGGGTCGATTTCGCCCAGCGCCCCGGCGAGCCGCCGGACGATAGTCCGGTCGTTTTCAAAATCCAACCAGACGTGGGGGTCGGCGGCTTCCTTCCCCGCGTGCCATTCCTTTTCCAGTCGAAGAAAATCCGCGACGGCCATCACCCGGAGGTGTTTGTTCGCCACACTGCCCAGGAAATCGGCCAGCCAGGGCTCGAGCCCTCCCCCGACATGGACGAACAAGTCCGCCTCGGACATCCTGATGATATCGCCGGCCCTGGGCTGCCAGGTGTGAACCTCGGCGCCCGGCGGGAGGAGCAGGCTGACGTCGGCGTTTTCGCCGGCGACGGCCTTGGCGAACTCCATCAGCGGAAAGATGCTGGCGACGATCCGGAGCTTCGGAGGGGCGGAGTTGAGGGGGCCGAGCGTGAGTCCGATCAGTATCGCGGCGGCGGCAGGTCTTCGCATCAGGTGGCTGCGGTCATCCTGGTGATGGCGCTGGGCTCAGCGGTCGCGCTGATTGGAGAGCCTGACGGCCAGGGCCCCCTCCCCCACCGAGACCTCGCGGAATCCGGGCTCCGGGAACCCCCGGTCTTTGGCTGCCGCCCTGAGCATTTCCTCGAAAGCGTCCAGCCTCGATTTTTCGACGATGGCGATGCCCGAGCCGCCGAAACCGGCCCCCACCAGGCGTGCCCCGAGACAGCCCAGAAAACGCCGGCCGGTTTCATACAAGAGATCGAGCTCGGGGCAGGACACTTCGTAATCATCCCTCAGGCTCTCGTGGGACTGGAAAAGCAGGGCGCCCAAACCGAAGTAATTGCCGGTCTTGAGAGCCTTGACCGAAAGCCGGACGCGGGCGTTTTCGCTGATGACGTGCTTGGCCCGCCTATAGAGGACGTCGGACATGGCCGGCTTTGTTTCCTCGAGCCGGACGAGGGTCGCCTCCTTATAAGTGGCCGCGCCATGAGCCTTGAGGATTTCAAGCGCCCGGGAAGCCTCCTCCCGCCTCGTGTTGTATTCAGAGCCCGCCAGCCTGCGGCGCACCTTGGTGTCGTAGACCAGGATCCCCAGGTTGTTTTTGTTGAGGTTGATGGGGAAATGCTCATAGGCCAGCGTCTCGCAATCCAGGAAAAGCGCCGAGTCCCGGCGGCCGAAGACGGCGATGAACTGGTCCATCAGCCCGCACCTCATCCCGACGAAGTCGTTTTCGGCCTTCTGGGCGAGCTTGGCCAGGCGTTCGGGACGCAGGTCGATCCCGAAGAGATGGGTCAGACCTTTGATGATGCTGACCTCGAGCGCCGCCGACGAGCTGAGGCCGGCTTCGAGCGGCACCTCGCCCCAGATCAGGGCGTCCACCCCGCCGAGACGATGGCCGTCCTGCTCGAGGGCCCAGAAGATGCCCTTCACGTAGTCGGCCCAATGCTTTTGCTCGGACGGCTTCAGGGAATCGAGGTCAAAGGCCTCGGATTCGTCGAAATTTTCCGTCCGGACGCGCACCTGACGGTTCTTTCCCGGGGCGGCCAGGAAATAGTTCCGGAGCTGGATGGCGGCGGGCAGGACGTAGCCGTTATTGTAGTCGGTGTGCTCGCCGATGAGGTTGATTCTTCCCGGCGCCGAAGCCAGGACGGCGGGCCTCGTTCCATACAATTGAACGAATAGCTTTTCGTGAGAATTTTCCATCGGAATTAATTAAATTCTAGGGGAACCCGGGAGAAAGGTCAAGCCAATCGGGGCCCTCACATGATCAGCCGCCGTCGGCCTGGCTCCCGTTCGGGTTCTTAACGCCGTTCTCTCGACGCCCTTCTCGGCGGCTGCGGAACTGCGCACAATGAAGGGCCCCTTTCATCCATGCCTGTGCTCTCAATCCGGCATCTCCCTTATTCCTACTACTGCTCAAACAGTCCACGCTGCCCCCAAGGCAGGGATACCTCGAAGGGCATCTCGCGAAGGCTGAGCCCGAAATGGTCGCTGCGACCGACGGCGGCCGATCATTGCGAAGGGGGGACATCTGTTGCCATAAGTGGACATCTATTCGAAGCGAAGCGTTGGTTTTCTCTGGGAAATCGTTCCCAGTTTTGGCATATAATATGCACTAACCTGGAATTGATGATTTTTGCGGAGGGGTCAGGCCAATGTCAACTCATCGCTTCTCGCCCCTGGTTATAGCCTTATTGATTCCGGCGATTATCGATATCTCAGGGTTCCCCGCCCAAGACGCTGCGACCCGGAAAGCCGATCCCTTTCAGTTGGCGCTCATACTCAAGTCGGCGCGGCAGTATTGTCAGAGGCTGGAGCAGGCGGCGCTCGACTTCGTCTGCCAGGAAGAGGTCTCGGAGTTCATCGACCTGACGCGCTACAACGCTCCGAACCTCGTCACCCAGGATCCCAGCGACATGTCGGTTTCCGGAGGGTGGTATTCAGGCCATCGCGCCGAGCTTCGTTTTAATACTCCGGCGACTGGGAAGAGCGAAAACACCTACCTTTTTGACTATCAGTTTGTCCGGAAGGCCGGCGAGATCAAAGAGAACCGGGTCCTGCTCAAAAAAGGCGGTAAAAAGGCCGGCAAGAATGAGGAGCCACCCAAGACGGAAGCCTTTCAATACGCGGACGTACTCCTCGCGCCCGTCCGGCTGCTCGACGAGCGCTTCGGGCCGTACTATGATTACCGCCTGCTGAGGGAGGACGTTCTCAATGGGGTGAAGGCCTGGGTCCTGGATGTCGTTCCGCGTCTCTCCGTCGTCGACGTCTATCTCGGCGGAAGGATCTGGCTCAAGCAGGAGGACGCGAGCGTCCTCCGGGTCGATTGGGACCCGTCGACTTTCGGCAAGTATGAGAGCATCCTGCTCCGGGCGAAAAAGTATAAATCCGAGCCGCAGGTGACCTCCCGCACGGAATTCGGCTTCGAAAAGAACGGATTGCGTTTCCCGAGCCTCGACCTGACCGAAGAGGCGTATGTCGACAAAGAAAGAAAGGAATTTGTCCGGGCCGTCACGAAGATCGCCTATAAGGACTACAGGTTCTTTACCGTCGAGACCGAGGCGGAGTTCAAGCGGTCTTGAACCGGGGATTTTTTTGTGGCATGATTCGACCTAACGCCTAAGTCTTTCGTCAGGGAGGTCAACACCATGGCGGATCCGCTCGAGGGGCTCAAGCCTTCAGTTCTTTGGAGACATTTCGCCGAGATTCTCAAGATCCCGCACTGCTCGGGGAACGAACGGCCCCTGGGCGATTACATCCTCGGGGTGGCCAAAGGCCTTAACCTGGCCGCTAAGCGGGACAAGCCGGGAAACGTCGTCGTGGCCAAGCCCGCTTCTCCGGGACATGAAAACGCCCCCGGGACGATCCTTCAGGGGCACCTGGACATGGTCTGCGAAAAGAACTCCGACGTCGTCCACGACTTCACCAAGGACGCGATCATTCCTCAAATCAAGGGCGATTGGGTTTATGCGAGCGGCACGACGCTGGGCTCGGATAACGGGATCGGCTGCGCGGCGGCCTTGGCGGCCATGGGGGACGCGTCACTCGTCCATGGCCCGCTCGAGTTCCTCTTCACGGTGGACGAGGAGACAGGGCTGACCGGCGCGAACCGTCTCCAGAAAGGCTTTCTCAAGGGCACGAACCTCCTCAACCTGGACAGCGAGGAAGCCGGCGCCTTCACCATCGGCTGCTCCGGCGGCGGCGACTCCGAGATCACCCTGCCCGTCGCGAGAAAACGCCGCCGGTTCAAGGACCTCTACGAGCTCAAGCTCTTCGGGTTCCGGGGCGGCCACTCCGGCCTCGATATCAACCAGGGGCGGGGAAACGCCGTCCGCCTGCTCGCCCGGCTGCTCTACGACGCCCAGGAGAAATTCAAGTTCGAGCTCCTGGCTCTCGACGGCGGCAACAAGCGGAACGCGATCCCCCGCGAGGCCGTGGCGAAGCTTTATGTCGAAGGGGCTGATGCTAAAAAGCTCAAAGGTCACCTCAAGACCAAATTTACTGAAATCTATAACGAATACAAAACCGTGGAAAAAGAGGCGGGCTTCTCGTTCGAAAAAGCCGCGCCCTCAAGAGACGACCCCCTGGCGGCCTCGAGCCAGAAAACCCTCCTCGGGCTTCTCCTGGCCCTCCCCCACGGCGTTCTCTCCATGCATCCCGCCATCGCGGGCCTGGTCGAGACATCATCCAACCTGGCGATCGTCCACACCGAAAAAAAGCAAGCCAAGGTCATCTGCAGCAGCCGGAGCTCGGTGGCCTCGGCCCTGACGGCCGTCCGCAAAGGAATAAAGGCGACCTCCGAGCTCGCCGGCGCCCAAATCGTCCAGTCCATGGGCTACCCCGGTTGGGAACCCAACCTCGAGTCGCCGCTCCTGGCCAAGCTCAAGGCCGTCCACAGCCGGGTCTTCGGCCAAGAGCCGCATGTCATCGCCGTCCACGCCGGGCTCGAATGCGGCATCATCGGCGAGAAGTTTCCCGGGATGGACATGATTTCTTTTGGCCCGGCGATCGAGCACCCGCACTCGCCCGAGGAACGGGTCCACTTCCCGTCGGTCGAAGACTTCTGGAAGTTTCTGGCAGCCACGCTCGCCGAGCTCGCCTGAGCTTCGAATCCCGACGGGTCCTGTCCCGGTTCGGGGTTGCCTTGGCTTTCCTATTTAAATTAGGATGTAGCCAGAAAGGAACCCCCATGGAAAAAAGAACAATCTCGAGCGTGCTGTTCTTGGCGATACTTTACAGCGGCTTTCTCGCCGGGTGCCGTAAGAAAGAAGAAGCCACGGCTCCCGCGGCGGCCCTCCAGGCGCAACCCGGCGCTGCCGGACTCCGCATCCTGAGCGTAACCCCCAAGGGGCCGACTGCCTCCTCCCGGGAGTCGGAGAGCATCGTGGTCATCTTCGACCGCCCGATGACGGCCCTTGAATCCCTTCCCGAAGGGCGGGGGCCTTCGCTGCTCAAGATCGAGCCGCCGGAACCCGGCAAGACGCGCTGGCTCGGAAGCAAGACCCTCGCCTTCACGCCGGAGCGTCATCTGCCTTACGCGACATCCGTCAAGGTGACCATCCCTGCGGGGACACGCGCGCTCGACGGCGCCTCGCTCAAGGAGGATTTCACCTGGTCTCTGGAAACGATCCGGCCGCGGCTCGTCCGGCATTTCCCGCGCGACGCTCAGAAATGGCTGAAGCCGGACACCCGGGTGCTCCTTGTCTTCAATCAACCCGTCGACCGGGCCAAGGGTACGGATCATATTTCGCTCACCGGCGCCGGCGACAAAGGCGACGAGAAAAAATGGGGCTTTCGTCTAACCCACCCCTCGGCCGAGGCCCTCAAACAGGAAGACTTGGAAGTTCCTCCGGAGTTCGCCCTGCTCATGGAGCCGCGCCCTCGGCTCGAGCCGGAGATGACCTACGAGGTCCGGGTCAAGGAGGGCTTTCTCCCGAAGGAGGGGCCGCTGGGCCTCGAGGAGACCCAATCCTTCAGCTTTGAAACCTACCGCGAGTTCGCCCTCGCGGGACTCGAAAAAACCGAGAACTTGAGCCCCGACGAGCCGCTCGAATTCCAGTTCACGAACCCGGTCCCCTATAAAAACGTGGCCGCGCACGTCCATTTCGAGCCGGCACTCGAAATCCCCGACTACTACAGCAGTTGGGACCAGTCGAACGACACCATCTGGCTGAACCTGCCCGGCCAGCCGGAAACGAAATACTCCGGATGGCTCGATGCCGACCTGGCCGACGAATTCGGAAACACCCTCGGCCGCAAAGTCGATTTCACCTTCACGACAGGCCCCTATCCGCCCTCGGTCAACATGACCACGGGGTACGGGGTCCTCGAGGCTTACGCCGAGCCGCGGTATCCGGTCTCGGTCATGAACGCCGAAGCCGCCGTTTTCCAGGCGGCCCGGGTCGGCAAGGAGGGGCTCATCCCCCTTCTCAAGAACCCGAAGCTTTTCTGGCCGAACCAGAAATATGCGGCGCCCCCGGGCTTCTTCACGCTAGAAAAAGAAATCCGGTTTAAAACGTTCCGGAACAAGCGGTCCGTCGTGCCGCTCGAGCTCTCGCCCTTGGTGCCGGAAAAATACGGCTGGCTCTTTCTCCAAATCGACCCGGGCCGGCCGAAGGATGAGCACGAGAGATTCCTCAAGGTGTGCGTCCAGATCACCGAGCTCGGGGTCTCGGCCAAGTTTTCTCCCGAGAACAACGTGATCTGGGTGACGGAGCTCAAGACCGGGCTTCCCGTTCCGGACGCGGCCGTCGAGATCCGTGACGACGGGAACCGCGTCAAGTGGAGTGGCCGGACGGACGCCGCCGGCCGGGCCGCCTCTCCCGGATGGAGGGCGCTGGGAATGACGAGCCGCGAAGAATGGATGGAGCCCCAGCAGTGGGTCTTCGTCACCCGGGGCCGGGACACCGCCTTCGCGTCCTCCGAATGGGGAACGGGCATCGACCCCTACCGGTTCGGCATCTCTTATGAATGGTTCCCCCGCCCCTCCGCCGTCCAGGGATACGTCTTTACCGAGCGCGGCATCTACCGCGCCGGGGAGGACGTCCACATCAAGGCCATCATCCGGAGAAGCGAGGGCGGCCGGTGGGCGGTACCCGCCGCCGGCGGCCGGCTCTCCTTCGAGATCCAGGACCCTTTCCAAAAATCAGTCCACAAAGGCGAGGCGGCGCTGGATGAATTCGGGTCGCTCGCCTTTGATTTCGGCGCGCCGCCGGACGCTTCGCTGGGTTACTACGGAATCATGGTCAAAGTGCCTCCGCAAGCCCCGGGCGAAAAGGAGGCGACGCTCTCAGGGACCTTCCGGGTCGAAGCCTTCCGGCCCGCCGAGTTCGAAGTCCTCCTCCGGACGCAGGACCCGGCCTATGTCTTCGGCCAGGAGTATCAAGGCGAAGTCAGGGGGAGATATCTTTACGGCGGCGGCATGGGAGGGCAGCCGGTCTCCTGGCACCTGCGTTTCGACCGGACGAGTTTCTCGCCGCCCGGGTTCAAAGGCTATGTCTTTGGGAATGAAATGGCATGGGGGGATGAGGAGGAAGACAATCCGAGCCGGCTGGCGGCATCGGGCGTTGGTCCGCTCGACCCCGAAGGCAAGTCGAGCGTCCGACTCCCCCTCCGGCCCGAAAAAGAGAAGGATTCCATCCTGGCCACGCTCGAGGCGACGGTCTCGAGCCCGAGCCGGCGGTCCATCGCCAACCGGATCCAAACCCTCGTCCACCGCGGCGAATACTACATCGGCCTGAAGCCCGCGACCTCGTTTCTCGAAAGGGGAAAGCCGCTCGCCGTCGAGGTTGCCGCGGCCGACCCGCAGGGCGCGCCCCAAGCGGGAAAGAAGATCCAGGTGAAGCTCGTCCGGCGGGAGTGGCGGTCAGTGAGGAAAGCGGGCGTGGGCGGCCGGTTCCGCTGGCTGACCCAGAAAGAGGATACGGAGGTCTCGAGTCAGGATGTCGTGACCGGGAGCGCACCCGCGACCGCGACCTTCACGCCCGATAAGTCCGGGTTCTATTTTCTTCTGGCGTCGGGCGCCGACGCCAGGGGCAACGCCATCACCACCACGACCTCATTCTATGTGACCGGCCGGGATTATGTCCCCTGGGAAAGGCGAGACGACGATTCGATCGAACTCGTGCCCGACGCGGAGAGCTACCGCCCGGGCGGCGAGGCCAGGATTCTCGTCAAATCTCCCTACGAAAAGGCCAAGGCGCTGGTCACCGTCGAGCGGGAGCTCGTGCTCGAGAGCCGGGTGATCGACGTCGAGGGCACCTCGAACGAGATCGCCGTTCCGATCAAGCCAGAATATATCCCCAATGTCTTCGTCTCGGTGCTTCTTGTCCAGGGCCGGTCGGCCGTCGGCCCGCCCGGGGACCATCAGGACCTGGGTCAGCCGTCGTTCAAGATCGGCTACGTCGGTTTGAGCGTCGACCCGGTCGAGAAGCGCCTGGCGGTCGAGGTTATAAAAGATAAGGAACGATACCGGCCAAAAGAGGAGGTTACGCTGAATTTCAAGGTGAAGGACGCGGCCGGGCAGGGCCGCCGCGCGTCGCTCGCCGTCGCCGTCGCCGACGCCGGGGTCCTCAACCTGATCGGCTACCAGACGCCGGACCCGTTTTCCGAATTCTACGGACAGCGGCCGCTGTCCGTCAGGACTTCCGAATCGCTGATCCACATCATCGGCCAGCGTGAGTACGGGGAAAAGGGCGAAGAGCCCGGCGGGGGCGGCGAAGAGGGAGCGCCCGCGCCGCCGCTCAGCCTCTCCGAGAGCGAGATCCGGGGCGATTTCCGGGCGACGCCGTTCTGGAATCCCTCGCTCATCACGGATGATAACGGAGAAGCCCGGGTGAGCTTCACGCTCCCGGATAACCTGACGACGTTCCGGATCATGGCCGTCGCGCAGACGCGGGATTCCGAATTCGGCCGCGGCGAGACGAGCTTCCGCGTCTCGAAAAAGCTGATGCTCCAGGCCGCCCTCCCCCGCTTTGTCCGCGCCGGGGACGCTTTTTCGGGGGGCGTCGTCATCCACAATTTCACGGACAAGCGAGGCGCCGCCCTCCTCAGCGCCCGGGTGACCGGCGTCCGGTCCGGCGACGGTCCGCTCGAAAGAAACGTCCCGCTCGGACCCGGGGAGAGCCGGGAGGTCCGGTTCTCCTTCGAAGCGCCGGAGCCGGGCGCGGCCGCCTTCGTTTTCCAGGCCAAGATGGACGACCTGACCGATGGGCTCGAAGCCGAAATCCCGGTCCATCTGCCCCGTCCGACCGAGACCGTGGCCTCCTTTGGCGAGACCAGGGATTCGGCCCGCGAGAGAATCTCCATCCCTGAAAATGTGTTTCCCGGAAAAACCGCACTCGAGGTCGGCGCGTCGGCCTCCGCGCTCCTGGGATTGAAAGGGACGGTCGAAGCCCTGACGGATTATCCCTACCTTTGCCTGGAGCAGCGGTTGAGCGCCCTCCTGCCATTCATCCTCGCCGAACGCATCATCGTCGATTTCCGGCTGAGCCCCTGGAGCCGCGAGGAGATCCGCCGCTATGTCGAGAAGGGCCTCCGGGACCTGTGGAGCTATCAAAAGGACGGTCTCGGGCTGAGCCTCTGGCCCGACTCCGGCCAGGTGTCGCCTTTCTTGACCTGCTACGCGGCCCTGGCGGTCATCCGGGCTTCCGAGGCGGGCTATCCGGTGAACAGGAACGGTCTCGATAGGGCGCTCCAGTACCTCAAGAATTTTCTCCATTGGGATTGGCCGGCCGGCAACTCCTTCTGGGCGGAGAGCGAGTGGAAGACGACGCGGGCGTTCGCCCTCTATGTCCTGGCCCTGGCCGGGCAGCCGCAGACAGGCTACCACGAAAAGCTGTTCGCCGAACGGAGCGATCTCACCCTTTTTGGAAGAGCGCTTCTCCTCAAGGCCCTCCACCTCGGAAAAGGCCCGGCAGAAGCGCGGGAGACGCTGCTCCAGGAGCTCCTTAACAAAATGCAGGTGACGCCGGAGACGGCCCATTTCGAGGATGAGGTCCCGCCGGGAGGGGGCAGGATCTACGCCTCCAACCTGAGGACATCGGCCATCGTTCTTCAGGCGCTTCTCGAGACCGGGACCGATCATCCCCTCCTTCCGGCGATGGCCCGCTGGCTGACCAAGAAGCTCGCCTCCGGGACGGCGCTGACCACCCAGGAGAACTTCTACGCGTTTTATGCGCTCAGCGATTATTACAGCAAGAAGGAGCCGGAGCCGGCCGATTTTCAGGCCAGGATCAGCCTGGCCGGCAAGACGCTCATCGAGGCCGCTTTCCGGGGAGCCGACGCCGCGCCCCGCTCGGCCCGCGTCGACCTCTCGGAATCCGGACCGGCCGGCGGCCCGGCTCTTGAGCTTGCGGCCGAGAAAACCGGCCAAGGCACGCTTCACTACGGCACCCGGCTGACCTACGCGCCCAAGGCAGCGCGCGAGCCTCGCGACGAGGGCATCGCCGTGATGAAACGGATCGAATCCCCGGACGGACGTCCGCTCGAGGCCATTCCCGCCGGGTCGCTCGTCGTCGTCACCCTGGAAATCGCCGTGCCCCGGGAGAGCCTGTTTGTCGTCGTCGATGATCCGCTCCCGGCCGGGCTCGAGGCGGTCAACCCGGCGTTTGTCACGGAGAGCGAGAAAGACCTGAAAAAGCTCGAGGAGGTGGAGCCGGACTCGGGAAAACGGTGGTGGGAAGGGTTCGGCCATGTCGAGATGCGGGATGACCGCGTGCTCCTCTTTGCCGACTCGCTCCGGCCCGGGATCCACGTTCACCGGTATCTCGCCAGGGCGCTGACCGCGGGCGTTTTCGGCCAGCCGGGCACGAAAGCCGAGCAGATGTATGCTCCCGAGGTCTTCGGTCGGAGCGCCGAGAAATCTATCACCATCGGGAGGTGAAGAAAATGGCCAGGAGACTGCTGGCGCTCGGCCTCGCGCTGTTCGCCGGCCTCATGCTTTCAACCCTGGCGCCGCTGCCCGCCGGCCGTCTCAGCCCCCGGCCGGTCGTGTCCCTCCGGATCCTGGACAGGGACGGGGCGCTCCTCCGGGAAGTCCTGTCGGACGCGGGCGGGCGCTGCCGGTGGGTGACGCTCGACGAAGTCTCCCCTTTTCTCATCAAGGCCACGGTCGCGGCCGAGGACCGGTTCTTCTATTTTCACGGGGGTGTTGACGTCCTGTCGACGCTCCGGGCGGCCTGGCAGAACCTGCGCCACGGCCGGGTCGTCTCGGGCGCCTCGACAATCTCCCAGCAAGTGGTCCGCAACATCTATCCCGGCCGCCGGACGGTCTGGAAAAAGCTTGTCCAGACGTGGCTCGCGCTCCGTCTGGAGCGGACGCTTTCAAAGAAAGCCATCCTGGCCCAATACTTGAACCGCATCTCCTATGGAAACCAGGCCGCCGGAATCGAAGCCGCCGCCCGCCTTTATTTTGACAAGCCGGCCGCCCAGCTCAGCCTGGCGGAAGCCGCCTTCCTGGCCGCCATTCCCCGCTCGCCCTCGATCCTCAATCCCTACTGCGCATTTCCCCTGGTTGAAAAGAAGCAGAGGGAGATCATCGGGAAGCTGGCCGGTTTCGGGCTCGTGTCGCGCGGAGAGGCGCGCCGCGCCTTGGATGAGCGACTTCAGCTCGCCCCGCGGGAGGATAAGTTCAGGGCGCCCCACTTCTGCGATTATGTCTTGGGCCTGATTCCGGATGAAGAGCGATCGCGTCTCGCCGCCGTCGTGACGCCTCTCGACGGCCCGCTCCAGGAAAGGGTCGAGGTGATGCTGCGGCGGTATCTGGAGGCCGTCCGGGACCGGGGCATCACGAACGGCGCGCTGGTGGTCCTCGACAACCGCACGGGCGAGATCCGGAGCCTGGTCGGGTCCCGGGACTATTTCGACGAGGAAGACGGCGGCCAGGTCAACGGCGCGCTGGCGCCCCGGCAGCCGGGATCGGCGCTCAAACCCTTCACGTACGCCTTGGCTTTTGAAAAAGGCCTCACGGCCGGCACGGTTATCCAGGATGCGCCGTTTCAGTCGGCCGCCGGCGGCGGCGCCTTCATGCCGCAAAACTACGACCGGAAATACCATGGGCCGATGAGCCTGAGGTCGGCCCTGGCCTGTTCATATAACGTGCCGGCCGTCGCCCTGCTGGACGCCGTGGGACCGGACCTCCTGCTCCGCCGCTTGAGAGCGCTCGGGTTGGCAACGCTCAACCGTGGGCCGGGCCACTACGGCGTCGGCCTGACGCTGGGTAACGGGGAGGTCAGACTGCTCGAGCTGGCCGGAGCCTATTCCGCGCTGGCCCGGGGCGGCTGGTACCGCCCGGTCCGGCCGGTCCTCGAGTGGCGGAGGCTAAGCGGCGAAGTCATCCGGCCGGACGCGCCCCCCGCATCGCCGGTTTTCTCACCCCAGGTCGCCTATGTCATCACGGACATCCTGGCGGACAAGGATGCCAGAGTCCCATCGTTCGGATACAACACGTCCCTCAGCCTTCCCTTCAGGGCCGCGGCCAAGACCGGAACTTCCAAGGACTTCAGGGACAACTGGACCTTGGGATTCACCCCGGATTGGACCGTCGGAATCTGGGTGGGAAATTTCAACGGCCGGCCGATGCACAACGTTTCTGGGATCACCGGCGCCGGGCCCCTCTTCCGCGACATCATGCTCCTCCTTAACCGTGGGGAAGGGTGGACGGATTTCGCGGAGCCGGACGGTATTTCCAGGGTCCCGGTCTGCCCGCAGTCCGGGATGCTTCCCGGGGAGGCCTGCCCGGGGGCCGTGGAGGAGGTCTTTATCCGGGGGACGGAACCGGCCGCCTATTGCCGGCTTCACAGGCCCGGGATTTCCGTTTTGACGGCGTCATCGCCGGGCACCGTTCCCAAAGCCCGATTCGCGGTTTCGTTTCCGCTTGAAGGCGACGTCTTCCGGCTTGACCCCGTTCTTCGGCCGGAGCACCAGCGCATCCTGCTCAAAGCCGCCGTCCCGGAAGGCGAGAGTCCGGAACGCATCGAGTGGTGGGTCAACGGCCGGAAGGCGGGGGAGGCCGCGTATCCTTATAGCATGTTCTGGAATCTCCGGCCGGGCTCGTTTACAATCATGGCGGCGGCGGTCCGGGATGGAAAACGAACCGAGAGCGTCCCCGTGCGGATAGTCGTCCTGACTTGAGGCCGGAGAAGGAGATCCGCGAATGAGACGGAGAAAAGCGATCCTGGGCATGGCCGGCCTGGCGTTTCTCGGCCGGGGCGCGTTCTCCAGGACAGGAGGCAACGTGGACAAGAAACAGGAAGTCAAGACCGACAAGGCCCCCAAGGCCATCGGCCCCTATTCCCAGGCCATCATCGGCGGCGGGCTGGTTTTCGCGTCGGGACAGATCCCGATTGACCCGGCGACGGGAGAGCTGAACATTGGTTCGATCGAGGAACAGACGCGGCAGGTCCTGAAGAACCTCGCCGCAGTCCTCGAGGCGGCCGGGAGCTCGCTGGACATGGTTGTCAAAACGACCGTGTTTCTCAAGGACATGGAGGAGTTCAGCCGGATGAACCGGGTGTACGGTGAAGTGCTCAGGGCGCCGTTTCCGGCGCGGGCCACGGTCCAAGCGGCCCGGCTGCCCAAGGACGTCCGCGTGGAAATCGAAGCTATCGCCCTCCAGAAGTAGACTAAATCTGTCAATTTTATTAAAATAGTTGCCTATGCCTATATATGAATTTGTCTGCGGGAAGTGCGGACACCGGTTCGAAACGCTCGTCCGGATGGGCGGCGAACAGGGCGTCGGCTGCCCGGCTTGCGGCGCGCCCGAGGTGCGGAAGCTCGTCTCCGCCTTCGGCATCGGCGGCGGGGCGAGCCGGATCAAGGCCTCCTCGAGCTCATGCGGGACGTGCTCGACGCATTCCTGCGGCACCTGCCACTGATATCAGGCGTAAAATTCCCTGATCGCGGCGACGACGTAATCCTGCTGCTCCGAAGTGAGCTCGGGAAACATCGGGAGCGCGAGGACCTCCCTCGCGGCCCTCTCCGAGGCCGGGAAATCCCCCCGCTTGTACCCAAGGTAAGAGAAGCACTCCTGCTCGTGGAGGGAAAGCGGGTAGAAAACGGATGTCCCGATTCCCTTCTCCTTCAAGAACGCCAGGAGGCGGTTCCGGTTCTTGGCGCGGATGACGTACTGATGGTAGGTGTGGTAGTTTTCCGGGCCGCCGTCCCTATAAACGGCAGCGGGCGGAGTGACCAAGCCCGCCTTCTCCAACCCCGTCTCCCCGAAGCTCAGGTCGTAGTAGGCTGCCCGCTCCCGCCGCCTCCTCTGCCAATCCTCGAGATGGGGGAATTTCACCCTGAGGATGGCGGCCTGAAGGGCGTCCAGGCGGAAATTTCCGCCCAGGAGCTTGTAATGGTATTTCCTGACCCCGCCGTGCACGCGGAGGACGCGGAGCTTTTCAGCCAGCCTCCGGCTGTCCGTGAGCACCATGCCGCCGTCGCCGCCGCCCCCCAGGTTTTTCGAAGGGTAGAACGAGAGCGTCCCCATCGTGCCCATGGCGCCGGCCTTCCGGACGCCCTTGGCCGTCGGGTACTCCGACCCGACCGCCTGCGCGGCGTCCTCGAGCAGCCATAATCCGTATCTTTTGGCCAGGCGAATAAGCGGGGTCATGTCGGCGCACTGCCCGTAAAGGTGAACCGGAAGAATCGCCCTGACCCGGGCCAGACGCCCGGCCCGCCTCTCCTTCTGGAGCGCCTCTTCGGCGCTCTCCGGGTCAAGGTTAAAGGTGCGTTCATCGATGTCGCAAAAGACGGGCCTCGCCCCGAGCCGGGCGATCGCCCCCGCCGTGGCAAAGAACGTGAACGGCGTGGTGACGACGGCGCAGCCCGATCCGATGCCCAGGGCCATGAGCGAAATGATGAGCGCGTCGGAGCCCGAGGACACTCCGACCGCGAATTTCACGCCGCCGTAGGCCGCGATCTCCTCCTCGAGCGCTTTGACTTCGGCGCCCAGGACGAAGTTCTGGGAGGCGAGCACTCCCAGGACTTTGGCGTTGAGCTCGTCCCGGATGGTCTCATACTGGGCTTTGAGGTCGAGGATCGGAATGTTCATGCGCTCTCTCTTCAGGCCAGGACTTTCTTGAGCTTATTCTTTTCTATCAAGAGCTGTCCCTGGTAGGAGACATAGCTCAGGAGGATCATCACTCGTTGCTTATCCCCGATTTCCTTTTTGAAAATGCCCCGCAGCCCCTTGAGCGGGCCCTCGGCGACCTCGATTTCGTCCCCGACATCCGGCGTCCGGCCGTGCTTCTCGAGCTCGATCAGCCCGTCGACTTCCCGGGCCTTGATCCGCTCCACAACCTCGTCGGGAACGGGGATCGGACCGTTCTTGTTGCCGACGACGCGCTTCACGCCGCGGGTGTACCGGACAGTCTGGAAATCGTCCGGGAAATTGAACCGGAGGAACCCGTAGCCCGGGAAAAAGGGAACGACGCGTTTGTCCTGCCGGTAGACGGGGATGTAGCAGGTGAACCCGCCTTCGGCGAAGAGCTTGCCCGCCTGCAGTTCCTTCTTGGGTTTGGTGTTGAGGACGTACCAGTGGCTCATGGGATTATCCGGCGAGCTTCAGGCGAGAGTAGAAATCCGGCCGGCGGTCGCTGAGGAAATGCCGGCCGGCGAAGGACCGCGGGATTATCGAAAGATCACATTCGGCGTATAGTATGGCGTCTTGTCCCGCCTCGGCCCGCGCGATCACCCGGCCGTCCGGGTCGACGACGAACGACTCGCCCGCGAACTCGTCGATGTCCTCTTTTCCCACCCGGTTCGCCAGGGCGGCGAAGTATCCGTTTTGAAATGCCGCCACCTGAAGCTCGGCCTCGAAGACTCCGGGCGCCCACTCTCCGACAGCGCCGGCCTGGGGGACTATGACAATCTCGGCGCCCTGGAGGGCCAGGGCCCGCATGTACTCGGGAAAATGGCGGTCGTAACAGATGGCCACGCCCAGCCGGCCGTGGCAGGTCGGGAACACCAGCTCGGAGTTCCCGCCCGGCATGTAGAACCCCCGTTCGTGAAAACCGGGACCTTCCATGATATGGGCCATCCGCACCGTCCCGAGGATCCGGCCGTCGGCGTCGATGACGGGGGATGCGTCGTAGGTCTTCCGGCCGTCCCTTTCGAGGAGGTTGATCAAGGCGACGACGCCGAACTCCCTGGCCAGGGTCGAGAAGATGTCCGTGGTCGGGCCGGGGATTGTCTCCGCCTTCTCGAGCGCCTCCGGCGTGGCCGGGCGCTCGGGCAGGAACCTGAGAAACGACAGCTCGGGGAAGGCGATTATTCGAGCCCCCGACGCGGCGGCCTTCCGGAAGGCGGCGACGCCGCGGCGCAGGTTGTCCGCCCGGTCAGCGGCGGCGCGCTGCTGGACAAGAGCGATCTTCACGTTCGGGACCTGACTATTCCCCCGGCCATGGTTTTTTCGATGTCCTTGACCGCCTTGGGGATGGGTTTCCCGAGCACGCGGCTGCCCTGCGGCGTTACAAGGACGTCGTCTTCAATCCGGATGCCCGTGAAACTCCTGTAGGCTTCGACCTTGTCGTAGTCGATGAAATCGGCAAACCTCGACTCCCGCCTCCACCGGTCGATGAGCGCCGGGATGAAGTAGATGCCAGGCTCGCAGGTCAGGACGAAGCCCGGCTCGAGACGCCGCGCTAGCCTGAGGTACGCCAGTCCGAACTGATCGCTGCGTTCGACGGTTTGGTCATAGCCAACGTAGTCTTCCCCCAGGCCTTCCATGTCGTGGACATCCAGGCCCAGCATGTGGCCCAGGCCGTGGGGGAAAAAGAGCGCATGGGCGCCGGCCTCGACGGCGTCGTCCATGTCGCTCCTCATCAGCCCGAGGTCCTTGAGCCCCTGGGCCATCACCCAGGCGGCCGCGAGATGGATATCCTTGTGTTTCACTCCCGGCCGGATCATGCCCAGGGCGTGGGACTGGCCGGCGAGGACGATCTCGTAGATGCTCCGCTGCTTCGGCGTGAACTTCCCGCCCGCGGGGATCGTTCTCGTGATATCCGAGGCGTAACCCATGGGCGTCGAGACACCGGCGTCCATGACGACGAGCCTCCCCTTTTCCAGCGTGTTGCCGTGAAAAAGGTTATGAAAGACATGCCCGTTCAGGGTCAGGATGGTCGGGAAGGCCGTGGGACAGCCGCTCTGAAGGGCGATCCCCTCGACCGCGGCGATGAGCTCCTGCTCGGTGATGCCCGGCCGCGCCGCCTTCATGGCGGCGAGGAACATTTCCCGGGTGACGCCAAGGGCTTTTTCGATTTCCGCGACCTCTTCGTCGGTCTTCGTCGACCTCTGGGCGACGACGGCCCGGACGAGCTCCTCCGAGACGCCCTGCCTGACCGATCCAGCGCGTATCCCCAGCCACGCCGAGAGCTTCTCCCGGGTCTCCGAACGGTAAGGCGGCAAGTAATGAACGCGCCTCTTTTTTCGCGCCGCGCCCGAGATCGCTTCCGCGAGCTTCGATAGCGGCGCGGTTTTCTTGACGCCGGCCTCGATAGCCCGGTCCTTGAGTTTGGGAACCTCACCCACCCAGATCAAATCCTCCAGGGTGATGTCGTCGCCGAAGATCATGTCCGCGTCGGCTTCGACGTCGATGACGCCCGTCAGGCCCGGACCGTCCAGCCCGAAAAAATACAGGAAGGAGCTGTCCTGGCGGAAAGGATAGTGGTTGGCGGGATAGTTCATCGGGGCCTCGTCGTTTCCCGGAAAAACGAGCAACCCCGAAGGGACCTGCTGCTTGAGCTTTTTCCTTCGTTCGACGTATGTTTCGGGCTTGAACATAGGTTCCACCTCGACCGCAAAAAAAGAATTCGACTCAATCCGTATAACAGAATGAGGGCGAGAATTCAATCGCGGGACGGATATCAGGCCGAGGCGTGCTCGGTCCGCCGGATGATCTCCTCCTGGAGCTCCGGCCCGAGGTCGACGAAATAGTCGCTGTAGCCCGCGACCCGCACGATCAGGTCCCTGTATCTTTCCGGGTGCTTCCGGGCCTCGCGGAGGGTGTCCGCCGTTACGACATTAAACTGGATGTGGTGGCCGTCGAGCTTGAAATAGGACCTGACAAGGTGCCGGAGCTTGGTCAGGCCCTCCTCCGTGGCCAGAAGCTGGGGCGTGAACTTCTGGTTGAGGAGGGTGCCGCCGGTGCGCAGGTGGTCCATTTTCGCGACGGACTTGATGACCGCGGTCGGACCGTGCCGGTCGGCGCCCTGGACGGGCGAGACGCCCTCGGAGAGGGGCTCGCCGGCCCGGCGTCCGTCGGGCAGGGCGCCGGTGACCCGGCCGAAATAGATGTGCACCGTCGTGGGCAGGAGGTTGACGCGGTAGCGGCCGCCTCTCATGTTGGGCCGGCCATCCACGGCGGCATGGTAGGCTTCGAAGATCGAGACCATGACCCGGTCGGCGTAATCGTCGTCGTTTCCGTATTTCGGGGTACTGTTGACGAGGCGCTGCCGCAGCGTTTCACGGCCGTCGAAATTCGAGGCCAACGCGCCGAGCAACTCCGGCATGGCGAGGTCCTTCTGATCATAGATGTGGTACTTGAGCGAGGCCAGGGCGTCGGCGGCGGTCCCGATCCCGACTCCCTGAATGTAGGATGTGTTGTAGTGGGCGCCCCCGTCATGGTAGTCGAGACCCCGGGCGATGCAGTCGTCGATGAGAAGCGAGAGAAACGGAGCCGGCAGGTACTCGGCGTAAATCCTCTCGATGATGCCGTTGCCCCTGACCTTGATATCAACAAAGTGGTTGACCTGTTTCCGGAAGGCCGCGAAGAGCTCTTCGTAGGACGTGAAGCCCGCCGCGTCTCCGGTGGCCGCGCCGATCATCTTCCCCGTCCGCGGGTCGAGGCCGCCGTGAAGCGTGATCTCCAGAATCTTGGGCAGGTTGAAGTAGCCCGTGAGGTTGTAGTTTTCCTTGCCGAAGATCCCGGCCTCGACGCAGCCGCTGGCGCCGCCGCTCCGGGCGTCCTCGAGGCTTTTTCCCTGGCCCACCATTTCCTGGATGATGGCGTCCGAGTTGAAGAGCGACGGCTGGCCGAACCCCGTTTTGATGATCCGCAGGGCGCGGTCGAGGAGCCGGTCGGGGGATTTCTTGCTGACCTGGACCATCGAGCTCGGCTGGAGCAGCCGCATCTCCTCGATGACGTCGAGGATGAGGAAGGATAGGTCATTGGCGGCGTCGGCCCCGTCTTTGGCCAGGCCGCCGACATTGATCAGGCAGAAATCGGTATAAGTGCCGCTTTCCTCGGCCGTGACGCCCACCTTGGGCGGGGCCGGCTGGTTGTTGAACTTGATCCAGAATGCCTGGAGGAGCTCGCGGGCCGTCTCTTCAGTCAGTGAGCCGTCCTCGAGCCCCTTTTTGTAGAAAGGATGAAGGTGCTGGTCCAGGCGGCCGGGATTGAAGGAGTCCCAGGTGTTGAGCTCGGTGATCACGCCGAGATGGACAAACCAATAATATTGGAGGGCCTCCCAGAAATTCCGGGGCGCCAGCCTCGGAACGCGGAAGCAGTTCGCGGCGATCCTCTCGAGCTCCGCTTTTCTGGCGGAGTCTTTCTCGGCGGCAGCCAGCTCCCGGGCCTTTTCGCTATGCCGCTCGGCGAAGAGGATCAGGGCGTCGACGGCTACGGCCATGGCCTCGAGTTCCTCTTTTTTTCGGAAAGCGGCGGGGTCGGTTTTGAAGTCCAGGGCGGCGAGCGAACGGCGGATGTCTTCTTTGAAATCCTCGAACCCCTTTTTATAGATCTTGTCGTCGAGGACGGTGTGTCCCGGAGCCCGCTGCTCCATGAATTCGGTGAAGACGCCGGCCTCGTAAGCGTCGAGCCAGGGCCGGTCCATCTCAGCGAAGATCTTTTCCCGGATGGTCTGGCCTTTCCAGAAAGGGATGACGACGTCTTCGTAGTTTTTCCTGTCCTCCGGGCTGACTCGGAAAGACGTCTTGGGCCGGCTGTCGAGAATATCGAGGTCCTGGAGGCTGTGGGCCGTGATTTCGGGATAGGTGGGCGTCGCCTTGGGAGCGGGTCCCCGCTCGCCGACGATGAGCTCACCTTCGCCGAGAAAAATGCTTTTGTTCTCGAGGAGATGCCGGAAGGCCAGGGCCCTCTTCATGGGCGCGCTCAGTGTGGCGTTCGAGGTTTTCTTGTAGAATTCGGTCATCAGCACGGCCCGCTCGGACGACAGGCTGGGCTTCGCCTCGAGGCTCAATTCGCGCAGGCGCTTGATTCTGTCTGTCATCGTTCATTCTCCCAGGCAGACCCTGAACCCTTGGGATTCGAGGTCCCGCTTGATTTTGGCCAGTCTCTCAGAAGGCGGCGTGGCCAGGCCCGCGACCGGAATTTTTTTCCGGAGTCCGCGGTACTTGTCCCGGCCGAGGCCGTGGTAAGGAAGGAGGCTGATATCCGTCACGGTGCCCAGCGCGCGGAGGAACGCCGCTGTCGCCCGGAGATTGGCCTCGTCGTCATTGACGCCGGCGATGAGCGGCAGGCGGATGGCGACCCGCTGCCTGAGGTGGACGAGGCGCCTCAGGTTTTCAAGAATAACCCCGTTCGGCTGGCCGGTGAGGTCATCGTGCTTTTTTTCGTCCATGACCTTGAGGTCGAAAAGGAAAAGGTCGGCGCGGCCGGCCACCAGCGACACCGCTTCGGGAGGCGCGTAGCCGCAGGTGTCGACCGTCGTATGAAGACCGCGGGCGCGGCAGGCGTCAAGAATCCCGGCCAGGAAATCCGCTTGGGCGAGCGGCTCGCCCCCGGAAAAGGTCACCCCGCCGCCCGACTCCTCATAGAAGACGCGGTCTTTTTCGATTTCGGCGACGACATCGTCGGCGTCCAGTTTCCGGCCGACGATTTCGATCGCCCCGGCCGGGCAAACCGCGGCGCAACGCCCGCAAAGGTCGCACTTGAGCTTATCGAGCGCCAGGGAATCTTCCGTCATCGTGAGCGCGCTCGGCGCGCAGGCCGCAAGACACTCCCGGCAGCCGGCGATGCAGCGCGCCGGCCGCAGCATGATCTCCTGGAGGAACGATTGCCCTTCCGGATTGTGGCACCAGGGACAGCGGAGCGGGCAGCCTTTGAAAAAGACGGTTGTCCGGATTCCGGGGCCGTCGTTGACGGAGTATTTTTTGATATCGAAAATCAGGCCTTCGCTCAAGGCGTTGTCCTCCCGGGCGGTTCGGGGTTGGGCTCCGGCGGAAAATCATAGTATTTGACGATGTATTTCAGCTGCACGTCGAAGGACCAGTGGACGTCGCGGATGTAGGCCGATGCTTCGTCCTTCCGGCCGGAAGAGATGTGGGCGAGAAGGGCGCGGTGCTCCTCGACCGAAGCCCGCTCCCATTCCTTGACGAAACCCTTCTGGCGGGGAAAATCGTAGAGCCTTTTTTTAAGCGTCCGGACTAGGCGGACAAGATTTTCGTTGCCGCACAGGTTGAGGTAGATATCGTGGAAAGCGAGATTCTTCCCATAATAGAGGTCGAAATCGCCGGCGTCCAAGGCCTTGTTCATGCCCGCGACCAGCGCTTCGAGGGAGCGGATTTCGGGATCGCCGAGCTTGGCAAAGGAGAGAACCAGGGCCGCGCTCTCGAGGGCGCCGATCATCTCGTACAGGTTGCGAACGTCCCTGAGGGAAAGGCGGTTGACGACGACGCCGCGGCGGGGGTAGATGGTGACGAAGCCTTCGGCTTCGAGCTGAAGGAGCGCGTCGCGGAGCGGCGTACGGCTGACGCCCAGCTTCCTGCTTGTTTCATCCAGGTTGATCTCCGAACCCGGGGAGATTTCTCCCGTGCGCATCCTTTCGCGGAGATAATCATAAACCTGCTGTTTAAGAGACTGAACTTGAAGGAGCGGTTCACCAGCCATCATATACCTCCATTTTCCTTGTCCTGATATGTAATATATTAGATATCACAATTTTGTCAATAGGGGGACAGCTTACCTAATGGACTTAGCCTTTATTATTCATAAATTGCCTAGCGCTGAAGAATATATCCCCTCTCCCTCATAATGGGAGAGGGTGGGGTGAGGGTGATTCAATCCTTAACCCCCTCCCCTCCATCCCCTCCCGCCGGGGGAGGGGAAAACGAAAAGCCCAAATTCATGAATAATTCAGGTTAGTTATTTTTTCTTAGGAGCGAAGCATAAGCATAGATAAAACGCCTGCTATTTTCGCTATGCAGCCTACAGGTGATGAGATCACTTCTCGCTTTCGGACTTCTCATTCTGTCTGACGTGATTGTTGCAGCCCT
>Ga0154742_1041_pt2 | contig 30702 bp, 20 predicted proteins | sample Rifle2008BG16ft_FD_105750 | JGI IMG/M metagenome (GOLD analysis project Ga0154742, IMG submission 105750) | Candidatus Aminicenantes bacterium RBG_16_63_16 | reverse complement strand
AAAGCCGCCGGGTCCCCCTCCGCTACGGGGGTCTTCGGGGCATCATCGCCCTCCAACCCTGCCAGGCGCGAGGACGTAAAGGCACTAGCGTTGGGCCACCCTAGGTTACTTCGGCGCCGGGCCGAAGGGATGGGGCCCGACCTGGATATCGAGCTTCGCCAGGTCACGGACGGCCCGGTCGAGCTCCACGACGCTCGCGAGCGGCGCCCCGGCCGCCGGCTCGAAGAAATGGTACAGGCTCCGCTCCGAGATGACCGTCCCCGCGGACAGGATCAATCGCTCGCGTCGGTCCCATTCGGGCGCGAAATTGAAAAAGGAACGGAACCAGAAGACAAGGCCGCTGCTCCCGATGGGCACCGTGCCGCTGACGACAAAGAACGCGTGGTCGTAGACATCGGGCGTCCCGCCCCAGGCGTCGACCACCGCATAATCCAAGTTCACAGATGCCAGTCCGACTTTCTTATCCGGATTATAGATGGCCAGGAACGGCGCGCCCGCCGGAAGCCTCAGGATGTCGCCGTGCTTGTTGGCCTGGACAAAGTCGTTCAGGGGCCTGTCGGACACGCCTCCCGCTCCCGCCCAGCCCAGCCGGGTGAAAAACCCCTGGTCGAAGACGAGCTCGTTGGTGCGAAAGGACACGATACCCACGTCCTCCTTGACGCTGAGCGTCGCGCCGTACCATACGTAATCCCGGCCCGAAAAAATCCTGTAAGTGATGGCGAGCTCGACCTCGGGAATCAGGGGCAGCGGGCCGCGGCGCCTGACCTCGACAAATACCGGCCCCACCTCGATCTCGACTTCGCGCGGCGGGTCCCAGGCGTGGGCGTTCGACCAGCCGCGCTCGGGGATCAGGATGCCGGGGTTCCAGTGGAGCGTGCGGTCTCTGTTGGTCAGCGGGACGTCCGGTCTGGACTTGAGGGTCACGGCGGCGATCTGGCCGCTGTCCCCGAAAACGTCATGAAGGATGGCGGGCTTGACCGGGTCGCCCTTCCTCAGCTCCACTTTCATCCGGCTGTTGGCGATCGTCCAGGCCGGCTTGGCGCCCGTCACCACGAGGTCGGTGGAATAGCCGGGGGCAACGGGTTGAGGATTCCCATAAAGAATGAAGTAGGTCCCCTTCGGGTCGCCTCCCGAGACATCAAAGAAAGTCAGGCGGCCGTTGAGGGTCGGGTCGGCGGTCTTGGGATCAGCGCCCTTGTCCCAGACCCGCAGGCGGGAAAGCTGGAACGGCACCTCCTGCTCGCGGCCGTCGGGAAACCGGTAGAGCAGGCGAATGTCGTTTTTCGGGTCCGGGCACTCCCGCGCCTTCACGGTGAACATGACGTCGATCGGCAGATGCTTCGCGACCGGCGCCGTCAGCCCGGCCAGCCGCACCGGCAGGCGGTGCTTCCAGGCGCTCCAGTCGGGAGCGGCTGCCGGAGCTCCAGCCCCGGCCAGACTCATCGTCGCTAGTAGCTCGACCGCCAAAGACAGAGCCAGCACCGACTTCAAGGCCGCGATGCGGAACCCTGACCGAGAATTGTCTGCGCTCCGCCGATTGACGGCCGATAGAAAATGCCCGGCTATCCTAATCATGGAAAATTCCATCTTCAATTCTCCTCCCTTCCCCGCCTGCAATGACATCACGACACGGCTTCTCAAAGGAGAGGCAACCGGTCAATAGTGCCGCGAGGGGCGCAGGAAATAGGGCCTGTACCTGACCTCGATTATCCCGCTGCCGCCGACGGCGTAGAACGTGCGGTCCGCGCCCCCGCCCCCCGCCGCAAAAACGGTGTTGACCCGGCCGATGCCGGCGTCGAGCGAGCCCCGGGGAATAAAATCCGCTCCATAGACGGCCAGCCGTCCGTCATCCGTTGAGAGGAGCACGTCTTCCCTGGCCTGCGGTCCGTTGCTTATGACCTCCAGGCCGGTGACGCCGCTGCCGAGCGACATCATCGCCTCTCTCCGCCCGCCCTTGTTGAAAACGTAAACCTCCCCGGCCTCGGTGGCCGCGATAATCCGCTCGCCGCCGACCGCGGCGCCGCCCAGGAGCTTCATGACGCTCACCTTGTCACCCACCTGGGCCTTCCATTTCGTCCGGCCGTCGGCGGCGTTCATGGCGTAAACAGTGTGCGATTCATTGCCGAAGACGATGTCCTTTTCGCCGTCGCCGTCCGTATCGACAAACACCATGTCCCGCAAAACTTTGCCGCAGTAATCCGTCGTGGACATGGTCTCGCTTCCAGTCTGTTCCCAGGTCTTCCAGATGACGACGCCGGTCGCCGGGTCGACGACGTTGAGCGGTGTCTGGTAGATCGTCCCGACGGCGATGACCGTCCGGCTCTTGTTTTTCAGGACCCTGACCCGGGTCAGCGGGTGATAGAAAATGAAGCTCTCCCAGCGGACCTTCCCGTCGGGGTTGACGGCGTAGAGCTTCCAACCGTTCGTCGCGGCCAGGATGGTCTTGGCGCCGCGGCCGTCGATGTCATCCACGGCGATTTCCGTGATGTTCGCATCCCGGCCGAAGAACGGGACCGTCGGCAGCGTCCAGAGGAGCTGGCCGCCTTCCCCATGACAGTAGAGACGCGAACCGGAGTCCGAGGAGAGGATTTCCCGGCGGCCATCCCCGTTGATGTCGTCGGCCTGGACGGCGAGGACGCTCTTGCCTCCGGGAAGGGTGAACAGCAGCCTGTCCCGGCCGCCCTCGAGCGCGTGAACCGAGCCCGTCTTCGTGCCGAACAGGAGGCCGTCGCCCAGCGGGCCGGCCGCCGTGATCTCGTCGGCGCTCGCCGTACGGTTGACGACTTCGAGCCCGAAGTCCACGGGCGCCGTCCGATCACCCGCGGGCAGGACGATGTTCGCCGTCTCGCCGGATGTTTCGCCAAAGACGGAGGCCCAAGACTGCCCGGCCGGAAATCTCACCGCGTATTTCCCGGCCTTAAGCCGCGCCGACGGCCCCCCGGGGAGGGATTTCATTGCCGTGCCTTCGACCTCGACGCCGCCGAGGACGAAGTCGCCTTCCTCAGGCACGAGCAGAACCCCGGTCCTCGACACGGGGTCGATTTCGAGGCTGGCTTTGACGCCGGCGGCCAGCGAGGCCTTTCCCCAGGTCAGCCGGCCCAGGCCGAACAGGTAAAGCCGGTCGGCGGTCCGGGCAAATAGGACGCAGTCGGTCGAGATCCCGGCCTTCTCCAGGAGGCGGGGGTCGAGCCCGATAAGCTCGCGCCGGCCGGCGTTGTCGACGATAAAGGCATTCTCGCCCGCGCGGCGGAGCTCGATTGTCGGCGCGGCCCCGTCATCCGCCGCCTGCATGAGGTTGGCAAAAATCCAGCGCGAATTCTGCGGCAGGCTGAGCTTTTTCGTCGCCAGGCAGACGGTCGTGGCCGCCGGCCCGAAAGGATAATCCCAGCGGCTGTAAATGTCGTCGGGCACGGCCCTGAGCTCGCGCGGCGCGTCGTCGGCGCTCCGGATGAAAAGGCTCCAGTCGCCCTGGCGGACCGTGACCGTATTGCCCTTGAGCGCGGCCTCCCCCCTCAGCCGCCACCTGTTTTCGAGACGGAACTCGCCCGGCTCGCGGGCGACGACGCTGTCGAGAAACAGAAAATACCGGCCCTTCCTCCAAACGATGCGGCGTCCCCAGTCGGCGCCGTTGAAACCGGTCGCGGTCGTTTCGGTCGCTCCCAAGGCGTCGAAGTCGGCGGCCAGGTCCAGGCGGTTGAGCGGCGGCGGCGCGTCCTGCCGGCCGTTCCTCGTCACGGAAACGCCGTTGTGCTCCTGGGGCCCGTCCTTGATGTAATCGCAATCGGCGAGCCAGACCCGGTCTTTCCAGGTCAGCCGCGTCACCGTATTTCCGTCCTGATGACCGTGAGCGAAGGTCGATGTTCCGTCGAGGAGAAGATACTCATCCTCGGGGTCGAAGCTCTTCCGGAAAGATATCTTATCGAAATAGCGGGCGCCGGCGAGGGGCAGCTCGCCCGGGTTCGCCGACCTTCGCGAGCCCCAGCGGAGCGAGGCCTCGTCCAGGACGACCGGCAGGATCCCCAGGAACCTCGACGGCGGGGCCTCGGGAAGCCCGCCGGCATAGAATCCCATTCCGACCGGGCCCCAGGGCGAGGGGTCGATGATACTGCCTCGGCCCAGCCAGTTGCAGAGCCACTGATAGGCGCCGTCCTTGTAAAACCAGGCGGCCACCGACGGGAACAAGACTTCGTCCTTCTGGGTTTCCCCGGGCTTGCGATGGGCATAGCTCCCGATATCCCCGAAGGTGACCGGGTCGCCGCGGTTGTCGGTTGTCGCGGCAATCAGGTCCACCTGCGTTCGCAGCCGGCCGCTCTCGATGAAAGACAGATCCCCTTTTTTGAGCGCGTAAAAGAGATAATGCGACGGCGCCAACGTCTGGTAACCGGCGCCGCCGTCATCATTCGGGCGGTAGCTCAATCCCTGGCCGTCGTCAAAGCAGCGGCGCACTTTATCGGCCATCGATTCCAGACCTTTGACCCCGTACTTCCCAGTGTAATAGCGGTATGCGGCGTCCAGGCTAAGGGCGAGAAAGGTGGTATGATTCTGCCGGGGTTCGCCGCGAGGCATCAGGCCTTCGTCAAGATATGGCCTATCCTGTATATACATTGTATATCCATAGAGAACATCTTCAATGACCTGGCGCTCTGAAAGCTTAAAAAATGGGTCATCATCGATCATCTCCCAGGCGTGGAAGAGATTCCATAGCGCAAAATAGATGTTTGACCATGGCTCTGTGATCCATTTGCCGCTTGTCTCAGCGCGGCGGTGAAGGACCCCCATCCCATCCCGGAAAAGCTCCGCCCACTTGGCGTCCCCGGTGAAGAAATACATGAAACCCCACTGGGCGACCGTGTTGTAGGGCGGCCTTTCCCTGAGGTCTTTGATCGTCGGGCCCAGGGCCGGCTCGATGCCTGCGGGGGGGGCCGGCAGCTGGTGCGTCGTTTTGAGCAGCCGGACGGGTCCGATGGTCTTCGTTCCGGGTTGAATTTCTCCCAGGAAAGCGTCGAGCGCCGGTCCGAGGTCGGAAGCGGCGCTCGCAGCGATGACCATGACGTTTTTCGACCCGTCCCACACGGATTTCGCCGGATGGATATGAAAGCCGCCTTTTCCCGGAAAGTAAGCGTCCGCATAGGTCAGGCGCTTCATGAACATTTCGAGGATCCACGGATTGTCCGTGATGTTCCCGACGAGAATCAGGTGTCTGCCCCGGAGTTCTTCCGACCGGACTGCGTCCGCGGTTTTCCAAGGGATAGAGACGCCGCCCTTTGCCTTAAGCCGGGCGTCGAGGTCCGGGATCAAGGACGCGAGCGATAAGGGAACGACCGCCATGAGTCCGGACGGATCGAGGGGTATCTCGAAAACGCGCTCGCTGACCTTGGCCGGGAAGCTCCCGGGTTTGTATATGTTATGGGCGCTCTCATCGGCGGCGGCGCCGGCCGGGACGGCGACTAAGGCCAGCGTCAAGAGCATGATGACCAGGGCGGGGCTTGCGGGCTGTCTTTTCACGTCGGTGATTCTCCTTCGGCCGGGATTTCCGGACCGGCCTAACATCAGGATCGCTTCTTCCGGATGGTGTTCTTGCGGAAAGATATTGCCACGCGCCGGCGAAGTCAATAGCGGCCGGGTGGATCCGCGCAGCTAAATATACAGGAAATGTTCCATCCGGCAGAACCCCTGGTAGACAAGGTGCCGGATCCAGGCCACCCCGGGCACCCTGGCGCTCGTCTCGACGATCTGGCCGGCCGCCTCGGTCAGGGCCCGGCGGATGTTGTCGACCTCGGCCGGGACGGCCGGGTCGAAATAATAATCATACTCGAGGAGGGCCCGCTTGCCGAGGTCGAGCGGCATGACAAACCCGAAACTGCTCTTCACGCCGTGGCTGTCCGCGATGTCCTTGAACCGGGCGAGCAGGGAATCGATGAGGTCCTTTTTATCGAGCGGCGCGTAAACGATGCAGGCGACGAAGGCCTTGTCGCGTCCCATCCTCGAGCTCAGGATCCGGAACATGTTGAGCCAGACGAGGTCGGACATCTCCGGCCTTCCGTACAGCTCCCGAAAAAAAACCCTCATGTCCTCGTCCACGGCCCCGGCCAGAGTTTCCGGCGACGGGTCGAGCGCGGCCTCGATCAGGCCGCGCGCCTCCGGCCGGACGAGAATGTCATAGTTCGGGTTGTCCGATTGAAAACCGTCGAGGACTGCCGTCAGCCCGTCATCCGCGAGCCGGGGCGAGCCCAGCGCGAGCGTTCTGAAGAGGTCCTGGTCGATCAGGCGGTTTCCGGTGAGCCTCCGGACCGCATCGACAGCATACCGGTCGCCGAGCACCAGGACAAGATAGTTGATCTCCAGCTTTTCGGGGAAGACTTCCTTGAGCCGCCGGGCCAGCTCCCGGGTCGGCGCCAGGAAGGCCGAGATGTACTCGGGTCCGAGGATGCCGATGCCGAACCCGATCCGGCGCCTGTTCAAATCCTCGGCCAGCCCGAGCGCCGGCCCGAAACTCGAAAACGGCACCAGCACCCCCGTCTCGTCATCGGTCATGGGATGGAGCTTCACCCAGGCGCGGGTGCAGACCGCGGGCATCGGGACGATGTCCTTCTTGAAGCTGAAGAGATTGGGGGCGTCCGACTGATTGAGCTCGAAGATGTCCCCTCCGGGGCCGACGAACTCGGCGTTGACGCAGTTCGCGGCGCCGGTCCCGTAGCTTGCTCCCAGGAGCGAAAAAATGCCGGAGCACATCAGGTTGGCGCAGACGAGGGCCGCGGGCTCGGCGACGTTGACGCGGAAACCCTGCCGGTTCGCTTCCCTCTGGAGCTCGAAGGCGGAAACCCCCGGCTCGACCATGGCGCACCAGCGGTCCCGGTCGATCACGAGGCCGCGCATCCGGTTCGTGTCGATGATGAGCCCGCCGCCGAGCTCGAAGCCCATCGTGTTGGCGCCGTTGCCGCGGACGACGTAAGGCAGGTCATGGGCCCGGCACAGCTTGACAAGCCGGACGATCTCGTCCCGGTTCGCGGGCAAGGCGATGTAGCGCGGCGTCACCGGGGAGGCGATGGGACAGGGGTCGCCGGCGTAGGCGGCAAGGTGGGCGGGATCATTGGTGGCGAACCTGTCACCGACGGTGGCCCGCAGCTCCCGCAGGAGGTCATCCGGCGCGGCCCGGGCGATGTCCCCGCCGCGCCGCCTGTGGTCCTCGACAAAATCCTTCAGCGCTTTCATCACCCTCAGGGGCCGGAGTTCCGTGACAAAATAGCACTGCTTGTCGCATATCCCGCACAGCGAGCAGGTATCGGCGATATCCGCGAGCCCCTCGGTCACGGGAATCGCCCCCTCGGCCAGGGCGCGGTAGATGTCCATCCGACCCTCGGGATAATAGGAGACATAGAAATTGGACCGGACGGCCGGGCACAGGCCGGTCCCCAGGTAGTCGATCTTGCACATCGAGTAATGCCGGCAGGCCGAGGCCGCTTGGAGCGCTTCCAGGTCGATCATTGCCTTGTGCCTCCTCGGCCGGCCCGTCGCCGCCGGCGGCGCCCCGGCGTTTGTCCCTACTCGCGGGCGGCCGCGAGGTCCGCGTCCCTTTGCACCCGGTATTCCGTACCTTCCTTCCAGTTCGGAAAGGTGGATTCCATGGCTAACCTGCAGCCCACCTTGAACAGCAGGCGGAGGTCGTCGATCGCGCCGGAGAGGTCCCAGTTGGGGTCGAACTCATCGCCGGGCTTGTGGTATTTCTCGGCGATATACTTTTCTCTCGCCGCCAAGGCCCAGTCTTTTCCGTGGGCGACGCTGTCGCTCCCCGAGCTCGGGTAAATGGCCGGAATCCCCTCTTTGGCAAAGGGGAAGTGATCGGACCGGAAATAGGTCCCCTTTTCCGGCGTCGGGTCCGGGCTCACCGTCCGGCCGGCCTCTTTGGCGGCGGCCTCGATGTACCCGTCGAGCTCGGAAAGCCCGTAGCCGACCACGGTGATGTCCTTCATCGGCCCGTAAATATTCAGGGCGTCCATGTTGATGACGGCCGCGGTCTTTGTCCTGGGAAAAACCGGATGCGCGGCATAGTACCCGGAGCCGATCAGTCCCTGCTCCTCACCGGTTACGGAGAGAAAAACGATCGAGCGGAGAGGCGGCCGTTTCAGCTTCCGGAAAGCTTCTGCAAGCTCGAGCAGGGCGGCGGTGCCGGTGGCGTTGTCATCGGCACCGTTGAAGATCTGGTCCCCTTCGAGGGCCGGGTTTTTGCCGAAATGATCCCAGTGGGACATGTACATCACATATTCATCCGCCCGCTCCGACCCCGGTAGCAGCGCGATGACGTTGTTCGAGGTCACGCGCTTGACCGTGTTTTTGAGGGTGAGCGAGGCCTTGAGGCCCATGGGCATCGCCTGGGAACCGCGGCGCGCCGCGGCGGCCTTAAGCTCATCATAGCTCAGCCCGGCGGCGGCGAAAATCTGGCGGGCGGCTTCGACGTGCAGCCAGCCTTCGGCGGCGCAGCGGGACATGTTGTCGTCCTCGCTCACCAGGCTGAACTGGGGGCCGGTCCAGCTGTTCTGGACAACCGCCCAAGGATAGGCCGCGGGCTCGGTTTCATGGACGATCAGGACGGCGGCCGCCCCCTGGCGGGCCGCTTCGGCGTGCTTATACATCCAGCGGCCGTAATAGGTCATTGCCCGCCCGGTGAAAAGCGCCGGGTCCCCGGTGGCGTACCCGGGGTCGTTGACCAGCACGACCACGGTTTTCCCCTTGACATCCAGGCCCTCATAGTCATTCCAGTTGTATTCGGGGGCGACTATGCCATAGCCGGCAAAGACCATCTCCGAGTCGACGAGCGCGCTTTCCTCGACCGCCCGCCTGGTCGCGGCCACGAATTCCTCCTTATAGGCAAAAGAGAGCGTTTTTTTGCCGCCCTTGATCACGAGCCGGGCCGCCGGGTCCGCCGTGATCAAAACCATCGGGATTTCCTGGAAGTAGCTTTCGCCGTTGCCCGGCTGGAGGCCGATTTTCCGGAATTCATCACGCAGGAAATTGATGGTCTTTGTCTCGCCTTCGGAAGCCGGCCCCCGGCCCTCAAACTCGTCGGAGGCCAGGACCTTCGTGTCCTCGGCCAGCTCCGCGGCGGTGATACTTTCGAGGGCGGGCCGGAGGAGCTTCTCTTCGGTCTCCTTGACACAGCCGACAAACCCGGGAGCGATCAACGCGAGCAGCCAACCGACGGCCAGAAACGAAAGATGGGCTTTCTGATTTGTGAAGTCCCTCATTTCCTTTTTCCTCCGGTCCTGAGCTCTGTCGATTCGGAACAAAAGAGGTTTATTTCCTGTGAAGGTATGACAGGCCTGCGTCAAAGTCAAGACGGCGCGGGCGTCGAATCCCAGAGTGACGGGCTATTCGTAAGGCCCGCTTTCGCCCTTCCAGTCGATGTCCGGTTCGTCCAGGAAATCGGCGGCGAAGAAGGCCCGGCGGGCGGGATCGACGGAGATCGCGATTTCAAGGACCGCCTTCCGGCCCGGGCTGGAGGTCAGTCCCCGGCCGTTGATGAGCACCCGGCAGGCGCTTCCGCCCAGGTTATGGACTTCGAACCTTTGTGCGACAGCATTAAAGAAACGAAAATCCTGACGCCCGTTGCCCGGCTCCCAGGCGGCCAGGTCCACCCGCCTGTCCTCGGGAAATACGACCAGGTCGTCAAAAAGATAAGCGAGCCGCATTCCGTTCGGGGGTATCACGAACTCGTCCGTCAGCCCGCCCCGCACCCACAGCTTCGCGGGGGCCGGGGTATCGGGGTCGGCGTTGAGAAGGTAGACGACGGAATAGCCGCGCCCTTCGCCGGGAGCCTTGCCCTCACAAACGGCGTACCGAACCCGGTCGCCGGCCAGGAGCCGAACGTCGGCCTGCTCTCCCTGGAGGACCGTCCGGACCAGGTCCTGGGTGAAAGGGACCAGGCCTTCGTCTCCCGGAAATTCCCACGCCGTGACGAGAAACGCCGTCCCGCGGCCGAGCCGGTTCTCGATGACGAGCGGCCGGTCCAGAAGTTCCTTTTCCCCCGACATATAATGATCGGCGGCGCCCGCCATGATTTTCCCCGAGGTCAATTTCACACGCGACGAGGTGAAGAGTCCCATGAACCTGGGGTCCGTCCGGATGCGCCAGACAGGGAATCGGTATTCCGGAAGCGAAGATTCGGCCAGGTACTTGAATCCCTGGATTTTCCTCTCTCCCCGGCCGACGACCTGAGCGCCGAAGAGGTCCGAGAAATCGCCGTCGCCATACAACTTGAGGTCACGGCCGCGGTCCGATTCCGTCGAGAGATGCGGCAGGAACATGATGAGGCGCCCTCCCTGCTCGACGAAGCCCTTGAGCCTGGTGTACAGCTCGCCGGTCATCGTGTTCCAGCCCAAAAAGAGCAGGCATCCGTAATTGTTGAGGATTTCGGCGGGGGCTTCGGCCGGCACCAGGTCATACTGGCCGAGGGGCGGGTTGCCGGAGAAGTCCAGGTCGCCCTGGACGGCCTCTCGAGGCCAGTCCTCCTTACGGTAGAACCTGTCGACAAACCGCCAGCCCCTCTCGGCGGGCCCTTCGAGCCACTTGGCATCGCCATATTGCCCCCAGGCGGCCCGGTTCCAGAGCCCCGGCGCGCCGTCCTCGTTTCCGTAAACGACTCCCAGGCGGACCCGCGGCGCAAGCGACGGCTTGCGGTGAATCCGGGCGAACTGATACATCTCCCTCAGGGCGCGGCGGACGCGCTTGACCTCGGGACTGTGGAAGGGGAATTTTTCGCCCGTCACCGGGTTCGTGTAGGCAAGATGGCCCGACTCGGGAAGTATGAAACCGGCGCCGCTTAAATAAGAAAAGGCCAGCGAGGCTTCCCACCGCTTCTGCCACAGCTCGTCGAGGCGCATGCCGCCGTAGTTCTCCATGGCGATGTGGACGCCCCAGGGCTTGTCATAGGCCTTCGCGGCCCCTCGGATGGCGGCGTGCATCAGGTGGGGATCGCCCGGCAGGGACTCGAGCCCTAGAATGTCGGCCCCCGCCTCGGCCACGTACTTAAAGATCAGCCCGGCGTCGACGTTGATCAAGGGCCCCGGCCCGAGCTCCCGGCGCTCAAAATCAAGGAATCTCTTGATGTATCGAACATACGCGTCCCTGGCTTCCGCCTGCGTCCTCACCGCCGGCAGGTTCGACCAGTGCTCATCGGGAAACTCGGCGGCGTATTTTTCGGGCGCGTAGACGACGCAGCCGATCTCGCCGACCACGTACCTCCCGAAATAGCAGGGTCCCGCGGCCGCGATGATCTCCTCCATGTCCGCCCTGGAAAAGAACCGGCTCCGGGGGACTCTCTCCCGCCAGGCCCAACACAGGTCATAACCGCCGCGGTAGAGCAGCTCCGAAAAGCAGAGCTGGACCGCGTTCCTGGCGCAGTATTCCGCCATGGCCACCGCCTCGGCTTTGGTCCTGGGGACGGCCGTCAGGACCATGTCGCCGAGCTTCAGCCGGCGGAAGGCCTCGAGGCTGCCGACGCCGGGCGGCAGGCTGGCGCCGATGAGAACCGTCCCTGCCTTTGGGGCGGGAATTTCTTCGCCCTGGAAGGCCGGGCTGAAGGCCGAACAGAAAAACAGGATCGAGGACAGGAAAAAGCCGCCGAATCGGATGCGGGCATCTCTCATCTCAGCCTCCTCGTCCGGATGTTTCATCTGAAGGGTCGGGACTTGATATTTTTATCTTCTCAACGACGCCTTCGAAAAAACCGAGTCGGGAATCGCGGCGTTGAACCGGACATCTTCCAGGACGAATTCCGTTCCCTCGCCGGTTTTGAGCATGTCCTTGAAAACAATTTTCTTGGGGATCCACCGCCCCTCGATCCGCTGGACGTCCTTGACCTCGGTCCGCTTCAGGAGCTTCCCGCCCTTGGCGAAGCGGTCTTCCCGCAAAACGACAAACCGCTCCTTGTCCACCCAGATCTTACGGGAAAAGTAGGCGGTCTCATCCGCTTTGGAGGTCAGCTCGAGGACCCAGCAGCTTCTCCCGGCAGACTCTTCCTCCCCGGCCACTTTGGCGGCGTACAGCTCGCTCAGCCGGCGGTCTTCCATCAGGTCCTCATAGGACAGGTCCGACCCCATGACCGACTGGCGCAGCATGTGGCCGGAGATCTTGATCGTGCGGTCGGTCGAGGGCGAATAGGTCCAGAGCTGGTCACCGAGCTTGAGCATCTTGGTCCCCGCCTCGCGCGGGGGGGCCAGGTATTCAGTGAACGATTTTTCGTCCCCCTGGATCCAGGACCGCGATTCGATGCTCCGGCTGCCCCGGCGGCCGTGGATGATCATCAGCGAACGCGAGATCTTGTTGTCCGAGCCGATGTTTTCATCGACTTTTTGGAGGATCCAATCGCCCGTCGGGGCCAGCGCTCCGGCGAGTATCGAACCCAGGACTACGAACACCCAAACCGGAATGTGTCTTTTCATGCCTCCAATTCCTTCATCAGCTCGGAGGTCCGGCGCCGGTAGATCCCCAGCCCCGAAATCGAGGCGCCGAGGAACGTGGCCAGAAGCCCCGGTACGAACCCGACACCGTAGCTCGCCGGAGAGACCTTGGCCCGCATGACGTTCGAGACAAAGAGCGAGGCGTTTTTCATCATGAACCCGATGTTGAGACCGTGCGCTTGGAGATAATACGAAGCCGCCAGCCCGATGGCCGTCCCGATCACCGATCCCAGCGCCCCGATCATCAGGGACTCGAGGATCAGGCTCCGGTATATGTGGGTCCGTGTTTCTCCCATCGCCAGCCGCACCCCGATCTCGCCGTAGCGGCGCAGGCTGCCCATCAGGCCGGCATTCCAGAGGACGATCGACATGACCCCGATGAAGATCACCAGGGCCAGCCCCGAGAACATCCGCATCATGGCCAGGAGATCCCCCATGCCCGCTTGATTGGCCAGCGTGTCCATGACCGGCGCGAACTCATCGCTGTCGCCTTGGTAGGCGGTGTTGAAGCGGGCGGCGATATCGGCAGCCCGCCGGTCGCGGTAGACAAAATCACGGAAAAACCCGAGGATTTCCCCGGCCGCATCCTCCATGTCCAGGGCAGACTGGATGCCGGCGAGGTCGGCGATCATCGCCCCCCGGTCCATGGCTTCCACCCCGAACCGGATCGTGCCCGCCACGATAAAGTTGGCCACCGCCAGGCTGCCCGCCATGGTGACACTGATCAGGGTCGCCGTGTCGCCCGGCTGGACATTGAGGCGGCGGGCGAAATCATCGCTGATCAGGATCTCCCCGGGACCCTGAGGCGGACGGCCGCGCACCAGGACCTCCCCCAGCTTGAAGATTCCGGGCTCGACGCTCCCGGCCGACAGGAGGTCGACGGCCAGGCCCATGACGGGGCCCTGGGCGCGGGTTTCCCCGTTCGCGTCCGGGATATCCAATAATCCTCCAAAACGGACCCGGGGAGTCCAAATCAGGTCCGGGTAGTCCTTCCGGAGCCGGTCAAGCAGTGTTCCCACGCCGGCGAGGGCCAGGTCATTGGGAACCTGGTCCGCCTCCCGGGAGTAAGCCCGGGACATGACCTTGACATGGCCGGTGCTGAACCGGGCGCTGGAATCGATGAAGTTAAACTCGGCGCCGTTCATCCAATTGTATAGAAACACCGTCAGCGTGACCCCGATGAGTACGGTCAGGATGGGGAAAAGGCTGCGGGAGCGGTCGCGCATCAGCCCCTTGAAGAGAAACGCGATCATGACATGCGTCCGCGGAGGGCTTCCGTCGGCTTGAGCCTGGCGATGCGACGGGTTGGCAGGTAACTGACGATGGTGGTGATCACGAGGACGAGAATCGTGGTCCCGGCCACGAGCCCGGCGCCGTAAACGGGGAAGAGCCGCTCTCCGATGGCGAAACCGTAACTGTCCATGCTTTCGGGGACGGCCCAGCCCTGGCGGGCGTACCAGGTCAGAAAGGGAATCCCGTAGAGCGCCGCCGCGGCGGCCGCCAGGACGCCGTGCAGGGCTCCTTCAAGCGTGAACAGCCGGATCAGCCGGCCCCGGGTGAACCCCAGGGCCATCAGCGTCCCCATCTCTTTTCTGCGGCGGAAGATGGAGAGAACCTGGGTGTCGAAGATGGCCAGCATGGCCAGCAGGATCAACACGGTGTAAAGGATCGTCGCCCCGGCGCTTTTCATCTGGACCAGCTGCTTGATGTCGCTCAGGAGGTAGTCGAGGTCCCGGAAAACCCATCCCTCGACCGGCGGGTGCTCGACGGTCCCCTGGTCCAGCACCACCAGGCTTGCTTGACCCTCCATTGCCGCGAGTTTCCTGAGCCTTTCCAGGGGAAGCCAGACCTGTCCCTGGTCGATGCTCTGGACCACGGTCTTCATGACCTGGACGATTTCGAGGTCCCGGGCGTCAAACGTCCCTTTGGCGTCGCGCCAGCGCAAAGTCACCGTATCTCCGACTCCAAGGCCCGTGCTCTTGGCCAGGCGGCTGCCGATGAGAGCCGGGAGACGGTCCTCGCCGGTCTTGAGGAAATGGGCGGGCAGGGTGAGCACGGCCTGACCGGGGTCGATGCCCTTGACCAGGACCGGATGGATGCGGCCTTGCGGGTACAAGGTGCCCTGAACGACGAGGACGGCCGTCGCCTTGTTCTCGTCGATCATGGACCGGAGAAAATCCGGGACCACGGCGTGGGCGTCCTCGAGGGAAAGAACATCATACGGATCATAATTTTTCTGCCAGTATTGACCGCCGCCCAGGGCCGCCTCCACGGACGCCCGCCTCCCCTGGTCGTTCATCCCCTCGTACAGCCCCTGCGTCCAGATGATCGCCATAAAAGCGAATGACAGGACGATCACGTTGAGCCAGGTCCTCAGGCCGGCTCCCAGGAGGTTGCGCAGCGCCAGCTTGAGGATCATGGCCGCGGGCCTCCTTCCGGCGGCCGGGGTTCCAGGCGCTCGTCTTTGGCCACCGCACCGTCGACGAGGGTGATCTTGCGCCGGATATATGCGATCACCTTCTCGTCGTGGGTGGCGAAGATGAACGTCGTACCTAGGTCCCGGTTGAGACGCTCCATGGTCTGCAAGATGTGGTGCGAGTTTTCCGCGTCCAGGTTGGCCGTGGGCTCGTCGGCCAGGATGAGGGCCGGCTTCTTGACGACCGCCCGGGCGATCGCCACCCGCTGGCTCTGGCCGCCGGAGAGCTGGTCGGGTTTGGACTTCGCCCGGTCCGCCAGGCCGACCCACTCCAGGGCGGCCGTGGTCATTTTCCGCCGCTCGCTCGAGGCATGGCCGAGAAGGAGCAGCGGGAACTCCACGTTCTCAAAAACCGTATAGACGGGAAGCAGGTTGAAGGTCTGGAAGATAAACCCGATCGAGCGGTTGCGCAACGCGGCCGCCTCTTTGTGCGACAGGTCCTCGACTTTTCGCCCCATGACGACGGCGCTGCCGGAGGTCGGGGAATCCAGGGAGCCGACGATGTTGAGCAGGGTGGTCTTGCCCGAGCCGCTCGGCCCCACTAACCCTGTGAACTCGGCGTTTTCGAAGTTGAGGCTGACCTTGTTCAGGGCAATGATCGTGTATTCGCCCAGGGAATAGGTCTTGACCAGGTCGACGGTCTCGATGAGATATGAATTTTTCATCCTGCCCCGCCCGGTTTAATAATTGAAGGCGGCCATGATCTGAAGCCCTTTGCCGGAGAAGGGATTTCCCCCGGGCTGCGTCGGGAAGATCCGGAAGGCGTCCGGGTTCCAAAAGGCGATGATGCTGAACCGCCAGCGGTCATAGGTCCGCTGCCAGCTGAGAAACCGGTAGAAATCCTTCTCTTTCCAATCATAATAGAAGATGGCGGTCAGATCAACGAAGGTGTTCACGGGATAGCGGAAAAAAAGCGCCGAGAAATCCGTCCCGTCTCCCGGGCCGAAGGGTTTCGCGCCGCGGTCGAGGCGAAGGTGCTCGCCCAGGACGTTGAGCCCGTTTCCCCATTTGAACGTATAATCCAGACCGACGGTGAAGGCGCGCTGCCAAGGCTGGGGCAGGAGGTCGCTCTCCTGGTGGGTCAGCGTCCCCTCGATCCAGAGGCCGACGCCCAGGTCCCATTTTCCGTCCAGGCCGATCCGGGATTCCGGGACGCGCTCCCCGGCTGAGGACATCGGACCCGCAAGTGCCGGAACGATGTCGAACTGGCGGTGATGGTAGGTCAAGGCCAGCTCGCCGGACCAAAGCGGAAGCTGCGCCCGGCCCCCGAATTCGACGGTGCCTTTGGCCGTGGCGACGGCTTCCCAGCCTTTGGGCGAGTCGTTCCCGTACAATGCCCAGGCCCAGATGTTCGTATTGTTCAAAAAATAGTAGCGCAGCAATACGCCATATACGCCGTCGGTCAACTGGAGCGGGTCCCTGGGGTCCAGGCTGTCGAACCACATCAACGGCCGGAGCAGCGAGGCCGAGCCGAAATTGATCTTCTGGAGCCCGATCCGGGCTTCGAACCGGTCCGTCCCCAAGCGCAGCCAAAACCGGTAGGGTTCGATATCCCCGTCCGTCTGGGCGTCTTCGCCCGACGGGAAACGGGCCACACCGAATCCGTTAAAACTGAACTCGCCCGCCAGCGAAAATGAGCCCGAGACTTTTTGGCTGAGGGAGAATTCGGGGATAAAACGCGCGCCCGCCTGGGGGTTGACCGGACGCTCAAGCCTGCCCACCAGCCATCCCGCGACCAGGCCTTTGTGTTCCAGGGTCAGAGCGGACGCCGGCAAGGCCGCAGACAAGGAGGCTGCGGCCGCGAACATGCTCCAGAGCGCAATGGCCCTGCTGATTCTAGAGGCAGGCGCCTTCCTTTTAACGGGGCCTCTTGGCCGTCTCGCCGAAAGCACCTTTTTCATCGCTTTTTTCACAACTATCTTACAGCCGTAATTTTCCATAATCGAGCAGAAAATTCATCCCGGTCATCGATATCGGTCCTGCTTTCGGTCTTTGGCCGTAACATTGAGGCTGTTCCCGGCCCTCTGGCTTGCTCCCTTCGTTTTGAGCCCCATTTGATATCCAACGGCGCCCCGGTTTATCATTCCCACCGACGGGGTGAGACAAAGGCCGTGGTCGAAGGCTCAGGCGGCCGGCTCATTCTTCCAGCTTTGGCGCGCCTCGAAATAAGGAGAGGACGGATGAACCGACGTACGTTTTTTGCCCGGGCGACGGTGACCGCGGCGGCTCTAGCCGGAAGGGGAACGCTATCCGGAAAAAGTCCAGGATCGGCGCCGGCATCAAGTCCGGCCGCCGATAATGGCAAGTTAGCGGGGCGCACTCTGGAAGAGCTCCGCGAGGAGCACCGGTATTGGCTTTTTGACGATTTCCTCCCGTTTATGGACAAGTTTGTGATCGATCATGAGCTCGGCGGATTCATGACCCAGGTGGACCGTGACGGCACCCGGGTTAATTCGACAAAAACATCCTGGTACGAGGGCCGGGGCATCTGGACCTATTCTTACCTGTATAACAAACTGGAAAGAAACCCGAAATATCTCGAAGTCGCCCGCCAATCAAAGGATTTCATCCTCAGGCACAAGCCGGAGGGAGATAACCTCTGGCCCTATATGTTCACAAAAGAGGGGAAACCGACGGGGAGAAAAGCCCAGGATGTCTATGGCGACCTCTTCATCGCCCATGGCCTCCAGGAGTTGGCCAAAGCGGAGGGCAACGGACTGTGCTGGGACATGGCCAAAGATATTCTGCTCAAGTGCATGAGACTGTATGACAGCCCGGATTATTCCCTTCCGAGCCCCCTACCCAACCGACCTCCCCTCCAAGCTCCCCGGGTGAACGGCCATTGGATGATCTTCCTCAACCTGGCCGGCCAGATGCTGGAAATGAAATCCGACCCCCGGGTGGAAGACATCGCGGCCCGCTGCGTGGATGCCGTCATGAACTATCATTTCAACCCCGACTTCGGCCTTTTGAATGAAATCATTAACCACGATCTGAGCCGTAATCCGGAATACGCTCAGTACTCGTATACGGGCCATGCCTGCGAGACCTTGTGGATGGTTATGCAGGAGGCGCTCCGGAAAAAGGACGGCGGCCTGTTCAACCTGGCCGCCGAGCGCTTCCGCCGGCATGTGGAGGTCAGCCATGATGATGTCTACGGCGGCTGGTTCCGCTCTCTGGACAATGTGGATGAGAACACGTGGACCGTGGACAAGTACTCCTGGCTCCAGGAGGAAGTGCTCATCGGAACCATGATGCTCGTCGAGCAGACCGGCTCGCCGTGGGCCAAAGAATGGTATGGGAAGGCGTGGAACTACGTCCTCGAGAAACTGGCCCTCAAACAGTACGGCTTTCCACTCTGGGCAAATAACGGTGATCGCCAATGGACGTTCGTTCGCCACGCCAGAGACTGCGAGCATTTCCACCATCCGCGCCATCTCATGCAGAACATCCAGGCGCTTGACCGACTGATTAAAAGGGGCAGGAACGCAGCGGGGCGGTTATCCTAGGACGGGGAGCCAAGGCTGAACGCCGGCCGCCGCCCCCGAGGGGAAAAATCTAATCTATCTCCGAAATGTTTCAGCTTGTCTGCGGGTTCCCGGCTCGCTTTGTGTCTTGACCGGCCTTGGCCATCAGGCGGTCGAAGATCGCCAGGCAGTGCATGACGGCGCGCATATAATGATAGTTGTCCTTGCGCATGGTGTGGGGCTGGTAGGTGAACACCCTGTCCGTGAACAGGAGGTGGAGCGGGTAGCCGTGGGGCCGGAGCGACAGCTTCTTGTCGCTGACGGCCTTGGCCTGGCTGAAATAGCGCGCCGCCCACTCGTGGCGGCCCTGCTCGTACGCCATCAGGGTCGCGATCAGGACCTCGGATACGGACCACTGGGATTTGACGTAGTTGACCTCGCCGTGCTCGCGGAATTCGACCGTCATGCCCGCGGGCTTCACGGCCGGCCACTCGAAGCAGCCCTGGCCGACGTTGATGCCGTAGACCATGCCGCCGTAAATGTGATCCCAGCCGATCTCGAGCAAATCCAGGACCCTGTCTTTGGCGCGGTCGAAGAGCGCCGTGTCGCCGCGGCGGAGGGCTTCGTCCATGACCATCCACATGACCTCGACGCCGTGGCCGGGGTTGGCCTGGGTCCTCTGCCCGGGGATGCGGTTGAGGTTGCCGTCCAGGAGCTCGTTGAACAGCTTGAGCTCCGGGTCGTAAAAGCGGTCCATGATGGCCGCCAGGCACTCGTCGGCGATGCGCCTGACCTCGGGGATGTCCTTGCGGCGGAGGACCTGGGTCGCGATTTCGAGGTCGGCCATCTCCATGTTGAAACCCCGGGTTCCGGGCGCATAGGTCATGAAGACGTGCCCGGGGTCGCGGACGAACCGGTTGTGACGGAGGTAGAGGTCGAGGGCCTCGGCAAAAAGCCGTTCGTCGCCCGCGGCGGCCGACAATTCGAACATGCCCTCGATTCCGAAGTAACAGCCGAAGGGGTCGTTCGAGTAGCCCTGGACCACGGTGCCGTCCCGGGCTACGACCGTCGCCCAGCGCATTTTATCCTTGTCCTCCGGGAAATGCCGGAGCATGAAGTCGCAGGTCTGGCGGGCGACATCGAGATACCGGGGATTCCGGCCGAAGTGGAGGTAGAGATGGCTGAAGATCCAGACGCCGCGCCCCTGGAACCAGTGGAACTTGTTGGTGTCGACGAGCGTCCCGTCGTGGTCCAGGCTGCACATGAACCCGCCGCGCTCGAAGTCGATGCCGTGGCTCAGGAAAAAGCCGGCATATTCGTCCAGGTCCTTCTTGAAATCGCTCCGGAGAACGTTAAGCGGGACGCCGCCCAGGGATTCTTCTTTCTTTTCAACCTGGCCACCGAGACCTCCCGGCGAACGCTCAGACCTCAGATATCCGGGCAGGGCGGCTGAAGCCGCGGCCGCGGCGCCGAAGAATTCTCTCCTTTTCATGCTGACCTCCTTCTGTTTTTGCGGCCCGGCCGGGTCAAGGACACGACAGACCATAGATGCCTCGGGCGGGCAAGAGAAAACTATTTATAAGTTCAGGAAGACGCGAAGTCAACTCGATCCGATTGGGTTTGCCTCCGTTAATAGGTGCCGGAGGGTTTTCCGCGGAAAACCCGGTAAACCCAAGCTTGGTAGGCGATGACGATGGGCACGAAGATGACGGCCACGACGGTCATGACCTTGAGCGTGTACGGGCTAGACGCGGCGTTGAAGATCGTCAGGCTGCTTTCCGGGTCGAGACGCGAGGGGATCAGGTTCGGAAAGAGTCCAACGAAGCCGGTGAAGACCATGAAGACGATCGTTGCGCACGAGGCAAGGAACGCGGCAAGCGGCCGGTTTTTTGAAACGAAGACTCTGATCAGAATCAGGGAAGCGACGCCCAGGAGCGGCACCGCAAGCCAGATGGGCCGGTCGAGGTAGTTTCCCGCAAGCCTGGTCCCGAGCGCCGACCAGACAAGAAAGCCAACGGCCACAACCGCGCTGAACAGCCAGGCCGGGCGGGCCCGGCGCAGGGCCGTCTCCCCCAGCCCGGCGCCCGACTTCATCGCCAGCCAGAGCAGGCCGTGTGTCACAAACAGCGTGACGAACAGGACGCCGGTCAGGAGAGCATACGGGGTCAGAAGCGTAAGCAGGCTCCCGTGGCTGCCCTGGGCATCGATCGGGAGCCCCCTGAAGAGGTTGCCGAAAGCGACGCCGAACAGGAAGGCCGGAACCAGGCTTCCCACGAAGAACCCGGCATCCCAGAGCCGCCGCCAGCCCGGGGCCTCTCCCTTGCCCCGGAATTCGAGGGACACGCCTCGGATGATCAGCCCGAACAAGATGAGGAGCATGGCAAGATAGAGCTCGCTGAAAAGCGTTGCGTAAGCCGACGGAAAAGCGGCGAAGGTCGCGCCTCCCGCCGTGATCAGCCAGACTTCATTCCCGTCCCAGACCGGCCCGATCGAAGCCCTGATGGCCGTTCGCTTCGCCTCGTCCTTCCCCAGAAACGGATACAAAATGCCCACGCCCAGGTCGAAACCGTCCAGCATGAAGTAGACAGCCCACAGGACGCCCCAAAGGATGAACCACGTGATCAGGTAGAACATATCAGGCCTCCGCCTTCCGGGGTTCCTGTCCCGCGCCCAGCTGGATCTCTTCCGGATTGGCGCGGGAATACCTGGCCAGAAGATAGATGTCAACTGCGGCCAACAGCCCGTAGATGATCGTGAACCCGACGAGGGAAGCGATCACCTGGCCGGGCTGGAGCGACCCGGAGAGGCCCTCAGACGTCTTCATGACGCCATAGACGATCCAGGGCTGCCGGCCGACCTCTGTGACAAGCCAGCCGGCCTGGACCGCGATATAGGGGAGGGGAATACCGTAGAGCAGAATTTTCAGATAGGCGGGGCTCGACTCGAGGCGTCCCCGTCGCCCTTTTCTCCAGCCCAGGAAAGTCAAAATGATAAAGACGATGCCCAGCCCGACCATGATCCGGAAGCCCAGGAAGACCGGCAGGACCGGGGGCCGCTCGCCGGGCTGGAACTCCCGGAGGCCTTTGACCTCGGCGCCCGCCCGATGGAAGGCCATCAGGCTGAGGCCGCTCGGTATTGACAGGAACTCGAACGCGTTCTTCTCGTTCTTCGGGTCCGGCCAGAGGAAGATCGTGAAGGGAGCATTCGAACGCGACTCCCAGAAGGACTCCAGGGCGGCGAGTTTGGCCGGCTGGCGCTCGGCCACCATCACGCCGTTTTGATCCCCCACCGCCGCCACGAGCACCGCGCTCACCAGGCCGAAGACCGCCGCCATCCGGAATGAGGTCCGGAAAAACGGGACCTGGCTGCGCCGCAGCAAATGGTGGGCCGAGACGCCCATCACGAACAGGGCCCCGAGCACGTAGCCCGAAAGCGTCGTGTGGGCAAACGTCACCCAGCCTGCAGAATTCGTGAGGAAAGCGCCCAGGTCCGAGAGCTCGGCGCGCCCGTTTCTGAGAACAAACCCGACGGGCCGCTGCATCCAGCCGTTGGCCATCAGGATCCAGAAAGCCGAGAGGGTCGAGGCGATCGCCACGAGCCAGATGGCCAAGAGGTGGACCTTTTTCGATACCTTGCCCCAGCCGAACGCCCAGAGGCCGATAAAAACCGACTCCAGAAAGAAGGCGGCCGTCGCTTCGATCGCCAGGGGCACGCCGAAGATGTCGCCCACGTACCGGGAGTAGGCCGCCCAGTTCATCCCGAACTGGAACTCCAGCGTGATCCCGGTGACGACACCCAGGGCGAAGTTGATGAGGAACAGCCTGCCCCAGAACCTGGCCATCCTGAGGTAGAGCTCGTCGCCGGTCCGGACATAGCGCGTTTCCATCCAGGCGACAAGGAGCGACAGGCCGAGCGTCAGGGGAACAAAGATAAAATGAAAGGCGGCGGTCACGCCGAACTGGAGCCGGCTCAGGGCGAGAACGCTCATCCAGGCCTCCTCAACGGGGAATGCGCGGTGCGCTACTTACCTAAACCGAACGGCCCGGGGTTGTCAACCTTTGAGATTCTTGCTAAGCCTCGGGCGTTGACTTAATATAAGCGCGGTAGGTCATCGACTGAAGATGTCCCCCGAATCCCTCCTCGCCGAACGCACCGCGGAAATCGGGAAAAAGTCCGCCGCCCGGAATTCCGTGTTCGCCGCCCTCTTCCTGACCCTGATGAAGCTTGTCGTCGGCCTCATGACGGGAAGTCTCGGGATCCTGGCGGAAGCGGCGCACTCCGGGCTCGACCTCGTCGCCGCCTTCGTCACCCTGCTGGCCGTTCACGTCTCGGACAAGCCGGCGGACCGCGATCACACTTACGGTCACGGCAAGGTCGAAAATTTCTCCGCCCTGGTCGAGACCGTGCTCCTTTTTGTGACCTGCGCCTGGATCATCTACGAGGCCGTCATCCGGATTTTCGTCAAAAAGGTCGAAATCGACCCGAGCCTCTGGGCTTTTCTTGTCATGGTCATATCCATCGGGGTTGACGTCAGCCGTTCCCGGATGCTGGCCGCGGCCGCGAAACGGCACCAGAGCCAGGCCCTCGAGGCCGATGCGCTCCATTTTTCGACCGACGTCTGGAGCTCCTCGGTAGTCATCCTCGGGCTGGCGCTCGTCTGGCTGGGCAGGAACGTCGTCTCCCGCCACTCGCACCTATTCGAAAAAGCCGACGCCTTGGCCGCCCTCGGCGTCGCCTTCATCGTGCTCTTCGTGAGCTACCGTCTGGGGCGGCGCACGATCGACGTGCTCCTCGACCGCGCGCCCGAGGGCCTGCCGCAGCGGCTCGGGGAGGCCGCCGCGGGAGTGGAAGGCGTGTTCAACGTGGGGCAGGTGCGCGTGCGCCGCTCCGGCCCCATCTTTTTCGTGGACATGACCGTCGACGTCGACCGCAACCTCTCGTTCGAGCGAACACATGCCATCGCCGAAGAGGTCGAATCCCGACTCCAAGAAATCGCGCCCGGCGCCGACGTGGTCATCCACACCGACCCGAGAGAGGTCGAACGGGAGACGATGGCCAAGCGCATCCGGGCGGTCGCCTACCGGAACCAGATGAGCATCCACAACATCGCCCTTCATGAGAACCGGAGCCGGGTCTTCGTCGACCTGCATCTCGAGGTGGACGACCATTTGTCTCTGGCACAGGCTCACGAGATGGCCAGTCACATCGAAAAGGATCTCCACCAGGACATGCCCGAGATCAGCCAGGTCTACGTCCACATGGAATCCCGGGGAACGGGGCTGGGCGAAGGAGTGGACGCGACCGGTCAGGAAGGCGAGCTGGTCCGCCGGGTCAAGGGAGTCGCCGACGGGATGGCCGGTCTGGGGAGCTGCCACAACGTCCTCGTCCGGCGCCAAGGCGAGAAACGCTCCGTCTCGCTTCATTGTCACTTTGACAGGGACATGTCCATCATCGAGGCCCACGACATCACGACGCGCATCGAAGTGAAGCTCAAAGAGCAGATTCCGGAGCTCGACCGCGTCCTCGTCCACGCCGAGCCCGAAACCCGCTGAAGACTGGGGGACGTTCCCCTAGGTGCCACCCTGTGTCTGCGCAACGGCAAGGTTTTTAGCAGGGTGGCACCTAGGGGAACGTCCCCAAGAGTTGACGCGGGGCGGCCGGCACTGTATATTCAACGCGCGATGACGTCCAAAGAACGGCTGCTCCTCGCGCTTAACAAAGAAAAGCCCGACCGGCTGCCCGCTTCCGTCCACCAGTGGCAATCCTATCACCTCCAAAGGCACATGGGCGGAGCGACCGACCTCGAGGCGTTCCGGCGCGTCGGCCTGGACGCCCAGATCCAGTACTTCGAGGAAACGACCCAGTTCTGGGTGGTGGACGCCGATTTCAGGAAGCTCAACTCGCCGGCCTGGCGGGACGAGCCCACGGTCGTCAGCGCCGACCCGGACAACCGCATCGTGCATCACGCCATCACCACCCCGGAGGGCGGGCTGACCTACAAGACGGCGGGCGACCGGAAGACGACATGGATCACGGAATACCTGATCAAGCGCGACGACGACATCCGGCTCATCGAAAAATACATGCCCGTGCCCCGCCTCGACCTCGCGCCGGTCGCCAGAAAGTACGAGGAGGTGGGCGACGCGGGCATTCTTCGCGGCTTCGTCTGGGGCGACCAGGGCGGCTGCTGGCAGCACGCCGCCTGCCTCTACGACATCCAGACGCTGATCGTGGCGACGTTCGACAAGCCGGACTGGGTCCACGAGCTGCTCCGGATCCTGCTCGATAAAAAGCTCCGGTTCATCGAATCGATGAAGGGCGCCCGCTTCGACCTGATTGAAACCGGCGGCGGCTCGGCCTCCTCGACGCTCATCTCGCCCGGGCTCCACCGGGAGTTCTGCCTTCCCTACGATCGGAAGATGCACGGCGCGCTCCACGACCTGAATTTCAGGGTCGTCTACCACACCTGCGGCGGAACGCTGGGCATCGAGGAGATGATCGTCGCCAACGGCGCCGATGCCTCGGAGACCCTGGCGCCCGTGAGCATCGGCGGGAACCAGGAGCCGTGGGAGCTCAAGAGAAAACTGGGAAAGCGGCTGGCCCTCATCGGCGGGCTCGACCAGCACAACACGCTGACCGTCGGGTCGAGCGAGGACATCCGGCGGGCCGTCCGCCGGCTATTCGAGACCGTCGGCTGCGAAGGCGGCTACATCTGCTCCGCCTCCGACCATTTCTTCGAGACCGCGCCGGAAAACCTGGCGGCCTTCGCCCGCGCGGCAGCCGAGTGCGTCTACTGATCATCGGACTGATCATTGGTGTCAGCGTATCAATATCCCAATTCTTGAACAGGTATCTCAGAGACTGTCGCTCCGCGAAACCGTTCCCCTAGCGCTGCCGGGGCTCTTTAAGGGCGCCGCCTGGCGGGGAATTGAGAAAGCGACGCCCGCCAAACCGGAGGACGCGGGAAACCTGGTAACGGCTCTTCCGTCAGAACCGTGCCCGCGCTTTGGCGAACGCCCAAACATGCTATGATATGGTTCCGAAAATGTACCTGATGAACGAGCTTCTCTTCTTGTCCCCGCTCGCGGTCTATGCTGCCTGGCGCATCAGAAGCCTGATCCCGCGCCGGGCCTTGAAGAACCTCTCCACGGCCTTCTTTCTTCTCCTCGTGTTCGGCTATCCCGTGGCCGAGCGCCTGGCCCACGGCCCGGTGAGCGGCGGGAAGCGCTACCTCGTCATCGCCGGGTACTATGCCCTGCCCCTTCTTCTCTATCTTGTCCTGGCCGTCGTTCTCTCCGAAGTCCTGATCGGTTTCCTCCGGTTCACCCGCGTCCTTTCGCGGGAAAGCGTCCGCCGGCCGGGTTTCCGCCGGGCCCGGCTGGTCTTCCTGCTCTCCGCGCCGGTCCTGGTCCTGGGGTACGGTATCTGGAACCACCATCACCTCCGCGTTTCCGCCTACTCGATCGAAGTCGCCCGGAGGTCGTCGCCGTTCGAGTCACTCAGGATCGCCTTCGCCTCCGACTTCCATCTGGGAGCGATGACGGACGCGTGCTTCATGGAGAAGTTCGTTGCCCGGGTCAACGCCCTGAAGCCCGATATCATCCTCATCGGCGGGGACGTCATGGAGGGCCACCGAGGAGACAAACCGGAAAAATTCATCGCCAAGTTTCGAGAACTCCGGAGCAGATACGGAGTCTACGCGGTCCCGGGCAACCACGAGAGCTACGGCGGCGGCGGGAGCGGTTTCTTCGAGCGGGCGGGCATCCGCCTTCTGCAGGATGAAATCGTGAACGTCGGCGGTGCTTTTTACCTGGCCGGCCGAACCATGGGCGGGCATTCCCGAAACCGGAAGAGCCTCGAGAACTTCCTGCGAGACGCACCCGACGACCTGCCGATGATCCTGATGGACCACATCCCGACCGGCCTGGAGCAGGTGGCCCGGGCGGGCGTGGACATCCAGCTCTCGGGGCACACGCACCACGGCCAGCTCTTCCCCGCCAATCTCGTCACTTCGCACATCTATGAGCTGAGCTGGGGGCATCTGGTCAAGGGGCGGACGCATTTTTTCGTGACGAGCGGCGTTCAGCTCTGGGGCCCGCCGGTCAGGACGGCCGGCGTCTCGGAGATCATGTTGATCGACGTGGCCTTTAAAAGCGCTAGCCCTTCTTAAGAAATTCCCTGAGTTGCGCCCGGTACTCACGCAGGGCGGCGGCCCCCTCGGGGGTGAGGCGCACGAGCGTCAGCGGGACCCGGCCCCGGTACGTTTTTTCGATGGACACATAACCTGCTTCCTCGAGCTTGGCGAGGTGGAACGAGAGGTTGCCCTTGGTCAAACCGGCCTCGCGCTGGAGATACAGGAAATCGGCGCTCTCCACCAGGGAGAGGATGGTGACGATCGCCAGCCTGGCCGGCTCGTGGATGACGCGGTCGATATCCGCCAGGCCGCGAAGGTCAGCGCTCATGACCGCCCTCCTCGTCGGTCCGGGAGCGCCGAAGGTAGAGGCTGAAGGCCACGATGCCCGAAACGATCATGGCGGCGCCGAAGACCCCGTAATAGAGGCTGATGCCCTTGATGTCTCCGATCCCCGCCAGGGCGACGGCCAGCCCGATGACGGCTGAGACCACGGCCAGGATGTGAAATCGCATAACATCGGCCCGGCGCGCGAAGAGATGGCAGGCGAAGGCAATGAGGAGCCCGTTCAGCGCAGGAAGCCAGGCCCTGACGGAGGGGGAAACGGCGAGCAGCACGGAGAAGGCCGCGCCGATGACCCCGCCGCTCACGGCGGCTGCGGCCCGACGGCGCGGCGTCGCCTCCTTTTTCTTGTACGCCACATATCCGGTCCGCGGATAAGTGATCCTGAACTTGAGAAAGCGGACCAGCCGGCCCACCAGGAACAGGCCGGCCAGGATGACAAGCACAAACGAGGCGTCGAGCCAGGACTTGATCCGGGACGTGGCCGGCAGCGCGACGGTGGCGAAGAAATACCCGCCCAGCATTAAAAACAGGATGCCGACGGCTATCTCGATGAATCCGTCCTCATAAAAATACTGCCGGGTCCTCTTTTCAATGTCCTTGATTTCGTCGTCGGTCATTTTCTAGCTCCTTTGGTTTGCATTACAAACTAGTCTGTATTATAGAACAGAATTCAGATTTGTCAAGAGGATCGAATCGTGAATGGCGGTCTTTTTTGCATTTCCTCCGTATATTCATAAAATGGCTCTTTTTGGCATGCCCATCCGAACAAAGGAGGCCAGATGCCGCGTCGAAACCGCTATCCACTGCATCTATTCTCTCTGACGTTCGTCCTATTTGCCTGCGTTTTTCTCCGGTCCGAACAGGATCTCCACCGCGTCTGGGCGGTCAAGGACGCCCGGATTGTGACGCTCGCCGGACCGCCGGTCGAGAAGGGCATCCTCGTCATCCGGGACGGGTTGATCGAAGCCGTGGGCGCCGGGATTCCCATCCCCAAAGATGCTGAGGTCATCGACGGCGCCAAGCTGTCCGTCTATCCCGGGCTGATGGACGGGCTGGGGCAGTCGCTCCTGAAGCTCCCCGAGGAAAAGATAGATATATCCCGTGTCTCCTCCGGGCAGTTCACGGACAAGGACCGCGGGATCACGCCGGGCCTGGCCGCGTTCGATCATGTGAATTTGGGCAAGGCGGTTTTCGAGAAGTACCACAAGCTGGGCTTTGTCGCCGGACACGTCATGCCCGACCGCGGCATACTGACCGGCCGGTCGGCGCTGTTCTCGTTCAGCGATCCCGACAAGAACAAAGCACTCCTGCTCAAGGATGTTTGTCTTGGAATCGGCTTCAGCCCATCGAATTTCATTGTCTATCCAAACTCCCTCATGGGAGTCCACGCTTATCTCAAGCAGGCGCTCGTCGACGCCGCCCACTTCGAGCGGGTCCGGTCGCGCTGGCTCGAGGAGCCGAAAGGGCTGGCCCGGCCGGACCACGACGGCAACCTTGAGACCCTGGCCGATTACGCCGCGGCGAGAAAGCCGGTCATCTTCCTCTGCCGGAACCAGCACGACATCCGGCGGTCGCTGGCCCTGGCGGCCGAATACAAGCTCGCCTATTTTATCGCCGACCTGGGCGGCGAGGCGTTCGAGGTCATCCCGGAGCTCAAGACGGCCAGGGCCCGGATGCTCTGCACGGTCGCCTTTAAGGCGCCCGGGTCGAGCGTCTTTGCCCAACGCGGCAAGGCGGAGAGGGAGCGAGCGCAAAAAGAGATCTATCCGAAGAACCCGGCCCGCCTGGCCGAGGCCGGCATTCCGTTCGCCTTCTCGTCCCTGGGAACGGATGAGCCCAAGGCCCTCACCGAGGGTATCCGGAGAGCGATCGAGGCCGGCCTGCCCAAGGAAAAGGCTATCGCGGCCCTGACCACGACGCCCGCCGCCTTCTTCGGCCTCGAACGCGCGCTCGGGACGATCGAGCCCGGAAAGATCGCCAACCTCGTCATCGCCGAGGGCGAGCTCCTGGCCAAGGAGACCAAGGTGCGCTATGTCTTCGCCGACGGCACGAGGTTCGAGCTCAAGGAGGCGAAACCCGGCGAGGGTGAGAAGCCGACGGTCAATCTCAGCGGCACGTGGGAGATCACCACCGAAGGCGGGATGGGCATGAAGTTTACGGTGGAGTTTGTCCAGGAAGAAGCGGCCCTCTCGGGACGGATGATATCGTCCTTCGGCGCGTTCGAATTTACGGGCGGAGTCGTCTCGGGGAACACTTTTTCTTTCGAGATGAACATTTCCGCAGGCGGCCAGCCGATCGACCTTTTCATTTCGGGCAGTGTCGAAGGGGAGAAAATGACGGGCACGGTCGTCCAGGGAGGGGCCGGGTCCTCCGAGTTCACGGCCAAGCGCATCCCGGGATAGGAGGAGGACGATGAAGCGAACAACTGGCGTCAGGGTCATAACGGTAGCGGTCCTCATCGCGGCCGTGTCATGTTTCCTCGCGGCCGCCGAAAAACCAGTTTTCCTTCGCAATGGCCGGATCATCACGGTGAGCGGTGAATTGATCCCGGGCGGCGACATCCTGGTCCAGGGGACAAAGATCGCCAAGGTCGGAAAGGGCATCGCGGCGCCGCCGGCCGCCGAGGTCATCGACCTCAACGGGCGCTGGGTCATGCCCGGGATCATCGATTCCCACTCCCACATCGCCGTCGAGGGCGAGGTCAACGAGATGGGCGACCTGCTCACCCCCGAGGTCGACGTCCGGGACGTCATCAACCCCGAGGACATCAACATCTTCTACGCCCTGACCGGCGGCGTGACCTCGATCCACACCATGCACGGGTCAGGGAATCCGATCGGCGGCCGGGGAATCGTTCTCAAGATGCGCTGGGGAAAAAGCGCCGCCGACCTGGTTTTCGCGGGTGCTCCGCTCACCAGCAAGTGGGCCCTGGGCGAAAACCCCAAGCGGAGCAACTCGTCGGGGGTGGGGCCGGCCCGCTATCCCCGGACGAGGATGGGCGTCGAGGAGTCCATCCGGGACGAATTCGAGAAGACCAGAGACTATATGAGGCAATGGGCCGAATATGAGAAGAAAGCCAAGGCCGCCAAGGACAGCAAGGGCCGGCTCGCCCCACCCCTGCCTCCGAAAAAGGACTACCGGCTCGAGGGTGTCGCCGAAATACTCAGCGGCAAGCTGTGGGTCCGCTGCCACGCCTACCAATCCGAGGAGATGCTCTCGATCATGCGGCTGTGCCGGGAATTCGGCGTCAAGCTTGTCTGTTTCGAGCACGGCCTGGAGGGCTACCGGATCACCAACGAGCTTGTGCACTACGGCGTCGCCATCTCAACCTTCGCCGACTTCTGGGCCTACAAGTGGGAGGCCTATAACACCATGCCCCAGGCTGCTGCTCTGTGCGCCAACCGGGGGGTGCTTGTGGCCCTCAACTCCGACGACCCCGAACGGATGCGCCATCTTTTTAACGATGCGGCCAAGACCGTTCGCTTTGGCGGGGCCAAGGAGGAGGAGGCCATCCGGATGCTGACTATCAACCCGGCCAGGATCATGGGCATCGACCGGTGGGTCGGGACCGTCGAGGCCGGGAAGGACGCCGACCTGGCCGTGTTCAGCCGCCATCCCCTCGACCCGTTCACGGTCTGCGAGATGACGATGGTCGACGGAACGGTGTATTTCGACCGCGCCAAGTACCTCGAGGAAAGGAAGAAGGCCGAGGACGAGGCGAAGCCGAAGACCGAGCCTGAAAAGAAGACCGGCACGCCGCTGACAGAGGAGCGGAGGGCTATGTGCCCTGAAGCCCCCCGTAGCGGAGGGGGACCCGGCGGCTCTGCC
>Ga0154742_1095_pt7 | contig 30770 bp, 24 predicted proteins | sample Rifle2008BG16ft_FD_105750 | JGI IMG/M metagenome (GOLD analysis project Ga0154742, IMG submission 105750) | Candidatus Aminicenantes bacterium RBG_16_63_16 | reverse complement strand
ACAAAGATCTTTCACCGTTTGGCGGTTGTCGATTGTGCATCGTGGAAATCGAGGGCAAGCGCGGCTATCCTCTAGCCTGTAGCACGATGGCCGAAGAGGGGATGAAAGCCTCGACCGAGACAGAGACGCTGCGGGAGCTGAGGAAGGAGATTTTAAAACTGATTCTGAGCGAGCATCCGTCGAGCTGTCTGGTCTGCGATGAAAGAACAGATTGTCGAGATTATCAGGGGACTATTCGGAAGGCCGGCGTGACCACGGGTTGCCGCTTTTGCCCGAATGACGGTCAATGCGAACTGCAGGTCCTTGTGGATAAAATCGGCGTGACGGAAATCGATTATCCTATTCTCTACCATGGATATGAAGCCGAGCACGATGACCCCTTTTACGACAGGGATTACAATATCTGCATTCTCTGTGGCCGGTGTGTTCGGATGTGCCAGGAAGTCCGTGGGACCAGCGTTCTCGCTTTCACCTACCGCGGGCCCAAGGCCAAGATTGGTCCGGCGTTTGGTCGGAGCCATATTGAAGCGGGTTGTGAATTCTGCGGAGCTTGTGTGGACATCTGCCCGACAGGAGCCCTGGCCGATAAGGCTTCCAAGTGGGATGGCAAACCAGACGGACATCAGGTGTCAACCTGTCCCTTCTGCGCGATTGGCTGCCAGATCGATCTTAGCCATAAGAATGGCAGATTTTCCAAAGCCAAGGCCAACTTGGATCCGGAAGTCAATGATGGGCAATTGTGTGTCAAAGGAAGATTCTGCCTGCCGGAAGTGACCCATCACTTTGAGCGGGCAAAAAGACCGATGCTGCAGAGAGGAAATTATTTCCGTGAAGTCTCCTGGCCGGAAGCTCTGGAGAAGGTCGCCACCGAGCTCAAAGGCATCCATCCCGATGACTTCATTATGCTGGTCTCCCCGGACCTCACCAACGAGAGCTTGTTCACGGCGCAGAAATTTGTCCGGGAATGCCTGGGAAGCAACAATATCGACTCCACGGCCCGGATGGAGCTGGCCGGGGGCCTCGGCCTCTGGTCGAAATTGTTCTCGCTGCCGATTTCGATCAAGGACATTGCTCGAGCCGATGTGATCTTGGCCGTTGGACTTGATACTCGGTTCAACTTCTCGGTGGTCGGAACGAAAATCAGGAAGGCGCTCGGACAGGGTGCCAAGCTGGTGGCCATCGACCCTATCGAAAGCAATCTGGCCCGCTACGCGGACGATTGGCTGCGGCCGCCTCCCGGAAAGGAAGGGCTGCTGCTCAAGCTGTTTGCCGACCGATTGGCCGGGCGGTTGACTGATCTCGAGCCGGTGGCCGAGTCGACTTCGATCGATATCGAATCTCTGGATAAGGCCCTCGAGACCCTGGCGTCCGGCAGTGAGGTCACCGTAATCATCGGTCCCCTGGTATTTCATTATGGAAATAACGAAGCGCTTGTGGATGGCCTGATGACGCTGGCTGAGCGCAGGAACACTAATTTCATTCCTCTTTATTTCGGAGCCAATGCCCGCGGGGCATTGGAGATTGGTGTTTTTCCTGAAGTCGGGCCCGGTGGTGCTCTACGCAACAAGGTCGAAGGTTTGAGTCTGACGGATATGCTCAGTGGTCTAAAACGACCGAAAGTGGTGTATCTTGTCGGTGATGTGCCCTTCCTAGAAAGACCTGACTGTGACTTTTTGATCGTTCAGGATATCTATCTTCCCCCATTCAAGGTCGATGCCTTTCTTCCCGCCTCCTCTTTCGTAGAAACAGAGGGCACCTTGGTGAATGTGGAAGGCAGAGTCCAAGAACTCGTCCAAATCGAATCTCTGCGAGAAGGGACAGTCACGGGATTTATGCGGCCCGACTGGCTGATCTTTTCCGATCTCGCTAAAGCGATCAATTGCGATTTGATGAGTTACATAGCTTCCAAGGACATCCTCAAAGACATCCAGAAGATGGTGCCGAGTTTTCCAAGGGGGATTGACAGGAAGCCGCGACGAATGAATTCGATCAATCATCTGGAAATGGACAAACCCACGGCCGATCACCCAGGAGAAGGTGATTTTCTGCTGGTGGCCGCACCGGGTGGCTATCGTCATCGGGGGATTGATATCTCGTCGAAGGTCGGTGGACTGGGTGAACTGCAGCTCGAAGAAGGATTCCGGATGCACCCGGACAACATCGCTGCGCTCGGTCTGGCAGACGGAGACATCATCCGGGTCTCTTATGACCACGGCGGGATCAGCGTGACGGGCCCTGTCAAATCAGACCTCGAATCCCCCCCTGGATCCCTTTTCTATACTAAGCCGGTGGCATTCGGCGGGCTGAAACACCGGCACGAGCTCTGGCCGCTGTTCCAGCTCGCTCCGAACCCGGCCAGAGTCCGGATCTACCGGGAGGGGGGGTGACCGATGTCGCCGACGAATGGAGACGGATTATGTACAAGATCATAGAGCGCCGGATGATCGCCCCGAACCTGCATGAGTTCACCGTCGAGGCTCCGGCCGTAGCCGAATCTGTCAAGCCCGGGAATTTCGTCATCGTCAGGCCGGACGCACTAGGCGAGCGCATTCCGCTCTCTGTCGCCGATTGGGACCGTCAGGCCGGGACGGTGACCTCAATTTTCATGCAGGTGGGCGGGTCCACCGCCAAGCTGGCCCGCCTCAAGCCCGGCGATGGCATACCGACCTATGTGGGGCCGCTCGGCAAAGAGACTGTCATCGACAATTTCGGCTCGGTCCTCTGTCTGGGCGGGTGCTACGGCATTGGATCGATCTACCCGATCGCCCGCGCGCTCAAAGAAGCCGGGAACAAAGTGTACTCGATTCTCGAAGCGCGCAGCTCGTTTCTTCTCTACTGGGAGGACCGGTTTGCCAAGGTCTCGGACAGAGTGTTTGTCATCACCCGGGATGGGACGGGGGGGCGAAAAGGACATATCGGGCAGATCCCGGAGATGATGCAGCAGGCCGGGATCATCCCCAGCCTGACCATAGTCAACGGCTGCACGTTTCAGATGATGCGGATGTCAATGATCACCAAGCCCTTGGGCTGGAAAACCATCGTCAACATGAACCCGATCATGATTGACGGGACCGGCATGTGCGGCGTCTGCCGGCTCTCCGTGGGAGGCAAGACCAAGTTCGCCTGTGTCGATGGCCCTGATTTCGATGGCCATGAGATCGATTGGGAGGAATTTCTGGCTCGACGCAAGAGCTATAATCCGGAAGAAATCGACCCGCTCCGCCGATCGAGCTGCCAGTCCCGCTTTTGATCGGAGGCCCGGCGACGACGGTGAAGAGGATGTCAGTGTGAGTGAAGAAAAACCGGAAAAGAAAAAAATCGACCTGAACCGGCGGCCTATGCCGAAGCAAACCCATTGGGAGCGCATTAAGAATTTCGACGAAGTCGCCCTCGGTTACCCTGTGGCCACAGCCGTCGAAGAAGCGCGGCGCTGCCTACAGTGCAAAAAGCCGCTCTGTAACCAGGGTTGCCCGGTGGGGATCGATATCCCCGGGTTCATCAAGTGCATTGTCGAAGGTAATTTCGGCGCCGGAGTCAAGAAAATCAAGGAGACGAACGCCCTCCCCGCCATCTGCGGCCGCGTCTGTCCGCAGGAAGAGCAGTGCGAGAAGACCTGCGTGCTGTCGAATAAAAAAGCCCAGATTGCCATCGGCCGGCTGGAGCGGTTCCTGGCCGATTGGGAGGCCGCGGCGGGAAAAATCGAGGTTCCGGACATGGCGCCCAAGACCGGGAAAAAAGTGGCCGTCGTCGGCGCCGGCCCGGCCGGCGTCACTGTGGCCAACGACCTCATCATCCTTGGCCACGAGGTAACGATCTTCGAGGCTCTGCATGAATGCGGCGGCGTGCTGATCTACGGTATTCCGGAGTTCCGGCTCCCCAAGGCGATCGTCAACCGCGAAGTGGAATACGTCAAGAGCTTGGGCGTGAAAATCTGCATGGATTTTGTGGTCGGAAAAACCAAGACGGTGGACCGGCTGCTCCAGGAGTTCGACGCCATCTTTGTCGGCTCGGGCGCTGGACTTCCCTGGTTCATGGAGATCCCCGGCGAGAACATTAACGGTGTCTATTCGGCCAACGAATACCTAACCCGCGTCAACCTGATGAAGGGTTTTCGCTTCCCGGAATATGATACTCCGGTGAAGCGTCCGTCCCGGGTGGCCGTCGTCGGCGGTGGGAACGTAGCTATGGATTCCGCCCGAACGGCGGTCCGCCTGGGGGCCGATGAAGTGCATCTGGTCTACCGGCGAAGCAAAACGGAGCTTCCGGCCCGTGCCGAGGAAGTGGAAAATGCCGAGGAGGAAGGCGTTATTTTCGACCTCCTCACCTTGCCCGTCCGCCTGATCGGCGACCAGCACGGCTGGCTCAAAGAGATGGAATGCCTGAGGATGGAGCTCGGGGAGCCCGACGCCTCGGGCCGGCGAAAACCGATTCCGGTTGAGGGGTCCAATTTTATTGTCCCGTTTGACGCCGTGATCATCGCCATCGGAAACAGCCCCAACCCGCTGATCCCGATGTCCACCCCGGGCCTCGAGATCAGCAAGAAGGGCGGGATCGTGACCAACGCCGAGACGGGTCAGACCTCGCGGCCGAATATCTGGGCCGGCGGGGACATTGTCCGAGGGGCGGCCACGGTCATCAGCGCCATGGGCGACGGCAGAATTGCGGCGGCCTCGATTCATCGATACTTGATGAATAAGTCATAGCAGCCGGAAACTCAAGGGACGAGGATGAAGTTAGCCGAGATCAAAGAGATCCTCCAGTGCCAAGTCCTGACGGGAGAAGAGGATTTATCCGTCGATGTCAGCCAGGTGGTGGCCTCGGACGGGATGAGCGAGATTCTGGCGTTTGCCAAGTCCAAGGAGCTGATGGTTACTGGCCTGACCAATATCCAATCTATACGGACTGCTGATATCGCCGGAGTCATCGCTGTCATCTACTGCCGGGGCAAGCGCCCCGATAAAAAGGTGATCGAATTCGCCGCTCAGAAACGGATTCCCGTGCTGGTGACCGACATGGTGATGTTCGACATCTGCGGAATTCTGTATAACCGGGGCCTTAAAGGCATCTCCTGATGACCGCTGAGCTGATGAGGGAGGCCTTCACTATCCAGGGCAGGAACTTTGACAAGGCGGGAGAGGTTTCCAGCGAGCTCAAAGTGATCCTCCGGGATCTGGGCATCGACGCGGCGACCGTCCGGCGCCTGGTGATAGTGGCCTTTGAGGGAGAGATGAACGTCGTCATGTACGCCGAACACGGAAACTTGACCCTCATCCTGACCGAAGAAGACATCCGCCTGGAAATCAAGGATGAAGGGCCGGGGATCGCGGACATCGAACTGGCCATGAAAGAGGGCTATTCGACGGCTTCCGATGAGATGCGGGAGATGGGGTTCGGGTTTGGCATGGGCCTGCCGAACATGAGGAGGAACTCCGACGAATTCCGGATCGAATCCGAAGTCGGGAAGGGGACATCGGTCTTCGCCAGAATCAAGCTGGACTCCCATGCCTGAGCTGAAACACGGGTTCAGGATCGACAGAGAAAAATGCGCCGGACGCATGAACTGCATGCGGACCTGTCCGACCCACGCCATCCGGGTAAAAAAAGGCAAAGCCAGCTTGATCCCGGAGCTCTGCATCGACTGCGGCTCGTGCCTCGGTGTCTGTCCGTCGGGGGCGATCTCGGCCACGACGATCACCTTCGCCGAACTCGACAGGTTTAAGTTCAAAGTGGCGGTGGCATCGCCGGCGCTTTTCACCCAATTTGGTCTCCATGATACCCCGGCCCAGGTGGCCAGGGCGCTCCTTGACCTCGGGTTCGACGCAGTCTGGGAATATGCCGTCGACATCGACCTGATCGACCGGGCGATCACCGATTGCGTTAAAAAATGGCCAGGGCCGTTCCCCCTGATCTCCAGCTCCTGTCCGGTCGTGGTCCGGCTGGTCCAGGTCTCCTATCCGGCCATGGTCGACCATCTTATCCCAATCGATGCTCCGCGGGAGATCGCCGGCCGCGAGTTGAAACGCCGGTACTCCCGGGAGCTGGGGCTGAAGCCGGAGGAGATCGGCGCTATCTACCTCACGCCCTGCCAGGCCAAGACGATTTCCATCCTCCAGCCGGCGGAAGAAGCCGAAAGCTATCTTGACGGAGCCGTCGGCATCTCCCAGATTTACAACGAAGTTCTTTTCCGGCTGAGAAAGACTTCCACCAAGGATGATACCCACAGGCTTTCCTGGATTTCGGGCGATTTGTTCCCCTGGGGAGCCCCGGAAGGAGAGTTTCCCCATCTCTCCCGGGAGCATTTCCTCCCCCTCACCGGCCTTTCGGATATCATCAAGGTGTTCAACGACATCGAGAAAGGGAAGCTCAAGAACATTGAGTTTCTGGAATGCCACGCCTGCCAGGGAGGGTGTGTCGGGGGGAACCTGACTGTCGAAAACCTGTATGTGGCTCGGGCCAAAAACCTTCGTCTGATCGCCGGCCGGCCGAAACCCTCTCCCGAGTTCGAAAAAGAGGTCTCCAGGCGCTTCGCCAACGAAGATTTTTCCTTGCGCGGGTCGTTGAAACCACGGCCTATCGAAGGACTTGTCCTCGACCTCCGCGAGCGGGTGATTAGAAAAAAACGCGCGGACGAATTGCTGAAAGCACTGCCCCTTCTCAACTGCGGCCTGTGCGGAGCTCCCTCCTGCCGCAATCACGCCGAGGATGCTGGGGCCGGCAGGGCCGACCTCGGGGATTGCATTTTCTTGTCCCGTGACCGAATAGACGACTTGAGGAAAGTTTATAAAGGTAGAATATGATTTGCCCCTGATCGGCAAGATCCTGAACTCTAGGTCTGGATAGGAGAAAGACGTGGCGGATAAGTCTTCACCCGTGGTCCTGGACAAGGTTCGCAAAAGAAGGAAGGCCCTGATCCCGCTACTGCAAAAGGCGCAGGAGGATGAGAGATATCTCTCCACTGAATCCATCAAGCTCATCTCCCGAAAGCTTAAGATTTCAGAAAATGAAGTCTATGGTGTGGCGACATTTTACACGCAATTCAGATTCCGGCCACCGGGGCAATACAACATCAAGGTTTGCTTGGGAACAGCCTGCCATGTCGGAGGCGGCCAGAACTTCATGGAGGTCATGCTGACTGGTAAGAACATCAACCATGGTGAGACCACTCCGGACGGAAAGTTCAGCCTGGAGCGGGTGGCCTGTCTCGGATGCTGTGCTTTAGCTCCTGTCGTCGTCGTCAACAACGAGGTCTACGGAAGGATGAACCGGGTCACGTTTATGCAACTCTTGGAATCCTTGGACCCGACTCTGAAAGAAGAACCACCGGAAACAACAGAGTCGCCCGGATAAGCGGCCGACATATCCAAATGGGCAAATTGGGACAGTCAGGAAAGGTGCAGGCGAGTGAATGGCGTATCCAAAACTCGGGCAGGGAGCAACCATGAGCGGCGATCATCTAAAAATCGAAATTAATCCCTCGGGGGACGGCCAGGAAGCCATCCCTGAGGAAAAGACAAGAGTGCTTGTTTGCGAAGGCACTGGGTGTGTATCCTCGAAGTCACCCGAGATTCGAATAGCCCTCGAGCAGGCCGTCAGCCAACTCGGCCTGGGTGAGAAGGTTGAGGTGGGGTTTACCGGCTGCCACGGCTTCTGTCAGAAAGGCCCGATCGTCGTCGTGGAGCCCGAAGGGATATTTTATTGCCGGGTAAAACCAGAGGATGCGAAAGACATCGCGGGGTCCCACTTCGCAGGAGGGAAACCGATCGAACGCCTCTTCTACCGCCACCCCGTCACCAAAGAGGTCGTTCCGTATTACCGAGATATTATGTTTTACAAGAAACAACAACGTGTTATTCTGCGTAACTGCGGCAAGATCAACCCCGAAAAAATTTCGGATTATGAAGCCCTGGGCGGTTATCAAGCTCTCAGGAAAGTTATATCATCTATGACTCCTGAGCAAGTTGTCGATGAGGTCCGACGCTCAGGCCTGCGCGGGCGTGGTGGCGCCGGCTTCCCTACCGGGGCAAAGTGGGATGTCTGCCGGATGCAACCCGGGGATGTCAAGTATGTCATCTGCAATGCCGATGAGGGCGACCCCGGTGCTTTTATGGACCGCAGTATCCTCGAGGCCGATCCCCACACCGTTATCGAAGGGCTGATCATTCTTGGCTTTGCCATCGGGGCCCATCAGGGTTTCATATACTGTCGCGCCGAGTACCCCCTTGCTGTCAGAAGAGTCCGCATCGCCCTCCAGCAGGCTCGCGAAAAGAAATATCTTGGGGAATCCATCTTAGGATCAGCATTCAATTTCGATATCGATATTTTTGAGGGAGCCGGGGCTTTTGTCTGCGGCGAGGAGACGGCCCTTTTGAGTTCCATTGAAGGTTCAAGGGGAATGCCGCGCACCCGTCCGCCTTTTCCCGCTGAAAAAGGCCTCTGGGGTGAACCGACTGTTATCAACAACGTCAAAACGCTCGCTTCCGTCCCGGTGGTCATTAACGAGGGCGCCAACTGGTTCGCCGCCATTGGCACCGATACGAGCAAAGGAACAGCGGTCTTCGCGCTAACCGGGAAGATCGCTAATTCCGGGCTCGTTGAAGTTCCAATGGGAGCTCCCCTTTCTACGATCATCTACGATATTGGCGGTGGTATCCCCAACAAGAAGGCTTTTAAAGCTGTTCAGACAGGAGGTCCATCGGGAGGCTGCCTGCCCGGGACCAAGCTTGAGCTGCCCATAGATTTCGATTCTTTGCAGGAAGCGGGTTCGATGATGGGTTCGGGCGGTCTTGTCGTGATGGATGAAGACACCTGCATCGTGGACGTGGCCCGCTTTTTCTTATCCTTCACCCAGAGCGAATCGTGCGGTAAATGTGTCCCGTGCAGAGTCGGCACTCGCCATATGGTGGGTCTTCTGGAGAAGATCACGAACGGCAAAGGAACCGAGGAAGACCTGACCAGACTAGAAAAGCTGGCCAACAGGGTTAAACAAAGCTCCCTCTGCGGCCTTGGACAGACTGCTCCAAATCCGGTACTGACCGCCCTCCGCTATTTTCGTTCCGAATTCATCGCCCATGTCACTGAAAAGCGCTGCCCCGCAGCTGTCTGTCGACAGCTCGTCACATTTCGTATCATTCCGGACCGGTGTACCGGATGCCGGGCGTGCGTTAGAATATGTCCAACCGGGGCTATTACCGGCCCCCGCTCTGAGCCGCACAACCTCGATCAGACGAAGTGCATCAAGTGCCGGTCCTGCTATGAAATCTGCCGCTTCGACGCCATCGCCGGAGACGCGATCGTCATCGAGTCATAAGTTAGACCAGGCCACGAAAAGGACCACGCACGCCGAGCTGGGAGATCATCCACCAAACGATTTCCTTTCCGGAGGACGTCACGGTCCATCGGGCCGCTGGGCAGACGGAGCTCCGCGACTGCGTTTTCCTCTCCCGGGACCGGATCGACCTTCTCCGCAAAATCTACCGGAAGGATCAGGTCCAGTCCTGAAGATTCCCCGTCCGGCTGGCTAAACATGGGGAACGTCCCCCAGGCTAGATGGTGGAGCTCGAGTGGCATTCGGCGCAAGCGCCCTCTTTCCAGGCGTCGCCGATGTCCTCGGGATGCCTGAACTCGAGCGACATCTCGCCCGGGGAGTACTCCATCTCGCCGTCTTTCCCCTGCGCCGTGATGGTATGGCAGAGGGAGCAGTCCTTGCGGATCACCCGGCCTTCCGGGCTGACGTGCTTATCGTCATGGCAGCGAAAACAGCCGGCGCTGTTCACATGCCCGATGTGGTCGGTGTATTTCTCCCAGCTCACTTTCATTTCGGGGAAGACGTTCTTGGAAAACGCATCGCGGATCCCCGCGATCGACTTCTCGATGGAATCCGCAGAGCTCTTCAGGACATCGGGATAATTCTTGGCATAGAAATCCTTGACCTTGGCGGCGATGCCGGCCGCCGCTTCGGTGTCGCTGGGATATTCGGCCAGGCAGGCCTGGACCGAAATCTGCTTGATGAAGGGGAGGCTGCGGTCGATCCGGCCCTCGGTGATGGCGGTGTTGATGAACGATGAGGGGGTCCTGTAAATGTGGCTGGGCCGGTTGTGGCAATCGACGCAGTCCACGAGCCGGGTCGGGATCCGGGCGAGTTCAGCTTCGCCCGGCTTTTCCTCGGTCGTCGTGTAGATGGTCTTGGCCTGTGTTTTTCTGTTGATCAGGATCACCCGCGGTATCTTCTCGCGTTTCTCATCGGCCGGGATGTACTGGACCTCGATGTCGGGGTTGATGTGCCAGTGGATGCCGGTCTGCTGTCCGTAGGCGGGATTTCCCGCGCCGGTGTTCAGGAGCATCTCGATATCCCAGCGGGTGCTCTTCTCGTCGGGAAGATAGTGGATCTCGAGCCGTTGCTGCTTGCCATAGGCTTTCTGAGGCCAATGGCACAGCTCGCAGGTCTCGCGGGCCGGACGCAGGTGCTTGATGGGGGCGGGGATGGGGCGGGGATAGACGTTAGCGAGCGTCGCGTAGACCTGGTACAGGCCGGTGAGCTTGGATCTCACGTACCAGTTCGCGCCGGGGCCCACGTGGCATTCGGCGCACGCCACCCGGGCGTGGGGCGAGGTCTGGTAGGCCGTGTGTTCGGGCTTCATGACTTTATGACAGAGCCTTCCGCAGAAGGTGACGGATTCCGTGAAATGGTAGGCGTTATAGGTTCCGAGGGCGGAAACGAACAGGAGGAGGATCGAGCCGCCCGCGAAGATCATGGTGGCGTTGCGGACATTGCGTCTGTTCAGGTCGAGGACGGGAAATTCCCGGTCTGGCTTGACGGCCGCCTTGACCTGCCGGCTCTTGCGGACCATGCCGATAGGTATCAGGATCAGGCCGAAGATGAGGAAGGCGGGGATGAACATGAAGATGACGATGCCTTCGTACGCCCTCTCGCTTTTCGTGATCGAGGTTTGCGCATAGAGAAATACGAACATGAAGAAGCTGACCAGGGCGATGACCGTCCCCGCGTAGGAAATGATGTTGGAGTACGATTGGGGCAGATGGAAGAACCTTTTTCGCGCCGGCTGGTTCTGCTCTGAGCTCATTTCACTCTCCTGCCAATGTTATGACGGTCGATAGCGATCGTACTGGGCAAGAACCGCCCACCGCACGGGAATGGTATATTTTGCCGACGCCGGGTGTCAAGGAGTCCCCGGGCGTCGGCTTGACAGGCGCCCGGACGTGTGGATAAATGTCCCAGGCGAGGGGTTGGGCGTTCCTGGCATTTCCTTCGCGGGCGGAGGAGTCGAGAATGGCCGGTTCCAGGGTGCTGTTCGTGAGCGGGTCGCTCGGGCTCGGCCATGCGACGCGCGACCTGGCCGTGGCCCGCGAGCTTCGCCGGCGGGCGTCGGGCATCGAGATCGGCTGGCTGGCCGCGTCCCCCACGACCGAAACGCTCGCGGGCGCCGGCGAGGCGCTCGTTCCCGAGTGCCGCGAGTACTAGAGCGAAACCGACACGGCGGACGCCATGGGGACCGGGGGCCGGCTTAACCTCACGGGCTATGTCTACCGGGCCCTGGGCAAATGGGTCCATAACGCGGGCGTCATCGGCCGCGCCTGCCGTCGGGGCGCCTTCGACCTTCTCGTCGGCGATGAAACCTACGAGGTCATCGTGGCCAAAGTCCTGGGCCTCCGGCCGCTCCCCGGTATTCCATTCGTCATGATGTACGATTTCTGGGGCATGGATGTCTCCACCGGGAAGCTCCCGGAGAGGCTGGGCGCGTGGGGGCTGAACTTCATCTGGTCCCGGGAGAAAAGCGTCACGGCGCGGGCATCCGGATGAGCCTGGCCGAGACGTCACCCGGGGACCTGGCCGATGCGATCGTCAGGCATATCGGCAAGGACGTCGCTTATCCCCGGGTTGCCTGTGGGGGAGCGGCGCGCGCCGCCGAAGTTATTCTCGACCGGTTGGAGCGGCGGCGGGTTCGCGCCCAGCCGGGGACTGGAAACTCTTGATCAGCATGACGCCGGACTCTGGATCGGCCCGGGCCGCTTCCTGTCCGATTTCCGTGCGGTCAGAACCCTTTTCTTCATGGTAGACGAGCCAGGTGGCGACCTTTTTTAGGCTGCGGTCAGCCGCCGCTGCCGCACCGCCCAGAATGAGAGATATCGCCGGCGACGTGACGACAGCCGATGCTCAAAAGCGCTTTTTCCGTTCATCTTGAGCTTTCCTCCTTGGGGCGCGCCCGGAAATTGAGACAGAACGGGTTGCTTTCTTCTGCGGCCGGGCCGGCAAAATCGAGCCGGTCGCTGACGCCGTCCGGCGAAAACCCAGCCGCCTCGAGCAGCTCGAGCGCCTCGTCGACGGAGTATCCCCAGACGTCGAAATGCTGGAGGATGCCGAAGTCGGGGAAGTGACCATCCATTCCGATCCGGCCGGTCCTTTCGTCGAGGCGCCGCTGCCAGAATATCTGGTGATAGTCGTCCCGGATCTTCGTGCGGAAAGGGCTCCCCTTGATGAGCAGGTCGAAAAGAAAGATCCCCCTCCCGTCGAGACAGGAGAGGATCCTTTTCAGGACGCCGGGCACTTCGGCTTTACCGATGTGGGAGAGGACGTTGCCCAGGCTGTAAACGAAACCAAAGCGGCCCAGGGCGGACAGGCCATCCCGGGTGATGTCGAGGACTCTGAAGCGGGCACGGAGCCCCCTTCGCCGCGCTCTCCTTCTGCCGCGTTCGACGGCGAAGCGCTCAAGGTCGACGCCGACGACAGAATAGCCCTGGCGCGTCAGCTCGAGCGCGTGGAGGCCGGCGCTGCAGCCGATATCAAGGACCCGTCCGGGGCCCGGCGGAAGCCAGGTCAGGATCTGGCGGACTTCCTCGATGTGCTCGTCGCGTGAGTAATGGGCCTTTTCATAGATATCCAAGCCCATTCTGCCGTAAAGGTCAATGCCCATCCCGCCTCCGGCCCGTCGGCCCATTTCACATTAGTTTCCGGTACGGACACTGTCAAGCCGGGGCCAAGCGCCCCTCACGAGCAGGCGGGCGGCTCTTTCCCGGCGTGCCGCAGGCGCTGCAGGCGGTCGATGATCTTATCCCTCATCAGGACGCCGGCGATGAACAGGACGAGAGAGATGCCGAACATGATATAAGCCACATGATAATCTTTTTCCTGGAGGTTCGCCCCGATGTAAGCCGACCCCACCACTCCCGGCAGGCGCGCTACCGTGCAGATGACGAGAAACCGGAGCATGCGGATCGGGGTCAGCCCGGAAAGATACACGAGCACATCCTTGGGAATGCCGGGTATCAGGAACAGGACGAAGATGGCGATCTCGGATTTCGGGCGGCAGATGAGAAACCTGAATTTCTCGAGCTGGGAGGGCGAGATCATGGCCTTGACGAGGGAAAACCCGAGGAGCCTGATGGTGACGAAGACAACGACCGTGCCGATGACCGTCCCGGCCAGGGCGTAGAGAGACCCGAGGGGCGTCCCGAAGGCGTAGCCTCCCGCGATCTGGACGACCTCTCCCGGGATCACGGCGATGATGATCTGGATCGCGGACAAAGCGACATAGACCAGCGGACCGGCGGCGCCGTAGGACGAGAGGAACTCCCTGAATTTATCCGGCTGGCGGAAGAGCCGGGTCACGGAAGGAGCGTACTTGAATGAAGCGAAGACGATGACAGCCAGGAAAACGGCGAGCAGGATCGTCTGGGTGGCGAGATAGACGCGTCGGCTCCGGTCCATTTTTTATGATCCGTCGGCTTCACGGGTATTGTAACCCGAATCAGGGGCAAATGACAGGTCAGTTGCGAACGCCGGTGCACTGTGCTATAGGTTACGACGGTCCAGGCGCCGGGCGATTCCCGCGGTCTCCGGAAGGCGCCGGCCGGAAGCGCGTTTCATGGGCACGCAGAGAAAACACGCGGACTTCGGTCCGAGGACGTATCTGGCCATGCCAGGCAAGCTCCCCAACATCTTTCCGCGCCTGATGGGGCCGAACACGGAAAAGTATCTCCTGGAGGTCGCGGCGAGCGGACTGACCTCGGACATGCCCGAGCGTTTCGAAAAGGCCTTTCGCGAGGCCCTGGGCGTCAGGCACTGCATCGGCACCCCGGGGTGCACGCCGGCCCTCGGCGCCCTGGCGGCGGCGTTCGGGTTCGAGGCGGGCGACGAGATCATCGTCAGCCCGGTCACCGATTACGGGACCATCCAGGGGCTGGTCCGCGAAAATTACATCCCTGTTTTTCCCGATGTCGAGCCCGGCGGGCTCAACGTGAGCGCGAGGACGATCGAGCCCTGCCTGACAGGCCGGACGCGGGCGATCCTGATCGTCCACAAGACCGGGATCGTCTGCGACATGGACCCGATCAACGCCCTCGCCGCCGAACGAGGACTGGTCGTCTATGAAGACTGCTGCCAGTCCCTGTTCAGCACCTACAAAGGGAAATTTGCCGGGACCTTGTCCGCGGCCGCCGCCTTCTCCTTCGACGCCGAGAAAACCATGGGCTCGGATATCGGCGGCTGCGTCGTCACGGACAGCGATGATATCGCCGAGGAGGTCCGCTACCGGGGGCAGGCCCGCGGCGCCTACGAGGACCCCGATTACGGCCGGGTTCATACTTATCCGGGGTATGCGTACCGCATGCCTCTTGCGACGGCGGCCATCACCCTGGCCCAGCTCGAGGTCGCGCGGGATAATGTTGCCCGTCGGGACCGGATGGCCCGCCGGCTGACCGCCCTTCTCTCGGAAATTCCCGGCATCCGGCCGCTGGCCATCCCGGAATTCATGGAAGTCTATTCCTGCTGGATGATCGGGTTCAGCCTGGCTCCCGAGGCGTTCCGCTGCCCGACGGCCGAGTTCGCCCGGCAAATTGCCGCCGACGGGATCACAGGCGCCGGGATGGGGAGATACTATCTCATGCCCGACTCCTGCGCTTTTTTACGCGAGCGGGCCGCCGCGCAGATGTTTCCTTACTCCGAGCCGCCGGCTTCGCGGGCTTACGGCTATGGCCCTGAAACCTGTCCGAACGCTTACGCGTTCCTGAAAAACTTCATCCGCTGGAACACGTTTTCCGAAAAATATACGGACGCGGATGTCGAGCTCGCCGCCGATATCATCCGGCGGGTCGCCGAAAGGAATGCCCGGTGACTGAAGAGGCTAAAGGACGCCGAGGAGGGCCGGGGAGCGGGAAATCCGCCTTGATCAGGCGGAGAGGATAAGCTTCATGGCCTGGAAACACGGAAAGACGTGGGTTTATTCCATCACTTATGATGAGGGTTTCGCCGCCCTTCTGGAGCATGTTGTGCCCCTCCACAGGCGCCTGGGGTTTCCCGGCCATGTGGCTGTCGTGGCCGGCCAGGTGGGCGTGCCACGAAATGTCCCGGGGAGCAGCTTCAACGGCCTGATGACCCTCAGCCGGAAGGAGATCCTCGGCCTGCGCCGGGAAGGCTGGGGGGTCTCCTGCCACAGCCTGACTCATCCCGAAATCGTCACCGAGGAGACCGCCCGCCGGGAGGTCGTTGACAGCCGCCACGTGCTCGAGGAGACCCTGGGTTTACCCGTCCCGGTTTTTTGCGTGAACTATGACATGGGCAACTACCCGATATCGCTGAAGTACGCCCCCCTGGCGGGCTACGAGGCGATCCTCACCCTCTACGATTTTGTGAACCGCGGCCGGGAGGACCTGATGAAGCTCGGGCGGGTGCCCCTGGTGAGCGAGTTCCCGCCGCCGTTTTTCTCGCGGTTCGACCCCTTTCGGCGAATCCAGCAGGCCGCCCGGTCGGGCGGCTGGATCATCGATTACTGCCACTGCCCGATGCCCGGCGGGCCGGTCCATCCTGCCAAGGACTGCTCGCTCGAGGAGCTTGAGCAGCGGTTCGCCGCCGTCCTCCTCCTGGGCGGGCGTGACGTCTGGCTGGCCGAGGTCAACGAGGTTGTCGCCTTTCTCAGAGGCTGAAGCCGTGCGCGGACTGGCCCTCCCGGACTATCTCATCATCCTGGCCTACTTCCTGGTCATCGTCGGCGTCGGCTATTACCTGGCCAGGGTCGTTCGCAAGGCGAAGGATTATTTTGCGGCGGGGAGCGTCATGCCCTGGTGGCTCGCGGGCATCTCGTTCTACATGGCTTCCTTCTCGACGATGATGTTCGTCATCTACAGCGAAATCTCCTACAACTACGGCATCGTCGCCATGATGGTCTGCTGGCTGGGGCCGCCCGCGTTTCTCCTGGGAAGCCGCTTCACCGCCCATCTCTGGCGCCGGGCTCGGGTCATGACCCCCCTCGGGTTCATCGAAAAGCGGTTCAACAGGAAGGCGCACTATCTCTTCGTCTGGACGGGTTTCCCGCTCCGCCTGTTCGACAACGCCCTGCGCCTCTATTCAACGGCGATCGTCATGGCGGTGGCCTTCCGGGGTTTCGGCGGGGGGGTTGCCGGGGTCATGGTCCTGACGGGGATCATCATGGTCCTTTATTCTTTCATGGGCGGGCAGCTCTCGGTCATCGTCACCGATTTCATCCAGGCCGCGATCCTGGCCACGGCCGTCGTCGTCCTGTTCGTTTTGACGCTCGGCCAGGTCGGGAACTTGCCCCAATTCCTGCGCTCCCTCCCGCCCGGGTTTTTGAACCCGGCCAACCACTACGGCTGGTCCTATCTCATCTTCACGACCTTCCTCATCTGGCTCCTTTCCTATAACGCGAGCTGGGCCCTCGTCCAGAAATACAACACGGTCCGGAGCGAAAAGGACGCCCGCAAGATGACCTGGCTCATCGCCGGCCTGCTCGCCGTTTCCCCCCCCGTCTTCTTTTTTCCCGGCCTGGCCGCCCGGGTTCTTCTCCCGACGCTCTCGAACAGCCGGGAAGTTTACGCCGCCATCTGCTTGAAGGTCCTGCCGCTCGGCATGATGGGGATCGCCATCGCGGCGCTCTTGAGCGCGACCATGTCCACCATGGGGTCGGAATACAACACCCTCTCGGGCATCCTGACCAGGGACTTTTATAAAAAGAGGTTCCGGCCGGACCTCACAGAAAGCCAGGAGGTCCGGCTGGGCCGGCTGTTCACGGTCGCCATCGGCGCGGTGACGGTCTTTCTCGGCCTCCTGCTCAGCCTGCTCAAGGGGCTCACCTTGATGGACATCGCCTTCCGGTTCATGTCGGCCTTCGGACCGCCCATCATGATTCCGCTCATCGGCGGGCTGCTCTTCCGGCGGTTCAACTCGCGGGGCGTGGTCGCCGGTGTCGAGGCGGGCGCGGTCACCGGCTCGCTCCTCGTCCTGACGAACCTCGTCCTCACCCAGGTCTTCGCGGCGGAGATGGCCGCCAGCCGGACGCTCGACTTCTGGCTGCGGAGCGGCTGGAGCTCGATCGCCACGGTCGCCAACGTCACGGCCACGGTCCTCGGGCTGTGGCTGGGCTCACGGCGCGAGGCGCCGGAGGACGAGCGCGAGAGGGCCGGACGGTTTTTCGAGGATCTCGCCCGGCCGTTCGAAAGGGATGAGAAAGGGGAGGAGACGTGGCCGGTCGCGTTCCGGATCATCCATGTCGCCATCATCATCTTCGGCCTCGTCGTGGCGGCGGTCGCGGTGCTCAGCCGGTTTCTCTACCACGACGCCCGGGCCTTCCGGACAGGGCTCATCGTCGGGCTGTCGATAGTCACGGCGGACCTCCTATTGCAGCTGGCCCTCAGGAGGGCGGCCAGGACATGAATGCCGGAGGGCTCAGGGGAGCGGCCCCGCGCCGAAACTCAAGAGAATCACCCCCGTTGACTTCAGGAGGATCAATGAGCAGACATAAATTCGTTTATTGTTTGGCGGTCATTCTGCTCGTCGCCGGCGGGCCGGCCGCCGAGGCCCAGGCTCCGGCCAAGAGCCATGAGCTCAGCCTGACCACGCGTTATTTCAGGACGCGGCCGATCGGCCGCCAGGGCTACGGGACCGAAACCTTCCGTCTCGACCCGCGGAAAACCGCCGTCGTGGCCCTCCACCTCTGGGACATCGGCTCGGAGGGCGGCCCGGCCATCGACAAGAATTACTTTGTCGGCATGGGCGTCGAGGCCACCACCCGCGAGGCGGACCGCATCGTCCGGGAAGTCATCAAGCCCGCGGTCGACGCGTCGCGGCGGGCGGGGCTTCTCGTCTGCCATGTCACCCACGAGTGGATCGGCCGCCGCGACCCGAGGGCCCGGAAACTCGCCGACGAAGAAGCGCAGGAGAAGTCCATCACCGTCAGCCCCGGCGGCGACAGGCGCGGCTACGAGGCCGTGCCCGGCTGGCGGAAGAGGATCGAGGAGCGGGCTTACGGCGAGGATTTCCTGAACAAATCGCCCCTCGCCCGGATGAGCGAATCCCGCGCCATCGACATCCGGCCCGGCGAACCGTATGTCTACCAGACGGACCTTCTCCGCGGCATTTTCAAGGAAAGGGGAATCGAAAATATCATCTACACGGGGTTTGCCACCGATATGTGCGTCCTGAGGGCGGACGGCGGGATCGAGCCCATGGCCGCCGAGAGCTACCGCGTCTTCCTGATGCGCGATGCCACGATCGGCGTTGAATTCCTGGACACGTTCAAGGAGCGCCGGTCGACCGAATACGCCATCCGGTATTTCGAGGTCCATTTCGGCAACACCCTCCTGTCTGCGGATTTCATCCAGGCCTGTTTTGCCGGGAAGTGATGTCCCGCCGCCTCCTCGGCTTTTCCCTGATTTTTCTCTTTATCGGGCCGTCCCTGAATTCCGGCCCGGCCGCGGAGAGGAAGGGGCTGTGGCTTCTATCGAGAAAGGACCCGACGAACAGCGCCCGGGCCGACATCGCGGGACGGATGCTCGAGGCGCCTGTTGAAGTCTGGCGGACCTCGACCGGCGCCGATGTCCATTTCGCGGTCCGCGTCACGGTGGACGGGAAAGAAGCTGTTCTCGTCCTGGCGGGCCGTTCGCTCGCCCTGATGCGGCCGGACGGGACAGCCGTCTGGCGCCTGGACCGGCAGGCCGTCCGGCAGGTCGTGCGGCTCGATGATTTCGACGGCCTGGGGAAAACCCAGGCGCTCGTGTTCCGCGGCAGCCGCTCCATCTCGCTCCTCGACCTCGCGACAGGAGCAACCCTTTGGGACTGGACCTCGCCGCCGTCGTCGAACAACGTGCTGTGCCGCTTCCTGCGCTCGGGGCGGGGCCTTCGCCTGCTCACCTTCCCCAACTACTCGACGCTCGGCGTCTGTTTTGATTTTTCAGGCGATGCGCGGCAGCCGCGGGTCGTCTGGCAGAAGGATTATTCGGACAAATACACCAAGGGCTACGGCCCGAGCTTTATCCTGGCCGATCTGGACGGCGATCGGGCAGCCGATATCCTTCTGAGCTCGAAGCTCGAAGGAGATTCCGGGAGGGGGAGCCTATACCAGGCCGTGATCGACCCGGACACGGGCTCCGTCAAGTCCGAAGGGCACCTGGTCCCTGACGCATCGGCGCCGCTGCCCCTTGGCCGGCCTTACGGGCTTCTCCAGAGCGCCGACCTGGATGGGGACGGCCGCCGGGAAATCGTGCTCGTTTCCTGCCAGGTAGAAGAATACGCGTCCGTGACCGGGCTGGACGGGCGCGGCCGCATCCGGAAACTCTGGGCCCATTTCGTCGAGAAAGACTGGCCCGTGGATGACCGCGAGCTCCGTCCGCAGGTCACGTCGCTTGCGGACGTCGACGGCGACGGCCGCCCGGAGCTCGTCCTCGGCCTCTGGGACGCGGGCAACTGGGCGACCCTTGTCCTCGACCCCCTCAAAGGCTTTGACCCTCCGAAAGCCAGGCTCGCCGGCTATTATTTCTGGGGAAACTTCGACCTCGATGGCGACGGCTCCCCGGAGATTGTCTGCAGCCGCGAAAGCCGCCGCGCGCCAGGGCGCGTCACGACGCTGGCCGCGATCTCGGGCCGCACGCTCAAGCCCGAGGCGGAGCTCAACGACGCCGCCGTCTTTACCTCGTCCGATTCGGAGCTGGGTGAAGACATCCATTTCATGGCCAACCGCGGCAACCCGGTTTTCGTGACCTCGGAAGCCGGCCGGGCGGGCATCGTGGTCCGGCTGTTCAGGGAGAGACGCGAGAGCGGCGTCTATTTTTGGGGAGCGAAAAGAGGGGAAGCCGTGGCCGTGCGCCGGATTGCAGAGGGCGATTTCGGCCGCCTTGATTGGCGAATGGGAAAGCTCCTGCTCAGCACGCGGAGAGGCGGGATGCAGGTGTTTGACGGGTCCCTTGTTCCCCTGGGCAACCTGATTTCGGCCTCCGGGAGAACGGCGACACCGCTCGTGTGGGAGGCCGGCGGGAAACGCGAGGTCGTTTTTGATGAAGCGGGCGGCATCGTGCGCGGCGTGCGCGCCGAACGGGGCAGCTCGGGCGCCTGGAAAAACGCCTGGACTGTGGCCGGAACACTGCCTTCACTCCATATCGACGGCCGGGGCACGGGCCGTCTGAGCGCCGCGGACCTCTCCGACCCGGACCGTCCGGCGGTGCTCGTTTATGAGGCCCCCGTGCGGAGCGACACGCGTCCAAGGCGCATTACGGTCGAATTCGCACCCTTTATCGGGCTGCTGCCGTATGGGGAGGAGTTTCGGCTGCTCGTCGACCTGAGGACAGGCGTCCACACCAACGCCTTCGCCTGCTTCGATGCGGCGGGCCGGCTCGCCTGGAGGGACTCCGGGCACGGAGCCTATCCCCGCCTCGCGGCGGCGGGGGACATCACTGGCGACGGCGCGCCCGAGGCAGTCGCCGATGACCACGGTGACCTCAGGATCTACGATTCGGACGGCCGTGTTATCGGCTCGAACATCAAGAAAACCTGGCAGCCGCCGGCCTATCTTCTCCCGATCCTCGGGCCGTTCCTCGCCGACGGCCGGCCGGGGATCCTGGGCGTGAGCGGGTTCGGCGGGCTAACGCTCCACGGTCCTTCCGGGGCCGCGGTCTGGAAAAAGACAGGCGGCGATTGGGAATATTACAGGAGCTATGCCGCTATTGGATACCCTGAAGGACCCGGCCGGCCGGCGCTCGCCGCGCTGACGGAGGCCGGCGTGCTGCAGGGCATCGATGCCGTGTCGGGACGCGTACTGTGGTCGCTTGACCTGGGCTGCGCGGCCGATGAAACCTATGTCGCGGGCGGCGATGTCGACGGCGACGGGCGTGATGAATATCTTGTGGGATTGCCGGACGGACGTCTCGTCTCGGCCGGCGCGAAGGACGGCCGCGGCGTCATCGAATGGGAGAAGCGTCTCGAGGCGGCCATCGGCCCTCTCGCCGTCGCCGACGCCGACGGCGACGGGCTGGCCGAGGTCGTCCTCGGCACCGCCGACGGGGCCATCCGCATCTTGAAATCTCGTCCCGAGAGCGCCGCGCGTGGCCGACAACGGGGTTGTTGTCTCCGAAACGGATTAAATCAGTGAAGGCGGGATTTCCTGAGAGGATAGTTGATATAGTCTATCGGTTGCAGCAACTTCTCCGAGAGGAGGAGGAACGCGGGCAGGCCGTCGCGAGGGCCGAGCGGCACGACGGCCTTGAGCTCCCGGCCCAGGTCAAACGAACCCCGGACGCCGAGCCGGTCATCAAAAACCATGACCTTTCCATCATCTGAACCGGCGAGGATCTCGACAGCCCTGCCCTCCGTGAAGGGGAGGATTTCCAGGCCGGCCACGGGGGAGCCGAGGTCGAGCCCCGCCAGCCGGCGGCCCCGCCGGTCGAGGACGACGACGTCTCCGGCCCCGGTGCCGGCGGCGATTCTGTCTTCGCCCGAGGCCGGGTCAAAAAAGCTCGCCAGACACCGGACCTCGTCTCCCACGTTGGCCTCCCAGACCGTCGCCCCGTCCCTGAGCCGCAGGGCATAAACGCGGTTGTACCTGGTTCCGAAGACGGCGTCCTTTGACCCGTCCCGGTCGGCGTCGAGCAAGAGCATGTCTGTAAGATGAATGCCGCAATAATCGGTCGTCGAGTTCATCTCGTCGCCCACCTGATCCCAGGTGTGCCAGAGGGCCCGGCCCGTCGCGCCGTCAAAGACGTTGACGGGCGTCGAGTAGACCGTGCCGACCACGACAAGAAGGCGCCCGCCGTCCTCGACCGCCCGGACCTTGGTCTGCCGGTGATAGCGGACCAGGTTCTCCCAGCGCAGGCGGCCCCGGGCATCAAAGGCGAGGATCTTGAACCCGTTCGTCGCCACGAACACCGCGGGTTGGCCGGCCGCGGGTGGGCCGGCGGCGATGTCGGTGGCGTTGGCGTTTTCGCCCATATACTTGGTGAGCTGCGCCGACCAGAGCAGCCGGCCGCCGGCGGAAACCGCGAAAATGCTCTCCGCGTCATCGGCAGCCAGGATTTCGTTCGCTCCGTCGGCGTTGATGTCCGCCGCCCGGACAACGTTGATCGGCCGTTTCGCCGGCGACTGCCAGAGCGTCCAGGCCCGGCCGCCCTCGAACCGGCTGATTTCGCCACGCCCGTTTCCCAGGAGAGCTGACGCGCCGTCGACGCCAAACGCGGTCCAAGGGATGTCAAGCTCCGTTTTCGGGCCGGCCGCCAAGCCGAAGTCAGGAAGTGGCCCGCGAGCCGGAGGGGGCGTGGGAACACGCGAATTCGCCGCCGCCCGGTTCAAGAAGCCGGCGAGGCCGGGCAGGGATCCGGATATCCTGACATCGAACACTCCGGAGGCCGATTGATCCTCATTTCCGTAACCGGGAGTTTTTTCCCGCCTCTGTCCAACAGTCTGCGCTCCGGCCGCCTCGCTCCCCGGAGTTGCGCGGATCCGGCCGGCCGCTACTCCTTCGGCCCTCCCATCGATTCCGGCCGGCCTTTTGACCCGCTCAATAGAACAGTTCTTAAGGACGGGTTCTCCCCGGGACGGCGGCGGCACCAGGAGCGTCCCCCGGCCGCCTTTCAGGTCGAGCTCGAGCGAGAAACCGGGCGGCCCCTGGATAACGACATCTCCAGCTTTCATGAAAGTGGCGTCCGCGATCCTGATCGCGGAGGCGTCGATCAGGAAAAGCGCCGCGTCTGTTTTGATCCCGGCCGCTTCGAGAAAGGCCGGGTCAATCCCCGCGACTGCGACACCGTCGCCATCGTCGATGAGAAATGTTGCAGCGTCAAGGCGGCCGAACCGGAAGGGCTCCGCGGGGGCGCCGTCCGAGGCGGACATCAAGTGGGCGAAGGTCCAGCCGGCTCCCGGCTCCAGGGCCGCCGTTTTCACGGCCTCGAGAACCTTGATCTCGCTTTTTCCCCAGGGATAATTCCAGGTGTTCCAGTAGGATTCTTTTTCCGTCTTAAGATCCCGCGGGGCGCCGTCCGCGCCCAGAATCCGGAACTCCCGATCACCCTGGCGGACAACCAGGGCGCCGTCCTGGAGTTTGGTTTCGCCGCGCGTCCGCCAACGGCAGTCCATCCGGAACTCGCCGCCCTGCCTCGCCCGGACATCGTCCAGGAAAATGAAGTACTTGCCTTTTTTCCAGATGATGTTCCTCAGCCAGTCGGCGCCGCTGAAGTCGCGGCTCGCCGTCCCCGTCAGCGCCGCCGCCGGAAAATCCGCCGAGAACTCGAGGACAGTGAGCGGCGGCGGCTCCTCCTGGATGCCGTTCCGGGTGATGACGAGACCGTTGTGATAGCGCGGAGTGTGGTTGATGTAGTCCAGGTCGAAGAGCCAGATCCGGTCCTTCCAGGTCAGCCGGACGACCGTGTTCCCGTCCTGGTGGCCGTGGGCGAAGGTTGATGTCCCATCGAGAAGCAGATATTCGTTTTGGGCGTCGAAATCCCGCCGGAACGACATCTTGTCCAGATAACGTCGCCCCTCCTCGGGGATGAAGCTCTTCTTTTCCGCGCGGCGGGCGGCCCAGCGAAGTCCGAAATCGTCCAAGATCACCGGATGAACTCCCAGAAAACGGCCGGGCGGGGCCGCTTCGGCCTCGATCGCATATTCGCCGTCGAAAAGATTGTTCAGCTCGAACCCGGAGTCGTGGGCGAGCCATTCATACACCCAGTGGAACTGCCCGTCCCGGTCCGCCGCCGCGGCGATCTCGAGGTATTTTTCGGTCATCCCGCGCGGCAGGCCGGGGACGCGACGGTCATAGCCGCTCACATCCCCGAAGCTCGCTCCGTCCCGGCGGTTGTCGGTGGCCGTCACGAGGAGGTCGGCGAACTCCCGGAGCTGGGGCGCCGCGAGATAGCCCTCGTCCCCCTGGAGGGTCCTATAGAGCAGGGCGTGGTTCGGCGCGAGGTAGATGTAGCCGAAGACGAGATTCGTCCAGTAGCCGAAACCGGCGTCGTCGTTCCCGTGAACGGCCTCGACCTGGGCGCTCATCGCCGGTTCGAACTTGGCCCGCAGGCGATCGAGGCCGGTCATCCCGTATTTCTCACGGTAATAGCGGTAGGCGCAGAACAGGTCGAGCGCCAGGAATGTCGTGTGGTTCTGGCGGATCTCGCCCGGGATCATGACGTCGGCGCGGAAGTGCGGGAAGTTGCTGTCGCCGTCGAGGACGCGCCAGTAGTTCCAGAGGAGGTCCTCGACGATGGCCCGGTCGCCGGCGCTAAAGGCGGGATCACGATCCAGGAGACCCCAGACGAGGAAGAACCTCCAGAGGTCGAAGTAGAGCGTGGTCCAGGGTTCCGGCACCCAGGAGCCGCTTTTCCTTGCCCGTTCGTAAAGGGCGCGGCAGCCGGCCCGGAAATACCCGGCCCATTGCGGGTCGCCGGTCAGATGATAAGCCAGCCCCCACAGGATGACCTCCCGGTAGGGCGGAAAGATGACCAGATCGCCGGTGATGGCGGCCAGGGTTTTGTCGACATTCTCCGGAGGCTTGGGGAAAGCCAGGTTTGTTTTAAGGGCGCGAAGCGCCGTGATCGCGCCGGCCTTCGGCCCGACGAGTCTCAGGAATTCCGCGAACGCCGCGGGACCGTCCTGGTCCCGGCTGAACCCGACGACGAGGATGTTCTTGTCCCGATTCCAGGGGGAGACCGCCGGCGTGACGACGAAGCCGCCCGCCCCCGGAAAATAGGCGTCCGCGAAGGCCAGCCGGCGAAGATAGAGCCGGCGCGCCCAGCGGCTGTTCTGAAGGTTTCCCGCGATGACGAGATGTCTGGCGCGGACATCGGCCTCCCGGACATCGCCTTCGTCCTTGATTTGGATCGCGCGGCCGCAGACAGCCGCCAGCTGCTTCTGCAGTCGGGCGGCCTCTTTCATCAACCCCGGCGGAAGAATCACGAGAAGGCCGTCGTCGAGCGGTATGGAGAACGCCCCCGTGTCGATCCTGCCGGGAAACGACCGCGGGCGGAAGCGGTTGTTCTCCTCGAAGGCTCTCGAGACGGTCGGGCTGAGGAGTACGGCCGAAATAAGCCAGGCTCCAAAAATGCCGATCGATGTCCTTTGTGGGGTCATTAGCCATTCCTTCCAGTCGGGATGGTTCAAACAATTACCCATCCGGCTTCAAGAAGTCAACCCGGAGGAGAGCCGGGCTCTCGAGGCTGCTGTTTGAAATTAAAGAGTTGATTGTTCCCGCCGTTTATTGTTATTGTCGAAAGAACGAGGTGAAACAATGACATCAGCACGGACCATGAAACGCAGGCAATTCATCGGGACCGCGGCGGCGGGGTCGCTTATGCCCTTATGCCGAGGCCATGCTCTCGCCGCGCCTGGCCCGGGCCCGGCTGCGGCTCCCTCCACGACTTCCGATGGCCAACTGGCCGGCCAGACCCTGGAGGAGCTGCGGGAGGAGCTTCGGTACTGGCTCTTCGACGACTACATCCCCTTCCATGACAAGTACGTCGTCGACCACGAGTACGGAGGGTTCACTCTCACGGTCGGCTGGAACGGCCCCACGGTGTCCTACGAGAAGTCCGCCCGCTACTTCGGCCGCGGGATCTGGACTTACTCCTATCTCTATAACCATGTCGACCCGAATCCCAAGCATTACGAAGCGGCTAAAAAGGCGATCGACCTCATCATGAAGCACAAGCCGTCCGGGGACACGCTCTGGCCCAACGGCTACAGCCGCGAGGGAAAGGTTACGGAAGGGCCGCCCGAGCGGATCTACGAGGACCTGTTCATCGCTAACGGCCTGGCCGAGTTTTCGAAATCCAAGGGGAACGAAAAATATTGGGACGAGGCCAAGGACATCATGTTCAAGTGCGTCCGGATATACGACAAGCCCGGCTATCTTCCCTCGGGGTTCGGGGATTACTTCCGGGACAAGCCGAGGCCGGTTCCCGGCGGAACGCGGCTTATCGGTCACTGGTTCTGCCTCCTCAACCAGTCCACGAGCATGCTCGAAGCCCGGGCCGACGCCGAGGTCCAGGCCCTGGCCGACCGCTGTCTCGACGCCATCCTGAACAAGCACTACAACAAGGACTTCGACCTCCTCAACGAAGTCTTGGACCACGATTTCGGGCGGGGCGACGAGCGGCTGGCCCAATTCGTCTATACCGGCCATGGCATCGAAACCCTGTGGATGGTTCTCTATGAGGCCGTCCGCCGCAAGGACAAGGCGCTTTTTGACCGCACCGCGGCCATCTTCAAGCGCCATTGCGATGTGGCCTGGGACGATGTCTACGGCGGCCTCTTCCGGAGCCTCAAGCACGTCGACCAAAATATCTGGGAGGTGGACAAGGTCGGCTGGCTCCAGCAGGAAGGGCTGATCGGCGCCCTGTGCCTGATCGAGCACACCGGCGATCCCTGGGCCAAGGATTTCTTCGCCAAGCTCCACGCCTGGGTCATGGATAAGTTCCCCCTTAAGAAGCACGGTTTTCCGCTCTGGATCGACGGGTCGGACCGGAAGGTGACGTTCGATAAGGGCAAGGGCACACGCCGCGCCGAAAACTTCCATTATCCGCGTTACCTGATGCTCAACCTGCTGGCGCTCGACCGGATGATCAAGCGGGGAGGAAAGGTCTCGGGCGTCTTCGGCTGAGAGGCCGGACGGCGTCATTCGGACTTCAGGGCGCGGCCGCCCGTCGGGCGCGATAAAAGCGCCGTCTGATCGCCGGGGTCAGCGCGTTTTCTTGCGGCCGCGCAGCCGCCGGACCAGGAGGGTGAGTATGAAGAGCGGCCCCCAGTAAGCGGCGGCCCCGACCGCGAACCCGATGTGCTTTCCTTTAAGGAGTTCGACGCCCCAGCCGAACTCGTCCTCAGTGATGAGGTAGGTCCAGGTCGATGACGGCCCTCTGAGACCCCGGGCATCAAGGTCGACCGGCCCCTCCGTTTTGATGAGGTCATCGAGCGTCCCGGATACGGCGCGCTCGATTTTCGCCTCCATCTCTTCGAACGCATCGGTCGCCGACTTCTGGAATTCGTTGACCGGCTCCCGGCCGCCCAGGCTGACCAGGTGAATGCTCTCGCGTAGGTCGGAGAGGCCGGCCAGGTGGTCGGCCCAGCACCGGTCGAGATGATAAAGCGAAACACGCCTAAGGATTTTCTGCCATTCCTCCGGGCCGAACCGGACCTGGCCGGCCGACAGGACCTCCGGGGCCGGCGGCTTGAGCCAGGCCGTCCCGCCGGCGGAACTCAGGATGGACCCCCGGGCCTCCTGGACGATGAGCCTCTGCATCTCCATCAGGTGTGCATATGTCCATAGGGACTTCCGGAGGCCGAAGTTTTGGCCCTCGATCACCCGCTGGGCGTGGGCGATGTCCTCCCGGATGGCGGGGTTGTCCACCGCATCCGGGCCCGGCTCGAGCCGGTATCGCTTTATGAACCGGTTCGTCAGGCCGTAGCGCTCGAAGATCTCATCCTCCAGGCTGACGAAAAACCTGGATGAGCCGGGATCGCCCTGCCGTCCCGCGCGCCCCCTGAGCTGGCGGTCGATGCGCAGGCTCTCGTGGCGGTTCGTGCCGATCACGTAGAGGCCGCCGAGCGCAAGAACTATCTTTCTCTCGGCCTCATCGGCCCCGCCGAGCTTGATGTCCGCGCCGCGGCCGGCCATGTTGGTCGAGATCGTGAGGGCCCCGGCCTTCCCGGCGTCGGCGATGATGCCGGCTTCGAGCTCATCGTTCCTGGCGTTGAGAACCTCGCACCCCACGCCCGTTTTTTTGAGCGCCGCCGCGAGCTCCTCCGATTCCCTGACGCTCAACGTCCCGACGAGGACGGGGCGCCCGATGGCGTGAACCTCGAGGATCTCCCGCATGAGCGCCCGGAGCTTCGCTTCCCTCCGCGCGAACACGACGTCCGGCCGGTCGACGCGGGCGGCGGGGCGGTGGGGAGGAATGACGACGACGCTCAGCCCGTAAAACTGCTTGAACTCGGCCGCGGACGGAGCCGCCGTGGCGGTCATCCCGCAGAGCGCCGGATACAGCCGGAGAAAGTGCTGCAGCGTGATCGAACCGAGTATTCGTCCCTCGGGTTTCCGGGCCAAGGATTCCTTGGCTTCGACCGCAGCCTGGAGCCCGTCCGGCCAATGCCGTTTGTCCATGACGCGGCCGGTGAATTCATCGACGATCTCGATTTTTCCGTCCCGGACGATGTAATCGACATCGCGGTCGAGGAGGACCTCGGCGTGCAGGGCGCAATGGATGGCGGCCAGCAGATCTTCGTTCCCGCGCGCGTAGAGATCGCCGCAGCCCAGCCGGCGCTCGAGATGGTCCAGCCCGGCCTCGGTCGGGACGACGTTCCTTTTCTCGTCGTCGACTTCATAGTCAGCGCCGGGCCGCAGGCTCCGGATGAGCGGAGCGAGACGGCCGGCGTGGGCGTTGAGCTCCCCCACGGCGCCCGAGATGACGAGGGGAATCCGCGCCTCGTCGATGAGGATGGAATCCGCCTCGTCGACCAGGGCGAGACCAAGTGGCCGGTGGGTCTGCTCCTCTTTTTCGAATCCGAGCTGATCCCGGAGAAAATCAAACCCGGCCTCCTTGGCGGTCGCATACGTGACGTCGCAGGCGTACGCCGCCCGCTTCTCCGGCCGGCTCATCCCTTCCTGGATGACGCCGACGCTGAGCCCGAGCAGCCGGTAGACCGGTCCCATCCAGGCGGCGTCGCGGCGCGCGAGATAATCGTTGAACGTCAGGATATGAACGCCTCCGCCGGCCAGGGCAAAGAGGCAGGCCGGAAATACGGCCGCCAGGGTTTTGCCCTCGCCCGTCGGGAGCTCGGCGATTTTGCACTCGGCCATGGCCAGCCCGGCGATCAGCTGAACGTCGTGGGGTGTCAGTTCGAGGGCGCGGCGGGCGGCCTCGAAGACGAGGGCGAAGACCTCGACGGCTGAGTCTTTGGGGTCGGGCGGCCTCGCGGACCGAAGCGCCGCCGGGCGGGCTTTGGCCGCCAGGTCGGCGAGCCGGCCACCGGACAGCCGGGCCAGCCCTGCGACGGCAAAGCACTCGTGAATCCGGCGCACGATTTTCCGCTTCGGACCCAGGTCGACCTCGATGGGGATGCCGCACACCCTATTGAAGGCCTGGACGAGCTTTGGACGAGAGCAAAGACGCGCGGCTGCCCTAACCTCTGAACCGGCGCCGGCCGGCATATTCTGTTTTTCCATGTTAACTCCAGGCGGCCCCGGGCCGCCCCGCTTTTTTCCTCTTCCTATTCGCCTCGTGATTGGGAACGACAGGGAACCGGGAGATTTGTGATGGGAACCTCCTTAACAGACTCCGAAGGCCTGCCGGACCGACGGCGATCCGATGGAGATCAGGCGGGGGGACTGCGGAGACAGGGGAGACGCAGAAAAGGAACGGCTGCGCGCGCTTCCGCCAAAGGCGAGGCCCGGAAATGGACAATCGTGAGCACGTAGAGCGCGATCGCCAGGACAAAGAAGGGGAGGGGGATGAGAATCGAAACCAGCGCCAGGCCCAGAAAGAAGCGCAGCCCGGAATCCGAAAAGCCTCCCTGAATCGCGCGCTTGCCTTTCCCGTTCATGTGAACGATCATATTTTAGGATAGTGCCGCCGCGGCGTCAAGGGCGTTGGCCTGGATTTTGTCTTTTCGCGGCTCTCGTGGCAGCACTATCAGGCGTTTCACCTGGGAAATTTTTCGCTGCCGGCCGAAGTGGGGATTGACAGCCGGTTCGAACTGAGCGGGAACGGAACGGGCTTTGCGGCCGGGCTGCTGTGGAAACCGCATCCGGTATTCCAGGCCGGGATAAGATATAAGCATCAGGCGCCCGTCACTTTCAGGGGCAGGGATACGTTCGTCTTTCCGATTGATGAATCGGGCTGGATGACCGTGCCGGACCCGGTCAGGCCGTATCGAACATTAGAAGATCTGGTCAATCTTTTTTTCAAAAGCCAGGACTTTACCTCCCGGGTGAGTTTTCCCCGGGAGGTCGCCTTCGGCGTCGCCTTGGCTCCCCTGGCCGCGCTCTCGTTTCACGTCGACCTGGAGTGGGATGAATGGAGCCGGTTCGGCGGCTGGCAGTTCCTCGCGGTCAACGACGACCAGAACCTGAGCCCGGGGTTCACGCAGCCGCTCCAGGATTTCTACGGCGTCGCCCCTGACTACGGTTTTCAGTCCGCGGTGCTGGTCATGAAAGACGCCTGGAAAATCAAGGCGGGCGTCGAGTACCGCCCGTCGCCCCATCTCGCCTTGCGGGGAGGGTTCGCCCATCATCAGAGCCCGGCCGGGCCGGCGCAACTGAATCCCGTCGACCCCACCCCGGGTCTGAATATCGGCTCGGTGGGATTCGGATATGAAGGCCCCGTGTTTGATGTCTTCAACCAAAGGCAGGTCGGCGAACTTTCCTTTGATGTCTACCTCCGGTATTCGCGTTCGGCCCTGGAATCCGGGATGATTCCGGGATACGCGCTAACCTACCGGTCCAGCCGATGGGAGTTCGGCGTGGGCGTGGGCGTCAATCTCTGAAGCGTCCCGGAAAAAC
>Ga0154742_1108_pt10 | contig 31795 bp, 14 predicted proteins | sample Rifle2008BG16ft_FD_105750 | JGI IMG/M metagenome (GOLD analysis project Ga0154742, IMG submission 105750) | Candidatus Aminicenantes bacterium RBG_16_63_16 | reverse complement strand
GCCTTCGCCTTGGCCTTCAAGCCTTTCCGCTCATACAGAAGGGCCAATCTGTAATGGTACTTCGGGGGAATGAGCCCTCTATACGGATCTTCAGGATTAAAAGTGATCAACCGCTCGTATTCGGCGATGGCTCGGTCGAGATCGCCCATCTGCTCGTAGGCCCGGGGCAAAACGTCCTTCATAATGGGCAGGTTATACAAGATCGTCGTGGTTATACTAGCGATGCCTTCCGGAAGAACTGGTGCTTGTTCCTTGAGAACGGCGACGGCCTTTTCGGGAGATCCGGCTTCAAGTGATATCTCGGCGCTCAAAAAGCTCATGTAGAACAGCTGCCAATCTTTTCGAAAGCCTGGCGTCTCTTTAAAGAGGGATTCCATTTCCGCCGACAACTTTACGGCGGCATCGTTGTGTCCGGCCCGTAATTCCAGCAGCCCCGAGAGGAATTTCTGGGCGCCTTGATAATAGGATTTCCGTGCGGGAAAGACCTCAACTAAACCGTCAAGCCAGCTTTCATTGAACCTGCGGCATTGGTCAAACTCTCCCCGGTCATAATAAAGGAAGGCCTTCATCCAGTTATTGAACGGACGCCAGTATTCTAACCCTGGTTCTGACATCTCTTCGGCTTGGCGAAGATACGAATTGAACCCCTCCAGACTCCCCACCCAGCTACTGCAAAAGCCTCTCCAGAGATACCCCTCCTTTCTTATCCCGGGAGTAGTCACGGCGATGAACTGATCAAACCATCTCGACGCCTCATCATACTCTTCCTTCAAGGCGTGGATATACCCGATGCCAAAAATGGAAGAATCCAGATCAGGTTTGATCTTCAATGCGTCCTTGTACATCGTTGCGGCCTCGTCCAGCCTGCCCCACCGGAAATAGGCCTCCGCCAGGGAATCCAGCGGATTGGCCTCGCCCGGGCTTAAGGCCGCATATTTTTGGAGATGCTCGACGGCTTTCGCATACTCCCCGGTATCGAGATACGTGTAGCCCAGCATATTGAGGACCGGCCCATAGTCGGGGTCCAGTTCCAGGGCTCTGCTGTACTCTTTGATGGCTTGATTTAAATCCCCCCTACTGTTGTAACGAAGCCCCAGATCACAAATTATTTCTTTTTCCTTGGGGTATCTTTCGGCTATCTGTCGGAGTATGCGGAAGGATTTTTCTGGATCATTCTCTATGCGCCTTGCATAATACTCCTCGATACGGAGCCGTTCCTTCTCAGTGGCCTTGCGCGACAGCGCTTTGGCCCTCTTGAGGGCCGTATCACGCGCTTCAGGATTTTTAAGTGCCGCATTCTCCAACGCCAGGTAGTAATAGGCCATGGCAAAATCCGGGTCAAGCTCAACGGCTTTTTCGAAGGCGCGCTGCGCCTCCGCGTAATAAAGCTTGTCGTCGTTCTCCCGCCCTTCCAAATAATACTTGTACGCCTCCATCGAGCTCGTCGTGACGTCGGCGATCGGGGCCTCGGCGGCGGCGTCGGCATTCGGAGCCGATGCCATGCCGCGGGAAATCTCCCGGGTCAGTTCGTCGATCTGGCTGTTGATGATGCTGGACACGCCTTCGCCTTTCGAGCCGGCGCTGCGAAGGAGTTTTTTAGTGCCCACGTCCAGCACTTTCACGTCGGTCGCGAATGTTTCTCCGGCCTTGATATAGCTTCCGATGACGATCTTTTCGATGCCTTCCCGCCGGCACAGCTCGAATCCCTGTCTCCGGTCGATGATCTTGATGTCTTTCTCCCCCAGCTGCCCCAGGAGGTCCTGCATCCGCTCCCAGGTGGCCACATAGAGCCCGCCCCTTCGCTCCAGGCTGGTGATCAGAAGGTCGGGAATGGCTTTCTGCAGATAATCAAAGTTCGCGTCCCCGGTCTGGTTCTCGAAGCTGATAACGGCGATGGAGTTGGCGATCCGAGGCGCGGCCGCAGGGGCGGTGCGCGACCAGGGGTGCCAGACCAGGATCAGCGCCGCGATCACGACGGCAGCGGCGGCCGCGGCCGGCGGGACCAACTTCTTCAGGCTGAACTGGAGCGTTATCTCCCGCGAGGTGAGGGGCCTTCTCTGAGTCGCCGCCTTCTCCGTCGTCGGCAAGCCTCGCTCGATGCTCTCGAGCTGGGCCCGAAGCTCATCCGCGCTCTGGGGCCTTTTTTCCTTCTCCTTTTCCAGGCACTTGAGGATCGCCCGGCTCAGGTCCTGCGGGATCCGGTCGTTGAATTTTCGCGGGTCCTCGGGAGCGTCGTGCTTGTGCTTATAGGCGACGTTGAGCGCCGTTTCGCCGTCGAACGGCACGCGCGCCGTCAGCATTTCATAGAGGATGACGCCCAGGGAATAGAGGTCGGCCCGCAGATCGACCTCCTGCCCCTCCACCTGCTCCGGCGACATGTATTCCGGGGTGCCGATCATGACTCCCGCACCCGTGATCCCCTTGACCGTTACGGACCGGGCGATCCCAAAATCCATGATCCTGGCCTGACCGTCCTGATCGATCATGACGTTGCCGGGCTTGAGGTCCCGGTGGACGATGCCCAGGCTGTGCGCTTCCGCCAGCCCCTCGCAGACCTGTTTTCCGATCGACAGGGCCTTGCCCACCGTCAGCTGCCCGGTCTGGCGGATCAGCCCCTTCAGGTCCTGCCCGGGGATATACTCCATGGTGATGAAGTAGCCGGTCTTATGTTTCCCCAGGTCGAACACGCGGCCGACGTTCTTGTGGACGATCTTGCGGGCCGTCGTCAGTTCGCCCCGGAACCGCTCGACGGTCTTGGCGTCGGCGGAGAGTTCGGGGTTGACGAGCTTCAGGGCGATCTTCTCGCCGGTTTCCAGGTCGAGGACCTTGTAGACCCTTCCCATGCCGCCGTGACCGAGTTCCTCGATGACCTGGTAGCGGCCGGCGAATGTGGAACCCGTCGTGAGTTCTACGATGGGCGTTTGCAGAGTTTCTGTAATACCGGCGTAGATGTCCTTAGCCCGGAAAAAAAGCCGCGTCCCGCAATCCGCGCAGAACTCCTTGGTTTCCGGATTCTCGGAATGACATTTCGGGCACTTGACGGCCACGGCTGACCCCTCTATCAGGTGTGGCTAAAGGTTATCAAGGAACGAGGAGGATAGTCAACTGAAAACAGGCCGCCCCCTTGGTATGTCATTGTCACCTTCTTGGATTAGAGCCGCCTGAGCAGAATCTTGGTTTCATAGGAATCGGGTTGATACCATGGCAGCCGTTGTGCTATAGGAGAGGATATCGGGCCATGAAAATCGTCGAGACATCGATCACCCTGGAAGAGCTCAAGGCCATGGCAGGCGACCGCTTCGGAGACCTCGTCAAGGCCGTGGTCGATGTCGCCGCAGGCGTAATGGCCATAGATGGAGAACTCCACGCGGATGAGGAGGCCCTTCTCCTCGAGCAGGGATCTCGGCAGACCGATCTCTGGGGAATTAATATCTACCCGGAACTATCCGGCAAAGACAGAATCGAATTCGATTCGATCATCAACATCAGGCCTTCCCAGGGCAATCGCTCTCGTGGTGTGGACAACCCAGAAATCAGGGAGAAGATATTTCAAATCGTCGCTCGGTTGGTGAAAGGATGAGCTACCAGCATCAGTCCTTGGCCTCCGGGCGCTGGAGGAGTCTTTCGTTAATCGAACAGATGGCCAATATCGGAAGCGAGGTGGAGCGAGCCCTGAACTGGCGTCATAAAGCCAACCCGGCATACAGTCAGCGAGCTCTTGACCGGGCCCTTGAGCTGATCGGCCTGACCATTGAGGATCCGCGTCACCGGGCCCGCCTGAAAGAGATCACACGCTTGCGTGAGGCTATTCTCGACTATTTCCTGGGAGAAAATCTTTATCAGTCCAGTGACGCCCTCTGGCGGAAATACTTCTATGCTTTTGGCTATGCGGCGCGGTCAAGAATAAGGTAGAGTCGTAGCCGCTGAGCCGGCCCCTTCCGAGCTATTTCGAGCCGTCTCTCTCCAATCGTTCGACGCGGCGGCGTAAATCTCAGCAACATAAGCCCGAGCACTATGATATTCGTCGCCCTGTTCTATTTGTTTCTGCAATCCTTCAAGATTTTCCCCAAAAGTATCTTCCGGGCTTCGTCCTTTTTCCCCGTCTTCCAATAGATATAGCCCAATTCAATCACCACTAATCCGGGTTGTTCGCGCTGATTTTGGTCCAGACGCCGCCGTTCAACAGCCACACGCCGAGCGGGCCGAAGTCCGCGAATACTTCGTCGGCGCCGTCCCCCTCGATGTCCGCCACCAGGATGTGCTCGGGATTGACACCTGCGAGCTGGCTCCAGCTGCTGCCTTCATTCAGCCATAAACCCACAGTGCCGAAGTCAACGGCCACGCCTCCGGCCCCGTCCCCATTCGTATCCGCGGCGATCATGAAGTCCGCATTCACGCCGCTCGACTGCGTCCAGACGCCGTCATCGCATGACCATACGCCGGCGCCGCCGAAATCCCCGATGATCTCCTGGTCCGTGTCCGAGTCGGTGTTCACCGTGATCATATAATCCGCGTTGACGCCCGAGAGCTGAAACCAGCCCGTTCCCGTCGACCACCGCCATAGTCCGTTCGGCCCGAAGTCGCCCACGAGGTAGCTTGTCGCGCCTGTTGTGCCCGAGGTCATGTAGTCGGCGTTCACGCCGCTGAGCTGTGTCCAGGCGCCGCTATTCCACAGCCAAAGTCCCGTCGCCCCGAAGTCGCCGATGATCTCCGCCCCTCCGGCCGCATCCAGGTTTGCTGTGGCCATATTCTCGGCATTCACGCCGCTGAGCTGAGTCCAAGCGCCGCCGTTATAGAGCCATAGCCCCGCGGCGCCGAAGTCGCCGATGACCTCGTCGGCGCCATCGGCGTCCACGTCGCCCCCGGCCAGGCTTTCGGCATTCGCTCCGCTCAGTTGACTCCAGACGCCGGCTTTCCACAACCACAGGCCGGTTGGGCCAAGGTCGGCCAGGATCTCGTCGATGTTGTCGTTGTCGACATCGCCGGCCGCCAGGCCCTGGGGGTTCTCGGGGGCCAGCTGGGTCCAGTTGCCGTTGTCGTACATCCAGGCGCCGAGCATCCCGAAATCCGCCGCAACCTCGCCCGCGCCATCCCCGTCAAAATCACCGACGGCATGCCTGGCGGCCCACACATCCCAGCAAGGTATCTTCGCGACAAAGGCGTCAATTGCGGGAGATCCGCCGTTATGCGTCAGGTCAGGTCCGCCGACGACCGGAAACGTCGCTTCCGTGGAGTAGGTATCGCCCGTGATATAGGCATGTCCCGAGCCGTCAACGGCCATGCCCAGGCCCCAATCATAGCTTGAGCCGCCGACGTACCCGCAGTGAATAAGGGCCGTTCCGGAGGAGTTCACTTTGGCCATAAAGGCGTCCCTGACGCCGTTGTGCGTCAGGTCGGGCCCGCCGACGACCGGAAACGTCGCTTCCGTGGAGAAAGTATAGCCTGTAACGTAGGCGTTTTCCGAGCCGTCAACCGCTATGTCCTGGCCGATATCTTCATCGTGCGAACCACCAATGTAGCCGCAGTAAGCGAAAGCGGTGCCGGTAGGATTCAGCTTGGCCACGAAGGCGTCTCTTCCACCGTTATGTGTCAGGTCAGGGCCGCCGACAACTGGAAAAGTAGCTTCGTTGGAGTAGGTATAGCCCGTGACATAGGCGTTTCCGGAGCCATCAACCGCTATGCCCTTGCCCACGTCCCTGCCGGGGCCGCCGATATAGCCGCAGTACGAGAGGGCCGAGCCGGCGGCATTCACCTTGGCCACGAAGACGTCTTCTCCGCCGTTGTAGCTCAAGTCAGGACCGCCGCTGACCGGAAACGTCGCTTGGGTGGAGTAGGTGGAGCCCGTGATACAGGCGTAACCCGATCCGTCAACCGCTATGCTGTTGCCCCAGTCGTGGCCTGAGCCGCCGACGTAACCGCAGTAGGCGAGGGCCGTGCCGGAGGCGTTCACCTTGGCCACAAAGGCGTCTTCGGAGCCGCCATTATGCGTCAGGTCGGGGCCACCGATGACCGGAAACGTGGCTTCGTCCGATAAGGTATATCCCGTTACATAAGCGTTTCCTGAGCCGTCAACCGCAACTCCGTAGCCCCAGTCATAATCCGAGCCGCCGACGTAGCCGCAATAAAGGAGGGCCGTGCCGGAAGCGTTCAGCTTGGCTACAAAGGCATCATCGGACCCGCCATTGAAAGTCAGGTCGGGACCTCCGATAACCGGAAACTCGGGCTCCGTGGAGGAGGTTATTCCAGTGACGCAGGCGTTACCCGAGGCGTCGACCGCAATGCCCCAGCCATGGTCCACACCGGAGCCGCCGATGTAGCCGCAGTAAACGAGGGCCGTGCCGGCGGCGTTCACCTTGGCCACAAAGACGTCTTCTCCGCCGTTCTGTGTCACGTCAGGGCCGGCGACGACCGGAAATGTCGCTTCCGTGGAGTAGGTATAGCCCGTGACATAGGCGTTTCCCAAGCTGTCAACCGCAACGCCGGTGGCATGATCAGGATCCCGGCCGCCGATGTAACCACAGTAAACGAGGACCGAGGGGTCGAGGACAAGCGGCTTTGTCCGGTCATATGCTCCCACTTCAAATCCGTAGATAAACGGTTGAGTTCCGGGTTCGTCCCCGCCGCGGCCAGACTTTTTTGCGGATGGTTCCTCGATGAGGTAGCTCATCGCCACATCAATTTTTTCGCCATGGATTTCTTGCTGCCCTACCGGACGATCATCCTCAAATCCCCCCGCCGGCGTTTTCACTTCCAGCCGGCCCTCGGCATTGACCTCCACGGCGCTCACGCCGCTATAGGCCAGTCGGATCAGCGAAGGGTCCGAACCGGGGTGAACGATGAACTCATATTTCAGCCTAGTGATCGTCCCGTAATAAGCAAGGTCGATCCCGGGCCAGAGATCGCGATAGACGATTTTCGCGTATGTCGGAAGCCCTGCGTGCCAGTCCTCCTTATTCCCCTTGAAGTAAGAAATGCGAGCGCCCGTTTCATCCTGGCCCACCGGCTCGACATCCGGATTGGCCCCGACAAAATCCAGCTTCACCGCCCAGCGCCCAGGGCTGACGGCTCTGTCGCCTTCAAGCCAGCGTGGTCTCGAAGCGGTTTTCTTTGCTGTTCCGTGGTCCCGTCGCGGCGGCCTTGAAGGCATGGACTCGTTTCCGGCTGTCTCAAGGTCCGGCAATGAAAACGTGACCCCTTCCGAGGTGAAAAAGAGCATCTTGTCCCTCGCCTGAATGTAATAGGCCACGTGTTTGTCCAGCTGGCCTAGGTTGGGGACAAAATAGAGAGGCATCTTTCCATAAGCAGCGTCCACCTTAATGCTCTGATTGCCCCGCGCAGAGGAAATCCCTTGAGGGCCTCTCGGCAATCCGGTCTCTCCTCCGCCGACAGAGATAACAAGCACCGTGAGTGAGACAAACGCAAGAATTGAGAATGTCTTTTTCATGTTCTCTCCCTCTCGGCCTCGAAAGCACGCAGAGAGTTGAGCCCACTATAGGCCGTATTTCTTTTTAAGCTCCCTGTCAATCTCGGCCGCCGCCTTCCTGTCGATGCCCTTGCCGCCGTCCGGATGCTTCCCGCCCCTTCCTGCCGGGCCGGCTTTCTTGACCCGGATAAAGTCCGAGGGCCGGACCGCTGCGCCGTGGGCCCGGCAGTTGTTCCTGACGTAATTGTCGTCCGACACGACGGTGATATCGGATTTTCTCCCCTGATGGTTCCTGACGAAGCTGATGATGGCGGCGTCGCCGCCGTGGGGAGTCCTGGAAAAAAGGCATCGGATTCCCGCCTGCCGTTGCGGACCTCCCCCGGGCAGGGGATTGCCGTCAAAGACGATCACGCAATCGAACTCGGGATGAGAACGCCTCCAGTCAGAAATCTGCAGCACAAGGCGGTTCTGGGCGATCTCCAATCCCCCCTCCAGACTCGGCCTGAGGTCGGGGAGCCTGTTGATGACATTATAGCCATCGACAAGGAGAATCTTCTGCGGCGGCTTGGGCATCGGCACCCTTCCTCCGGAACTGCCGGACGAAGGAGAGTATAGCACATCACTGCACCCATCCTTTTATACTTCTTGACCGCGGCCGGAGGCCGGCGATAACATCACGATATGAACCAACTTACGAAATCTCAGCTAGTCGGCGCCTGGCGGCTGGTCTCGTTCGAGTCGCGGGACGAGCGCGGGGAGATACGGTACCCGCTCGGTAGGAACGCCATCGGCCAGATATCGTACGGAGCCGAAGGAAGGATGTCGGCAATACTTGTACGGCCGGACCGTCTCCCGTTTGCCTCCGGCGACATGCGACGTGGCACGGATACAGAAGTGCGCTCTGCGTTCGAGGGCTTCATCGGTTACTTCGGCAACTATTCGGTCGACGCGGCGGAGGGCACTGTCATCCATCACGCGGAGGGGGCGTCATTCCCGAACTGGATGGGTGGCGACCAGGTCCGGTTCTGCAAGCTGGAGGGCACCAGGCTCATCCTTTCGACGCCGCCCTTCCTTTACGATGGACAAATCAACCGGTCGGTTCTCATCTGGGAGCGCTGCGAGTAGGTTTGGGCAATCCGTCCAGGTTCCAGCGCCTGGAAGAAAAACAGGCGGGATAGGTCATAGATTGAAATTCGACCTTTCCCTGTGATTCAACGCTTTTCTTGTTCCTTCTCTTTCTCCGGGAAGAGGGTCACGCGCACGTAGTTGTTTGTGTTGAGGTATGTGCGGGCCGCCTCCTGGATCGCTTGGGGAGACAATTGCTGGAAGGACTTCTCCAGGGCCAGGACATCCTTGGGGTCTTCCTGGTTCTGATATTTGGCGGCGATCTGAGTCAGAAGCCAATTGTTCTGTTTCATTCCCGTCTCGTACTCGCGGAAGAGGGCTTCCCGAGCGTCGTTCGCGTCCTTGTCCGTAGGCCCCTTTGTTTTGAGGCTCCCGATCTCCTGAAAAACCGCCTTGACCAGCTCGTCCACCCGGGCCGGGTCGCAGCCGAAGTTGATTGTCAGGCTGTACTCCTCATCGGGGATCCTGGAATAGGTGGGGTTGACCATCACGCCGTAGGTGCCGCTCAGCTCCTCACGGACGAGCTCCCTCAGTTTCGTGTCGAGGATCAGGCTGAGCGCCCGGATGGCGGTGCGATGAGCCTGGTCGTACCGGAACGGCCCGCTGAACACGAGGGCCGTCAGGCTCTTCGGATCCATTCCTCGGCGAATTTCTTTCTGGACCACGCCGGCGGGCGGATTGATGCCCACATTCCGCCAGGTCTCCTGGCGGTGGAGGGTCGGCAGCGATCCGATATATCGTTCGACGAGAGGCTTCATGACGGTGAGGTCGAGATTGCCGAAAAAGAGAAACGTGAAGTCGCCGGCGTCTGCGAACCGGTCCTTGTAGAAGGCGCAGGATCTGTCCAGGTTCATCTCGGCGATGATTTCGGCCGTCATCGGGCGGGCGCGGAAATGGTTTTGGCTCAGGGTTGTCTGGAGCGTGTCCTGGAAAGCGGCCTCGGGGCTGGCGGCCCGGTTGGCCAGCACGGTTTTTAGCTGCGTGGTCATGACATTGAAGATCGCCGGGTCGCACCTCGGCGCGGTGAAGGAGAGGTAGATGAGCTGGAAGAGGGTCTCCAGGTCCTTGGGCGAGGCGCTCCCCGTCAAGCCTTCCTCGATCTCGCCGATAAAAGGTCGGACCGAGGCGACTTTACCCGAGAGAGCTTTCCTAAGGTCGACGGCGCTGAATTCACCCAGTCCCCCGGCCGGAACGATCAATCCAGCCGTCGCCGAGGCGATGAAGTCCTCATCCTTGGCCAGGGAGGTGCCGCCCGGGCTGAAAGCCCGCAGCAGGATCTCATCCTCCTTGAAATCGGTCGGCCTGAGGATCACCTTAATGCCATTGGAGAGACCCCACTCCGTGATGTTCATTTCCTCGAGGGTCGCGGCCTTGATGATTTTCCCGGGCTCGGGAACGGCCGGCAGAAGGGGCTTATCGGCCGCCGTGTCTTTATACGGCGTGATCTCCTTGGCGGCCGCCTGGCTGAGGACCTCCAGGAGCCGCTTATCATCGGGCACGGTGAGACCTTCTTTTTCCGGAGCGCTCACCAGGACAACCCTGTTTTTCGCCGTCATCCATTCGCGGCCGAGCCGGTTAATTTCCTCGACGGTGATGCCGGGGAGAAACTGCTGCACCAGCTTGAATTCGGCCTCGATCCCGGGAATGGGCTCGCCCTGGAGGACATGCCGCGTGTATTCCTCCGCGAAGGAGCTCGATTCTTGCTTCTCTTTTTCGGCGAGCAGCCTCTCCATGGAGCGCTGGAAATCGAGCTTCTGGCGGTCGAGCTCCGGCTGGGTGAACCCGAACCGGCCCACCCGCTCCGACTCGACGAACAGGCCCTCCAGGCCGCGCTCGATGCCTTCATCCTTGACAATCGCGCCGAGCGTATAGATTTCCTTCGAGCGGATGAGATGTCCCCGGCCCGAAAAGGCGCGGAGGAACGGGGCGTCGGGCTTCTGGGTAAGTTCGTAGAACCGTTGGTTGAGCAAGGCGTTGTAAAGCTGTTCGACCAGCGCCTGCCGGTAAGCCCCCGCCGTGCCCTGTTCGCGAAGCGGCAGCTTGTTGTAGACGATGACGGTCGTGCCGGTGGCTTCCTTGTCCCGGGCGATGGCGAAGAGGGTTTCGGCGTGGTCGGGGACTTCATAGAGAGTTCGGGGACGCGCCTCGACGGGCGAAACGAGGCGGCCGAAGTGCTCCCGGATGAGCTTTTCGACCGCCGGCGGGTCGAAATCCCCCACCGCGATGACGGCCATCAGGTCGGGGCGGTACCAGTCGCGGTAAAACCTTTTCAGCGTTTCGTGGGCGAAGCCTTCGATATTTTTTATCTCGCCGATGGGGAGACGCCGGGCGTAGCGGGATCCCTGGAAGAGGACGGGAAATTGCTTGTCCTGCATCCTGGCAGAGGCGCCCCGTCCCAGGCGCCATTCCTCGATGATGACGCCGCGCTCCTTGTCGATTTCCGCGGGATCGAACGTGATTCCGTTGGCCCAGTCTTCGAGAATCTGGATGGCGGTTTTCATGACTTCCGGTTTCTCCGTCGGGACCTCCAGGAGATAGACGGTTTCGTCGAAGCCCGTGAAGGCGTTGAGCTCGGGGCCGAACCGCATGCCGATGGACTCCATGAAATGGACGAGCTCCTGTTTGGCGAAGTGCCTGGTTCCATTGAAGGCCATGTGTTCGACGAAGTGGGCCAGCCCGAGCTGATCATCGTCCTCGAGGACGGAGCCGGCATTGACCACCAGGCGAAGGTCGGCGCGGTTTTCCGGGCGGAGGTTCTTGCGGATCAAGTAGCGCAGGCCGTTGTCGAGCTGTCCGTGAGCTATCGCCGGGTCGATGGCCAGTTTCTGGTCCAGCCGGATCGTCTCGGCCTGCGGACCCGCCGGCGTCTGCGCGGCGGCGGGCCGGGCAAAGAAAAAAACGAGGCTGAAAAGGATTCCCCATCGACCGAGTGCTCTCCTGGATTTCGTGAGTGACGACATGAGCGGCCCTCCCTTTCCGTTCAATCCGGCATTCCTGCGCTCTTACCCATACCATGGGCCATCGCCCGCGTCAATCCGCATCGAATTTATTGTGCGGGAGTCCTTTTTCAGGATCGAGTTATAGAATTCAGGAACCATGAAGCGCCAGGCGTCAGATGGTCAACAGGGCCGGCTTGACAATCAAAACTCGACATTTCTATAATGACTTCGAATTAGCAAGCGATAAAGCCCAGTTCCTATGAAGGGATGGTCCTCTGATTTCAACGCCCGGCCGCCTGCCGGCCTTTCCCATGAATAGGAGCATTCCGTTCTTATTTCGGAGCTGGGGCGGCTTATGAGGAGGGTGAATAACGATAGAAAAGCACGGGTTGGATTCATGAGTCGCGGTGCATCCAGGGGGGGATTTGCCGCGGGTGAGGACGGGGAAATGGGCTGTGGTTGGGGAGGTGAGTTGAATGAAACATAGGCTTCTCATTATTTGGCTCGTTATCTGTGTTTCGACCGCCGGAGTGGCATTCGCTCAGCTCACGCCTGAAGGAAGGATAATGGGGAGGGTTGTCGATAGCCAGGGGGCCCCTCTTCCCGGCGTGAATGTCGAAGCCAGAAGCGCCCGGCTGGTCGGGAAGGCCTCATCGATCACCGACAGTAACGGCACGTTTCGTTTGATGGCCCTTTCGTCGGGGACCTATGAGCTCGTTTTTTCGCTGTCCGGATTCAAGACCCTGATCCGGAAGGATATTTTGCTGGAGCTGTCCCAGACCCTGATCGTGAATGTGACCCTGGATCAGGCCGCGGTTGAAGAGCAGGTCACGGTCGTCGGCCAGTCTCCCCTGATCGACGTTAAAAACACGGTCAAGGGCCAGGTCATGACCAAGGAGACCTATCTTTCGCTTCCCAGGGGGAGGTCGTTCGATTCGCTCATCAGCACGATTCCCGGCGTTCAGAACGAGAGCATCACCGGCGGGATTTCGGTCGACGGGGCCTCGGGCGCCGAGAACATGTTTTTCCTCGATGGGGCCGATGTGACGAACTTCCATTTAGGAATCCGGGGGCAGAACGTTGTCCTCGAGCTCCTGGATGAGGTCAAGGTCACGGCCTCCGGCTATAATGCCGAGTACGGCGGCTCGATGGGCGGCGTTATCAACGTCATCTCCAGGTCCGGCAGCAACGAGTTCCACGGCGACCTCATGGGCTTTTACGAAAACAGCTCGCGGTTGATGAGGGGGAGCGCCAGGGATTACCTCAGGCAGAATCCGACCCAGGATTACGTTTACGAGTATGTCAACAATGACGACTTGTATTTCAACGGCGGCAAAAACCGTGATGACTACGACCGTTTCGAAGGCATCCTGAGCCTCGGCGGCTTTATCATCAGGGACAAGCTGTGGTTCTTCGGCTCGCTCAACGCGAGCTACGACAGGACCGCGGCGGAGAGGGACTTCAAACTGAGGGCTGGGCCGTTTTCCACTTACCGGGAAAAGAACTACGGCTTTAACGGGTCCTTCAAGCTCTCGGCCGCGCCGTTCGCCGGGCTCCGCCTGTCGGCCAGCTTCGTCAACAATTTCACCAAGTACCGGGGGGCCATCCCCGACATCGTCGGCAACGATGACTCGACCTATGAATGGGGCAAGGAGGGGATGGACTATCCCAACTGGACCGCCGCGCTGACCGCGGACTACTCCATCGGCAATAACCTCCTCGTCACCTACCGGGGCGGCTGGCACCGGCAGAACGAGACGAACCAGCAGCTCCTCCCGCCCGACGGCTCGACCTATTACTTCGCCTATTCGAACTCCTCATTTTCCAAAGATGCCTTCTACGTGGCCCATCCGGATCTTCTCCATGTCGGGGGCTACTCGACGAACTGGAACTACATCGAGACGAAGAAGTACATGACGGAGAAGATCAGCAACAACGTCGACGCCACCTACTACCTGGACTGGATGGGGGAGCACTCCTTCAAGGCGGGCATCGGGTATGCTTGGCTTCACGAGGACGTCTATGACGGATCCACTCACCCCAGGGTCTGGCTGTATTTCGGGCGGACCTATACCGGCCTGGGATTCCCCGTCGGCGTCGGCGCCGCCAAGACCAGCCCCAATTACGGCGCGTACGGGTACTATTACGTCCGGGGTTCCTTCACCTCCCCCTATGGAGGCATCTGGAACGTCCACAGCAACAACGTGTCGGCCTATCTCCAGGATTCCTGGACGATCAAGAACCGCCTGACCATCAATTTAGGTCTCCGGGCCGAGAGCCAGTACATCCCGTCGATGACCAACGACACCTCCTACGCGAGCTTCACCACCAAGCCCGTCAATTTCGACCTTGGCCAGATGCTGGCGCCCCGGGTGGGCGTGGTCTATGACGTGTCCGGGGATTCCAGCCTGAAGGTCTTCGCCAGCCTGGGGATCTACTATGACGTCATGAAGCTCTACATGGCCGAGCTGACCTTCGGCGGCTGGAAGCGCAAGCAGGATTATTACGCCCTCAAGGACCCGGACTGGACGAAGATCGCCGCCAGCGGCGCGCTGAGTGACCGGGCGAGCCAGGGGGCCGGCGGTACGTACGCCGGGACCGTCGATTTCCTGCCGCCTTCGTTCGACCGGGTCGATCCGGACTTGAAGCCGACCGCCCAGAGGGAGATCTCCTTCGGCGCCGAGAAAAAGCTGGTGGAGAACCTGTCCGCTTCCGTCCGCTTCGTCAACAAGCATCTCCTCCGGACGATCGAGGACGTCGGCGTGTATGTCTGGAACGGCACGACCTTGGAGCAGCAGTTTTACGTCACCAACCCCGGTTTCGGCGTCTCCCGGCCGATCTCCCAGGGCGGCCTGTTCTCCAACGACTACTGGCCCTGCCCGAAAGCGACGCGGGAATACAACGGCCTTAATATCTCCCTGGAAAAGCGTTTCAGCAACAACTGGCAGGGCGGAGTCAACTACACGCTTAGCCGGGTCGCGGGATCCTACACCGGCCTGGCGAGCGCCGACGAAGGCGGCCGCCTTGGACCGAACGTCGAGCAGGACTATGACCGGTGGTTCATGGGGTACGATGCCGAGGGCAAGGTGCTCGACGGCCCGCTGCCCCAGGACCGGACCCATTACTTCAAGGCCTATGGCTCTTATGTCTTCCCCTTCGGGCTGACCGTGGGCGTGGTGGCCTACGGCCGGAGCGGCCTGCCCCTGACGACCAAGCTCTATTACAACGGCAAGTACTTTTATCCCGAAGGCCGCGCCGACCTGGAGCGGTTGCCGTTCACCCTGTGGGCCGACTTGTATCTGGAATATGCCCTGAGACTCGGCGATAAGTACCGCGCATCCATCAACCTCCAGGTCAATAACGCCACCAACACCAGCACCGTCCAGAACCGGATTTTCACTTACAACCTGGACGGCTACTCGGGCTACGACACTCAGATTCTCAACGGGTCGTTCGCCACGAACTACAAGACTTACACTAAAAACGAAAACGACGTGCATCCCGCTTTCAACCAGTGGTCGTCGCGGTTCGGCCCCTGGAGCGCGCGTCTTGGGTTCAAGTTCTCCTTCTAGGCGGAGTTCTTAAGGACTGATTTTTGCCGGAGCCCGCCTTTCGCGGGGATAGGGGGCTCCTTTGATCGCAGGCAGGGCTGCTTCCGACCGCTCGCCAAGACAAATTTCTATCGGCAACCTTGGGGCGAGCATTCCACTCTGGACGCGATCGGGAAAAATGCTATCATGGACCGCTCATGGACACTCAAAAGCCGAGGAGGCCAGGAATGACATTTTCCAAGTTCGTCAGGATAGGATGGATCGTCGGCGGCCTGGTCATCGCCCTGTCCGGGAGCGGCGCCGCCCAGTCCAAGGACCTGGGAAACGGCTTCCGCGACCACGGCGTGGCCGTCCCGATCAGCAACCAGCGGGGGTCGGCGGCGACGGTGGACGGCCAGGGCCGGAACGCGCTGCTGGTCCTGCTGATGGACCACCGCGGCGGCTACTCGCTCCTGATGCTCGACGTCGCGACCGGGAAAGCCGAGCAGTTCCCGGTGCCGTTTCCCCCGCCGGGTGAATCGGTCGACTCTCCCTATGCTTCGATCCTGTCGAGCGGCAACAAGTTTTACACGCACTTCAAGCATCACCTCCTCGAGTTCGACCCCGTCCAGCGGGCGTTCACTTGTTGCAGCGAGAAGACCACGCCCTGGTTCGCCATGAGCATGACCGAGGACGACGCCGGCAACATCTGGACTGTCACCTATCCCCAGTGCGGCGTGCTGCGCTTCAACCCGAAGACGCGCGAGCTCAAGGACTACGGCGAGGTCCACAAGCAGACCTGGCCGCAGTATGCGAGCTTTCTCGCCGCGGACGACGCGGGCTGGATTTATTTCGGCATCGGACATACCGCCTCCCAGATCGTCGCCCTGGACCCGGCCTCGGGGAAGGCTACGCCGGTCCTCGCCGAGGCCGAGCGGAAAAAGGGCGTGGCCTTCGTCTGCCGCGACCTGGACGGCAAGGTCTACGGCCAGCCGCTCAGGGGAGAGACGGAGGATTGGATCGAGCTTTACGAAGGCTCCGCGCGGAAGATAGGGAAACGCGGCGAGGCGCGTCCGAAAACCTATTTCACCGGCGGCCGGGCCTCGCAGAGCGTCTTTCCGGACGGCACTAAAGTCAACTGCGACCTGGTGCGGCGGCGCCTGACCGTCGAGGACCCGCGCACGGGCCAAAAGAAGGAGTTCCCCTTCGATTATCAGAGCGACGGCGCCATCATCATGGGCGAAGCCGCGGCGCCCGACGGTACAATTTGCGGCGGCACCGCTTTCCCGATGCACTTTTTCAGCCTGGATCCGAAGAGGGATACGATCGTCAACCGGCCGGGTTTCGGACAGTGGAATATCGTGATGGCCGACCGGGACCGGTTTTATGTTGGCTCCTACGGCGGGGGAGACCTCCTGGAGTGGCAGCCTTCAAAGCCCTGGGTAGAGACCGACCCGATGAACCCTGAATCCAATCCGGCGTATCTGACGACGGCCAAGCCCGAGGTCATTCGCCCTTCGCGGCTGCTGGCGACCGACGACGGCCAAACGGTCATTATGAGTGGCACCCCGGCGTACGGCTCTACGGGCGGCGGCCTGCTTTTCTGGAACAGGGCGCGGAAGACGGGAACGGTGCTGAAGGATGCCGATGTCATCCCCGACCAGTCGACGCTCAGCATGATCAACCTCCCCGGCGGCCGGATGCTCGCGGGGACGACGACCAGCCCCGGAACCGGGGGCGAGAAGAAGGCGGCCGAGGCGGCGCTTTACATCATGGACTTGGCCGCACGGCGTATTGAGTGGCAGGCGGCCGTCCTGCCCGGGGTTCAGGAGTACACCGACTTGCTGGCAGGTCCGAAGGGAATGGTTTATGGCTTGGCGGATCGAAAGGTGTTCTTCGTCTTTGACCCCGCAGAGCGCGCGGTCGTGGCCAAGCAGGACGTCGAGGCCGAGATCGGCCGGGCGGCCTACCATCAGGGCCCGCGCGTCTTCGTCGCCGGGCCGAAGGGTCAAGTTTATCTTATCTTCGCGAAGGGCATCGCCCGGTTGGAGCCCAAATCGAACACCCTCAAGCTGATCGCGCCGTCACCCGTTCGGATCGATACCGGCGGAGACTATTTCAAGGGGCGGATATATTTTTCCGCGGGCTCACACCTCTTGAGCTGCAAGCTCGACTAGGCCGGGTCGAGCTGTCCCGCCCGGCCGGCAGGGCTCACGCGGTCGCGTCAAGGCGTCATCGCGAGGAACGTCGTGACGAAGCAATCTCTATCAGTCAGGATTGTTCGCGCTGATCTGGCTCCAGGCGCCGGCGTTCCACATCCACAGGCCGAGGGTGCCGAAGTCGGCGACAATCTCGTCCTGGTTGTCATTATCAAAATCGCCGGCGAGCGCATTATCGGGATTAACACCGCTGATCTGACCCCAAGCGCCGCCGTTCAAAAGCCATAAACCGAGGGTCCCAAAATCCGTGGGCACTTCGTCGGAAGCGTCGGCGTCCACGTTCGCCCGGATCATGAAGTCCGCATTCACGCCACTCAGCTGCGTCCAAACCGCACTGTCCCAGAGCCACAGTCCCGTCGCCGCAAAATCGCCGAAAATCTCATCGTCGCCGCTGGCATCCACGTCGGCCGTGATCAGGTAATCCGCGTTCACCCCGCTCAACTGCAGCCAGCCGCTCCCAGCTGACCATAACCACAAACCAGTCGTGCCGAAATCCCCCATGAGCTCCTTGCCCGCCAGCCCGTTCGTATTCCCGAAGCCTACATAGTCCGCGTTCACGCCGCTGAGCTGCGTCCAGGCGCCCGCGTTCCAGATCCACAGGCCCGTCAACCCGAAGTCCCCGATGATCTCCTCTCCTCCCGTCCCGTCCAAGTTCGCCGCCGTCAGGTAATCCGCGTTGACGCCGCTCAACTGAGTCCAGGTTCCGCCGTTGTAGAGCCACATCCCCACGGCTCCAAAGTCTGCGACCGCCTCGTCCGATCCGTCGGCGTCCACGTCCCCGGCGGCCATCCCTTCCACGTTGACGCCGCTCAACTGGTTCCAGGCGCCGGCGTTCCAGAGCCACAGGCCGGCCGCGCCCAGGTCGGCCAAGATCTCATCAACGTTGTCGCCGTCCACATCGGCCGCGAGCAAACTCTCGGGGTTGGCGGAGCTGATCTGGGACCAGGAGCCGTTATCGTAGAGGTAGAGGCCGATTGCGCCGAAATCCACCGCCAGCTCATCCGCCCCCTCCCCGTCAAAATCCCCCACGGCATGCCGCGGTTTCCAGATCGGGATCTCGGTCATCTTGGTCACAAAGGCGTCTTCCCAGTTGGTATGTGGACGGATCGGCGATCCCCAGGTGGCGTTGCTGTACCCTGTCACATAGGCATTCCCGTTCGACTCTGCGGCCACGGCCAGACACTCATCTGTGCCAGTCGTTCCCAAAAAGGCATTCCAAACCAGGGATCCGCTCGCGCTGAGCTTGGCGACGAAGCCGTCCAGTCCGCCAGAATACGGCCTCACCGGCGACCCCCAGGTCGCGTCGCTGTAGCCGGCCACATAGGCGTTCCCGCCGCTGTCCGCGGCGATTTTATAGGCATCATTAAAAAGATTCGATCCCAGAAAGGTGTTCCACTGGAGGGCTCCGCCGTTATTCACTTTCGCCGCGAAAACGGCATAGTAGCTTCCGGGATAGGCGTTGACCGGCGAGCCCCAGGTGGCATTGCTCCTGCCCGTCACCATGATATTGCCCTGGACATCCACGGCGATCGCTCCGCCGGTGTCGGACCCCGCTCCTCCGACGAACGTGTTCCATTGCAGGACGCCGCTTCCGTTCAGCTTCGCCGCAAAGCTGTCGGGGGTGGTATCAAAAGGACGCACCGGCGTGCCCCAGGTATCATAGCTGTAGCCCCCCGCGTAGACGTTTCCTCCAGCATCGAGGGCGATACCAGACGCATAATCGTTAACAATCGAGCCCAGGAAGGTATTCCATTGCAGCGCCCCGCTCGTGTCCAGCTTGGCGACAAAGCCGTCCCGGCCCCCGGCAAATGCATTGACCGGGGAACCCCAGGTATCATCGCTCGAACCCGAGATATAGGGATTTCCACTCGCATCCAGGGCGATCGCGCTGGCCCATTCAATACCCGTTTGCCCCAGGAAGGTGTTCCACTGCAAAGCGCCGCTGCCGTTGAGCTTCGCCACGAAGGCATCGGAATTGCCGGAATACGGGTTTACCGGAGCCCCCCAGGTCGCAGAGCTGGTTCCCAGGACATAGACGTTTCCGTTTTTGTCCACGGCGATCGCATAGCCGTAATCATAATTTGCCGAGCCGAGGAAGGTGTTCCATTGGAGAGCGCCGGTCGCGTCGAGCTTGGCGACAAAGGCTTCCCTGGTTCCCGCAAAGGCGCGGACCGGCGTGCCCCACGCCGCATAGCTCGTCCCAGTGACATAGATGTTTCCGCTCGAATCGACGGCGATCCCGTTGCCCTTGTCTCCGTCGCTCCCCCCCAAGAAGGTGTGCGGGCCGAACACCACCTCGCTGGCCCCACTGACAGCGGCCCATATGGATTGTTGGGCCAACGTGCTAATTCCCCCAGAGGCCGCCGAGACCGGGCCGGCCGGGCTTCCGGTCTGAATCTTCAGACCGGACTTCGCGACCGAGGGGACCGCCGAAAAAAGCAGAAGCGCGAAAAAGATGATCATAGCTCCACGGAACTTGTTCATCGATGCCCTCCTTTTAATCAGGGTTGTTTGCGCTGATTTGAGCCCAGGCGCCGGCGTCCCACTTCCAGACGCCGAGCGACCCGAAGTCCGCAATGAGCTCCTTGGCGCCGTCGCCGTCCACGTCGGCCGCCAAGAACCCCTCCGGGTTGACGCCTGAAATCTGACTCCAGACGCCGCCATTCCATAGCCACAGGCCAAGCGCCGCAAAATCACCCATCACTTCTTCGGCGCCATCGCCATCGACGTCAGCCGCTATCGTGTCGTCGGCGTTCACGCCGCTGAGCTGGGTCCAGGTTCCACTGTCCCAAAGCCAAAGTCCTGTCGCTGCGAAATCCCCGATGATCTCCTTGTCTCCGCTGTGATCGATGTCCGCCGTGATCGTGTTATCCGCATTGACGCCGCTGAGCTGGGTCCAGGCGCCGCTCGAGAAGAGCCACAGTCCGGTGGGCCCGAAGTCTCCGATGAGGTCCTCGCCGCCGGCCCCGTCCGTGTTCCCTGAGGTAAACCGGTCGGCGTTGACACCGCTGAGCTGGGTCCAACCGCCTCCCGACCACACCCAGAGCCCGATGGCGCCGAAGTCGCCGATGATTTCCGCTCCCCCGGTTCCATCCAGGTTCGCGACGGCCAGGTATTCCAGGTTGGCGCCGCTGAGCTGGGTCCACGAGCCTCCGTTCCAGTACCAGAGCCCCGAGGCTCCGAAATCGGCAGCCACCTCGTCGCTCCCATCCGCGTCCGTGTCGCCGGCCGCCAGACAATCGACGTTCACGCCGCTCGTCTGGGTCAACGCTCCGCCGTCCCACAGCCACAGGCCGGCCGCGCCGAAGTCGAGGAGGATTTCATCGTCGGTGTTCCCATCCACATTGGCGGCGACCAGGTTTTCAGGGTTGCGGGTGTCGATCTGAGTCCACACGCTGTTATCCCACATCCAGGCCCCGGACGAGCCGAAGTCCATGGCGACCTCGTCCCAGCTGTCGCCGTCGAAGTCGCCCACGGCGTGCTTATTGACGGGTTGCTCGAAATAATAGACCTTGGCGACGAAGGCGTCGTAGATCCCGCCATCGAAAGTGAGCTCCGGGCCGACTGAAACCGGGAAAGTCGTCTGGGAAGAGGCCGTGTAGCCTGTAACGAACGCGTTCCCAGCTCCATCCACGGCCACCGCCCTGCAATGGTCCTCGTCGGAGCCTCCCAAGTAACCGCAGTAAATCAACGCGGTCCCGGCCGGGTTGATCTTGGCGATGAAGGAATCGGCTGCGCCGCCGTTAAAGGTCAAGTCAGGGCCCGCCTTGACGGGGAATGTGGTTTCGGTCGACCGGGTTTCCCCGGTCACGTAGGCGTTACCCGCCGCATCCACGGCAATGCCCATACCGGAATCATCGGAGGAGCCGCCGATATATCCGCAATAGTCAAACCCCGTCCCTGCAGCGTTGACTTTGGCGACGTAGACATCTCTTTGTCCATTGTGGGTCAGGTCTGGGCCCAAGGTCACCGGGAAAGTGGTTTGGGTGGTATATGTCTCTCCTGTGATATAGGCATTCCCACCGGCATCCACGGCAATTCCCGAGGCTCCGCCGGAACCGATATAGCCACAATAGGCCAACGCCGTCCCCGCAGAGTTCACCTTGGCGACGAATCCGTTACCGCCGCCATTGTGTGTCAGGTCCGGGCCGACCGCCACCGGGAAGGTGGCTTGAGTCGAGTTGGTGTAGCCGGTCAGATAGGCATTCCCCGAGCCGTCCACGGAGATATCAAGACAGGCTTCGGTGGCTGAACCGCCGATATAACCGCAGTAGACGAGGGCCGTCCCCGCCGCGTTGACTTTGGCCACAAACCCATCATTGTCCCCAAAAGCTCCGTTGAAAGTCAGGTCCGGGCCGACTGTCACAGGGAAAGGGAGTGTGGTTTCGTTGGATTCAGTTTGCCCCGCCACATAGGCGTTTCCCGAACTGTCCACGGCGATGCCGTAGCCGATATCCTGCATCCAGCCGCCGATGTAGCCGCAATAGACGAGGGCCGTCCCCGTGGCATTGACCTTGGCCACGAACACATCTTGGCCGACATTATGTGTCACGTCGGGGCCGACCATGACCGGGAAGGTGGATTGCGTAGATTCGGTGTATCCCGTCAAGTAAGCGTTTCCGGACCCGTCCACGGCAATGCCGAAGCCGGATTCAGCAGATGAACCGCCGATATATCCGCAGTAGACGAGCGCCGTTCCCGCCGAATTGACCTTGGCGACAAATATATCAGAGCTTCCGTTATGGGTCAGATCGGGGCCGGTTGTCACCGGAAAAGTGGTCTGGATAGAGTTGGCGGAGCCCGTCACATAAGCGTTCCCAGAGGCGTCGACGGCGATCCATTGTCCCGTGTCATAACCGGTACCTCCGATATAGCCGCAGTAGATCAGGATGGCGGGGTCGATGACGAGTGGGAGGTTCGCATCATAATCTCCTGTTTTGAATCCATAGGCGACGGCTGCTCTCGTCGATTGCGCATCCGCGCCATCCCGCGCTGGGTTTCCCGAACCATCGCCCGCGTTCCCCTGGAGCTCGTAGGCGAGTTCGACACATACTCTTTTCCCGTTTTTTTCTTGATAAGCGACCGGCACATCATCTTCAAACCCGCCCACCGGAGTCGCTACTTGCAGGCGGCCATCCGGCTCGACGGAGACGCTCTCCGCGCCGCGGTACGCCAGGCGAATTTTCGACGGGTCGGCCCCGGGATGGACGACGAACTCGTATTTCAGTTTGTTAACAGTGCCGTAATAGACCAGGTCGATGCCCGGCCAGAGGTTGGGATAGACGATCCGTGAATAGGCGGGAATTCCGGTCCGCCATTCCTCCGGCTTTCCCCTGAAATAAGAGACGGCCGCCCCGGTCTCCGCCTCGCCGGCGGGTTTGACATTTTTATTGGCGCCGACAAAATCCAGCTTGACGACCCAGCGCTCAGCGCCGGGTTGGGCAGAGGCCGTCAGCGCAATAGTGACACCTTCCGGCGTGAAATAGAGGGTCTTGTCCTTGCCCTGAACGTAAAAGGCCACCGGCTCATCTATTTGGCCATCGTTGGGAATGAAGTAGAGCGGCATCTTGCCGAACTCCGAGTCGGACTTTATCCCGGAGAGACTCCGCGGGACGGCTGATCCGGATGGTGCTTTTTGAGCGTCGCGGCCGATCCCGGCGGAACCTGCCAGCAGCAGGCAGCACGCCGCCATGCCCAGCACCGTGGTTGATCTTTTCATTTTGGCCTCCTCGCCTTCGGTATATAGATAGACATTAAACTTTCTTAGGAAACGGCAATTCAAACCTTGTTCGGCGAGCCTTATCCTCTCAGGGAATCCGCAAGCTGTCGACTTCTAACATAGCGGGAACTGGAAGTCAAATACCGAACCCGCCGTCTCCGGCCGGGGAAGGAAGCCTGAAGCGCGGTGGACTTCGGGCCGGCATAGTCATAATATTGACGAATCCGGAAGTGAAAAGATCGGAGGGTATTTTCATGAAAAGAAATCGCTTCATTGGCTGCTTCATCCTCGTCCTTGTCGCATTCACGTTTTCGCCGTCTCAGGACCGAGGCGTTCGCCCCGCGCCCGTCAGCCGGCCGGACAAAGCCGAAATCGCCACGGTCAACCGGATCTGGGAGGAAGGCGTCAACCGCTCCCGGCTGATGGAAAGCCTGAGCTATCTGACCGACGTCATCGGCCCGCGCATCCCCGGCTCGCCGGCCATGAGCAAGGGGCACGAGTGGGCTGTCGCAAGGTTCAAGGAATTCGGAATGGTCAACGCCGCGATTGAGCCGAGCGGCGAGTACGGCCCGGGCTGGCAGAACGAGTATGTCTCGGTCCACTTGACCGCCCCGGCCTACCAGCCGGTGCTCGCGTTCCCCGTTCCCTGGACGATGGGTACGAAAGGGAAGATCATCGGTCAACCCGTCCTGGCCGTCATCGGGAGCAAGTCTGATATGGAGAAATACAAGGGCAAGCTCAAGGGGGCCATCGTCTTTACCCAGCCGCCCCGCAAAACGCAGCCTGTCTTCGAGCCCGCTGCGCGGCGATATTCCGAGGCCGACCTCAAGAAGCTGACCGAGACGCCGATACCGCTAAAGCCCCCGAAAGCAAAGGCCAAGAAGCCTGACGAGCTGAAGTGGGAAGACCTGGTGGAATTCTACCGCGCCGAGGACGTGGGCGTCCTGGTAGAAACCTCGTCCGGCCGGAGCGATTACGGCACGGTTCATGTCGACGCCTATAAGAGCGTCGGCCGTGATCATCTGATCCCCAACCAGAGCCCGCGCATCGTCATGGCCGCCGAGCACTACGCCCGCATCTGCCGGATCATGAACTTCAAGGTCCCGGTGACCCTGGAGGTGGAAGTCCGCAACGCGTTCTATGACAAGGACCTCCAGGGCTATAATGTCGTCGCCGAAATCCCGGGCACGGATAGAAAAGACGAGCTGGTCATGCTCGGCGGCCACTTCGACTCCTGGGCCGGCGGCACGGGCGCCGTGGATGATGCGGCCGGGTGCGCGGTGGCCATGGAGGCCATGCGCATCCTCAAGGCGCTGGGGGTCAAGCCGCGCCGGACCATCCGGGCGGCGTTCTGGACGGGAGAGGAGCAGGGCTTCTACGGCTCACGAGGCTATGTCGCGAGACACTTTGGGGACACGGATAAGAAAAGCCTGTCGCAGCTCGACCTGAGGGAATATGAGGAAAGCTGGCGGAACCCGTTGGGCGACTCCAAGAAGCTCTTCGCGAAGCCCGACTATGACAAGATCTCCGGGTACTTCAACTATGACAACGGTTCGGGCCGCATCCGGGGCATCTATATCCAGGAGAACTTCCAGGTCAGGCCGATTTTCGAGGAGTGGATGAAGCCGCTCCAGGACCTGGGCGTATCGACCATCGCCCTGCGGCCCACCGAGGGGACGGACCACCTGCCTTTTGATTACATCGGGATTCCGGGATTCCAGTTCATCCAGGACCCGCTCGACTATTTCCCCAACCTCCATCACACGAACCAGGATATCTACGACCACTGCGTCGAGGAGGACCTGATTCAGTCGGCGGTCGTCATGGCGGTATTTGTCTACCAGACGGCGATGCGCGACGAGAGGCTGCCCCGCAAGCCGCTCCCCATCCCGGTCGAAGTCAGGTGAGCTGATGACGCCCACCTTCATCCTCCCCTTGACGGGGAGGGTAGGAGTGGGGGTAGCGAAAAGTTAGTCGTTGCGCTAACTTCAATCGGGGTTGAGCGCGCTGACTTGGCTCCAGGCGCCGGCGTTCCACATCCACAGGCCGAGGGCCCCGAAATCCACGAAGATCTCGTCCGCGTTGTCGCCGTCGACGTCGGCTACGAGCTGATATTCCGGATTAACACCGCTCGTCTGGCTCCACGAGCCGGCATTCCAGAGCCAGAGTCCGATGGCCCCGAAGTCTGCAACAACCTCATCGGTCCCGTTCCCGTCGATATCGGCCCGGATCATGAAGTCGGCGTTCACGCTGCTCAGGATGCTCCAGGTAAAGCCGGAACCGGTCCATAGGCCGCCCTCGCAGTGCCACAGGCCGGTCGCGCCGAAGTCGCCGATGATCTCGTCTTCCGTATCCCCGTCGGTGTTCGCCGCGATCATGTAGTCGGCGTCAAGGCCGCTGAGCTGGGTGCACAGTCCGGGCATCGACCACAGCCAGAGCCCGGTCGGGCCGAAATCGCCCGCGATGAACTTCGCCCCGGTCTGCTCCCCCGTCATCACGTAATCCGGATTGAGGGCGCTCAGAATGGTCCAGGTGCCGGTATTCCATACCCAGAGCCCGGTCGCTCCGAAGTCGCCGAAGATCTCGTCTCCGCCTCCGCCGTCCACGTTCGCCACGGTGATATAATCGGCGTTGACGCCGCTGAGTTGGGACCAGGCGCCGCCGTTATAGAGCCAGAGCCCGACGGCACCGAAGTCGCCCACGATTTCATCGGTCCCGTCGGCGTCGACATCACCCGCCGCGAAACTCTCGACGTTGACGCCGCTCAACTGATTCCAGGCGCCGGCGTTCCACAGCCAGAGGCCGGTCGCGCCCAAGTCGGCGACGAGCTCATCGACGTTGTCGCCGTCGACGTCGGCGGCCAGGAGGCTCTCGGGGTTGGCTGATGAAATTTGCGACCAGGCTCCGCTATCATAAAGATAGATGCCCGCCGCCGCGAAATCCACGGCCACCTCCTCCGTCCCGTCCCCGTCAAAATCACCAACGGCGTGCTTCGCCGCCCAGGGATCCCAATACGATACCTTGGCGATAAAAGTGTCCCACTGTCCGCCATTGAATGTTAAATCCGGCCCTATTGCTATGGGAAAGGTAGCCTCGGTTGAAGTCGTGCTGCCCGTTATAAAGGAGTTTCCCGGCCCGTCCACGGCAATAGCCAATCCCCAGTCATCGGCAGAACCGCCGATAAAGCCGCAGTAAACAAGGGAGGTTCCGGCCGCGTTGACCTTGGCCACGAAGGCATCTCTGCCGCCATTGTGGGTTAGATCAGGCCCCGCGGTAACGGGGAATGTCGTCTGTGTGGATTGGGTTGTTCCCGTCACATAGGCGTTTCCCGTATTATCCACCACTATCCTTCGGCCTTGATCTATTGACGAACCGCCGATAAAGCCGCAGTAAACAAGGGAGGTTCCGGACGCATTGATCTTAGCCACGAAGGCGTCCATGGCGCCGTTACTGGTCAGGTCCGGGCCCACGTTCTCAGGAAAGTTGGCTTCCGTGGATAGAGTTTCACCGATGACATAGGCGTTGCCCGAATCATCCAAGGCAATGCCATTACCATTTTCAAGTGCCGAGCCGCCAATGTAGCCGCAGTAGAGGAGAGCCGTGCCGGACGGGTTAACTTTGGCAACGAAAGCATCATAGTTGCCGTTACTGGTCAGGTCGGGGCCAACGGTCACGGGAAATACGAATTCAGGAGATAACGTGTCCCCCATGATGTGCGCATTTCCTGAACTGTCCACCGCGATTCCCCGGCCGGTTTCGGCGGAGAGTCCCCCTATGTAACCGCAATAGAGAAGTGCCGTGCCAGCCGCGTTGACCTTAGCCACAAAGGCATCTTCGTTGTTGTTATAAGTCAGATCCGGGCCGGCGAGGACAGGAAACGTCGCTTCGCTGGACCCGGTTCTCCCTGTTATGTAGGCGTTCCCCGAAGCGTCCACCGCCAGACCGTAGCCATAATCATCGCTCGATCCTCCAATATAGCCGCAATAGATAAGGGAAGTGCCGGATGCATTCAACTTGGCTATGAAAACGTCACCATAACCATTGTGAGTCAGGTCGGGGCCCACCATAACCGGAAAACTGGTTTGAGTGGAGTAGGTAAGGCCCATGATATGGGCATTTCCCGAACTGTCCACGGCTATCCCACCAGGCTCATCACTGCTCGAACCTCCGATATAGCCGCAATAGATGAGGGCCGTGCCGGCGGCGTTGACCTTGGCGACGAAAACATCGGAGTATCCACCACCATAGGTGAGGTCAGGGCCCACGGCGACGGGAAAGCTGGTTTCAGTGGTATTCGTTTGACCCACTATATAAACGCTTCCTGAACTATCCGTCGATATCCCTGACCCAGAATCCGCGCCTGATCCGCCGATATAGCCGCAGTAGACAAGCACTGCAGGATCGAGAACGAGCGGCAAGCTCCGGTCATAGTCTCCGACTTCAAATCCATAAACACACTTTCGTTCTTGTTCATCACTCAAGGAATCTGGGTTTTCTGCAGAAAAGCTATCTTGTTTCTCCCTCAGGATCAGTCTTTCTGGCATTGTTTTGGGCGATAATCCGGAGCTTTCGTCGCTGCTGGCTCCATCCAATTTATAAGCCAGGGAAACCTGGACTCTCTCGCCTTTAATGTCCTGATAGGCAGCTGGCACATCATCTCTGAAACTATTGACAGGAGTGGTAACCTGAAGGCGGCCGTTTTCATCAACTAAAACGCTCTTCGCCCCACGATAAGCCAGGCGGATCTTCGACGGGTCGGCGCCTGGATGGACGATGAATTCGTATTTCAGTTTATTGACGGTGCCGTAATATACCAGGTCGATGCCGGGCCAGAGGCTGGGATAGATGATCTTCGAGTATGTCGGGATTCCAGCCCGCCAATTTTCCGGCTGGCCCCTGAAATAGGATACTACCGCGCCGGTTTCCTCCAGTCCTAAAGGCTGCGTGTCCGGATTGGAACCTATAAAATCCAACTTAACGATCCAGCGTCCGGGTCCGCTTTCGGCAGGCGATGCCAGCGCGAAGGTGATTCCTTCGGATGTGAAATAGACGGTTTTGTCCTTGCCCTGGACATAGTAAGCCACCCGATCATCCAGTTGACCTTTATTGGGAACAAAATAAAGGGGCACCTTTCCGAATTCCGCACCGACTCCGATCTTCTGATTGGATTGCGGGGCCACGGTTCCCACGTGATCTTTTATCTGGTCCGGTGCACCGGTCCGCGCGTAAATTAGCAATACGGCGATTAAAAGACCTAAGCCGGTGAAAGAGAACCTTTTCATTGCCCCCTCCTTTGGGAAAGTCGAAAGCAACGGAAAAAAGTCTACTGAAAGGGGCGTTCTGCGGCCGACTGAGTTGCTATCTTTTTCCCCGATCCTCTGGCGGGTTTATATCACTGCAAGAGTGCAAAGTCAAACGCTAGTTGGCATGTCGCCGAAAGAAATTCGGCCTTTCAATTCGGGAAAGCGAAACCGGAAAACGGACGCTCTGATGGCGGCCGGTCAGCTCCGCACGTGCCGGTCTTCGACGCGCCGGGTGAGGCCTGTTTTATCGAAGAATTCGAGGATGGCGTGGGCGTACTTCCGGGACAGGCCGAGCTTGGTCCTGAGCTCGGCGATGGTGATGCTTTGGTGGCGGGCGAGATGGGTTAAAACCATCTCTTTGGCTGCCTGAACGGTCGCTTGATGATAGGTCACCTTGGGGTCGAGACGGACGAGCTTCTTTTCCTCGACCAGGCTGCGCATGATCTCCCGGAAGGGGCCGAGGTTGACGCCGAGTTTCCGTTGGATGTCCTCTTCGAGAGGGCTGGCGAAACCCGCCCGCTTGAACGCCATCTCGACGCGGTCCATGAGCTCCTGCTCTTTCTTGCCCCTGGCGGGCCCGATCCCCGGGAGTCCGATGCCGGTGTCTCTTTGAATGAGGACCCTTTGATCAATAAGGTCGGCGAGCACGGCGGCGAACGCGGCGCCATCCGTCAGCTTCTGGAACCGGGCGCGAAGCTCGGCGACTGGGGTCAACGGGCGATAGGCGCGGGTCTCCGTCTGCTTTTTAACTTGGGATATCAGTCTCTTGGCGAGCTCGTCGTACGCGCCCGCATGAAGATAGGCTTCATCCTTATCCGCGCCGATCCGCTTGATCTTACTCCCCGCCGCGAGCCCATCCAGGGGTCCCCGGATGACTTCCGCTTTGTATCCCAGTCTCCTGGCCAGGTCGGCGGCCTTCAGCGGCCGGAAACCCGAGCGCAGCAGCAATCCTTCCAAGCGGTCTTCAAGCGGCCCCTCGAGCTTTTTTATTTCCTCGATCACCGCGGCGTCCTCGCGCTTGTGCTTGGGGGGCGAGGCGTCGAGCACCACCCCGCCGCCGATCGTCATGGCGGGCGAGAGCGCGCGGATGACGAAGCGGTCGCCCGGCAGGGCGACCGCGGGTGATTCCAGGAGCAGTTGCGCCGGCGCCGAATCACCGGGGCTAAGGATGCCCCGGTCGAGGAGCGACAGGCGGACGACCGCCTCGTCGGTTCCGACGTGGACCCGGACGCGCTCCCTGTTCTTGAGGTCCTTCCCGTGTCGTTTCAAGAGAGAAAGGCGGGCGTCCAGCCGATTTGTGGCTTCGAGCGAGCCGGGGGCCGCGATGCACTGTCCCCGGCGCAGGAGATGCTTGCCGATATCCCTGATATTGAGCGCGGTCCGCCGGCCGATCCCGGACCGCTCGACGTCCCGGTTGTGAACATGGATGCCGCGGACCCTCGTCTTCAGGCCGTCGGGGTAGATCTCCACGTCGTCGCCCGCGCGGACCTCGCCGCCGAGCACCGTTCCGGCAACGACCGTCCCGAACCCTTGCATGATGAACAGGCGGTCGATGGGCATCCGGAAAATCCCCCTGTCCTCGCGCTTCGGCACGAGGCCGCCCTCCCGCCGGATCGCCGATTTCAGGCCGTCGAGGCCGGTGCCCGTCAGCGCCGAAACCGGAATGACCGGCGCGCCCTCCATGAAGGTACCCAGGAGAAACGATTTGACCTCGCCCTCGAGCGCCGCCAGCCGGCCGGCTTCAACGAGGTCACTCTTGGTCAGGGCGACGATGCCGCGCGGAATGCCCAGGAGCTGGAGGACGTCGAAGTGCTCGCGCGTCTGGACGCTCACGCCCTCGTCGGCGGCGATGACGAGGAGAGCGAGGTCGATGTGGCTGGCGCCCGCGACCATGGTCTTGACGAATTTCTCGTGTCCGGGGACATCAATGAAGACGATCTGCCTGTCGTAACCGGGCGCGTCCATGAAGATGAAGCCCAGCTCAATGGTCAGCCCGCGCTCTTTTTCCTCGGGCAGGGTGTCCGGGTCGATGCCGGTCAGCGCTTTGACGAGGGCGGATTTGCCGTGGTCGACATGGCCGGCCGTTCCGACGATCAGGTCGTCCCTTTCGGTTTCCGGCATGGCCGCGCTCAATCCGGCGGTTTGTTCCTGATGATGATTTTCCCGGTTGACTTGGAGACGATCCTGCCGATGACGGCGGCCGCCCGTACCCCGCGGCGGCGGAGGCGCCTGAGGAGTGCAGGGGCCTCGGCTTCGCGGACGGCGATGAGCAGCCCGCCCGATGTCTGCGGATCATAGAGGACGTTCAGCAGATCTTCGGAGACGCCCCTTGCGGCCTTGACGAACTGCGAGGCATACTCCCGGTTGCGCTCGATCGCACCCGAGATGAGGCCGGCGCGGACATAATCCAGGACGCCGTCGAACATGGGCACGCTGTCCGCGTAAATTTCGGCCGTGACGCGGCTCTGGCGCACGATCTCGCTCAGGTGGCCGAGCAGGCTGAACCCGGTGATGTCGGTCGCGGTCGTGACGCGGGCTCTGGCCATCTCCTCAGCCGCCGCTTTATTGAGCTCGGCCATGGACCGTCCGGCGGCAGCGAGGGCCCGGTCCGAAGCCTTGCCGAGCTGGCGGGCGAAGCTGATGATGCCGGTGCCCAGGGGTTTCGTCAGGATCAGCCGGTCGCCGGGTCTGGCGCCGCTGTTCGTGACAATGGCCGAGGGATGGATGAGGCCGGTGACGGCGAACCCGAACTTGATCTCTTTGTCCTTGATGCTGTGACCGCCCAGGATGACGACCTCCGCCTCGCGCATGGCGTCGAGGCCGCCCCAGAGGATCTTGTTCATGACCTTGTGGCTGAGCGTTTCGATCGGGAACCCGATGATGGAGAGGGCGGTGAGGGGCCGCCCGCCCATGGCGTAAATATCGCTTACGGAATTGGCGGCGGCGATCCGGCCGAAAAGGTAAGGGTCGTCGACGACGGGCGTAAAGACATCTACCGACTGGACGAGCGCCGTGTCCTCGCTCAGCTTGAAGACGCCGGCGTCGTCGCAGGTGTCGGCGCTGACCAGGACCCGCGGGTCGGAGATCGAGGGGAGCCCGGCCAGGACTTTCTTGAGGTCGGCCTGGTTGATCTTCGAGGCGCAGCCCGCGTTCTCGACAAACTGAGTGAGGGCCACGTCCTCGGCCGCGTCCTCGAGTCTCTCGCCGGCGCAGAGGCAGACGTTCTTCTGCTTGAAAAGATCGCAGGGGCAGGGCTCCTTGGGGTTGCAGATGCAGTGGCCGAGCTTCAGGGAGCGGGCCATGATGCGCTTTCGCTTGGAGTAGTCCTTCATGGGATGCCCAACCTGAGTTTGTATCGCTCTACTTCATATCCTGAATTTTTGCTGCTTTATCTTAATCTTTTTTGTCATGCGGCTCGGCGGATCACAGCGACAGCAGGACGGCGGCCTCGAGCTCCCGGTCTTCATCCGGCTGCACGGTCCGGAGGTCGAGCAGGACAGCGTCCTTGTGGACACGGGCGAAGACCGGCGGCTCGAA
>Ga0154742_1052_pt4 | contig 31816 bp, 25 predicted proteins | sample Rifle2008BG16ft_FD_105750 | JGI IMG/M metagenome (GOLD analysis project Ga0154742, IMG submission 105750) | Candidatus Aminicenantes bacterium RBG_16_63_16 | reverse complement strand
AGCCCGGCCCAGACCGCGAGATGTCCGGCGGCGCGACCCAGGGGCTTTTCCTTCCGGGACGCCGCATAGAGCGCGACAAAAGCGATGGCCGCCGCCACCCAGGCATAGTTGGGCCAGTAACGGGTGTTGTCGACCTTGATGAACGAGGGTAGCAGAGGCGGCAGGAAGAACCGGATGTTGCTGAGATAGACGAACAGATCGCCCGGCCTGGAGGTGAACTCATGCGTCGTCGGCTGGTAGAGGTACGTCGGATGGGCGAGCTGGACGGCGGCCACGGCCAGTCCGGCGGCGGCCGCGGCGACGAAAAGCCGGGTGAAGGCCGGCCGCCTGTTGTGGACGAGGAATTCACCCAGGGCGATGGCGCCAATCCAGGACAGTGGCGCCAGAACCCGTCCCTGGGGCGAGGCGCCCTGGCGGTGGGTGAAGAGCGCGTAATTGAGTAGGAACGGCAGGACGATGATGAGGAAGCACCAGAAATCCCGCCGCCGGCGCCGCCAGAGCTCCACGAACCCCAGGAAGGCGAAAAGATAGATGGGCGAATAAAGAAGGAGTCCATCCCGTTGGTCGAGAAAATAATCCAGGAGCGAGTCGAGACGGGCGCGGAGCGGGATCCCCAGGAGAACCTGTTTGAACGCCTCGGCCCGGCCGGGAGTCATCACCCCTTCGTAGACGGCGATGGGGGAGAACGTCCCATAGAGGTCGTGGACAAAAACATAAAACAGCGCCATCGAGACGAGGGCGGGCATGATGAAAGCGGCGATTCTCGCGCCGGCCCGGTGTTCCCTGACCAGGAAATAGAGGGAAATCAAGAAGAGGGGCCAGAAAAAGAAGGTGTACTTCAGGCCGAGCCAGGGGAGGAGCCCGAGCAGCGCCCCGCAGAGAATTAGGGTGAAAAGGGAGAGGGAAGACCGGCCCGTCATCTTGCGGAAGATGAAGAGCGCCAGGAGCGCTACGGGGATCTCCGGATAAAGGTGGATGGCGTAAAAGAGGACCGGGGCGCTGAATGAGTATAGCGCCCAGAGCCCAAGGGACAGGCGTTCGTTCTCCCACCGCTCGCGCACATAAAGGTAGAGCTGGAGGCCGAGGAGTGATGCCCAGACGGCCAGGCCCGTCTTGATGATGAACGTGAGCCAGCGGCCGGAAAAGAACCGGCTCAGCCAGTAGAAGGGCAGCATCAGGACCGAGATCCCGGGAAGGTTGATGGGATAGATATAGCCTTTCCCCCTTCGCCCTTCCCGGCCGTAGATGCCGAGCTTGAGCCGGGGGAAGTCCTTCCGCGAGTAAAAGGAGAAATAGTCCTGCTGGTCATAATTGTTGGCGATGTTGATGTCACCGTCCTTGTAGAGGCTGGTCGTGGTCATTAGGTAGAAGGGCTCGTCGCCCGTGAACGTCGCCCCCTGGGCGATGAGGATGAAGCCGGTGAGTTGATAGACAAGATACGAGGCGAGGAAAAGCGCCAGGAGGCGGCGGGACCGGGGGAACGAAGCGAATCGCGCCGCCCAGCGAGAAAGAAGCGGCGGCCGGTTCCCGGCCGGCCGGGGGCGGTCCGCTAGCTTGAGGATAAAGACGGCGGCCATGACCAGGACAGCCAGAACCCGGAGCCGGATTCTCAGGTCGCCCCGCGTCCAATAAGACCTCAGCAGGCCTGGCGCGAGAAGGAGGGCGCCGAGAGGCAGCCAGGAGAGCAGGCTGCGCCGCGCCGCCGCTTCGAGGCTCAGGCCGAAGCGGACGGCCCCGCGCCGGCTCCCGAATTGCCAGGCGGAGTAAAGGAGGGCGAAGGCGGCGCCCCAGAAAAGGGCGAAAAGCCAGTCCGGGCGGAAGTCATGCCGGAGAATCGTGAACCGGGCGCTCTGTACGGCGACGCTCAGGAACAACGCGATCCCCAAGGCCAGCGCGAGCAGAATCACGGCGGCCGGAACAACGGTGCGTTTTGTCATCGTGGCCAGCTCACGGGACGGGTGATCCTCTGTTTTTCCGGGGCCTCAATTTCCTCGATCATCATAAGGAAATCCGGGGGGAGGCGTCAACGTGTCCCTTGACAAAGGGGGGGAAGGCTGGCACACTTTTTGCTGCTTGCGTGTTTTTTTCCGAGTGCTCGCATGAACTGGAAATCACTCAACCACCGCCAAAGGACAGCGGCTTTCTTTTTTATTTTGAGCTTTGCCCTGGCTCCCGCCCTGCCGGCTGGCACCATCCGCTTCTCCGAAGTCAGCCTGCAATACCAGGTCCGGGGCTATGGCTACTTCGGCAGCAAGGGCTGCAGCTGGGTGGATGTCAATAACGATGGCAAACTCGACCTGTTCGTGAAAGTCCAGGAAGGGCCGTCGACGCCCAAAAACGTCAAGGATATCCTGTATATCAACTACGGCGCCTCTTTCGCGGATGAGGCCGTCGCCCGGGGCATCTCAGACGGGTATGTTTACGGGACCCACGGGGCGGTCTTCGCGCCGCTCTTCGGCTCCTTGCGGAACTTCGACGCGTTGGTGACCACGACCTACGGCGGGGTCCATCCCGCGGTCGACCGGCTCTACCGCAACCGGGGGACCGGCTTCTTCGAGGACGCCACCTCGAGCATCGTCCCGGCCCAGACTGAAGACCACGCCGGGCGGGGGGTGGCCGTCGGCGATTTTGACAGGGACGGCGACCTGGACCTCTATTTTACCAACCCGCTGCCCGACCCCTTCGACTCCAGCCTGGAACCCTCCCTGGCGCTGCCGAATTTCCTGGTCAATAACGGCCTGGGGAACTTCACGGCCATGTACCGCGGCATCGACTGGTCCGCCTTTGTCTCGGGTGTCGCGGCGGCGGACATCGACGGCGATGGGGACATCGATCTCGCGGAGGCCAAGTGGAAAGCGCCTTCGACCATCTATCTGAACGACGGGGCGGGCAATTTCAGGGACGCGGGAACCGACTGGCAGCTCCCCCAGAGCGATATCGTCACGGAAAAAAACGGCGTCAGTTTCGGCGATCTCGACAACGACGGCGATCTGGACCTGGCGATCGTCGGAGAAAGAGTGGCGGCGAGCCTCGTCGGCTCGGTCTTCTTGTATAAAAACGGGGGAGACCGGTTTGTCTTCAGCCAGAGGGTCGATACCTCCCGCAGCCAGGGAAACCGGGTCGGCTATCAGGTCTCCTTTGGGGATTTCGACCAGGACGGTTACCTGGACATGTATTTCGGCGGCGAAAACATCTACCGCAATGACGGGACCGGCCTGATGGTCCTTGTCCCGGCCTCCGTTTCCGGGTTGGCGGCCTCCTTCGGCGCCGTCGATCCCCGGGGCCTGGGCCTGGGTGATTTCGACGGTGACGGGGACCTGGATATCTACCTGACAGATACGGCCGGACCCAACCTCCTCTTCCGGAATGAAGTCAACAACTCGGACTGGATCCAGGTCGAGATCGTGAGCGACCATCTGGGCGCGGTGGCGGGATTCGGCTCCAAGGTGGACCTGTTTGCGGCCGGCCACCTCGGCGAGAGTGCTTATCTCAAAGGTCACCGCGAGGTCCAGGCCGAATACGGTTTCTGCGGCCAGGATCAGCCCAGCGCCCACTTCGGCGCGCCGGCGTCGGGCGGCGCGAAATACGACATCCTGGTGAGGTTTCTCGACGGCAAGACAAAATCGGTCCTGAATGTCACCCCGGGACAGAGAATCCAGGTGGCCGCCGTATTCCCGCCCCTCGGCTTCGGGATCACCAAGGTTGAGAACAAGGCCCTTTTCTACCGCGAGACGATCTTCGAGCTGTCATGGAAACCCAACCCGCTCAACTTGACCATCGCGAAATACGAGCTCTATGATGTCACGGAGGGGAAGACGCTGATCGGGGAGTTTCCCGGCACGCAGTTTGAAACGACCCTCAGGAACATGGACAAGACCAAGGCCTACCGGCTGGCGTTGACGGCCGTGGACGAATGGGGAAGCGAGAGCGACCCGGCCTACTCGACCTCGACGGCCGGAACGGTCGTCAACATCTCCAGGCGGCGGGCCTCCGGGAAAATACTGAAAGTCGTCAAGTGAAAAAACCACTTTGCCTGACCGTCTGCCTCCTGCTGGCCGCCGGCCTGGCCCAGGGCCAGCGGCGCGAAAGGATCCGGATCCTGCCCGACGAAGAGAAATATTTCTCCGTCGGCCTCCAGGGGGGAGCCTTCTTCGGACAGGACGTCGATCTCCAGGAGATCTATGGGAAAAGCCTCCCCTTTTTCGGAGCGGAGGCGACCCTGCGCCTGCCCGTCAGCGAGCCCCATGGGCTCGACCTGGCCGTCGGCGGCCGGCTGCTCAAGGCCGACGGAAAGACGACCTACACCGGAGAAGCGACCCGCCTCCGCCTGACCAACCTGTCCGTGGCCATCCGCTACTCCTATGACTCCGGACGATTCGCGATCGTCCTCGGGCCGGGCATGGACTACATCAAGTACCAGGAAACGTTCACCCAGCCTTTCCCGGTCCCATCCATCACCGGGAACACCGTGGGTTTCAACATTCAGGGGACGGTGTATTTCCACCTGACCGCCGGCCTTTCCATCAAGGGATACGGCAAGTATTCCGGCGCGTCAACCGAGAGCCCCGGGTTCCGGGTCAACCTGGGAGGCGCCGAGTGGGGCGGCGGCGTCCTTTACCGTTTTCACTTCTGAGCCGCATAGCTCAGGAACTGAATGGCCTTGAGGTCCAGCCAGAGGTGCGCCCGGACCTCGGACGGGGGAGCGTCGGTGTTGCGCTCGGAAAAGAGGTACTGCATGTCCACCTTGAGCTCAACCGGCGGGACCGGCTCAACCTCGTTCCTTTTCTTGAAGGCGTCGATGAGCTCTTTGATCACGGCCGGCACGGCCCCGATGGGAACGCTGCTCGGGATTCTGGGCTCGTTCTGGTAGCCTGGGCCGAAGGGGTCATATTGCCCGGACGGCGGAGGGACCGGGATGTCGAGCGGGGGGGAGACCGGCGCGGTCCGCTGATTCGCGGCCAGCAGGCGGTCGCCTAGATAAATCTTCACGGAATATTCCGCCGTGCGCGGGGCCTGCGGACTCCTGCCGATCTGGCCGAAGCTCTCCCGCCTGACGTTGAGGGAAAGCGTGCGTCGGATCACCAGGTCGCCGGCTTTGAACTCCAGGGTGTAGGGGTAGTTTCCCGAGGCCCGGAAGATCTTCCTCGCGTCGATGACGATCTCATTGAAACCCCGGCGGAACATCCCTCCCTTGACCACCTCTCCGTTGGCGAACAGCTTGTAAAGGACATCGCCGGCCATCTCGATTCCCAGGATCAGCGAATCGGGGGGATAGACCGAGGACTGCACGGTGACGGCGCTCGACGAGACGATCCCCATCTTCATGACCCAGGGATACCGGAGCTGCCAATCCCGGATGTAACGGTAGAATTCGGACCTGGCGGATGGGGGCAGGAACTGGAAGCCCATATCGATGGCCCCGTACTTTTCGAAATAGTCGCCCAAGCGCCGGTACTCGGCAGGCCGATCGCCCAGGCGCGCCTCCAGGAACGCGAGCAGGCCGCAAGCCGACGGTTTGTCATCTTCCGTCAGGGAATCAAACCGGCCTTCGAGATAGGTCAGGGCGGCGCGAACGTCAACGCCCTTCTCGTTCGTGAGGAAGCCGGCCACCTCCGACCGCCAATCGTCGGCCGGCGCGGACAGGGCGAGCGTCACTGCCAGGAGGAGCGGCCCGATTCTCTTGATCATTGTCTGGAGAACACAAGGGAGACTTCCAGGCTGGCCTCGGGGAAATCGACCGGCAGAGCGGGCAAGGGTGAGCTGTCCTCGACCGCCTCGAGCGCCGACCTGTCGAAACTCCTGTCATCGGAGGGCTCGCTGATAACCGCCGAGAAGAGCCGGCCGTTCTTCAGGATGACGACCGTGATCTCGACGGTCTTGGACCAGGTCTGCGTCAGGAGGTGGGGGACGCCCCATCGGCCCTGAATGACGGCGGCGACGCTGCTGGCCCAGGGCGACAGGTCATAGCCCCTGACGGCCGTCGAGGCGTAAGCGCCTCCCCGCAGGCCCGACCGGCGCGGCTTAAACCCCCCGTAGCCGGACAAACCGGAGCCGAGGCCTCCGTATGCGTCGCTGTAGAGATACCTCTCGGCGTCCAACCGGGCGGGGGGAGAGACATATCCACTGACCCCGCCCGCGACACCCTGCCGGTTCGGAATCGGGAGCCGGAGCCTGTCGGCCGAGGGGACGTCCGGCTTGGGAGGAGGAATCGGCTCGAGCCGGAATCCCTGGATCAGCCCGGCTTCGACCGGCTGACCGGGTTCGAGGCTTCCCGCCGCGGCAGCCTCAGCCGGAGGGACGGGCGGCCGCCGCCGCACCGGGATCGAATCCAGGTAGTCGGGCTCCACAGCAGGGAGGTTGGCCGGCATGGGGCCGACATTCGGCAGCCGGAGGCCGGCCGGCAGGGGCGGCGCGATGAGAACATTGGTGATATTCTGGCTGAGGTTGATGATCTTGACCGAGCCGAGATACAGGACCAGCACGCCCAGGAGGACCGCATGGATGACCAGCGAAATGGCCAGGCTCAGCAGGTGATTTCCCGCCTCCAGCTTGTCCTCGAAAACTCCGATGGTCATTGCGCAATTATATTATACAACCCCGGTTTGGGGAAATCCGATGCGGCCGGGGATTGAATCGGGAGGTGAAAAAGGACATAATTTTGAGCCAGATGAACGAACACGCGACGACGGCCGGCGGGCGCCAGGGCGGCTGGGCTTTCCTGGCCCTGGTCCTGCTCCTGGCCCTTGTCCCGAGGGCGGTCCACCTCTCGGCGGACCCGCCGGTCCGGATCAGCCCCACGAGCTGCGGCGATTACGGCGACCCGGCGAGCTACGCCGCCAACGCCCGCAACAAAGTCCTCTTCGGCCGCGCCAAGATCGATGATTTTAACGGCATCTATGCCTCGCCGGTGGGGCATCTGGCAACGTACCTGATCTTTTCACTCTTCGGCACCGGCCTGCGGCAGATGAATCTTCAGCCCCTGCTGTTCAGCGTCCTCCTGTTCGGGCTGCTCGTCTTCTTCGCGCGCGACCAGTTTCCCCGGGCCCGGGGGATCTTTTTCTTCCTCCTGGCGCTCAATTACCCTTTCATCATCTATGGCCGGATCGCCGACCAGATTATGCCCATGACGCTATTCGCCGTCCTGGGGCTGTTTTTTTTCCTGAAGGGCTGGGACAAGCCGGCCTGGTTTTTCCCGAGCGCGCTCGCCCTGGGGCTGTCGTTCATGGCCAAGGGCAAGATCGTCTATCTCCTGCTTCTGGTTTTGCCGCTGGCCGGCCTGATCGTGCTTATCGCCCGAAAAGAGATCGCCGCCCTTTCGCTTAACGGGAGACGGCTGGCCTGGTTCGGCGGCGGCACGCTGGCCGTTTTTCTGCCCTGGCTTTTTTTCATCTTTTTGCCCGCCCGGGACTTCCTGCGGGATTTCGGCGGGATCAACGCGGCCGCCATGTTTCCCCGGACCCCCGTCAACCTCGTCCAGAGCTGGCTGCTTAAACCGTCGCTCACTTTCTACTGGACGAACGGGCTGCTCTCCCTCGCGCTGTTTCTTTATTTCCTTTCGCTCCTGCTGCGGGTTTTCAATGCCAAGAACCGCCGGCCCGTCTCTCCCCTCGAAACGGCCTGCTCGCTCTGGTTCGTGATCGGCGTCGTGGGCAACTCGGTCATCTCCTACCGCCCGACGCGCCATTACATCGAGCTGACGGTTCCGATGATCGTCCTGGCCAGTCTGTTCCTGGAACAGGCGCTGCGGGGCGGGCGCCTCGAATTCGCGCCCCGGCGCCGCCCGCTCTTTTACGGGGCCCTGTTCGCGCTCCTCTGGGTGGCGGTCTCGTCCTTCTCGTCCATCGTTTTTACCGATCTGGACATCATCCAGCACCCCTACCGCTCGATCTTGATCCTGACCGGCTTGTGCGCCGCGGCGTTCGCGGCCGCCGTCGTCCTGATCGAGGGGGTATTGGTGAAAAAAGGGATCGCCATTCCCCGGCGGCTGGCCGTCCCGGTGGTCGCCGTCGCCCTGAGCATGTACGCCTTCCAGAACGTCTTCGAGTATTCCCGGTCGATAAGAGAGGCCACCTATAATCTCAAGCTCATCTCGCGGGACTTCGGAAGAGCCTTCCCGGGTTCCGTCTTTTGCGGCCTGGAAGCGCCGGCCATCTCCATGGAGAACGGCAACAGGGCCCATGTCTGGTTTCCCTACTTCGCCAACTGGAGGATCCCGGACTTCCTGAACGCGATGAAGGTGAGATACTTGTTCCTGGCCGACTTCAATAGGGAAGCCCTTCCCTACTGGCAGGCCTTTCCCGGAGTGATGGAGAGAGCCCGGTGGAGGGCGCGGTACCGGCTCTGGCGCAGCTGGTTTGACCTTTATGAGATCGAGAGCGCCCGGGTTCCCGAGGAAATCGACTCCGGAGACCATGAAGCCGAGAAGGTGGACAGAGAGGTCGGTCTGCCCCTCTTCGACCCCTCGGCCAGCAACCAGTTCGGCGTGCGCGTGGAGGCCGGGGCAGAAGGGGCGATGTTTCAGAAAAAGATCCCCTTAAAGCCCGGGGAGGTCTTGGAGGGACGGCTGTTCGTGAAGCCCGAGAAGGCGGTCCGGGATGGCCCGCTGCTCCTGATCCAGCTGAACATCGGCAAGGGGCTCCACTACCGGCGTTATGTCAACGTCTACGATCCCGAGTCCGAGGTCAACCGGGGGTACCTGGCGGTGCCCTTCAAGATCGCCCTGCCGCGCAGCCGGGAGCTGACGTATAACTTCAAGGTCATAGCGCTCGGGAACTATACCTTGAGCCTGGACAGGCTGGAGATCCGGATCCGGGAGACGGGGGAGCCTAAGCGGACGTGAACTTGAGGGCCTGTTTGCCCACCGAGAGGGAGTGATAGGCTTCGGGCACCGACCCGATCCCGACGACCGCCGAGATGATCTTCTTGTCCGCCACGAAGCCGAACCCTTCTTCGGGAGTCAGCCGCCCGCCGGCCAGCACCTTCTTGGCGATGACCGGATACCCGGCTTCCTCGACCAGCTTGAGGCAGGCTTCCGGGTTCGGCTTCATCATGAAACCCCTCTTGTTCAGGGGGGCCATGACCGGGACCTTGATGCCCCATTCCATGAGCTGGGGGACGAGCGTCCCGAAATTGTGGGTGGCCAGCATCGGCTCGAGACCGTGCTCGTCCCGCATCAGGTTGAAGAAGAGGTCGAGGAGGCCCTTATTGTGCGACGAAAGGGCCAAGTCGGTCACCTGGCCGTGGAGGAGAACGGCGCCGATCTTGTACGGCCGGAAGGCCGCCAGCTCGAAGTCGATGAGCTCGACGAGGAGGTCGAAGACGTCCTTGGAGAGGACGCTCTTGATTTTACCGAGCGCCCTCAGGCCCAACCGTATCTTCTGGTACATGTTGATGCGCTTGGCCTTCTCCAGGACGGAGCCGAGGACTCCCTTCTCGGAGGCGTCCCGGGCGTACTCGTAGACGTTCGGGATCACCGGCAGGAGGGTGAGCTCCTTGGACCTGTCGAATTTCTCGAGCGCCGCCATCACGTTTTCCGTGTTGGAGAGGGCGAACGTCTTCACGCCCAGGCTGTGGGCCGCAGCCAGGACGGCGACGACGTTATCGGGGTTGCCGAAATGCTCCAGGTAGTGAAGGGACTGGGAGCGCGACGTATAGCTCACGCCTTCGAAGGCGTTCGAGCCCAGGATAAGCCGGTCGAGGGTGACCATCAGACGACCTCCTTCAGGGCGACGGCCTGGCCGGACGCGGCCGAGCGGTAGATGGCCTCGATGATCCGCTGCACTTCGAGCCCCTCCGACCAGCTGACCACCGGCTTCCGGCGATCGAGGCAGCTGTCGATGAAGTCCTTATCCTCTTCGTAAAAGCCCTCACCGCCCAGGTCGAACCCCGAGACGGAGGGCATGTCGGCGCGATAGAGGTGCGTCCATTCCTTGGGATAGCCCTTGGCCGGCTTCTGGAGGTACAGCCTGAGGTCGTCGTTGGTCAGTTCGAGAGAGCCGTTTTCGGCCTCGACCGTCAGGTTGATATAGGCCAGGCGGTAGCCGGGAATGCTCCAGGAAACGTCGAGCGTCCCCTGCAGGCCGCCGGCGTACTCGAGGAGCGCCGTGCCGGAGTCCTCGACTTCCGAGAACACCGATTGCGTCCGGCCGAAGACCGAGCGGGCCTGGCCGAAGTAAAGATACAGCAGGGAAATGAGATGGGAGGCGATATGAAGGACGGCGCCGCCCCCCGATTTTTCCCGGCTGTAGAACCAGCCTTTCTTCCGGGAGAAGACCTCGCTGATGTAGATCGAGGCGCGGTACCGGAAGACTTTCCCCAGGACGCCCTCGGCGAGGATCTTTTTGGCCGTCTTGCACAAGCACCAATGGGATAACAGATAGCCGGTCGCGTGGACGAGCTTACGGCCGGAGGACAGCGCCGCCATTTCCTTGGCCGCCCCAAAGGAGTGGGCGAGGGGTTTTTCGGCGAAGATATCCAGGCCGCGGGCGGCGCAGGCCCGGGCGAGCGGCAGGTTGGTGTAGGTCGGGCCGCACAGGAACACGGCGTCGAGCTCGACCTCCGAGAACATCTTGTCGAGGTCGGCATAGAACGGCACGTTGAGGCCGGCGTCCTCGACGTACTGGGCGAGCTTTTTGTCGATATCGTAAAGGGCGCTGAGCCGGGCTTCCGGAATCATGTTCACCAGGGCGGTGTGCAGGATGCCCATCTTGCCCAGCCCGAGGACGCCCACTCTGATCTTCTTGCTTTTTTCCAAAGGAAACCTCATTCCCCCGCCCCGGCCGGGTCTGGAGGACGAAAACGGCCGCAACCGGCGACGCCCCATGATAGATGAACGACCCGGCGAATTCAAGCACCTATGGGGTTTGCAATGGCGTTGGCTCTGCAATATATTGTCCACTCCTGGAGGTGCGGCGATGACCGGCGACGACGACAGCGGCGGCGGGCCCGTCAAGGGCTATTTTCGCAAGATCCGCTCGGACTACCAGGAGTCCGTGGAGCGGGAGGCCATCGCCGACGTGCACAGGCGCATCCGCGAGGTCGTCGAACCCGCCCTCCGCGGCGCCGTCCTCGACCTGGGCTCGGGCGGGGTCACCGAGTACCGGACGGGCCGGATTGAATTCCTCATCTCGATGGACAACGTCCTCGAGTTCCTCAAGAACAGCCGGAACCCGGCCGCCGCGAACCTGTGCGGGGACGTCACCGCGATTCCCCTGCGTGTCGCGTCGGTCGATTTCATCATCATGCAGCACGTCCTCCACCACCTGACGGCGCGCCGCTACGAACAGAACGTCCGGAACGTCCTGGCGGCCGCGGCCGAGGTGTCCCGCATCCTCAAGCCGGGTGGTGTCGTCTTCTTGGTCGATTCCATGACGCCGCCCCTCCTCGAGAGAATTCAGGCCTGGGCCTACCGGCTGTCCCATGCGGCGCTCCGGATGCTGGACAAGCCGATGGTCTTCTTTTTCTCGGCGCCCCGGCTCGTCCGCATCTTCGAGGCGAGCGGCCTGCGGGTCGACCGGGTTCTCCACATCGACTGGGGCAATATGACGGAAGCCAGCCAGGCCCTCTTTCCCCGGCTCAGGTTTCCCCTCCGCCGCACGCCGATCAAGTGCATCCTGGTCGCCGCCAGCCGTCCTCAGCCGCCCTCCCCCGAAGCCGTCGAAACCGTTGATATGACGTAAGTTTCCTTGACTTTTCAGGGGGCAGCCGCTATATTCGGGGCTGCCCATGAGCCCGGAAAATGATAAGACCGTCCTGATCGCGCTGCCAGCGAAGGATGAGGAAAAAAAAATCGGTCCCGTCCTGGATAAAATCCGTCAGTATTTCCCAGGGCGGGATATCCTGATCGTGGACGACGGCAGCACCGACGGGACCGCCCGGGTGGCCGCCCAGAGGGGCGTCCTGCTCGTCCATCACGACCGCAACTACGGATATGCCAAGGCGCTTCAGTCGGCCCGCGAGTTCGCCCTATCCCACGGCTATCAGGGCCTCGTGCTGTGCGACGCCGACGGCCAGCATGAGCCCCGGGACATCGGCCGGATCATCGAGGCCCTGGTGGAAAAGAAGGCGGATTATGTGATCGCCTCGCGCGTGCTCGGCAGCGCCCCCCACGGCGACCCCTTCATCCACAAGTACGGCCGAAAGCTCTATTCGTTCCTGGTCAGCCTCTGGTTCTTCCCCGTTTTCCGCAGGTCCATCACCGACTCGAGCTCGGGTTTTAAGGGTTGGAGCCGGCGGGCCATGCGGCTTTTCGACGAAATTTTCCGGACGACGAACCGCCTTCAGGACGGCCGGATCAATGATCTGGAAGAGCTGTTCATTGTGGCCAAGCACCGGCTGCAGATCCTGGAGGTCCCGGCGCGCTTCTACAAGCGGAAGGACGATTCTTCGCGGATCTATGCCGATTACGGCATCTCCGGGTCCCGGTTCAACTTCAAGGACTTTTATTATGTGGCTTTTTCCTGGCCGGGGCTGTTCATCCGGACGATCTTAAGGAATGTCTTTCGATAACCCCAGATAGGAGCCAGCATGAAATTCACCATCGGATTTGAGAAGGAAGACACCCGGAAGTTCCACGAGTGCGTCGACGATATCATCGCCAGCCAGCGGTGGACCGAGGCCAAGTACACAAAGCTGTTCGAGGAGAAGTGGTCCGCCCACTGCGGCCTGCCGACGGTCGCCTTCTCGAGCTGGGGGGGAGCGGCCCTGGCCGCCCTGGAGTACTTCGACCTCGGCAGGAAGACAGTCCTCTGCCCGTCGAACACCTTCATGGCCACCCCGTTCAGCGTGATCAAGGCCGGCGGGCGCGTCGAATTCGTCGACTGCAACACCACGGACCTCTGCCTTTCGTTCGATAACCTGAAGCGGAAGATCGACGAGTTCAAGCCGGCGGCGGTTTGGGTGGTGCACATCGGAGGCCATATCGCCTTCGAGATCGAAAAGATCGCGGCGCTCTGCCGGGAAAAGGGCATTGTCCTCCTCGAAGACTGCGCTCACGCGCACGGCGCCTCCTGGAACGGCCGGAAGGCCGGCGCCTGGGGGGACGCCGGGGTCTATTCTTTCTATGCGACGAAAACCATCACCACGGGCGAGGGCGGGACCCTGGTCACCAGAAACCAGGCCCTCATCGAGTACGCCCAGAAATACCGGAACTACGGCAAGTTCGATTACGCGGTTCCGGGGCTCAATTACCGGATGAGCGAGTTCACGGCCGCCCTGGGCGGCATCCAAGTGGACCGGCTGGACGAGATCGTGGACTGGAAGAACGACTTCGCCCGCCGGGTCCTTGACCCCCGGTTCCCCAACCGACTCAAGTTCCCCGAGGGGATGGAATCCGGCTACTACAAGTACATCGTTTTCGACGAGATCCCCAATTCGACCGGCAAGGTCTATGACCTGCCCTGCCACAAGATCATGAAGAAGGGCTATGACCTGCCGAACTCGGATTGGGTGGCCGGCCACCACTGGTGCGTCCCGCTTTACTACAAAGGAGAGTAGGGCCGCCCCGGACGCGTTCATGAACGAGGACTTGGCGCGTTATTATGAGGAGTGGTGGGAAAACCCCCGGGATCCCCGGGGCCCCATTTTCAAGCGACTCAACGGGGTGGTGCGGAAGTTCCTTCCCCCCGGCGGCGGCCGGACAGCCCTCGATGTCGGGTCGGGCAAAGGGGCGATCGTCGGGTTTCTGCGCGAAAAAAATTACCGGGTGACGGCGCTCGACCTCAACGGCCATTTCCTTCGAGAGATCAAGCAGCGGTTCCCGGAGGTCGAGTGCCTGGAGGGCCGGTTCGGCGAGGTCGACTGCCCGGGCCCCTATGACCTCGTCACGGCCGTCGAGTTCATCCAGAACCTGGACCGGCCCGACCTCGGCCGGTTCTTCGAAAAGGCGGCCGCCCTCACCGGTCATCTCATCGTGACCGTTTCTAACAGGAACTCGCTCCACGGCTACTGGGCGCGGCGGCGGGGCTTCATCAAGGATTTCGTCCACGTCTATACGCCCCGGGAGATCGAGCAGAGGCTCGAGGCGGGGGGCTTCCGGATCATCCGCCGGCGGGGCGTCGGTTTCCTGACGCCCATCACCTGGCTCCCGGATTTCAAGAGGAAGATCCTGCCGGTCTGGCTGGCCAGGCTGGTCAACCCGGTCGCGGACAGGCTCTTGCCCAGGCTCTGCCACTTGTATTATCTTGAAGCGGTGAAAAATCGCCCGGAGGAGGTCAAACCATGAAGATTGCGGTCATCGGAGGGAGCGGTTTTATCGGGTCCCACCTCGTCGACAAGCTCATCGAAGCCAAACACGACGTCACGGTGTTCGATATCATGAGGCCGCAGCGGGACGACGTCCGGCACATCCACATGGACCTCTTCGATATGCACAAGATCGTCGTCGCCCTGGCCGGCAGCTATGAGGCCATCTATCTTCTCGCCGCCATGGCCAACGTCAACGACATCCACAAGAACCCGCTCGAGGCGGCCATGGTGAATTTCCAGGGGACGGTCAATGTCCTGGAGGCGGTCCGCCGGTACGGCGGCCGGCTGATCTTCGCCAGCACCGTCTGGGTTTACATGCTGGCCGAGGGAGAGGAGGTGAACGAGGACACGCCCCTCCTGGTCCAGAACGTCAACCACCCTTACACCGCCTCCAAAGTCGCCGCCGAGCTCTACATCCAGAGCTACAACAGGCTCTACGGCACCGAGTTCACGATTTTGCGGTACGGGATCCCCTACGGTCCGAGGGGCCGGGAGGGGACGGTCATCACCAATTTCATCAAGCGCGCGCTCAAGGGCCAGCCTCTGACCATCCAGGGCGACGGGAGTCAGTACCGGAACTTCATCTATGTCGAGGACCTGGCCGAGGGGAACGTGGCCGCTCTGGCGCCCACGGCCAAGAACAAGATCTATAACCTCGAGGGCCTGCGGCCGATCACCATCCGGGAAATCGCCGAGACCGTCAGCCGGCTGATCGCCGGCGTCAAGGTCGAATACGTCGAATCGCGGGCGGGCGACTTTGTCGGCCGGAAGGCGTCGAACGATAAGGCGGGCCGGGAGCTAAACTGGGGGCCCAAGGTCGACCTCGAAGAAGGCGTCCGGCGTTACATCGAGTGGTATAAGGGGCTGCCGACCTTATAACCCGCCGTATTTCCTCAGCTTTTCTTGGTGCGGGAATCCTATCTGTCCGCCGTTTCGGAGAGAGGCCCCTCGATGCCGTCCTGCCGGACCGTGGAGAGAGCGTAGTCGTAACGGCCGATGACCGCTATGCCGCTTTCGAAGTACTCGAGCGGCTGCTGGACGAAAGCCAAAAGTTGGAAAGAGGCCGCCGCGCCGCGCGCCGGCTTCCTGTAGATCCTGTAGCCCAGGACTCCGCCGGTGTCGAGTATTTTCGGACTAAGGGCCCAGGTGAGCAGGTTGCCGTAGCGCTGCCGGGGGTCGGGGGGAATCCCGCGCGAGGTCCGCTGCGCAGCGTCCGGCCGCGCCCAAATCCGGGCCGGCGCTTTTTTCTCGGGTCCGAGCGCCGCGACACTCACGTTGACAGGCGGGAAGGGGAATTTCCGGATCCCCGTGAACCACGTCTCGGCCATGAACTGATAGCCCTTATCGCTCGGGTGCTTCAGGTCCTTGGAGAGGAGCGACAGCACCCCGCCGCTCGTTGTCGGGTAGGTGTTGAAGGCGGTGTACATATCGACCAGAGGGACGGACATGTCCGCCGCGATCTTGCGGATTCCGGCATTCAGGGAGAGGAGCCGCTCCTGGTATAACGGCTGCACTCCCCACCAGTCCAAGCGGGGCACGATCGTGGCGATCGCCGGGAAGGCGCCGGCCGCCAGGCACTTGCGGACCATTTCCTTGAGGTTGAAGGCCGCTGAAGGGATTGTGATGCCCGTGAAAATGACGTCGTTCGTCCCTTCCATGATCAAGAGATAGCGGGGCAGGTCGGCGATGAGCACCCTGTCGATGCGCAGCAGCCCCTCCGCCGTGACTTCCCCGCCGAAGCCTTCGTTGATGACGCGCTGGGAACCATACTGCGCGTTCAGAATGTCATTGAGCCGGGGAATGTAGCCGCGTTCAGGATAGGGATTAAAGTCCACGTATCCGAAGGAGATGCTGTCGCCGACCCCCGCGTACTTGTTTTCGCCGAGCTGGGGGTTATCGAGGAGCCGGGGCGGAACGGGCGACGATAGAGCGTCAGGACGGCCGGCGGCCAGGACCTGGGGCAACGATTTGACCAGGATCCGGTCCCCCGACCTCAAGCCGAGGAGGGGACCGCCGGCGTCCTGAATCAGCCTGGCCGGCGACGTCCGGCCGGGCGGCTGGTCCAGGCAGGTTTCGGGGCCGGACGTTCCGTTTCTTAAGGCGCTCAGGCAGACGAGACGGCCGCGGTCCGAGGAGCGGGTCCAGGCGACCAAAGGACTGCCGTCATAGTCAAAGCCCAGCGAGGGAAAGATGTTGGGGCCCGGGTTTCCGGAAACCGGCGTCTCGGGAGCCCAGCCGGTCCCGGTCCAATGGGACAAATAGATTCTGTAATCCCGGCCGTCGTAACCGGACCAGGTCAGCCAGACCGTGCCCCGGCCGTCAACGCCGGCGTCGGGGCTCACCGCCGGCCACTTTGTCTCGCGGGTGACAACCGCCGGTCCGCTCCAGGCCCCGTGTTGGAAAACCCGGTAGACGATTTCGTCGGATTGTCCGGAAGCGAGATTCCAGAAGGCCCAGGCCGAGCCTGCGGCGTCGAACAGGATTTTCGGTCCGGCGAGCGAAGCGGACGATTCGGCCGCCAGGCACCAGGTTGAATCCGATGATGTGTCAAGGACAAAAACGCGCGTTTCGCCGCCGCTGACGTTGACCCAGATCACCCAGGGCGCTCCGTCCGGGGGAAAGGCGAAATCCGGAGATAGATCATACCCGTCGGAGAGGCCCACCGTCCTGACCGATTGGATCCGGCCGCTTTCAAAGCTGGCGAGCTCGACCCGGCTCCGGCCGGTCCCCCATTTTTCCCAGGCCGCCCAGATCTTGCCCTGCCGGTCTCTTTCTATGACCGGAAGCGGTCCGCCTTCCCGGGGAACGTGAGCCGCTTCCCGGCTGATGAGCGAATAGACGCGCTCGACTTCGGCGATGCTGCCGGAAGAGTCCTGCGCGGCCCCGCCCGCCCAGGCCGGGCCCCATGCCCAGCGGAGAAGCAGACATATGACGGACAGAATAAATAGGGCCCGCGCCAGCGTTTTTTTCATCTCGATACGCCGATTCATCATATCACAACGTCGCCGCCGATTTCACCATCCCGGGGACGCGCCGTGACAGGACCCTGTTCCCGGAATACGCGATCACATAAAAAGGGATATTTGCGGGGGCCGGGCCCGGGGAATTTTCTTATTGACAAGGAATCCGGCGTCCAGCATCATAAACCGGGAGAAAAAATGCGCCCGGTTAGGCGGCGGTTCCTGCCGCTCCTGGTCTTCGGTGGCCTGCTTTTCTGGGGCTCTTCGAGCCTGGCCCAGAACTACGCCAATATATCGAATTCTCCCGGCTGGCAGTCCGCCTGCCCGCGGATGAAGGTCGACGCGGCCGGGAACATCCATGCCGTCTGGGCCGAAATCTACACACTGTCGGGCATCTTCTTCACTTCCGGCGACGCCTTCTATTCGAAATACGATATCGCCGCCCGGCAATGGAGCACGCCCGTCAACCTCAGCAATTCGGGCCGGGTCGCTAACGACGAGGGCTATCTGGTCGACATCGATGCCGACGCCTCGGGGAATGTCTACGTGGTTTACGTCAATGGTAACTCCATTTTCATGAGGATTTTTTCCGGCGGGGCATGGGGCGCGGCCGTTTCGCTGGGCACGAATTCCTCCACGATCGACCAGGTCCGGCTCGCGGTGACACCCCAGGGGGATATCTTCACGTGCTGGTGGGAGATCGCGGCCGGGACATGCCATTCCCGGGCCAGGATCGCCGGCAACTGGGAGGGGGTTGCGCTGGTCAGCTCTCCGGGAGCGCGCTCGAAGTTCCCCGATATCGCCGTCGGCACGACCCTGGCCTACTGCGCCTTTATGGGGGTGGCGGACGGCACCTACCGCCTCGTCGTCACCAGCCGCGCCTTGACCGCGGGCGCCAACTGGTCGAGCCCCGTCCGGGCCACCAGTTCGGCCGACCAGGAACAGCAGCCCGCGGTGGCGGTCGACGGGGGCAACATCGCGCACATCGTCTATACTCCCGAATTTGATACGGAGCGCATCGTCCGGTACGTGTTCGGGACGAGCGGCGGGTTCAGCGCGCCGAGAGATTTGACAATCAGGGAGACCCTCCACTATCCGGCGATCATCGCCTCGGGAGCCAATCTCTACGTCTGTTGGCAGTCCGCGCGCGGCGTCGGATACAGCTTTCGCGTCGAGGGCGCCTGGACGCCGCCGGCCATTCTCCCCGGCACGGACAGGGTCCTTTACCTGACCGACCTCGCCACGAGCGCGGACCAGGCGGATATCTATTTCGTCTGGGAAAGCGGGTCCGGGCTGGGCACCGAGATCTTCTGGAGCGGCCCGCGGCCGCTGACGGTGAACAAGCCCCCGGTGGCCGACTTCCGTTTCTCCCCGGCGACGGCGATTTTCCCGGCCGACATCTCCCTTGACGCCTCGGCTTCCCGCGATCCGGACGGCACGATCACCCAGTATTCCTGGAACTTCGGCGACGGAAGCGCGGGCGCGGGAAAAACCATCACCCACACCTACGCGACCTACGGGACCTTCACCGTCATTCTCACCGTCACGGACAACAAGGGCGCCACGGCCAGCCTGTCGAAGAGCATCGTGATCCTCCGGCTTTTCCAGCCGCTCAACATTCAGGTCGAAACGCGGGCCGACGAAAGCCTTTTCCGGGCCCGCTACTTGAACATCATCACCTGGCAGATGAACCCGGCCAACGACGCGATCGGCGCCGCGATCTCGAGGTACCGTGTCTACCGCAAGAAAAAGATCGAGCCCGACGGCGCGTACGCGGCGATCGGCGATGTCCCGGGGACCACTTTCACCTACACGGATAAGACGGTGAGCACTGCCGCAGAAAAAGGCCTTTACGCCTACACTGTGACGTCCCTCAACGCCGACGGCAAGGAGAGCCCGATCACCGCGGCCTCGTCCGGCCCTCCGTCATCGCCCGGGAGGCAGTCCGTTCTCAGGCGGGGCCGTCTCAAGGGCTGAATCAACCATCCATAAGAGCGCCTCGCAAGCCCTCAATGGTCGCTTCGGCCGACGGAGCCTGATCGTCTTCAGAATTCTATTAATATGAATTACTTACGTGATATCTAGGGGTGACGCAGCAAATTAAGCACCGGACCGCTCCGACGGCCGCCTAAATTATCCGTAAATTATTCATTAATATATAATTAGCGCGTACTTAGGGTATCTTTTCCGGGCCCAAACCGCTATATCCCGGCCCCCGTTAGGTTTGACGCTTGAGGCCGGGATGTGGTATAAACTATAGTCAATCCCAGACTAGAAGCCGGGGATTTCAATTCAACCGACGCACAGAGAGGGTGGATCTCACGGCTTCCAGCCCGAGGCCCGGATCGAACGATGAAGCTCCTGATCAACGAATGCGAACTCGACAGGTTCAAGCGGCGGGCCAGCCGGGGCTATCCCAGGGAAGTCTACGCTATCATGCTGGGCAAGCGGCTGGCCAACAGCACCTACAAGATCATGGAAATCGTGATCCCGCAGGTTGTCGAGGCCACCTACGATTATGTCATTCCCGACTATAACCAGATCGACAGGATCATCTCCGCGAGCGAGCTCAATTATATCGGCTCGATCCACTCCCATCCCCAGGCTCCCCCCACCATCTCCACGCACGATTACCAGTACTGGGACAAGGGCCGCGTCGTGGGCATTTTGAGCGTGCGCAAGCGGAACATCTACAAGGCGACCGAGCTCAAGTTCTGGCGCAGGAACGCCGCCCTGCCCGTCAAGTTCAAGACCTTCAAGCCCGGCGACAACGGAAGATAGGTTGCCGGACCGGACCAAGAAAGTCGTCGTCGTCATGCCGGCCTACAACGCCGAAAAGACGCTCGAGCGCACCCTGGACGACATTCCCCGGGAGTGGGTGGACGAGATCATCCTGACGGACGACGCCAGCCGCGACGGGACGGTGGCCCTGGCGAAAAGGCTCGGGCTCCGAGTCTTCGTACATGAGAGGAATAAGGGCTACGGCGCTAACCAGAAGACCTGCTACCGCGAGGCGTTGAGTCTCGGCGGCGACATCATGGTCATGATCCATCCCGACCACCAGTACGATCCCAAGGCCATTCCCCGGCTCATCCGGCCGCTTCTCGACGGGGAGTGCGACGCCGTGTTCGGCTCCCGCATGCTCGGCGGACGGCCGCTCGAGGGCGGCATGCCGAAATGGAAATACCTGGCCAACATCTTCCTGACCGCCCTGGAAAACGCCGCCTTCTACATGTATCTCACGGAGTACCATTCCGGCCTCCGGGCCTACTCGCGAAAGTACCTGGAAACCGTGAACTTCGGGCTCAACTCGGACGACTTTGTCTTTGATTCGGAGATCATCGCCCAGGGCGTCGTCCACGACCTGCGGATCAAGGAGATCCCGATCGAGACGCGCTATTTCGAGGAGGCCTCGAAGATCGGGCTCCTTCGGAGCGTCGTCTACGGCCTGGCGATCGTCAAGACGCTCGTCAAGTTCAAGCTCCACAAGAAGGGCATCGTCAGGACCCCCCAATTTCAATAGGGCCGCGGAGTGGTGGCTCCCGATACTAGGAGGGCGCCGTCCGGATGCTGAGGGCGAACAGGTAGGGCGTCCGGTCGCTGGCCGCCGTCGTTCCCTTGCCCAGGTCCAGGATGATCCCGTAGAGGCTCCTCCGTCCGAGCCGGTAGCCGGGGGGCCGGTTCAACTTAAAGCTCCTGACCTCCCGGACCGTTCTTTCCTCGAAAACCGGCTCGTCGAAAATCCGGACCGCGCCGTCATATTCGCCGTCCGCCGATCCGAACTCGAACCCCAGCTCCGCGACCGGCCGCTCCGCTGTAAAATAGAAGCGATAGGACCGGCCGTCTTCCCGCAGCAGGAACCGGCCCGGCTCCATGCTCCGGGCGGACCGGGACAGGCTGTAGAAGGTGACCCTTTCCCCGGAGGGAAACTTGACCCGCGTCGGGCTGACCAGGACAAGGCGGGGATAGAGCACAAACCCCACAAAGAAAACGGCCACCCCGGCACAGGCGCCCGCCGCGTGGGCGGAGAAACCCAGGCGCACGGGCTTCTTTTTGGACAGGGCATAGGCGAGGACGAGCAAGGCCAGGATTCCCGGCCAGACCAGGTTCGGCAGCCAGCTCCGGTCCTCGACCTTGAGATAGGAGGGCAGGAATCTGGTGAGGTCGAAGTGGAGATTGCTCAGGAGGTGGAACAGCCCGCCCCCCCTCTCGGTCGCGCCCCGCGTCGTTTCCTGATAGAGATTCAGCGGCTTTTCGAGCAGCAGGACGACAAAGACCAGGCTCGCGGCGGTCGCGAGATTCTTCAGGCGGGCCGGGACCGTTCCCCGGTTCTCGTTGAGAAACCAGCCCAAGGCGATGATCAAGATCCAGACCACGGCCACCAGGGGTCTTGCCTGAGGGGCATAGCCCGCCCTCTGGGTCAGGAACGCGGAGAGAAGCAGATAAGGCCCGCCCAGGAACACGAGGAGAAGAAACTCCCGCTTTTTTTTCATGAACATCTCCCAGGCGCCGAAGAAAGCGAAGAGGTACAGCGGGGCGTAAAACAGCAAGCCGTCGCGCTGGTCGAGGAAATAGCCGGCCAGCGTTTCCAGCCGGTCGCGGAGGGGAACGCTAAAAAGGAGCGAGCCGGCGAAGCGGAGCGATTCCCCGCTTGTTCCGGTCATCGGGCGCGCCCAGGAGACGGCGAAGGGCGAGCAAGTTCCATAGAGGGCGTGCTGGAATTGAAGATAGATAGCGATCACGGCGGCGGGGACCAGGATGTACAGAAGAAGCGCCGCCCGCGAGGCGGCTTTCCGGCGCACGGTCCACAGGCCGAAAAGATAAAGAGGCGCGAAGAGCGCGATGTACTTGAGGGCGTGGAACCAGATGAAGGAGGCCAGCAGGAGGCCGCCGGCGGCCGCCCGCGCCGGGCTCAGCGAGGGGGAGTCCCGGAAGAGGCGGTAGACCATGAGCGCCAGGGCGGCGACGATAATCTCCGGATAGACATGGATCGCGTAGAAGAAGACGGGCGCCGTGAAGCCCGCGAGAAACCAGAGCCGCAGGGCGGCGCTTCCCTGATCCCAGCGGCGCAGCGCCAGGAGATAGACCTGGACGGCGAACAGCGCGCCCCACAGGCTCATCCCCAGCCGGATGATGGCCACAAAGGCCTTCCCCCCGAAAAAGCTTCCGGCGGCATAGAAGGGGAGGATCAGAAAAGAGATGCCCGGCGAATGGAACGAATACTGGGTCCCCGGCCTCACCCCGCTGACGACGTGGGGGGCGATCTCGCCCCGGAAGAGCATGAACCGGCCGTAATCCCTCCCGGCATAATTGTTGGCCAGGTCGAAATCGCCGTCCCGCAGCAGGCTGTGGCTGATGAGGAGGTAGTGCGGCTCGTCACCGCTGAAGGTGGCACCCCGCGAGATCATCACCAGGGAACCGGCGTTGAACAGGATGACTGCAGCCGCAAAAAGAACCACCAGCCTTTTCCGGGGAGAGAGCGCCTGGAAGCGCTGAAGCCGGCCCCCGGTGAGAGAGCCGCCCGCCTGTCGCCATTCGCGGGCCGAGATAATTTTCAGATAGATAAAAGCGCCGCCGACGGCCAGCAGGAAAAGACCGAGCCGCGCCCTGAGGTCCTGGGCGTCCAGGTAATGATCGAGCGTCAGGGGGGCAAGACTCAGGAAAAGCGCCGGCAGAAAGCTCAGGAAATCCCTGTCCAGGACAGCGGCCGGCTCGCGCCTGAAGCGTGCGGCGGCCGCCCGGGAATATAGGACCCAGGCCGCGAGGAGGACGCCGAAAAAGACCGCTGTCGACAGAACGACCGCGGCCGGCGCCGGCCGGAAATCCCGGTGCGTGAAGGAAAACTCGCGGGCCTGATGAAAAAGGAGCGCGTACAGGCTCAACAAAACAGCCAGGATAAAGAACACGGCAACGCGCCACGTGTACGGCCTGGATTTCATCGTTCAGATGAATAATCGGTTCCCCGGGTATTGTCAAGCGGGCCTTCGAGAGCGGGCCTTCGAGCTCATACCCCGAGCGCATTTGCCTTGCTTTTTTGGGCTATGCTATGATGGCCGCCGTGGATATCTCCGCGGTCATCATCACGTATAATGAAGAGCAACGGCTCGAGGGGGCGCTCAAGAGCCTGGCCGGCCTGGCCTCGGAAATCATCGTCGTCGACTGCCACAGCGCGGACGACACGGTCAATCTCGCCCGGCACTATACCGACCGGGTTTTCGAGCGGGCCTGGACCAACTTCGCCGACCAGAAGAACTTCGGCAATGACCAGGCCGTCCACCCCTGGATCCTGTCGCTCGACGCGGACGAGCGCCTGTCCCCTGAGCTTCGCGGGGAGCTCCTGGAACTCCGGAAATCGGAGCCGGATTGCGACGCCTTCTCCATTCCCCGCCTGGTTTTCTACCTGGGACGCTGGATCCGTCATTCGGGCTGGTATCCCGACCGCAAGGTCCGGCTCTTCCGGAAGTCCCGGGCCCGCTGGGAGGGCGAGTTCGTGCACGAGAGCCTTGTCTTTGAGGGACGGCTGGGGAAGATCAAGGGGCCCATCCATCATTTCACTTACAGGGATATCGCCGAGCACGTGGCCCGGATCAACAAGTTCTCCGACCTCGCCGCCCACAAGCTCTACGCGGCCGGCCGGAAATCCCGCATCTATCACCTTCTCGGCCTGCCCTTCTTCAGGTTTATCCGGGCCTACCTGTGGCGGGGCGGGCTCCTCGACGGCTTCGCCGGGCTGGTCATCTCGGTCCTGACCGGCTACGCGGTGTTCCTCCGTTACGCCAAGCTGCGCGAGATATGGAAAAAAGGAGAGCGGATTGAGCCTTTTCCATATTGACGCGGGCCAGGAATGGCGCGGCGGCCAGCGGCAATCCCTTTTCCTGGTGAGGGAGCTCAGGAAGATGGGCTACCGCGTCGAGTTCGTCGTCCAGCCCGGAAGCCCCCTGGAGAAGAAGGCCCTCGAGGCCGGCGTCCCCGTCCTGCCGCTGCGGATGAGGAGCGAGCTCGACCTCCTGGCCGTCTTCCGCCTGGCCCGGCAGATGAAAAAGCGGAACTGCCGGCTGGTCCACTTTCACGAGGCCCACGGGCTCGCCGTCGGCGCTTCGGCGGCGCGCCGGGCGGGCGTGCCGCTCCGCTTTATATCCCGGCGCGTTGATTTCCCGTTACGGTCGCGGGCCAAATACACGCGGGACGTCGACGCCATCATCGCCATCTCGGAGGGCGTCCGCCAGGTCCTCCTGGATTCGGGCGTGCCCGGCTCGCTCATCACCGTCATCCCGTCGGGAATCGATTTCTCTCCCTTCGAGCCGGCGGGCAGCGGCGACTTCCTCCGCCGCGAGTTCGGGTTCGCGCCGGATGATTACCTCGCCGGCATCGTCGCCGCGCTCGAGGACCACAAGGGCCACGCCTATCTCATCGAAGCCTCGAAAATCGTCCGCGACCAGGCCCCCAAGGTCAAGTTGATCGTGGTCGGCACCGGCTCGCTGCGTCTGGAACTGGACAAGCAAGCGAGGGACCTGGGCGTCGAAGAAATCGTCTTTTTCCTGGGGTTCCGCGACGACGTGCCCCGGATCCTGGCCTCGCTCGACCTCTTCGTCCTCTCGTCCCACCACGAGGGGATGGGAAGCTCGCTCCTAGACGCCATGGCCAGCCGGCTGCCGGTCGTAGCCACCCGGGCCGGGGGGATCCCCGAAGTCGTCATGGACCGGGAGACGGGCCTCCTCGTCCCGGCACGGGACCCGGCCGCCCTGGCGCAGGCCATCCTGGAGCTCTACCGGGACCGCGGACTGGCCGCCCGGCTGGCCGGGCGCGGGCTGGAAGTCGTTCACCGGAAGTACTCGGCCGAAGCCATGGCCGGAAAGGTCGTCGAACTCTACGAACGTTTCGCGGCCAAAAAAGGCATCCGGCTTCAATGATAGAGTAGGGGACAGATCTCCCTGGAGATCTATCCCGGCTGATCGAGGACAAATATGACTCTCGAGCGGATCGAACTCGCGCTGCTTTATCTTCCGTACGTCCATTTCTTCGAGACGAGCCTCGGCCGCGAGGAGGGCCGGAGCTTCATCATCGTCAAGGCCTTCGGCGACGGTCTGACCGGCTACGGCGAAGTCGTCGCCTCCGAGGCGCCCTTTTACAGCTATGAGACGACCTCGACGGCGTGGCTAGTGCTCAAGGAGTTCTTCATCCCGCTCGTCTTCAAGAAAAGTATCGTCGAGCCCGAGCACTTCTATGCGGAGGCGCGGCGCTACCGCGGCCACCCGATGGCCAAGGCTGGGCTCGAGCTCGCCTTCTGGGACCTGAAGGCCAAACGGGCGGGACTGCCCCTCAGGCGGCTCTACGGCGGCCCGCGGGAAAAGATCGAGGTCGGGGTCAGCCTGGGCATCGAGAACTCGGCGGCCGACCTCCTGGACAGAATTGAGTTCTTCCTGAACGAGGGCTATTCCCGGATCAAGATCAAGATAAAGCCCGGCTGGGATTTTGATGTCGCGCGCGAGGTGAGGCGCCGGTTCCCCGGAATCAAGCTCCAGGCGGACGCCAACGGCGCCTACACGCCCAAGGATACCGGGCTGCTAAAATCGCTTGACGAGCTCGACCTCCTGATGCTCGAGCAGCCGTTTCCCCCTTACGACCTCTGGGACCACAGCCGCCTCCAGCGGGAGATGAAGACGCCGCTCTGCCTCGACGAGAGCATCGTCTCCCAGGTCACGGCCCGCCAGGCCATCGAGATGGGGAGCTGCCGGGTCGTGAACATCAAGGTCGGCCGGGTCGGGGGGATGGTCGAGGCCCGCCAGATCCACGACACCTGCGAGGGCGCGAACATCCCGGTCTGGTGCGGCGGGATGCTGGAATCGGGAATCGGCCGGGCGCACAACCTCCACATCGCCTCTCTTCCCAATTTCAGGATGCCGAGCGACCTCTCGGCGAGCAAAAGGTACTACCGGGAGGACCTGATCGACCCCGCCATCGAGCTCGGGCCCGACGGGTCAATCCGGGTGCCCGACGGTCCCGGCATCGGCGTCAGCCCGGTCGAGGACCGGATCGGCAAAGCCACACTCAAGCGGGAAACCTTCAAGCCTTGACCGGCGCGCCGCTTCCCTTGAAGAAAGGCCGAAAAATGTATAAAATAGGTTCTCGACTGGCGCAGAAAAGGTCGGCCTCTTAGATCCGCATTTCGCCCCCCAACGAACCAAAGGAGGTGACGAATGAGTCGATTGAGCGGCCAGGACAAAAATTGGCTCGAAGAGAAGTTCGCGAACAGGGTGAGCTTTGACCCGTCGGAGCGAGTTCTTTACGGCCACGACATCGCGGCGGTTCCCGGCCTGTTCAAACCGGTCCTGGGGAACACCACGCCCGCCGCCGTGGTCCAGCCGGAAAGCGAAGCTGAGCTCAGCGAGTTGATGACGTGGGCCGACGCCGCCCGGATTCCGCTCGTCCCCCGGGGCAAGTCCACTTCCGGCTACGGCGGGGTCATCCCCGCGCGCGGCGGAGTGGTCGTCGACTTTTACCGGATGAAGAACGTCCTCGCGGTCGATGCCGCGGCCGGAACGGTAACGGTGGAGCCGGGTATCACCTGGGAGAAGCTCGACGAAGCCTTGAAGCCCAAGGGCCTGACCCTCCGGCTCTATCCGACGAGCTATCCGTCGTCGTCCGTCGGCGGCTGGCTCGCCCAGGGCGGGGCCGGCATCGGCTCCTACGAGTTCGGCTGGTTCCAGGAAAACGTCGTGAGCGCCCGGGTCGTCCTCCCGAGCGGCGAAGCGCGGGAGCTCAGCGGGCCGGACCTCGACCTCGTGTCCGACGCCGAGGGCACGACCGGGTTCATCAGCCGCGTCACGCTGAATGTGATGAAGCTCGAGGAGCTCGGCCTGACGGCCATCGCCTGCCCGGATGCCCACAAGCTGACGACGGTGTTTCAGGGATTCATCTCACGGGACTTACCCATCTGGTCCGTCGTGTTCATCAATCCCCGGATGGCGGAGATGAAAAACCGCGCTCCCGTCAGGATGCACCAGGGCCACCCGGCCGAACACAAGGTCATCCTGCCGGCGGCCTACGTCGCCGTCCTGGCCTATAAGGCCGCCGACCGGGACAAGGTCGTGTCCCAGCTCCCCGAAATCCTCCATGACTGCCAGGGCATGGTCCTGAGCCAGGAGATCGCCGACCACGAATGGGAAAACCGGTCCAAGCTGATGGTCGTCAAGCGCCTCGGGCCGTCCCTCGTCCCGGCCGAGGTGGTTGTCCCCCTCGAAAACCTGGGCGGGTTCATGGAGGACATCGAGCACCTGATCAATCAACCGATCGTCAAGGAAGGCGTCGTCGTCAAGCGCGGGCGCGACGGAAAGCCGGAAGCCGTCATCCTCGGCTTCATCCCCAGCGACCAGCGCAAGTTCTCTTATAACTTCGTCTTCGGCCTTGTGCTCTCGGTCGTCAAAGTCGCCGAGCGGCACGGCGGCCGGCCCTACTCGACCGGCATCTATTTCATCCGCAAGGCGCAGGCGATCCTGGGAGGGGAGCGCCCCAAGCGACTCAAGGCCTTCAAGAAAGAGGTCGATAAGCGGGGCATCCTCAATCCCGGGAAAGTCATCGAGCCCAACAGGGTCAGCCGGGCCCTGGGATTTGCCGGGATTTTCGAGCCGCTCATCCGGCCCTTCGGGAACACCGTGGTCACCCAGGTCGGCGAGCGGCTGGACAAGCCGGTTCGCGGCACTCCGGGCGATGTCGCCTGGTACGCGTACGCCTGCTCCCAGTGCGGCTACTGCGTCGACGAATGTGACCAGTTCTACGGACGCGGCTGGGAGAGCCAATCACCCCGCGGCAAATGGTACTGGCTTCGCGAGTTCATGGAAGGACGCGCCGACTGGAACCAGAAAATCGTCGACACCTTCCTGGTCTGCACGACCTGCGAGCTCTGTAACGTCCGCTGCTCGGCGTCCCTCCCGATCGAGCCGAGTTGGATGAAGCTCCGGGGAAAGCTCATCCACGAGGACAAGCGGATGACCTTTCCGCCGTTCGAGATGATGGCCGCCGCGACGCAGGCCGAGGGCAATATCTGGGCGGGCTACCGTAAGAACCGCACGGATTGGTTCCCCGCCGAGATGAAGGCCAAGCACGGGTCCGGGACCCGGGCCAAAAACGTCTATTTCGGCGGCTGCACGATATCCTATGTCGAGCACGACATGGGACAGGCCGCCGTGACCCTGCTCGACGCGGCGGGCGTCGACTTCGCCTACCTCGGGAACGTCGAGAACTGCTGCGGCACGCCCATGCTCGTCGCCGGCAAATGGGAGATCTTCGCCGAGACGATGAAGAAGAATATCGCCGCGGTCAAGGCGGCCGGCGCGGACACGGTCATTTCCTCCTGCCCGGCCTGCAACATGATGTGGCGCCACGCCTATCCCGAATGGGCGGAAAAGCTGGGGGTCGAATACGGCATCACGGCCAGGCACTACAGCGAAATCCTGGCCGAGCAGGTCCGTGACGGCAAATTCAAGTTCAGTCATCCCGTCAACCGGCGCGTCACCTGGCACGATTCCTGCCACATTGGTCGGGTGTCCGGGGTCTACGAAGAGCCGCGGGACGTCATCAAGGCCGTCCCCGGCGTCGAGTTCCGGGAGATGGAACATCACCATGAAGCGGCCCACTGTTGCGGCTCGGTGCTGACGCTCATCAAGGATCCGCTCGTGGCCCACGACATCGGGGAGATGAGGCTCGACGAGGCGAGGGCGGTCGACGCCGACACGGTGCTCGCGCTCTGCCCCTGCTGCGAGTTCCAGCTCCGGGTCTCGAAGGACAAGAAAAGCGTGCCCGTCGAGGTCCGCGACCTCGCGGTCTTCCTTTGCGAGGGGTTGGGCAAGAAGTTCGCCGACCCGATGCCCGAAGTCCTGAGGCAGTGGGCCGTCTTCGAGGGCATGATCGCCCTTATGACGCCTAAGGGTTTCGCGAACCTCATGGACACCATGTGGCCGGAGCTCCTCAAGGCCATGCCGCTCGGCATGGGCGGCCTGATGAAGGGGATCGGCAAGCTGGGCCCGGTCGGCGGGTTCATGTTCGGGCTGATGAAGCCCGTGTTCCCCGTCCTTTTCCCGAAGCTCCTGCCCGGGATGATGCCCAAGGTGATGCCCGCGATGCTCGAGCGGATCGGGAAGCTCATCCCGATGCCGGATTACATGGCCGAGCAGATGCCCGGGATGATGCCCAAGGTGATGGACAACCTGATGCCCCACATGCTGCCGGACGTCGTGCCCCTGGTCGTGCCCAAGATGATTTCTTATCTTCGCGGCCGCGCCTGAAGAATCGCCCTAACGTCCGTTGAGGCTCGGAGCATGCGATCAGCCGCCATCGGACTGGCTCCCGTTCGGGTTTTTAACGCCGTTCCCTCAACGCTCTTCTCGGCGGCTCCGTAACTCGCGTGTCAGATACTGTCGCCACAACTTTGATCCTTGTTTATCGGGTGGGGTTGCCCTTTTATGGCTTTGAGCTCAATACATACTCGCCGCTCCCAAGGCAGAGTTCCCTCGAAGAGCATTTCGTGAAGGCTAAACCCTCCCATGGTCGCTGCGTCCGCTGGTGGCTGATCTTTTTCGTCAGGGAGCCGTGTTCCAATTGAGTATTCAATATGATAGAATTCCTCGAGTCCGGAGGCGTGAGACGATGAAGAGCGCGAAAAACTGGGTCTGGCTGCTGCTGTTCGGGTCGCTGTGGGGAGTCGTCGAGGTCGTCGTCGGGGGATTTCTATACGCCAGGGATATCCCTTTTGCCTCCGTCTGGTTGACGGCCTGGGCGTTCCTGATGCTGGGGGCTGCTCGAGGCGTGCTGAACGAGCCCGGGTCGTCGTCCGCCGTCGGAGCCGTCGCGTCACTCTATAAACTGGCGTTCGCGGCGCCCTATTTCTGCCATTTGCTGGGGATTTTTTTCCTCGGGATGGCGTTTGATATCTTCGCCACGCTGCTCCTTAAAAACAAGCGGGTCCAGGCCTGGAAACGGGGCCTCGTGGGTGTGCTGAGCGCTTATACGGGCTACGCCCTTTTTGCCCTGGTGATTACCTACGTCGCTCGGTATCGGCCATGGGTTGCGGGGGGCTGGCCCAAGGTTCTCAACCACATCTTTGTGGGCGGAGGCTATGCCGCGCTGGCCTGCCTCGCGATCGTGCCGGGGGGCTACTGGATCGGAGAGAAGGGCTGGGCGGCTCTCGCCCGGCACCCGCGCTGGGCTCTGGCCGGGGCGCTGGCGGTGACGATCGTCGTCTGGACGCTCGGCGGCCTCGCCGGCTGATCACGGCGTCTTTCTGATCCCCGGCGCAAATACGATCTTCCAGGTGCCCTTGTCTTCGGGGTATTTGCCTTCATAAGGATGGACGATGGTGCGCGCGCGGCCGGCCAAGAGGTCCCGGAATGGGACTTCGAATACGGTCTTCAGGTTCTCCAATACGCCCGTGGCGATCGCCGAACCCCACTTGATCTTGGAGGCGCCGAAATCGGTCCAGAAGCTCATCCGGATTCTGGCGGGCGGGTTGGGGGAGGCCGCCGCCGATTCATCGTCCTCGGTCGGCTCGGACTCAATGCCGAGCCCGGCTGTGAAGTCCACGGGCCGGGGCGTCAGAAAGGCTGGCGTCTGTCGGGCCTCGCCCTTTTGGGAATCGTTAAGGACGAATTTCGAAAAAACGCCTTTAGCCTTTCCCGAGTCGAGCTGGCAACGGCCCAGGAGAGGATCTCCCTCCGGGTCGAACTCGAAGACGACAGGCGCAAAGACGACCCGGAAGGCCAGCTCGGAGATGCTTGCTCTTCCGTCGGGAACGAAGGGCGATGTCAGCTCGAACGCGACGGTGAGGGTGCAGGGGCGTGAAGTCCGTGTTCCCGCAGCGTGCCGTTCCTTGCCGGCCGGCCGGGCCGAGATGGCGAAAACCGCCGCGGCGACAAGAAGACACACAAAGGCCCACCGGATAAAAGCCCTTTTTTTTCTCGCCTGCACCATCCCGCAATTATAAATAAGTCCTCCCCTAAAAAATAGGGCCACCCCCACTGGAATCTCGAATGAATTAGGTGCACTATGTAAGTCGTCCCCCAATCATTAGTATGAGAAGGAGTCGGCAACTATGAACCGTCCTTTTTTTATTATCATCTGTGCCGCCATCGGCCTGGCCGCGGCCCAGGCCGACCACAAGCCCCTCGCGGTCGTCGACCACGTCGACCTTGAGCGCTATCTCGGCACCTGGTACGAGATCGCGACGATACCCCAGCGCTTCCAGAAGGGTTGTGTCGGCGTCACGGCCACCTATTCGTTCCGGCCCGACGGCAAGATCCGCGTGATCAACCGCTGCCGGAAGGAGACGCTCGCCGGCAAGCTCCGGGAGGTCGAGGGGAAAGCTTGGGTCGTGGACAAGACGACCAACGCCAAGCTCAAGGTCCAGTTCTTCTGGCCGTTCAGCGGCGCCTACTGGATCGTCGAACTCGACCCCGACTACCGGTGGGCCGTCGTCGGCCATCCGAACCGGAACTACCTGTGGATTCTAAGCCGGACGCCGCAGATGGACCAGTCCCTCTACGATGACCTGATCGACCGCATCGGCAATAAAGGCTATGACATCGCCCGGATCCGGCGGACTCTCCAACCGGCCGAATAAA
>Ga0154742_1035_pt7 | contig 32184 bp, 24 predicted proteins | sample Rifle2008BG16ft_FD_105750 | JGI IMG/M metagenome (GOLD analysis project Ga0154742, IMG submission 105750) | Candidatus Aminicenantes bacterium RBG_16_63_16 | reverse complement strand
TGTGGAGTGATGAGGACGACTGGGCGGGGCATACCGTCCGCTTCAGCCGGCCGGCCCTTGTTGCCCTGCTATCGGGCGAAGGGTTCTCCGTACTCTATCACAGTTTTTTCTTTTCTTTCCTGAGCCCGGCGATTTTTTTCCTGCGGGTCCTTCCCGGCCGGCTCGGCCTGGCCCGGCGGCGGAGAGGAGACGAGCAGAGAGACAAGATGACCCGGAACGTCCACAGGACGCCGTCTGGATGGGTGGGCCGTGTCTGGGAAAAACACCTGATCCGGGAAGCCGGCCGGATCGGGAGCGGCACGGTGATATCCCACGGCAGCAGTCTCCTTGCGGTCTGCGAAAAAAGCGGGCATCCATGATCGCCATCCCCTTCAACAGGCCGCATATCGCGGGAAACGAATTCCTCTACATGGCCCAGGCCGTCGAGTCCGGACACATTTCGGGCGACGGAGATTTCAGCCGGAAATGCCAGGACTTTCTGGAAAGAAGATACGGAGTTCCCCGGGTTCTGTTGACGGCATCGGGCCCCGCCGCCCTGGAAATGGCGGCCCTTCTCTGCCGTGTGGGAGCCGGCGATGAGATCATCCTGCCGTCATTCACCTTCGTCTCGACGGCCAACGCTTTCGTTCTGAGAGGAGCGAAACCGGTCTTTGTTGATATCCGGCCGGACACCCTGAACATGAACGAAGCTCACGTCGAAGCCGGCATCGGGCCCAGAACCCGGGTCATCGTTCCCGTCCATTACGCCGGGATCGGCTGCGAGATGGACGCGCTCGAGGAACTTGCCGAGGGCTGCGGCGCCAGCATCGTCGAGGATGCCGCCCAGGGCATCGAGGCGCGATACCGAAACCGCCCCCTGGGAACCATCGGCTCTCTGGGCGCCCTGAGCTTCCACGAAACCAAGAACGTCTCCTGCGGGGAAGGCGGCGCGCTGTTCATCAACGACGGCTCCCTCATCGAGAGGGCCGAGATCCTGAGGGAAAAAGGAACGAACCGGAGCAAATTCTTCCGCGGCGAAGTCGACAAATACACCTGGATGGACTGCGGATCGTCATTCCTCCCCTCCGACCTTCAGGCGGCGTTTCTCCTGGCCCAGCTCGAGCGGCTAGAGAGCATAACGGAGCGCCGACGCCGGATTTTCGATAACTACCGGGAAGCGCTCGCCCCGCTGGAAGAAGCGGGCTTCATGAAGCTGCCGATCCGGCCCGGCCATTGCCAGGGCAATCACCATATGTTTTATCTTCTGCTCGAAACGGAAGTCGTCCGTGACGGACTCCTGGAGTTTCTCAAATCCAGGGGGATTCTGGCCGTTTTTCACTACCTGCCGCTGCACCTTTCCCCGATGGGGAGAGCTTTCGGCGGCCGCGAGGGCCAGTTCCCGGTGACGGAGTCCGTAAGCAGCAGATTGGTTCGTCTTCCTTTCTATAACGACCTCTCCTCCTCGGACCAGGAGACCGTCATCCGCAGCGTCCAGGCTTTCTTCGGGCGATAGGTTCCCTGCCGCGTCGGCCCGCCCCTTCAACGGCGCGGCGCTGGCCGCGCTGGTCTATTTCGCCGGCGTCCTGGCCTTTCTGATGCGCTTCATCCTGCACCTGGCCAAGCTCAAAGCCCTGGCGGCGGCCCAGGAAGAGAAGAAGCTGTAAGTCGCAACACCCGCGGGGGAGGCCCGGGAAGTCAGCGCCCGGGCTTCCCCCTTTTTTATTCACCGATATCCATAGCCCGCCGGTTGACTTGTCTGTTGAATATGGATTCTAATCGTGTCTGAAAGGGAAAACGAAAACCGGAGGGAAAATATGGTAAAGACGAAACCGATGCGCCGGCGCGCGGCGATCAAGTCCATGGCATCGATCGGGGCGGCTTCGGCTCTGGGATATGTTCCTGCGGCCGCGGCCGCCCTTTCCCGCGGTCGAACCGCGGGCCGCCCGTCGGATGTCTTTGCCCTGGTCGGCGACCGGTTCCATAACTTCGATTATATCCGTACCGCATTGACCCGGATTCTCGTCAGGGAATCCGGAGTTTCCGTCACTTTTACGCCCGACTACACCCTGCTGACACTCGAGACGCTCAAGGCCCACCGGCTTCTTGTATTTCTGTGCGATGGTCTATCGTTTCCCGGCGGCTACACGACGCCCTATGTTTTCTATGACCCGGAGAAGATGAAGATCGTTAGCAACCCGCCCCTGCCGCCGCTCGACGAGAAGGCAGAGATGTGGATCACGCCCGAGCACGGGCGGGCCATCCGCCGGTATGTGGAGGAGGGGGGGGCGGCCTGGTTCTACCACAACGCGAGCTACGTTTCAGGCGCCAACGAGGATTTCCGGCACGTCGAGGGGGCGCTGTTTACCGGTCACACCGCTTTCCAGCCCTATAAGATGAAGATCGTCAACCACGACCACCCGGTCACCCGCGGCGTCGCCGATTTCGTGGTCACCGAGGAGCAGCATTATCTGATCTACGACAAAGACCCCAAGTGCGTTCTTGTCCGGAGCGTAAACGAGGAAGGAAAGGAATACTCGACACCGAAGCACGGAAACCAGGGCGCGACCTGCGAAGCCTGCTGGGCCTACGACTACGGGAAAGGCCGGGTCTGCTTCATGGCCCCCGGGCACACCATCCCGAGCTTCTGGAACCCGGAGTACATCAAGCTCCAGAAAAACGCGCTGCGCTGGCTGCTGCGGGAAACCTGAACCGGCCGCTGGGGCCCCAGCCTCAGGGTGCCGGAATTTTGAAACGCCAGATGTGCGCGCCCGAGGCGAAATAGACGACGCCGTCCCGGAGCGCGAACCCGGATGAAATTAGGACCGGCGCCTCGGCCAGCTTTTCCGCCCGGAAACTCCCCGGCTCGATCCTGACGATCGACTTGCTGAAAAGCGCGAAGATCTTCTTGTCCCCGCTGGCGAGAAGAGACGGTCTGACGATGTCGCCATAGGCGCTCATGTCTTCCCGATGGATGACCTCTTTTTTGCCGGCGTCGAACACGAAAAACCGCGAGCCCGAAGCGAGCCCGTAAACCAGGCCGTCCGGCCCGACCTCCAGGCTGAAGACCTCGGCCGCGCCCGGCACCGGCACGGTCCGGAAGACGACTTTCTTTGTCTTCCAGTCCATGATGTAGAGCACGCCTTCGGTGTCCTGGGCGTGGCCGCCGCCCGGCGTCAGGACGCTCGTCCCTCCCACCAGGTTGCCCGATGGCAGCGCCTTCAGGGTGTGGGTGCTGTGGTAGGGAATGACCTGCTTGTGGGTGAGGAGCTGTTTTTTGCCGGTCTTGAGGCTGACGATGCCGACGCCGCCTCCCGTCAGACCGTAGCCCATGAAGCCGGCCATGATCACGTGCTCGCCGTCCGGATGGGCCAGGCACGTCCGCGGCCGTGTGATATCGCCCTCGAACTGGGCGATGATCCTCGGGTTAGGGTTGACCTTGTCCTCAGGATTGAAGCGTTTGGTGGTGTCAAAGACATGAAAATAGCCGCTGCTGTAAGATGGGCCGACAACATACCGGCCCTGGGCCGCCATGGCGCAGATATTTCCGCCGCCGATGGACTTGACGGCGCCCAGGTCGAAAATCTGCTGTCGCCCGGGGTCGTACCGGAAAAAGTGCATGGGATGCATGCTGCTTCCGTAAATCCCCCCATCGGGACCGGCCGCCAGCGTGCTGATCCCCGCTCCGCCCGACCTGAATTTGATCTCGATTTTCTTCTCGGCCCCCGTCTTCGGATCCTTGACCGCGAGCCACCTTTCGGGAAGGTTGTAGGCGATGAGCTGGCGCCCGTCGGGAAAGACCCCGGTCCGCGTCCCCCAGGCGATCGTCCGGTTCGGTAGGGGGGGAGCGGCCTGGTCCTTGGCGATGACTTCGGCCCGGCCCTCCTTCATCCGGTACCAGATATCTCCCGCCTCGCCGTAGACGTGCCCGTCCGCCGCGCTTGTGACGCGCCCCGTCCCGAGCTTCCGGGTTTCCTCCTTGACCAGCTGGCGCATCTCGCCGGACTTCGGGTTGACGGCGACGATATTGGAGCGGGCCGTGCCGATGCCGCAGTAGAGCCACCCGGCCTCGTCGAAGGCCAGGCTCTCGGGATAGTTCTCTTTGGGATCGACCTGCCCGTGGTCTCGCATCGCCTTTGAGACCGGGTCGAAGGAGATCAGCCGGCTGTTGGGGTAGCTTGCGGCGTAGATCAAGCCGTCGGGCCCATCCACGATGGCCGTCCCCAAGTAGCAGGCCTCGGTGGCCGCGGGCACCCCGGAGAAGGTGATTTCGCGCCGGTCGATGTCGAACTCGATCATGGTTTTTCCGGCGAACGTGTAGAACCGGCCGTTCCGGCTAAGCATTGAGGCGTAGGGCGCCCAGGAGGCGAAACGGTCCGAACCCGTGCTCTCCGGGAACTCGTACTGCCCCGTCTCGCCGCTGTCGATGTCCGTGACCAGGAGCGAGCCGACCCGGCTCATGTCGAGCAGGCAGGCGACGGCCAGCTGGCGCCCGTCCTTGTCCCTCGTGCAGATAACCCCCCGGCTTTCCGTGGCCGGCGCGGCGATTCCCAGGTCGGCGAAACCGCTGTCCTGGACGAGCGAAATCCGCGTCGCCTCCTCGCCCTTGAGGTGCTTGTCCAGCCAGCCGTAGATGAGCTGGCGCGCCTCCGGAGCGACCGAGTGGCCCTGGCCGTGCGCGTAAAAGGCGAAATTCCGCGGCGCGCCCTCGAGCTCGTAGACGTCCATGACCTTCATCAACATCACGTTTCTCTGGCGATAGGTCAGGCGGGCCAGCTCGGGCGGGTCGCCGGCGATGAGGTCATTGAGGGCTTGGATGTCAAGGAAGGGCCGCGGCGCGATGAGGGCCATGATCTCGTGCATGTCGATCGGCGGCAGGATGCCCTTGAGGAGGTTTTCCCTCATCGGCTTGAGGTAGACGTACCATTTATCCCTGGCCCAGGCCTCGACTTTGGAGTTGTAGCGGAAGGGCGCGCAGCCGGCGTTGGAGACGGCCGCCTTGATCCTCGGATCATAGGCGGCCAGAAAATACGACCCGTGGCCGCCGAGCGAATGCCCGACGACGCCGATCCGTTCGGGATCGACCTCAGGAAGCGACTGGAGCACGTCGACGGCGATGGCATCCTCATAGGCGGCCTTGCCGACGGCCGTCCACTCAGGATGTTTCTTGTAGAAACGCCCCGTTTCGTATGCCCCCTCGGGCGGCGTCCGGTGGCCGGCCACGAAATGGTCGGGCGCGATCACCACATAGCCCCGGCGGGCGAGCTGGTTGAGGAACGCTTTTTCGGGCGCTCCGAGAAGTCCGGCCTCCTGCTCTTTTCCCTGGGGGTGGGTGCCGTGGAGCGTGACCATGGCCGGCGCGCGGCCCTGGAGGCCGATGGGGACGGCGAGATAAGCGTGCGCCTTCTCGTCGGCTTCGACGTTATAGCTCACGAGCTTCCTGAGGTAAGCGCCGTCGACGTTCACGGTTTCATGGATGACGAGGTCGAGGGGCGGTTTGGCGGGCTTCTCGGCGTCCCGGATGAGCTCGAGGTAGCGGCGCCGCAGGACCTCTTTCCGCGCCTTCCAGTCGTCGAGCGTCTTGACCCCCGCCAGCAGGTCGTCCCAGGAACTCCGGACCGGCTGCGGCTCGGTCCGCGGGCGGACGGGCTCTTCCTGCGCCGAGGCGGCAGCCAACAGGCTGCTTTCGGCCGCCGCGAAAGAAACGCGACTCTTTATTAGAACGGCACTGCCCAGGACCGTGCAAACCCCCAGCACCCCGAATATCCGCGTTCTTTTTTTCATTGAAACCTCCTGTTCAAAAAGACGGCTTTCCATGACTCCTTTAGGGTTTTCCAATATGAATGGCTTGGCGCCATATTGTCAAGAGTTCGACGGGCCCATGACCAAGACCGTGGCTATAAGTTGGATTGGGAGACGATCAGCCGCCGGCGGGCGCACCGACCATTGAGGGTTCAGCCTTCGCGAGATGCCCTTCGAGGTATCCCTGCCTTGGGGGCGGCGAGGACTGTTCGAGCAGTGGAAGGAATAAGGGAGATGTCGGATTGAGAGCACAGGCATGGATGAATGGGACCATTTAATGTGCGCAGTTCCGCAGCCGTCGAGAAGGGCTTCGAGAGAACGGCGTTAAGAACCCGAACGGGAGCCAGGCCGATGGCGGCTGATCGTCGATCAGAAACCGCTCTTGGGTTGCTATTCCTCTGGCGGCGTGCTAGATTGACTCTAGGGACATCAAAACACTTTGCACGGAGGCGCGACAATGAAAAGATTCCTGATCGGATTGCTGGTGGTCTGCCTCATCGCCTGGAGTTCGAGTTGCGCCAGCATGGGCAAGAAAGAGAAGACAGGCGCGGTCATCGGCGCGTCCGCCGGCGCCGTCGCCGGGGCCGTGATCGGGAAGGGCCCGGGCGGCACCATCATCGGTGCCATTATCGGCGCGGCTGTCGGTGGTGCGGCCGGAGCGTTCATCGGCCACTATATGGATAAGCAGGCCAAGGAGATTGAAGAGAACGTCGAGGGCGCCGAGGTCCAGCGCGTCGGCGAGGGCATCAGGATCACCTTCGATTCCGGCCTCCTCTTTGACGTCGATAAGTATGAACTGAACGAGACGAGCCGTCAAAACCTGAATAACTTGGCCGCAACCCTGGCCAAATATCCGGACACGAACATCCTGATCGAAGGGCACACGGACTCGACCGGAGCCCGGGAACAGAATCTCACCCTCTCCGAGCGACGGGCCAAGTCCGTGGCGCATCATCTGGCGGGGCTCAACGTGCAGGCCAGCCGGTTTTCGATAATGGGATACGGACCGGACCAGCCGGTCGCCGCCAACGACACGGCCGAGGGACGGCAGAAGAACCGCCGGGTTGAGCTGGCCGTCATCGCCAACGAAAAGCTGAAGGAGACGGCCAAGAAGGTGGGCTGACCGCGATAAGCCGGCGAACGGGGGAGCGCGGCGGGCATTCCTCCCCGCGCTGACTACGGAATCAGGACCGCAGCGGCCGCGTTCATGAGGTCGCAAAAAACAAGATAGAAAAGGACGGCCGTCCTCGCCTCCTCGCTTCAGGCAGCCAGGCGGATCGATAGGTAGCCCGCGTGGGCGATCGCGGAATAGGCCAGGAGACGCTTGATGTTCCGGTGGAGGAGGTCGGCGATGCTTCCCCAGAACATCGTGGCCAGGGAGATCACCTGGAAGATCGGGCTCTAGCTCGACTCGAACCCCGGAAAAGCGGTGGTTATCAGCTGGATCAGGATGGCGAATACGGCCGCTTTGGGGGCCGTGGAAAGGAAGATGGCCACCGGTGTCGGCACCCCCACGCCCGAGAATGACAGATAAAAAATACCAAATTATGAAACGTCCTTAATATTTAGCCTGATCTATTCGCGAATTTGTGCTTTTCATTCTCCCCGCCCCTGGCGGGAGGGGAAAGAGGGGAGGGGGTTTAGATTTGATTCACCCTCACCCCAGCCCTCTCCCATCTGGAGGGAGAGGGGACATATTCTTCAGTGCTCTCCAATTTGTGAATAAGGCAGGTTAGATCGCTCCCAAAATGCAACGACCCGGGCGCAGCGGGTGCCGCTTTGGGTTGACTTGGCCGGCGCCGCGCATATAGAATGCATATCGAGAGAGGAAGTGAGGCCGAGGGACGGAGCGAGCGCGTGATGTCCAGGATTCTTGTCGTCGACGACGATCCCCTCGTCAGCAAGTCCATCGCCCAGGCGGCCCAGAGGTTCGGTCACCAGGCCGTATCCGCCCCGAACATCGCCGGGGCTATGACGCACATCCGGGACGAACCCTTCGACCTGGTGATGTGCGATGTCCGCCTTCCGGACGGCTCCGGATTGGATATTCTCCCCGACCTTAAAAACAGCCCGTCCCAGCCCGAGGTCATCATCATGACGGGGTTCGGCGACCCGGACGGGGCCGAGCTGGCCATCAAGAACGGCGCCTGGGACTATCTTCAGAAACCCCTGTCCCTCAAGGATCTCGCCCTGACCCTCGAACGCGCGCTCGAGTACCGCGAGAAGAAGCAGGCGGCCCGCAAAACCGTGGCCCTGAAGCGCCAGGGAATCGTCGGCAACAGCCCCGCGCTCAGGGCCTGCCTGGACGTGCTGGCTCAAGCCAGCACGAGCGATGCGAATGTCCTGATCACGGGGGAGACGGGGACGGGCAAGGAGCTCTTTGCCTGGGCTATTCATGAGAACAGCGCCCGTTCCGACCGCAATTTCGTGGTCGTCGACTGCGCCGCCCTGCCGGAAACGCTGGTCGAAAGTACCCTGTTCGGGCATGTCCGCGGCGCCTTTACGGGCGCCGACAAGGCCCGCGACGGCCTCACCAAGCAGGCCGACGGCGGGACCCTCTTCCTCGACGAAATCGGGGAGCTTTCGCTGTCCATCCAGAAGGCCTTCCTGAGGGTCCTCCAGGAACGGCGCTTCCGGCCGGTCGGCGGGAGCCAGGAGGTCAGCAGCGATTTCCGGTTGATCGCCGCGACCAACCGGGATATCGAGGGCCTGGCCCGGAAGGAGGCTTTCCGCGAGGACCTACTTTACCGGCTCAGGACCCTCAGCCTCGACCTTCCGCCGCTCCGCGATTGCCGGGAGGATATCAAGGACCTGTCGCTCCACTACGTGGCCAAGTTCTGCGCCCAGTATGATGTCCCGATGAAGGGGTTCTCCTCCGATTTCTTCGACGCTCTCGATGAATACGACTGGCCCGGCAATGTCCGGGAGCTCATCCAGGCCCTCGAGAAGGCGGTGGTGACCGCCAAGGACGAGCCGGTTCTCTATCCCAAGCACCTTCCGCAGCATGTCCGTATTCACATCGCCCGGGCGGCCTTGGAGCCGAAGAGCCCGGAAGAGCCGGGCGACACTGGCAAGGTCATGGGAGCGGACGAACTTCCGACCCTCGAAAAGGCCAGGGAGGCCGGGCTGGCCAGGATCGAGCGGGAATATCTCGTCCAGCTCAACAAGAGCACCAACGGCGACATAAAAGAGGCCTGCCGGATATCGGGGCTCTCCAGGTCGCGCCTTTACGCCCTTTATAATAAGCACTATATACTGCCCACCCGCTAGTGTCGGGGTTCTTCTCTTTTTGTCCACTCCCGCAGGATTAAGTCCTCTGCCGCAGAACAAAGAGCCCTCGGAGGCGGCCGCCGTTCCGGACGGGTTTGAGGCGAATTTCCCGGGAATCGTGAGCGCGATCCGCGTCAATAAGTTGGCACGTTTCTTGATAATTGATTCGGTATGATACGGAGAGAATAAGCAGAACGGCAAAGTGGGCCATAAGCCACTTGCATGTTCGACCCCTCACCCAGAGTCAGGCGGCGTCCATAGAGACGCCGCCTCTTTTTTTTGGCGCGGCCGTTTTCTTTTTTAGCGCCACTCCAGGAGGGTGAGGGCGGCGCTCTGCGTCAGGGTAAACGGCCATTCGGCGAGCCGGGTTTCGCCCCGCCGGACGACCATGGCGCCGTCGAGGCTGTAGTCCAGCCGGTAATCGCTGAAGTACCCTTTGTCGGTCAGGAAGCTGAGGCTTCCCGAGCCGGCCCCCCGCCCTTCGAATGCCCCAGTGACATTTTCGAGGTCCCTGGTCCCCGAGAGCCGGACCGAATAGGCGGCGGCGACGATGGCGAGCTCCCCCTGCGGAGTGGGGGAGACATCGCTGAGCTGGTAAGTCGTTTCAATTTCGATGAAGAGGCGCATCCCCTGGAAAGGGATCTGCAGGCGTTTTTGGTCCTGCCACGAATCCCCGACGGAGACAGGCCGGTCCGGAAGGGCAGGCAATGAGTTCCGGAGCACGTCGAGAACCGAAAAATTCAGCGGATTCCGCTCCTCGAGCCTTTCCGAGTTGCCGATGCTGCGGACCCGGCAGGCGCGGTCGAGGACCATCCGGACGGGGTCGTCGGCGGGCGCGTCGAGCGTATAGTCGTTCTGCTGGTCGAGGACCTGGAGCGACACCCGGATCCCCGGGGAGGACAGGTCGATAAAAACGCTATCGGCACTTTTCTGCCGAATGAAAAGACCGAGCTCGCCGCTGGCCTGGGCGCCGAGCGTGATGTTTTCGCCCAAGAAGCTCCGGCCCTCGGAGCTCAGGCGGCTCGTCAGGCTGTAGACCAGCATCGTCCCGGCTGGCGGCGAGAACACGAGCTCATGGGCCGGCGGCTGCGAGGTTGGCGTGGGCACGGTCTGAGCGAGACAGAGGAGGAGCGGAGCGACCGGCCAAATCCCCCATCTTCTCAACTCTCCTCCGACGCGCCGGCCGGCCCCGGGTGGATTTCACCCGGGTTCCGAGACCGCCGGACTCTCTCTTGAATCCGCTCTTGAGCGCGGTTGACCGGCGCTTCCCGCCTCAGCCTTTCTTCTTGTATCCCGCCGGGACCTGGAAATCGGCCGCGCTGAGGCTGGGCGTCGATATCTCCAGGGTCTCGATCCGGTAGGTCAGGGTCGGCTCATCCGCCTTCGGGGCGGTATCGGCCGGTTTTTTCTTGAGCGATTTCTTGAGGAACCCGCCGATCGCGCCCTTGACGTCCTTGGACGATTCCTCCTCGCCCTCCGCCGTCTCGGTGCCGGCCGCGGCCTGGGGCTTTGTGCCCTTCACGTCATACCTGCCGTCGATGACGATCGGATATCCCTGGATCTTCTGTATTTCCGCCGCGGTCTTTGAATAGTCCTGCTTGGGCTTGGCCCCGGGCCGGCCGAAGGCGTCGAGCATGGTCAGCCAGCTCGTCCCGAGCATGTCGCGCTGGGCCGGCTCCATGTCAACCCCGATCTTCGCGAGATAGGCCTTGCTGAACTTCATCTCCTCGGCCTGGGCCTCCCGGAGGGTGTCCGATATCGGGGTCGTCCAGACCGCGGTTTCCAGGCGCGATGAGCCCTTTTCACCGGTCTGGGTATCTTCCCATTCGGTTAGCCAGAGGACGATGTACTTGTGGCAGGCAAAGTTGTTGATCGTCGACTCCTCTCCGGTGTCTTCGACCTTGAACTCGTTTTTCGTGACCTTGATGGTGCTCGGCGGCTCTTCTTTCGCCTCGGGTTCCGTCTTGGCTTCCTTCTTCGCCTCCTCGATCTCCTCGCTCAGCTTCTTGATGGGCGCGACCGTGTACTCTTTCTTCTTGTTGTCGAGGGTGGCGACGCTCGAGGCCGGGAGGTCGATGATCTGTCCCGTGTCGCCCGGGCGCAGCAGGGTCTTGCCGATTAGGCCGCCCGTCAGGCCCTTGCCCTTGAACTCGCTCACGGAGTTGGTCCATTGCATATCCGGCGTCACCTTGCTAGTCGAGGTGACGCTGAATGTCCCGAACTTCTGGAAGGCGACGTTGGTCTTGGATTTTTTGGCGACGCCGGCCAGAGCCGGCGCGGCCACGAGCAAACCGGCCAAAGAGAAAATTAGCGCTTTTTTCATACGAGCTCCTTTCCTACTTATTCTATCGATATTATATACTTAAGGAATGCCCCGCGCCACGCACTGTGGTATTTTGCCGGTTTTCAGGGGCAAATGCAATATCCCCAGTGTCGCGTCTTGTAAGTCTCTTCTCCAAGTCCTTTATTGAGAGAGGAGAAGGCCATCCTCGTGGCCGGCCAGGTCATGCGGGAGAACGCCCTCCGGGTCCATCACCTGCCCTAGCCGGAGCCGCCGCCCCGGGAGGGGTTGGCCGTTTCTGCGACTCTTGACAAATTATTAACAACTCCTTGACAAGTCCGGGCCGGCCGCGCCCTATCCTGAGGCTATGATCGAAATGAAATTCGAAAAGGAGGTCTTTGAATGAAAGGCAGTTTCTGGCGGATTTTGGTTTCTTTTCTGGTCCTTTTCGCGGCGCCCGGGCTCTACTGTTCGGAAAGCACCTACCTGACTGTGATCTACACCAACGATACGCACTCCACCATGTTCCCCTACGGTCCTCATGATGACTGGGGTGGGATCGCCCGGATGTCCACCCGGATCAAGGAGCTCAAGTCCGGCGGTCCGAATGTCCTGGTGCTGAACACGGGGGACGTTTTCGTCGGCTCTTTCGAGTTCAACAAGTACCTGGGCTATCCCGAGCTCAAGATCATGGAGGGGCTGTACGACGCCATGTGCCTGGGCAACCACGAGTTCGACCTAGGGATCGACGTGCTGACGGGCGCCCTGAGCGGCGCGATCGCCGGCGGTCCGCCGGTGTCCCTGCCCGTCCTGTGCGCGAACATCAACCTGGACGGCCAACCCGTGCTCAAGAACTTCGTCAAGCCGTATATCGTGAAGGAGGTCGGCGGGGTCAAGGTCGGGCTGTTCGGCGTCCTGAACACGATTCCCATCGGCTACTCCCCCGATGTCCTGGCGCTCCTCGCCGACCCCTATGCGGCGGCGGGTGAGGCGGTCCGGAAGCTCAGAACCTTCGAGGGCGCCGACATCGTCGTCTGCCTGTCTCACCTGGGCATGATGTCCGAGGTCGCCGAGCTCTCCCAGGTTCCCGGGATCGACATCATCGTCGGCGGCCACTCTCACGACGCCCTGTCCGGACCGATCGTCCATAACGGCAAGATCATCGTCCAGGCTGGAGAATTCGGCCGGTACCTGGGCCGGCTGGTCGTCAAGATCAGCGGCACCGGGGTCAGCCTGGTGAGCGGCGAGCTCCTGCCCGTCGACGCTTCGGTGCGGCAGGACCCGGCGCTCCTGCCGACGCTCAACGCCCTGAGAGACGGCATCGTCAGCGACCCGAGGTTCGGGCCGGTCTATACCAGATATGTGGCCACCGCGCCTTGGGACCTCACGGAGAGATGGGACCTGAATGTACCCGAGCGCGATACGCCCCTCGGAAACCTGGTGGCTGATGCGATCAAGACCTGTGTCGTGGAGGCGGGGTTCCCCGCGGATATCGCCCTCGAGGCCAGCGGCTATATCGCGGCTGCGGTGTACGAGGGAAAAGTCGTGGGCAACGACATCATGAGAGCCCTGCCGTACGGTTATGACCCGGCATCGGGGCTCGGGTTCAAGATCGACACCGTGCTGCTCGCGGGCCTCCAGATCCTGGCCGGCCTGGAGTTCTCGGTTTCGCAGGTCGAGTACATGGACGACACCGCGATGCAGGTTTCCGGCCTGACCTTCGAGTACGATTCAACCCGGACGCCGATGGACCCGCAGCAGTTGGTTTATAACTTCATGAACGGAATTTGGGAATGGGGGCGGGTCGACCCGTTCTCGATCCGGGTCAACGGCCAGCCCATCGACTTTACGGACGTTTACTGGGTCGCCTTGAACGAGACTCTCCACGGATTCCTGATTTCCCAGGGCCTCATTCCGTATGCGGAAGTGTCCACCGGGCTGTTCCTATACAGCGCGGTCCGCGACTTCATGGCCGCCCGCCGGGTTCTCGATTACAGGGCGGAAGGCCGGGTCATCGATAAGTCAGTGCAATAGAGCCTGAGCCGCCGCTAAGACGGGGGCTTTCTTCAAGGGGGCGGCCCGGCGGCCGCCCCCCCTTTTTATGTAGGGAGCCGGACTCCTCTGCCCTCGAGAGAGTGTATCATAACCGTCGTTCTGTCATTGCGAGCGACCTTCTGGAGCAAAGCAATCTTTTTTTTCAGTAGATTGTGAGATTGCTTCGGTCGCCTCGCTCCCCTGCAATGACGTTGCGATACAGCCGCTCCACGGAGGAAAATCGGGGAGAGGGTGAACCAAGATTTGCTTCCGGACATCGTTTCGGTTTAAAAATATCCGCAGGAGTTTATGACATGAATAACAGCCGTCCGACCGCAAAGCATCGGACTTTGTCCACCATCGGGGTCCTTTTGGCAGCTCTGATCTCAGCCTCAGCCGCAGCCGGTAATGCCGCGGAACGATACGATCCCCTCAAGGCGCTCGAAAAATACCACGTCACCTGGGACTCGCCCAGCCGGGATGCCCGGGGATCGATGCCGGCGGGAAACGGTGACATAAGCCTCAATGTCTGGGTCGAGGAGTCTGGCGACCTGCTTTTCTATATCGGGAAAACCGACCTGTGGGATGACAACGCGCGGCTGCTGAAGCTCGGCCGGGTCCGGGTCAAGTTCAGCCCGAATCCCCGCGCGCGGTCGAAGGCGTTCGTCCAGACGCTCCGGCTGAGCGATGCCACGGTCGATGTGCGGTACGGGGAGGGGGAGGACGCGCTGAGCGTCCGGGTCTGGACGGACGCGAGCCACCCGGTTGTGCACGTCCTGGCCGAAGGCCGCCGTGAGGTCGAGGTCACGGCCGCGGTCGAGCTCTGGCGCACCGAGCCGCTCACGCTCCCTTCGATTGAAGTCAGCGATGTCCATTATGATGACAATGCTCCCGGGAAGCAGCACTTTCCGACGATCGTCGAGCCGGATACGGTGCTCGCCAACCAGAACGGGCGAATCGGCTGGTTCCATCACAACAAGAAATCCGTCGGACCCGCGCTTTGCGCGGAGCTTCAGGATATGGCGGGGTTCAAGCAGGAGGACCCAATCCTCCACCGGACTTTCGGCGCGGTCATCACGACCGAAAAGGGGAGGCGCGCGGATGATCTTCACCTTGTCTCGCCGCAGGCTCGATCTCATCGATTCGACATCTATGTTTTGACCCGGCACCCGACGTCTCCTCAGGAGTGGCTCAAGGGGATGGATGAACTCGTCGCCGCGACCCGAAAAATCTCCTTCGAAGCGCGGCTCAAGGCCCACCGGGCACGGTGGCAGGAGTTCTGGGGCCGGAGCTGGATCGATGTCGCCTCGACGGGTCCGTCGGATGGCTCATTCGTGGTCAGCCGGGCCTACAACCTCCAGCGCTTCATAAATGCCTGCGCGGGGCGGGGAAATTACGCCATCAAGTTCAATGGCTCGATCTTCACCGTTCCGAACCCGGAGAGTCCCGGAGACGCGGACTACCGGCGGTGGGGCCCGGGGTACTGGTGGCAGAACACGCGCCTGCCTTACATGAGCATGTGCACCTCGGGGGATTTCGACCTGATGGCGCCGCTTTTCAGGATGTACTGCCGCGATATCCTGGAGATGGCCAAGTACAGGACGAGACATTACCTCGGCCACGCCGGCGCCTATCTCAACGAGTGCGTGTATTTCTGGGGCCCGGCGTTCAACGAATCCTACGGCTGGACGCCCCGGGAGAAGCGCACGGTCAAGGTCAACGAGAGCCGCTGGCACCGCTGGGAATTCCAGGGCGGGCTGGAGCTGGCCCACATGATGCTCGATTACTATGAGCACACGGGGGATGAGAAGTTCCTGAGGGAGACGCTCCTGCCGTTTTCCCGCGAAATCCTGACTTTTTATGACTTGCATTATGCGGTTGATGACAATGGGAAGATCGTGATGGAGCCGGCCCAGGCACTCGAGACCTGGTGGGACTGCCGCAACCCGATGCCCGAGATCGCCGGGATCCTGGCGGTGACGGAAAGGCTGGCCGCGCTCGCGGGGGAGAAGGCGGGGACCGAAGAGCTGGACCTTTGGCGGAGGCTCCGCGACAAGATGCCCGTCCTGCCGACGAGGGTTGAAAACGGGATCCGGATGCTTGCCGCAGCCGAGGCTTTCGCCACCAAACAGAACATCGAGAACCCCGAGCTCTACGCCGTGTTCCCGTATCGCCGGGTGGCGATCGGCCGGCCGGGTACCGGGCTCGCCGTCGAAGCCTTGAACCGTCGGCAGGACAAGGGGAACTTCGGCTGGCGCCAGGAAGATATCTTTATGGCGTACCTGGGGCTCACTGACCAGGCGCGCGAGTACCTCGTGGGCCGCGCCGGGAAATGGGACGAGAACTCCCGCTTTCCGGCATTCTGGGGCCCGAACTTCGACTGGGTTCCCGACCAGGACCACGGCGGCGTGCTGCTCAAGGCGCTCCAGGCGATGCTGATGCAGAGCGATGGGAAAACGATATACCTTATGCCGGCCTGGCCCAGGGATTGGGACGCGGATTTCAAGCTCCACGCGCCATATCAGACCGTGCTCGAAGGCCGCGTGAGGGGCGGGAAGGTTGTCGCGCTAGACGTCCGCCCCCCCGAGCGCAGACAAGATGTCATAATAAGTCCCACGCCGTAGCCCTCTTTCTATTTAGGGCGGGCTGGTCGCGCTTGAGATTTTTTTATCCGCGGGACGTCTCTTTTCTAGAAGGATGAGAACCCCTTGACAGGGAGGCGATTATGTCATACATTGTATTACATGAGATCCAAGATCTTAACCATCAGGCTGGATGATGACATGGACAGGATGTTATACCAGGCCAGCAAGCGATCTGGAAAGACCCGGAGTGAGATCGTCCGCGACGCCCTGCGCCGTCAGTTGCGGCTCGAGCAACTCGATGATTTGCGCAAACGCATCATGCCCTTTGCCGAGGCTCGCGGCTACCTCACGGACGAAGACATCTTCTCCGAGATCTCATGAAGGTCTTCCTGGACACGAATGTCCTGGTCAGCGCTGTGGCTACCAGGGGACTCTGCGCCGATGTCTTGAGGATCGTTCTTGAATCGCACGAGTTCGTCGTCTCCGAAGCGCTGCTGTCCGAGATGGGGAGGGTTCTGCGCGAGAAGCTCGGCGTCCCAGAAAGCATCGTTTCCGAATACGTCGAATTCATCAGGCAGGTCGGGACGGTCGCTACGCCCGAAGCCCCCGTCGAGGTTGATATTCCGGACAGAGCTGATGCCGAACTTGTTTCTGCCGCCCTCAACGGCCGGGCGGATTATTTTGTGACAGGCGACGGCGAGTTGCAGCGCCTGGCCCGGGTCGGTCCACTGGAGATCGGCTCGCCACGCGCGTTCTGGCAGAAGCTGAGGTCCCGGCCATCCAAGAAAGGAACGAAAAAGAGAATGGACCGACCTTAGGTCAAATCGACGGGGGCGACGCGGTCAGGCCTACTCTTCAAGTCCTTTGAGTTTATCCTTGGAATTCTGAAGAATACGCTTTTCGGCGTCCGTCCGCCCAGGATTCTTCTGGATGGCCAGCTCATAATACTTTTTGGCGTTCACCTTATCGCCTGTGGTCAGATAAGCTTCCGCAAGGCTGTCGTAGGTGTTGGGGGAATCGGAGTGGAGCTTGACGTTGAGCTTAAAAAAGATAATTTTCCGGCAGATAGACCGAGATCGTCATCTCCGCGTTGAGCACTTTCGACGGAACGGTGATCCGTTTCCCGATCACAATATCAGTGCCGGCCGGTTGGCTAAAGGCAGAAGGACTCGAGAACAGAACGGCCAGAAGCAAAGCAAGAAAAAAACAAGAAAAGCGAGCCCTGACGGATGTTTTCATCTCATCGTTTCCTTGAATATCTCTCTGCATATTTTCGACAGCCATATGATGCGGCAAGGGCACCAATGAATGGGAAATAGGAACGTCCCTTTTTTTAATGGTCGACGCGGCGTGAGTTGGCTCAAAAAACAAAGCGCCCCATCTTATTTTTTCCCCGGCGGCGCAAGGCGTTTAAGCTCTTCGAACCAGTTGAGGACGACGTTGATCTGCAAACCCGAGCCCGCGGCCCGCTCTTCGATCATCAGGAAACGGCCGTCGGGCGCGACACAATAGGATGGCCAGGCTTGCTGCAGGAATCCCCAGAAGTTGCTGGAAAATAAGGCTTTTGGCTCGCTGAAAGAAAAATCCGGACCCGGCTCAAGCTCAGAGCTCATAACTTCCCTTTCGTGTTTGAAGAAAAGCCGACGCCCGTCAGGCGACCACTTGGGTTCATCACCGCCGCCGGAAGATACCCGCTTCTTTCCGTGCAGGTCGGGGTAGGAGGCGACATAAACTTCGCCGGAACCCGATTCGCTGGACTGATAGGCAATCCACCTGCCGTCGGGCGAAATGGCGGGGATCATTTCGTTGAACTCCGTATCCAGCAGAGGCCTGGGCTCGGCCTTGGCTTTCATCTCCAGCACGGTGACGTCCCAACCCTTCGAAGGCTGGGTTTCGACAAAGAGCAGCTCCCCCCTGGGACCGAAAGCCACGGGGTATTGCGGGCCGGGCCGGGCCAACAATAACTCCGGCGTGCCGCCCTCAGCGGCTAGCCAGTACATGTCCCCATCGCCCCCGCACGTCGGCGCATAGTCAAACACGATCCTTTTTCCGTCCGGCGTCCAGATGGGGTCCCAACTGCAGCCGCTCCGTGTCAATCGCAGAGGGGCGCTGCCGCCGGATAAGTCATATACCCAAACCTCCATGTCACCCTGACTGCTTGGGATATTCAAAACCACTTTCCGGCCGTCCCGCGACAAATTAAGATATCCGAAATTCTGCCGGTCTTTGATCGCCTCCGTGACCTCTCCTTTCTGGGTGACCCAGACGAGCCTCGGCAGCGCAACCTCGGTGGAGCTGGGTAGATAGGCGAGCGTTCCGTTGTCGGCAATGGTGACTTGAGCGACGCCATTCTGGCCAGATTGCGCTATCCCGTCGACCACCATTACGGGTTCGCCCTTTATCCTCGCACGCACAGGATCGATGGGAACCGCCATTAAGTGCTGTTCCTGGCAATAGACGAGGTGACCCGTTGCCAGGTAAAGGGGCTGCAATCCCCCCTCTACGAGAGTCTTGCGTTCGTTGGTTTTGAGAGACTGGGCGAGGATCTTTGTTTCCCGCCACGATTTGTCCATTGGCCGGCTGGAGAATATGACCCACTCGCTGCCGGGTATCTTCTGGGGCCAGCCCAGCCGTTGTCCCTTGGCGCTGTCGCTTGTTATCAGGACCTGCGCGCTCCCGCCTGGAGCGGGCACCTGCGAGACACCCTGGCCTCCCTGATAGAAAGTCAGCAGACCGTCCTGTCCCCAAATGACACGGCCGGGATAAGACGTGCAAGCACACACCTGCAGCGGATTACCGCCTGTTACCAGGACCCTTAAAATTTTCGAATCCGCCCAGAAGCCGACCCATTGGCCGTCGGGTGAAAAGAACGGGTTTAGTGCAGAGAAACCGAAATCTTCGGTCCCCCGGATCGGCGACGATTCAAAGCTCGAAAGAGATCGTCTATAAAGCCTTTTATTGGCCGCATAAACGATCTCAGTCCCGTCCGGCGAGATAACCAGGGAGTCCGATTATGGGACGGAGAATTGCTGATCGGCCGGCAGTGCTAAAGGGAACCGGACGACTTGTCTCGGTACGGAAACCGGTTTGAGTTTCCAAATAGCCAGGCCGCCGAGGATTGCGCCCACGGCAATCGAAATGCCAATAAGCGGAATCCTCCATTTGGAGGACCTGGGTTTGTCGGGCAGGAATTGCTCTTTCTCTCCGAGTGAAACTGTCGCCTCTTCAATTTCGATCCGCACATCGGACATATCGTGTTGCCTTTTATTCCTGTCTTTTTGCAGGCACCGGCGGAGGAGCGACCGGAGGACCGGCGGCGTTCCTGCCGGGAGACGGGCCCAATCCGGCTCGCCTTCGAGGATCTTGGCGAGTATGTCCGTTACGCTTTCTCCTTCGAATGGTTTTTTCCCGGCGAGGCACTCATAGAGGATGCAGCCGAAGGCCCAGATGTCCGCGCGTTTGTCGACGGGTTTTCCCTTGGCCTGCTCGGGGCTCATGTAGGCGGCGGTGCCGAGGACGACGCCCGGCTGCGTCATCTGGTCCGTAATGGTCGGCGAGAGCGCAAGTCCAGCGTTCGATTCCAGGCCACGGAACGCCTTGGCCAGGCCGAAATCCAGGATCTTGACCTTCCCATCGGGCGTGATTTTCACGTTGCCCGGCTTCAAATCGCGGTGGATGATCCCTTTTCCGTGGGCGGCTTCGAGCCCCTCGGCGATCTGCCGGGAGACATCCAGCGAGTCATCAACTGGCAATGCCCCTCTGGAAATCCGCTGGGCCAGCGTCTCGCCCTCGACGAGCTCGAGGACCAGGAACCGCTTTCCCATGGCCTCTTCAAACCCGTGGACGATGGCGATGTTGGGATGATTCAGGGATCCGAGCAGTTTAGCCTCGCGCTCGAAACGGGCGACCCTCTCGAGGTCCTCGACGAACTCCTCGGGAAGAACCTTGATGGCCACCTGCCGGTCCAAAGGTTTGTCGAGGGCGCTATAGACTTCGCCCATCCCCCCCGCGCCGATCTTCTCGAGGATCTCGTACCGGGTGCCGAGCAAAGACTTAGGGGCGAGCCCGCAGCCGGGCGTCCGGATGGTTTCCGTCAGCGGAGGAATTTTCTTGGCCGGGCTGATCTGCGTCCCGCAGTCAAGACAGAAACGCGCTGTTTCGGGATTCTCTGTCTGGCATTTCGGGCACCTGGTCGCCATGAATGGCCCCTCCGGTTGATTATGGCGAAAGGCTATCAAGAAACAGGGGCGGAGTCAACTTGCCGGAAGGCCTTAGCGGCTCACGGCTTTCACTCCAATGGCGAACGCCGCGGCGGGGTTGGTCACCGTGAGCTGCCGGATTTCGGCATCTGCTAGCCCCGCCTTCTTCAAAGCCGGCAGGAAATCCGTGAAAAGCGTATCATAGGCCCGAAAAGCGCCGCCGCCCGGCTCTCCGACGCGGTACCATCCGGCATCATGAGAAGCCATGACTCTGCCCAGCAATTTGCGGCGTTTCATGTCCAAGACGAAGTCGACGTGTTGCTCGACGCTCGCTGGCCCGATTCCGTCGAACTCGAGCCAAGCCCCTTGAGCGGCAGCTTGCGCGTGGATTTCCGTGTCCTTTTCGGTCTGAGCGTGAACCCAAATCCAGGCCCTGCCGGCCACGCCCTCCTCTTTCAGGATCTCCGACTGCTCGAGCGCCGCTTTCCCGCCGCCGGTATGCGAAGCGATGGTCAGGCCCGTCCTCAGATGTGTCAGCGCCGCCGCCCGCACCAGCTTGGCGTCGATGGCCGACAGCGGAGCGCCGTCCACACCCGTCTTGATGAATCCCGGCCGGATCATAGTTCCGTCGATGCCGTTCTCCCACTCCCGGGTCCACCGGTCCGCCAGCTGACCTGCCGATTCCTCGAAGGCGTGTCTGGGCACGGACTTGTCTTTGGCCGCGCCGTAATATCCCGTGTTCGTTACGAGCGTCAGCCCGCTGAGTGAGCTCAACCGCTCAAGAAGCCTCACGTCCCGGCCAAGATAGGCCGGCGTGCATTCAAACAAAGTCCGGCAACCCAACTCCCTCGCCTGCTTGAGATAGGGGAGGACCACGCGGACAACGTCCTCGGCTTCGTAGCGGTCGGGACTGGCCTTGTCCGCGCCGATGAAATCCACCAGGATATGCTCATGCGGCAGGGTGAAACCCAAGTCCGCGGGCGGAACCGGCCCCCTGACGGTCATAATCTTTCCGCGAGCGCTTCCGGCTGCCCGTTTGCCGCTTATCCGGCAGCCCGCTAGAGAAGGTCCAAACGCGGCCCCGGCGCCGACAACGGCGGCTTGATGGAGGAATGTCCGACGGTTCATTTCTGCTTAAACCGGCTTCTTCTCGCCGGAATCCTCATCGACAATCTTATCACCCGGGATCTCTTCTTCGATATGCTCGTCCTCGGGGAAGAGGAGCTGCGTTCCGCAGGCGCTGCAAAACTGCACTTTCTCGTCGATGATCGACTGGCAAAAGGGACATTTCTTGAGAGCCATGGCCTTGTTCCTTATCGCGCTATCGTCGTTAGCGGGGGAGTGGAGCTGGCTGGGAAGCCTGGATTCGAACCAAGATTCCATGATCCAGAGTCATGTGTCCTGCCCTTGGACGACTTCCCAGCAGGCGTGCTCAATGATATTCAATTCTGAGTTATTTTTCAACCTCGGCAGCGAAATTGGCGACACGTGCCAAATCCAGGGATTTGTTACATGTCCCCAATTTTCCTTAATTGACAGGCGATTCCGGCCTCTGATAACATGGCAGACCCACGATGCGAAGAAGCCTGGTCCGCTATACGGTGATTTTCGGCCTGACGGCGGTCTTCCTGTTCTTCTTTTTTCGGGGCGTGGACTGGCGCGAGGTCATCCGTTATTTGGGCAGCGTCAAGGTCCCCTTCTTCATCCTGAGCCTCATCCTGGGGCCCCTTCATCTCCTGACGCGGTCCGTCCGCTGGCGCGTTCTCATGGTCCACGAAAAGCCGAGCGTCGGCATGGCCAACATGTTCGCCGCGAACGCCGTCGGGTTCGCCGTCACCTACATCTTCCCCGGCCGGATCGGCGAGCTCGTCCGGCCGCTCTATCTGGCCCAGAAGGAAAAATGCCGCAAGGGTTTCGCCATGGGCACGATCGTCGTCGAACGGATGTTTGACATGTTCACGATGTGCTTTTTGCTGGGCGTCTTCCTGGTCGCCAGGCCGCTCTACGCCTCCCATTTTCAGGTGTCATCCGAGGCCCACGCCATCCTCCGTCTCTGGGGCTTCGTTGGGTTGGGGTTTGCCCTGCTGCTCCTCGGTTTCAGCCTGGCCCTTTATTTTTTCAGGGAGACGACGCTCAAGATCATCAGTTTTCTCATCCGTCCCCTGCCGTCCAGGTTTTCCGGGAGAATCCTCGGGCTCTTCGATGACTTCATCGAGGGGCTGAAGTTTTTTCAGGACCTCAAAACCCTGGTTTTTTACACCCTGTCGTCTTTCCTCGTCTGGCTGGGGATCATCTTTTTATACTGGGTGTTTTTTATCTCTTTCCGGATCACGATTCCCTATTTCATGCTTATTCCGTATGTTTTTTTGACCATGGTCGGCGCCTCCATCCCGACGCCCGGGATGGTGGGCGGCTTTCACTACTTTTCCAAGCTGGGCCTGACCCAGCTTTTTGGAATCGACGCCAACCTCGCGCTGGGGGCGACCATCGTGGTCCATGCCATCCAGGTGCTGATGACAACCCTGATCGCCTATGTTATAGTATGGAAAGACGGGACGACGTTTTTTCAGCTCAAGAGACTGGGGGAGGAAAAAAAGCCATGAAATGCCCGTTCTGCGGCCATCCGGACAGCAAGGTCATCGATTCCCGGGAGAGCAAGAAAGGCATTTCCATCCGCCGCCGCCGGGAGTGCATCTCCTGCCTGAAAAGGTTTACTACCTATGAGAAGATCGAGGAGATCCCCTATATGGTTGTCAAGAAGGACGGCAGCCGCCAGCCGTTCGACGGCCAGAAGCTCCTCCGGGGCCTGCTCAGGGCCTGCGAAAAGCGGCCCGTGCCCCTCGGCCGGCTCGAGGAGATCGTGGAGGAGATCGAGACCAAGGTCCAAGACCGGCCGGAAAAGGAGATTTCCTCTTCGGAGATCGGTCAGTTCGTCATGGAGAAGCTCAGGACCCTGGACAAGGTCGCCTACGTGCGGTTCGCCTCGGTCTATCGGGAGTTCAAGGACGTCCTGGAGTTCAAACAGGAGGCCGAGACGCTTCTCAAGGAGAAGTGATCCGGAGGGCCGATGGTCAGGAGAATCAAACCGGTCTCCCGGTCGGTCAAGTTCCAGACCGAGGTCGACCGCATCCGGCGCGACCGGGCCGTCCGCAAGGACACGGTCCCCCGGCTCGACGAGCTCTGGCTGCCGGCCGTCGACATCTTCGAAAAAGCCGGCGAGATCGTTGTCGAAGCCGAAATCCCGGGCGTCTCCCAGGCGGACATCATGATCACCGTCCAGAGCAACCGGGTGGAGATCAAGGGCGCCAAAAAGGAAGCCGCTCCCTCGGGGAAGGCCAGGTATCTCCGCCTGGAGCGCGAATTCGGGCGGTTTCGCCGTCTTATCGCCCTACCCTGCACGGTGGTCCCGGACAAAGCCCGAGCGTTCTTGGACAGCGGCGTCCTCATCATCTTGCTGATCAAGTACCAGCCCGCTGAAAATGCCGAGGTCGAGATCCTGCCCCTGAAGGAAGACGAGTAACCCGGAGGAGTATGATGGCTGAAAAGGATGACAAGAACGGAGAAACCTTCGACGAGCTGATCGAGGATAAGGACCAGAAGCTCCAGATCCCCCCCAAGCTGCCCGTCCTGCTTCTTCGTGACATCGTCGTTTTCCCCTACATGATCGCCCCGTTGTTTGTGGGCCGGGAAAAATCCAAGAACGCCATCGACAGCTCCCTGTCCACCCACCGCATGATCCTTCTCCTGACCCAGAAGGAAATGGAGGTGGAAGACCCCAAGAGGGAGGATGTTTACGACGTGGGAACGGTGGCCTTGATCATGCGGATGCTCAAGCTTCCCGACGGCCGGATCAGGATCCTGGCCCAGGGGCTGATCCGCGCCCGGATCGAATCCTACGAGGACGACCAGGGGTTCATCCAGTCCCAGATTTCGGTCCTCCACGAGCCTGACAAAAAGGAAGGAGGCATCGAGAACGAGGCCCTGATCCGCAACGTCCGCAGCGGCCTGGAGAAGGCCACCTCCCTGGGCAAGAACATCCCTCCGGAAGTCCTGATCATCGCGGCCAACGTCGAGGAGATGGGGCGGCTGGCCGACCTGACCGCCGCCAACCTCGAGCTCCGGGTCGAGGAAGCCCAGAAGATCCTGGAGGTCCCCGACCCCGTCCTGCGCCTGAAAAGGGTCTACGAGCTCCTGACGAAGGAGCTCGAGCTCCTGGACATGCAGTCCCGGATCAGCACCGAGGCCAAGGGCGAAATGGATAAGCTCCAGCGGCAGTATTTCCTCCGCCAGCAGATGAAGGCCATCCAGAAGGAACTCGGCGAGGGCACGGAGATCCAGGAAGAGATCAAGGCCTACCAGGACAAGCTTGCCAAGCTGAAGGTGGCTCCCGAGGTCCGGGAGGAGCTCGATAAACAGATCGTCCGCCTGGCCCAGATGCATCCGGAATCCGCCGAGACGGCGGTCGTCCGCAACTATCTCGACTGGATGTTCGCGCTCCCCTGGAACAAGGCTACCGTCGATAACCTCGACCTCAAGAAGGCCAAGAAGATCCTGGACGAGGACCACTATGGGCTCAACAAGGTCAAGGAGCGAATCCTGGAATACCTGGCCGTGCGCTCGCTCTCGAAAAAGATCAAGGGACCGATCCTCTGCTTCGTCGGACCGCCTGGCGTGGGCAAGACATCGCTCGGACGGTCGATCGCCCGGTCCCTGGGCCGGGAGTTCATCCGGATCTCCCTCGGCGGCGTCCATGACGAAGCGGAGATCCGCGGCCACCGCCGGACCTACGTTGGGGCGATGCCGGGCCGGGTCATCCAGGGCATCCGGCGGGCGGGCTCTCACAATCCTGTCTTTATGATGGACGAGGTGGATAAGATCGGGGCCGATTTCCGGGGCGACCCGTCCTCGGCGCTCCTCGAGGTCCTGGACCCCGAACAGAACTTTTCGTTCCGCGATCATTACCTTGGCGTGCCGTTCGACCTCTCCAAGGTCATGTTCATCACCACGGCCAACCTCCTCGACCCCATCCAGCCGGCGTTCCGCGACCGGATGGAGATCCTCGAGCTTCCCGGATACACCGAGGAGGAGAAGCTCCAGATCGCGCTCCAGCATCTTGTGCCCAAGCAGATCAAAGAGCATGCCTTGGACGGGAAGTTGATCGCCTTCACCGCGGGCGCCCTCAAGAAGATGATCGGACTCTATACCAGGGAGGCCGGCGTCCGGAACCTGGAGAGGGAGATCGCGTCGGTTTGCCGTAAGGTCGCCCGGAAGGTGGCCGAGGGCAAGAGAAAGCTCTACCGGATCACGTCCCGGAACGTCGAGAAGTATCTCGGGCCGCCCCGGATCTTCAAGGACCAGCTCCTCAAGAAGGACCAGGTCGGGGTGGCCACGGGCGTCGCCTGGACCGCCACCGGCGGCGAAATCCTCTTCGTCGAGGTCACCAAGATGAAGGGAAAGGGGAACCTGTCACTGACGGGGTCCCTGGGCGACGTCATGAAGGAATCCGCCCAGGCCGCCCTGAGCTATGCCAGGGCGCACGCCGAGGAATATGCGATCGACCCGAACTTCTTCGCCGATAATGATTTCCATATCCATATTCCCGAGGGCGCGATCCCCAAGGACGGCCCTTCGGCCGGCATCACCATCGCCACGGCCCTGGTCTCCGTATGCACCGAAGCCAAGGTCAGGCGGGATGTGGCCATGACCGGGGAGATCACGCTCCGGGGCAACGTGCTGCCCGTCGGAGGGGTGAAGGAGAAGGTGCTCGCGGCGCAGCGGGCCGGCGTGCGCAAAATGATCATCCCGGCCCCCAACAAAAAGGACCTGGCCGACATTCCCCCCAAGATCCTCAGGGAGATGGAGTTCATTTTTGTCGAGGAGATCAAGGACGTCTTCGACCAGGCGCTGATCAAGCCGGAGGCATAGCCCAAGGCCCGACGATGAGGCTCCGTTCTCTTCGCGAGCGGGAGCTCGTGGCGGCCATCCGCCGGGACTTCCGGAGGCCGGCGCGGGGGGTCAGGCTGGGCATCGGCGACGACGCCGCCGTCATCGATCCCGGCCGCGACGGCCTTCTGCTCACGACCGACCTCCTGATCGAGGACGTGCACTTCACGACGGCCATCCAGCCGGCGTATCTTCTGGGGCGAAAATCGCTGAATGTCAACGTGAGCGATATCGCGGCCATGGGCGGACGTCCCCGGTTCGCCCTTCTCGGGCTGGGATTGAGGCCGGGCCTGCCGCGGGAGTGGGTGGAAGGCTTCTTTTCCGGGTTCAAGGCGGCGGCCGGTGACTCCGGGGTGGCGCTCATCGGCGGCGATATCTCGGGCTCTAAAAAGATCTGCATCTCGGTGACGCTCGTCGGGAATGCGGAGCGAAGCGTCAGGCGCAGCGGCGCCCGGCCGGGTGACCTCTTATTTGTCTCGGGGGACCTGGGCCAGGCCGCGGCTGGGCTCAAGCTCCTCAAGCGGGGGCTCAGGCTGGGCCGGAACCCTCAAGCGGATACCCTAATCAAAGCCTTCCTGGACCCGGTTCCCCGCGTGCTACTCGGACGCGAGCTCGCCCGGAAAAGACTCGCCTCCGCCATGATCGATACAAGCGACGGCCTGTCCGTTGACCTGCTTCATCTCTGCGAAGAGAGCCGGTGCGGCGTCGAGGTCGACCTCCCGGCGCTGCCCATCTCCCCCGAGCTCCGGTCGTTCGAGAATAAACCGGAGGCCTGCGCGCTTCACGGGGGCGAAGACTATCAGCTGCTGTTCGCGGTCCCGCCGGGGCGGGTTTCTGAAGTCTTAAGGTTGCGGAAGAAGCACGGCCTTTCTCAGATCGGGAAATTCCGGCGGGGGCGGGGGATTTTCCTGGTGGACGGCGGGGGGAAGCAGCGCCCGCTCGAGAGCCGGGGCTTCGAGCACCTCGCTTAGCTTTTAAAGCAGCGTCCCTTCGAAGACCAGCTCGACGGGGGCCGACTGGAAAACCCGGTCCTTTTCCCATTCGACGATGATATTCCCCATCGATGTCCGGACCGACACCTTCCGGTCCGTCAGGTTCTTGAGGATGGCGGCCACGGCCGCGGCCGAGGAGCCGCTGCCCGAGGACATCGTCTCGCCGACGCCCCTCTCGAAGAAGTGGACCTCGATTTCGCTGCGGCTGAGAACCCTAATGAACTCGACGTTGGTCCGGTTGGGGAAAAACGGATGGATCTCGACCTCGCGCCCGATCACCAGCCTCTCGATCCGGTCGGGGAAGCTGTCAAAAAAGATGGCGCAGTGGGGATTTCCCATGGAGACGAGCGTGACAGGGTGAGTTTTCCCGTGGATGAACAGCGGATAATCGATGACCTTCTCGTGGCGGTCGCCGTCATCGAAAGGGATATCTTCCGAGGCGAACCGGGGCGGGCCCATCTCGACCCGGATGCGGGGCGGCTGCCCCTCGATCTCGATGAGGTCGCACTCCCTGTCCCCGGTGCTCGTCCGGAACAGGATCTTCGGTCCAGAAATCTCCTTTCCGGCGAAAAAATAGGCCGCGGCGCAGCGCAGCCCGTTTCCGGAAATCTCGGACTCCGAGCCGTCGGCGTTAAAGATCCTGAACCCGGCGAGGGCCTTCGCCTTGTCTTCGATAGTGGCGAGGATCAGGCCGTCGGCGCCCACTCCGATGTGACGGTTGCAGACCCTCCGGGCAAACCCCGGGATATCGGGAATTCCGCCTCTCTCTTCAGGCTCAACGATCAGGAAGTCGTTCCCCAAGGAGTGAGCCTTGGTGAACCTCACCTACGGCACCCTCAAGGTGACGATCCGCTCGACGGGTTCGCCGTCGCTCTCGCGGCGCACCAGGAGGATGACCGCCTGGCCGGACTCGACTCTTTTCAGGACCCGGTCGAGGTCGTCGGCGGTCTCGACGGGCTGGCGGTTGATCTCGACGATGATGTCGCCCGCCGCCAGGCCCTTCCGGGCCGCCTCGCTGTAATCCTTGACGTCGGAGATGATCAGCCCCCGCTGAGTTTTCAGGCCGTAGCGCCTGGCCATGTTGGGAGTCAACTCGCGGACGGTGAATCCCAGGTCCTTGTCCGAACCCGTGGACTTGGCGGGCGGTTCGGACTCCTCGAGCTCCTCGACGGTCACCGTGAAATTCTTCTCCTGACCGTCGCGGATGGCCTTGATGTTGACCTTGGTGCCGGGCAGGATATCCGCCACCTTGAACCTCAGGTCGTTGGGGTCGGTGACCTTCTGGCCGTTGATTTCGACGATGACATCGTACCGCTTGATGCCGGCCTTGTCGGCCGGACCCCCGGCAGTCACGTCATTCACCAGCGCGCCTTTTTTGTCCTTGAGCTTCAGGGCGTCCCGGTCCTCGTCGGTGAGCGGCCCAGGGGGGATGGAGACCCCGATCCGGCCGCGGACCACCCGGCCCTTCTCCTTGAGCTGGGCGACGACTTTTTTAGCCATGTTGGAGGGGATGGCGAAGCCCAGGCCGATGTTGCCGCCCGCCGGGGCCAGGATGTTGCTCGTGATGCCCACCACTTCGCCTTTCATGTTGACCAGCGGCCCGCCGCTGTTACCCCTGTTGATGGCGGCATCGGTCTGGATGAAGTCCTGGTATTCCGGGACATTGCCCCCCAGCCCAAGCTGCCTTCCCTTGGCGCTGACGATGCCCGCGGTCACGGTGTGTTCCAGGCCGAACGGGTTGCCGATGGCCAAGACCCACTCGCCGACCTTGACAGCCCCCGAGTCCCCGAACTGGACAAACGGAAAGCCCTTGCCCTCTATCTTGATGAGGGCCAGGTCGGTCCGGCTGTCCGAGCCCGAGACCTTGGCCGCGTAAGCTTCTCCCTGGAGGGTGGTGACCGTGACCTTCACGGCGTCCTCGGTGATGTGGTTGTTCGTCAGGATGTAGCCGTCGTCGCTCAGGAAAAAGCCCGCTCCCTGGGCCGGGACCCTGTATTCGCGCTCCCTCTGCCGGGGCTGACCGAAAAAGCGGTTCCAGAAATCGTCGAACGGCATCTCCTGGTCAAACCCGAAATCCCTGGCCTTCTGGACTTTTTCCACCTCGATCTTGACGACGGCGGGCCCGACTTTCTCGGCGATGCCGACAAAATCGAGGTCCGCCCGGTTCTCGACCGCGGTCCGTTCGGACGCGGCGTAGAGAGTCGAGCCCAGGGCTTCCCGCGCCTCAGCGACAGGGCTTTCAGGGGCTTTTTTCTCGGGAAGATAGACAAAGACATAGCCCGCTGCCAAAAGTCCCAGGATAAAGCTTATAGAGGCTATCCACACGTATTTTTTCATGTTTTCCACTCCTCCGTTGGTCCTCATCTAAATTAGCATATCGACCGCGAAAATTCAAAGAGGACAGCCGGCCGTGCCGGGCTGTCCGGTCCTAAAAAGGATATAACCGTGCCGGTCCTTTAATAGTTGCCAAAATCCTTGGCCCGCGTTATGATTTTGCCCGCATGCGGGTTAGAAAAGGCATCCTGATCGTCCTCGAGGGCATCGACGGCGCGGGAAAGTCCACCCAGGCCCGGCATCTGCTGAAGCGCCTCCGCGGGTTGGGCTATGACGCCGCGTCGTTCAGAGAGCCTTCGAGAGGAAAATGGGGACGACAGATCAAAAAGCTGGCCAGAGTCCCCGGCTCGCTGTCGCCGGAGGAGGAGCTGACCCTCTTCGTCAAAGATCGTGAGGAGAACGTCGCCCGGAACCTCAAGCCGGCGCTCGCCGCGGGCAAAATCGTCGTCTTGGACCGGTATTATTTTTCGACGATCGCCTACCAGGGCGCGAAAGGCATCGACCCCGTCCGGATCCGCAGGATGAACGAGCGGATCGCCGTCAAGTCGGACCTTGTGTTCATCCTGGATATCGGCGCCCGGCCGGGGCTCGCCCGCATCCACTTCCGGAAGCGGAAGGACCTCCTCTTTGAGAGAGAACGCTACCTCCGCAAGGTCCGGGCGATCTTCCGGAGCCTCAAGGGCCGGAGGTTCATCCACCTCGATGCCTCGCGCTCCCGGGAGGAAACCGCCCGGGACATCTGGTCCCGCGTGCAGCGCCTCCTCGACTTTTGAGAGCGGGTTTTGCTATATTGAAAATCCATGACCGCCCAAGAATCCCAGGCCCCGAGCCCTCAGAAAAAGCCGGTTTGGCGCGTCCGCATTCCCAAGATCGGGCGCCCGGCTCTCCTTAAAGCCGTCCTGCTGCTGGCGCTCCTCGGGCTGGCCGCCCTGCTGGGCGCCGGGTTCGGCGCCTGGCGCGCCATCCGGCAGGACCTGCCGTCGGTCGCCGGGCTGGAGTCTTTCGAAGCCAACATCATCACCACGGTTTTTGCCGATGACGGGCAGCCGATCAAGGACTTTGCCACCGAGCGCCGCATCGAGGTCCCGTACGAGAAGATCCCGGACGTGCTGAAGAAGGCCATCATCGCCACCGAGGACCCCCGGTTCTTCAGCCACCACGGGATTGACTACCGGGGCATCATCCGGGCGCTCAAAGAAAACCTGAAGATCGGCCGGTCCTCCAACCGGCTTCAGGGCGGCAGCACGATCACCCAACAGCTCGCCCGCGTCCTATTCCTGTATCCGCAGCAGACCGTCAGCCGCAAGCTCAAGGAGATGTACCTCTCGAGGCAGATCGAAAAGCAGTATTCCAAGGAAAAGATCCTGGAGATGTACTGCAACCAGTTCTACCTCAACCACGGGGTCTACGGCGTGGAGGCGGCCTCGAATTTTTATTTCGGCAAGAGCGTCTCCGACCTGAGCCTGGAGGAGGCGGCCCTCATCGCCGGCATCTTCAGGGGCCCGTCCGTCTATTCTCCCTATACGAATATCGAAACGACCCTCCGGAGGCGGAACCACGTCCTCAACCGGATGGCCGAGGAGGGATTCATCACCAGGGCCCAGGAGGAAGAGACACGGGCCAGGCCGATGACCGTGCTGCCTTGGCACAGGGGAACTTCGGACTTCGGCGCCTACTTTTTTGAAGAGGTGAGAAGGTACATCGATAAAAGATACGGCAGCGAGGCGCTCTACCACGGCGGGCTCAAGGTTTATACGACGCTCAGCCCGACCCTTCAGAAATACGCGGAAGACGCGCTCCTGGGGCGCCTGCGGGCCATGGATAAGGAGAAGGGCTGGCGCAAAGACAAGAAGAATCTCCTTCTCGAAGGCCGGACTGACCTGGATGCTGAATGGCTGAGCGGCTGGGCGACGGCTTACGCGACCGAAGGCGAGGTCACCGACGCCATCGTCCTTTCGGTTTCCAGGAAAGAGGCCTCCGTCAGGGTGAAACGTTACGCGGGAACCCTGCTGAACAAGAACATAGCCTGGACCAGGACGGATGACCTGACCAAGCTTTTTCAGCGCGGGGACATCATCCAGGTCAAGGTCAAGTCCGTCGACGAACCCGGCAAGACCCTCGAAACCGCGCTCGACCAGGAGCCTCTACTCGAGGGCGCCTTCCTGGCCGTCGAGCCCCGGTCTGGCCAGATCAAGGCGATGGTCGGGGGGTATTCTTTCCAGAGGAGCGAGTGGAACCGGTCCACCCAGGCCACCCGGCAGGCCGGCTCGGCGATCAAGCCGCTCCTCTACACCGCGGCCCTGGAAAACAGGTTCACGGCTTCGACGCCGATCGAGGACGTGCCGGTGACCTTCGCCGACAAGTGGCTCGGCCAGGACTGGTCCCCGAAAAATTACGACGTGAAGTACAAAGGGACGGTGACCCTGCGCATCGGGATCGAGGAGTCGAGGAACGTCGTCACCGCCAAGATGCTGGACTTCATCTCTCCCCAGACCGGCGTCGATTACTGCCGGAGGTTCGGCTTGAGCTCGACGATCTATCCCTATCTTTCACTGGCCCTCGGGACCTTCGATGTCAGCCTGATCGAGATGGTCTCGGCCTTCACCGTTTTCCCGAACAAGGGCGTCCGCATCGCGCCCTTTTTCATCACCCGGATCGAGGATCGGGAGGGCCGGGTCCTCGAGGAGGCCAAGGTCGAGTCGGAGGAAGTGATTTCGCCCCAGACCGCCTACCTTATGACCTATCTTCTCCAGGGCGTCGTCCGGCGC
>Ga0154742_1045_pt2 | contig 32299 bp, 28 predicted proteins | sample Rifle2008BG16ft_FD_105750 | JGI IMG/M metagenome (GOLD analysis project Ga0154742, IMG submission 105750) | Candidatus Aminicenantes bacterium RBG_16_63_16 | reverse complement strand
GAATATCGAGCTCCGGGTCAATATCCCCCTCTCCGAGCTCAAGTCCCTTTACCGCGAATCGACACTTTTCTGGCACCTCTGCGGGCTGACCCATGACGACCCTTCCGAGGTCGAGCACTTCGGGATGACGACCGTCGAAGCCATGCAGAGCCGGCTCGTTCCCCTGGTCTACGACGGCGGCGGTCTCCGGGAGATCGTGGACGACGGCCTGAACGGGTTCAGGGTCCGGTCCAAGGCGGAGCTTCTGGACCGCACGATCCTCCTGCTCCGGAATCCCGGGCTTGTTTCGAGACTGAGCGAGGCGGCGGCCGAAAAAGCGCGGCTGTACACCCGGCCCAGGTTCGAGGAGCGCGTCCGGGCATTCTTCGGCGGAATCATCAAACAGTACGTGCTGTAACGCAGCTGCCGACTCCCACGCCGAATTCCCGGCGGGGCGCGGCCATCCCGTATGCTATAATTTGATTGTCGGTCAGCATGAAACGCGGCCTGAAGAAGCTTCTAAAAACATGCGCCTATGTCGCCGGGGGCGCCGTCCTCCTCATCGCGGCCGCCGTCATCATCGTGGTTTTCGATAAACCGCTCGTTAAGAAAGCTGTCCAGAGCCTCGTGGCTAAAAAAACAGGCCTGGCTCTAACCATCGGCCGTCTCGATTATCGCTTGTTTCCCTTGAGCGTCGAGGCCTCGTCGCTCAAGGTGTCCTACGCGACGCCGGTCTATTCCCTAGAGATAAACGCCGGCCGCGCCGGACTCAAGGGCGACTTCATGAAGCTCCTCAGGGGCGACATGCCCGCCCTGGAAACCATTGACGCCGATATTGCGGAGATCCGGATAAATCAGGTGAAGATATCCCCCGAAGCCATTGATCTCCAGGCCCTGAACCTCCAGATAGCGAAGGTCCTTAATTACTCGCGCCAGGCCACTCTGCGGTGCAGCCGGACGGTCGCGCTCCTCCTTTCCCAGGATTTCAGGCTGGATAACACGTCGCTCACGATAATTCGGGGCCGCGCCGGAGGCGCTTTCGACGTTTCCCTGAGCTGCGAGAATATCGCCGGGGCAATGAGCCGGGGGATGACCTCCTTCGGCAGCGGGCTCAAAGCGGACGGCGAGCTGAATCTCGGCCGGACGACCGGCTTCAACCTCCGCCTGGCCCTGGCCAAGCCGCGAATCGACGTCGCGGGCAAGGCGGCGGCGGTCGACGAACTAAATATCTACCTTCAGGGCGCGTGGCAGCCGGACAAAATGTTTTTTCAGGTTCCCAATCTGGCGGTCGATGTGCCAGGCTTGGCCAGCCTCAACGGGAACCTAAATCTTGGGGCGGGCGAAATTCCATCATTCGAGGCTGGGGTGAAAGCGAGCTTGACGGACCTTGAGTCGCTCGGGCTGGCCGCCGATCCGTTTTTGCCGGCGGCGCTGAGGAGCGTTCGGCTCCGGGGGAAAGCCGACCTGGAAGCGAAATATGCTCTCAGCCCGGGCCCCAAAGGCCGCCCAGCCGCCCTTTCGGCCCGGCTGGAAACGCCGGGGATCGCCTGGGAATACAAAAACCGCGACCTTCCCTTACACGGAAAGCTCTCCGGAACGCTCGAGGCCAAGGGCCCTCCCGCCGACCCGCGATTATCGGGTGACGTCCGCCTTGAATCCGGAAGTCTCTCCGGGATGGGAGCCTCCGCCCAGAACGCCTGGGCGCGTCTCAGGTTTGCGGGATCGAAGTCGGCGGCAAAAATCGCGGTCGCGTCGGCGGCGCTGAACGGGGTGACAATCAGCGTCTCCGGCCGGCCAACGTTTGTGTTCGATAAGATCGACGTGTCCGGAAACGCCGCCGTGCGACTCGACGGCGATCCTTCTGTCGCCGCCGACCTCGAAACGCGTTTCCCGGGCTTTGCACCCATTAGGCTGACCGGACGCTTCGGCCCCGCGCCCTGGCGTTTGAATCATGCGAGTCTCGAGAGCGCGGGTCAACAGATATCGGCGCTCCGGGGTCTCCTGGCGGCCTTTCTGCCGCCAGAGATAGCCCCCTGGGATGCCGGGGGAACGGTCGCCGTCTCCCTCAAGGTGGATGGCGCCGGCCATTCCAAGGGACAGCTTGGGCTCCAAGCGGATATCGCGCTTTCCGGCGGCAAGTTCAACGATCCGAATTTCACCGTCGCCTCCGACGGCCTTCGTGCCCAGATGCGCCTCCAGGGGGATTACCGCCCCGCGAGCCGGGAGCTCGGCGGGACTGCGACTATCGAGTTCCTCCAGGGCGAATCCCTGTGGAAGCATTTCTATATTTCGTGGGACAAGTCTCCGCTCAAGGCGGAAATCTCGGGCCGGTATGCCCCCCCGGCCCGAACCCTGGAAGGGCTCTCCGCCAAGGTCACGGTTTCCGGGCTGGGGGAACTGCGCGCCGCCGGTCGCCTGGGGCTGGCCGCGCCATTAGCTTTCAGTCTTCAGACGAGTTCTCAATTCGCCCTCGAACCGGCGGTCGGGTTATTATCTGAGGCCGGTTCTTCGCGTCAGGGACGGGCGCAGGTCGGGGGGCAGGTTTCCAGCGAGTTCGTGATCATAAAAACGGGCACCGGCCTGTCGCTCAAGGGCGAGTTGAAGCTCGGAGACGTTTCCTTGGTCAGTCCATCATCGGGCTTCTCCATTCCCGGCCTGAGCGCCGAGCTGCCGCTCGACCTGGCTTTCGGCGCGCCGCCCGCCCCGGCCCCGGCCGAGGCGCGCGGCGCAACCGGGACGGTGCGCATCGGAGAAATACGGACCTCCCGCTTGACGTTCCAAGTCCCTCCACTGATAATCACCAGCCTGACTAACGCCTATGAGATCGCACCCTTTGCCATCGACTTTTTCGGCGGCCGGCTGGAGGTCGGGAAAACCTCTCTAGCCGTAAAGTCGGGGCCTTTCCCGCTTCAAGGCGCGTCTTCCCTCAAGCTGTCTGAAATCGACCTCTCCAGGTTGCCTTTCCTCCTTCCCGGCTCACCCCCCGCGGGAAAGGCCAGGGCGGATTTTCCGGATCTGGAAATCACCTTGTCGATGGTCCGCGCCTCGGGCCAGGCCGAGGCAGATATCTTCGGCGGACAGGTCATCGTCACTGACCTGGCGGTCGCCGATCCGTTCGCGGCCGATCGCAGGATCTCGTGCGACATCGGGATCCGCGACTTCGATCTCAAGAAAATCACCGACCTCGTGCCTTTTGGAGAAGTGACGGGATTTATCCGCGGCGAGGTCCGCGACCTCGTCATCGCCTACGGTCAGCCCGAGCGGTTCACCCTGACCCTCGAATCGGTCAAGAGGAAGGGCGTAGCCCGGACCTTCAGCTTGAGGGCGGTCAACAGCCTGACGGTCATCGCCTCCGGCCAGCGGACGGCGCCCGGGACCGGCTCTTTCTGGCTGCGCTTCATCAAGGGCTTCCGATACGATAAAATAGGAATCAGGAGCACGCTGAGAAACGACACGTTCACGATCGAGGGAACGATCAAGGACAGCGGAGTGGAATACCTGGTGAAACGCCCCCCGCTTTTCGGGATCAGCGTGATCAACCGCGACCCGGGAAAAACGATCGGCTTCAAGGAAATGATGAGCCGCCTCCGGCGTGTCGGGCAGTCCGGCGCGCCGGACGTGAAGTGACAAAAAGGAGGGCCCCATGAAGTCACAAGTCATCGGACTCGCGGCCTTGGCCGCGTCGCTGAGCCTCGCTCTCGCCTGCATCACCGTCAACATCTATTTCCCGGAGGCCGCGGTCAAGCAGGCGGCCAGCGAGATCGTGGAAGAGGTCAGGCAGCACAACAAAAAAGACGAGAGTCGGTCCGAACCCGTCAAGAAACAGGCGGTTTCCCGGAACGAGGGCTTCTCCATCGTCCCGGCGGCTTTCGCCCAGCAGGAGACATCGGTCTCCACGCCGACGATCCGCGCCCTCAAGGACTCGATGAAGCGGCGGTTTCCCGACCTCAAGCCCTACTACGACGGGGGGAATGTCGGCGAAAACAATGCCGGCTTCGTCGAAATCCGGGACGACAGCGCCCTGAGCCTCAAGGACAAGGCCGCTTTGCGGGATCTCGTGCGGGACGAAAACAACGACCGGACAAAGCTCTATGCGGAGGTGGCCAGGGCGCTCGACATCGACCCGAGCCAGGTCGGCCGCGTCCAGAAAATCTTCGCCGAGAGCTGGATCAACAACGCGGCCCCGGGCTGGTGGGTTCAGAAAGACGACGGAGCATGGGGCAGAAAATAGTCCTTGATAGGCTTTTACAAATTCCTCCGGTAAGACTATAATATTACGGAAGAAAGGAGAAAGAGATGAAGATAAACAAGAATTCCCTCCTGATTTACGGTTTCCTGGCGCTGGCGGCCCTGGTTGTCGCAGTGATGCCGGCTTGCAAGAAAGGAACGGAATCAGAGCAGATCACGTTGGATACTGTTGCCGCCGTCATGGGCACGCCCAGCGGCTCGTCTTCCGGAGTTTCGGAGCTGGCCAAGGAAGGCGATACCTATATTATCAACTACCATCTCATGATCTCGGACATGAAGGACTTCGACGTCATCATCGGGAGCGACCTGGCGCCCAAGATCGCGGCCCTTTACAAGACATTCAAGTCCCTCGATAAAGCGACCTTCACTGTCGAGACGGGCGACCCTTCCAACCCGGCGAACGTCAATCCCTATTGCGATTTCGATATGACCCGGAAGATCTACCAACAGCTCAACTGGACGAATCTCCTGGCCCGGGACCTCTTCAAGGTTTGCAAGGTCACCTACAAATAATCGCGGAGGAAGGGGCTCGGGGAACCGTGCCCGCTCCGGCTCTCATTCGACCCTCTTCATGACGCCGGTCCTCGCCCCTGAGAATGAGAAGAGCGCTTTCGATCGCGCTGACCACTGCGGCGCTGATTTCCGGCGCCGCGGCGGCCCCTACTGGGGCTCCCGCGCTCCGGCTGGAAACTCGCGCCGCCAGCCCGGAAATCCATTTCCTGAGCTGGGATACCGAGGGCGGTAATAAGGCGGCCACCAACCTTCTCCGTCCGGACGCCGGCGTCTGTCTCTTTTTCCGCGCCCAAGACGGGCGGCGCCCCATGGAGCTTGTTGACAGGCATGTGGAGGGGACTGGCGCCCGCTTTCGCCTGAAGGCCGGCGACGCGCTTATCGATTGGGAGATCCTCTCCCGGGACGGAAAGCTCGACTTCCGGCTGACGGCGCTCCGGAACACGGTCGAGGGCGCCGAGATCAGTTTCCCCTTCGACCCCCGGGTTACGCCGGCTACGGCGCTCGGCGCCTGGTCGGACGACGGCGCCTTCGAGCTTCCGGCCGTGATCAACGCTCCGGATTTCGGGCCGCTGCTCGTGCGTGAAACAGGCGGCCGCCAGGTGCGGGGCCGGCTGGAGGGCAGCCGGGAGAAAAAGACCGCGGACATCATCCTTGACCTTCCGGGAATCGCCGCCGGGCAACCCGTTTCTCTCAACTTTTCCCCTCTCCTCCTGCCTCCGCCCGAGGGACTCAAGGATACCGGGATGTGGCTCATGGCGAGGCGGGGCTGGCTCAACGCCCTCCAGGCCTGCGCCCGCTGGGGAGACCAAGCCAACCCGTTCAGCGCGCCGCCCGGGATTTTGGGAAACAACGTAATCAGCGACCCCGCCAGCGTTTCGGTCTGGTTCTACGCCGACCAGTCGTTCTGGACGCCGCAGATTGGAGAAGGCCTATCGCTGGCAGACCTCGTCCGCCGGACGATCGATTACTGGCTCGACCGGCGGATGCGCCGCGATGAAACGGGCCGCCTGACCGGCGAGGTCACCGGCTATTGGGATTACGGAAATTTCCTCGACGCCAACGCCTCGCCGCTTATCGCGGCCTGGGATTATGTCGAATCGACGGGCGATTTGGCGTGGCTGCGCGGGCGGCTGGACCGCCTGGAGCTCGTGGCGGACTTTCTCGCCGGCCGGGACGTGGACGGCGACGGGATGGTCGAGGCGGTCCAGACCGGCGACCGCGGCGCGCTCGTCCAGCCCAACCGTTCCTGCGCCTGGTGGGACGCCCTCAACTGCGGCCACAAGGACGGTTACACGAACGCCCTCATCTACCGCGGCTGGTGCTCGCTGGCCGACCTCGAGAGCAAGCTCGGCCGCGCCCCGCAGCGGGACAGATACCTGGCGCTGGCCGGCAAACTCAAGGCATCGTACGCCCGGACGCTGCTTAATCCCCGGACCGGCTGGCTGGCCTGGTGGAAGAGCCGCGACGGAGAGCTCCACGATTACGCCTCCCCCACCCTCAACGGCCTGGCCATTGAATACGGACTCGTCGAGCCCGAAGCCGGTCGGGCGATCCTCGACCGCCTCTGGACGAAAATCGCGGCGGCCGGTTTCACCCGGTTTGACCTGGGCATTCCGCCGATGCTCATCCCCGTCCGGCGGAGCGATTATCTCCAGCCCGACGCCATCGGCATTCCCACGCGCGAGGACGGGACAGATACGTTCGGTCAATATATGAACGGCGGGATCACCGCCGGACAGGTGCTCCACTTTTTGGCCGCTCATTATGTGCTGGGTGAAAACGAGCGCGCCGACACGGTGCTACGGGCGATGCTCGCGCGCCAGGCGCGGGGCGAGTTCCAGAACGGCGTGCGCGACGCGTCCATGCAGGGGATCGACTGGACGACCTGGGACGGAAAGCCGAGCGGCTATGAAGGTTATCTCGCCGACAGCTTCCGGTTCCTCCAGGCCGTGCTTCTGCGCGAGAAGCCGTTCCGGGACCGGCTCTACCGGCCTCTTCGGTAGCCTGGGCCCGAGTTCCGCACAGTCGACTTCATCTTGATCGCCGTGACAGGACCCTATCACAGAATGGACGATCACATATGAGCAGATGTTTCGTCCGCTTTCTGGGGAGGGCGGCGGCGCCACCAGGAGGCGAGGAGCGATCCCGAGATATTCATCCAGGGTCCGAAAATGGCCGGGGCGAGCGCGGCCTTGGCGCTTTTTAAAACCTCCATCGCGATGCCGCTGGCCATTCCGCCATTCTGCATGCCCACTTCGATCGCGACGGTGCGGCTGTCGACCTCGCTCAGCCGGGCGAGCCGGGCGCCCCAGTAGCCGAGCATATAGCCTGCGCCGTTGTGAAGCATGGCCGCCAGGACGAGAAGCAGCCCGGACGTCAGGAGCTCGTCCCTGGACCTCGCGGTGATGACCGCAATGATCAGGCAGATGCCCGCCATCGAGACGACGGGCAGGGCGCGGTCCATCCAGTCCTCGGGGCCCCGGATCACGAACCGGACCACGAGCTTGGCCAGGCTGACGAGCCCGATCAGGCAAAGGCCGAGGATCAACCCGCCTTTCATCCGGGCGAGGGGCCCGAGAAAACCCAGGTTGAGGAAACCGGCGCCGGTGGCCAGGAGAAACGCGGCCGCGGCGATGGCCCCCAATAGGCGCACGTTCGAGGCCCACCGCCTTCTGCTGTAGAGGATCTTATTGGCGGCCAGGCCCGCCGCGACCGGGACGATGATCATGTTGATGATGGAGAACATCATCGCCAGGAAATCGATCGGGATGAGCTTGCCGGCCAGCGACTTCATCAGGAACGGCGTCATGAGGGGCGAGGCCAGGGTCGAGCAGGCGGTCATGGTCACGGAGAGCGCCACGTTCCCGCCCGCAAGATAGGTGATCAGGTTCGAGGCGACGCCGCCCGAGACCGAGCCCATTAGGATGATGCCTGCGGCGATCTCCGGCTCGAACCCTAAGAGGTGGGCGATCGTGAAGCCCACGAGGGGCATGATGCCGAACTGAAGGATGAACCCGATAAACACCGGCCAGGGCATGGCGAAGATCCGGCCGAAGTCCCTGGCGCTCAGGGTCGTCCCCATGCCGAAGGTGATGATCTGGATGAGGGGGACAATCAGGACCCGGAGGTCGGTCCCGAACCAGGTCCCGAAAGCGGCGGGATAATGCATCGAGGCCGCCACGCAGGTGAAAACCGAGAGGGTGAAGGTGAAGCGCTTCAAGACAGGATGGCGCAGGCTCAGGACGGCCGCCGCGGCCAGAGCGCTGATGACCAGGGGTCCGGCCGTCATGTCAGTTTATAGAGCTCGGCCATCTTCTTGTGGGCCTTGAACTTATAGAGGCACTGGTCGAGCGGCGCCCCGACGATCCGCATCTTCTGAAGATCGCCCTGCCCCAGGCCGGCCGCGGCCATTGAGGAAAGATAGAGCACCCGCCCGGGGTCGAACCCCATAATCCTCGTGGCCACGGTGTCGGCGGCGACCGGGTCGAGGCTGGCCAGCGCCACCCGGGACTTGAACGGGGTCCCCCAGGCCGGCCCGTTGCCCTCCATCGCCTCGAAGCCGTCGATCACGGCCAGGTCGGGAAAGACATCCTGGGCGATGTGGAACATGTTGAAGTGGCAGATGTCGTTGACGGCCTCGGGCCCGGTGTGAAAAAGCGCCTTGTCGTTGCTCGTATCGTCCTTAATCGGGCAGCCGAGCAGGAGATTCTTGAGCGACAGGGTCACCAGGACATAATTGTGGGTTTTCATCCGGGCGGCGGAGATGATGTAGACGTTCGGGTCAAGGCAGGTCGAGCTGATCCGCACCGCGAGCGGCCGGTGCTCCGCGCCGAAAACATAGCGGCGTTCGAACCGGTCCTGGTTGAGGTCGACGAGCCGGACGTGATGGGTTTTCTCGAGCTCCAGGTAGCCGCAGGCCTTGTAAGCGTCAAAAGTCCGGTGATGCGCCCCTTCGCCGACGATGATGGTCTTTTTATAGTGGGGCGCCAGGAAGTCCAGGATGGCTCGGACGCAGTCCACGTGGGTATCGGCCAGGAGGTTGTCGGCCAGTGCGACGTTCGGTTTGAGAAGGATGGTCTTGTCCCCGATCGAGCGCAGGATGTCGTCCCCGATGGCCTCGAGGGACTCCGTGACGATCCGGTAGCGGTTGTCTCCCTTGATAACGCTGACCGTGGCGGGTCCGGCGGGCTCGAAATAAGGCCCGGTGCGGGCGGCCTGGGTGCCCGGGGCGGCGGTTTCCTTGCCAAGCCGCCCGAGCGCGCCGCCGCCCAGGGCCAGACCGCCGGCGGCCCCGACTCCCATCCGGAGAAAGCGGCGCCGGGTCAAGGTCATCCTGCCCATATCTCGACTCCTCTTTCAATTGGTGACGGCATATCAATTCCCCATTTTTCCTGTCCTGACGTTTCCCTGACTTGCCTTTTTCGGCCCGGACGAGTGCCGTTTGCTATCATACTGCTTTTGGAGGATAGCTCAGGCCTTTCACATTCGTCCGGATTCTGTATACCCGGTTGTAGCAGGCCATGTAGAGCGTTTTCATGTCATCCCCGCCGAAACAGCAGCTCACCGGGAAAACGGGCAGGTTGACGATGCCGACGAACCCGCCCTTCGGGTTGAAGATCTGAAGGCCCGCGTAGGTGGCCACATAGATATTGCCCCGCTCGTCGATGGTCATGCCGTCGGCGCCCGTCGACCGGCCTTGCCGGTCCAGGACCTCTGGCGTCAGGTAGAGCTCAGCGAATTTGCGGCCGTTGGCGAGCGTCCCGTCCGCGTTGACGTCGTAAGCCCAGACGTAATTTTCTTTGTCCGTGTCGATGTTCCAGAACTTCTCGCTGTCGTAGGTGTTGTTGACGTAAAGGGTCTTTCCGTCGGGACTGAGAAGAACGCCGTTCGGCATGGCGAAGGCGTTCGGCTCGATGACCCGGAGGAGTCGGCCAGCGGGATTCAGGTAGTAAACCGCCCGGCCCGGCTGGTTTTTCTTGGCGTCGGGCGTGAACTGCGGGTCGGTGATGTACAGCCCGCCCTTCGCGTCAACAACCAGGTCGTTGGGCCCGTCGAGGGGCCGGCCTCCGTAAGCCCCCGCCAGGGTCCTAACGATCTGTCCGCCCGTCGTCATCTCGACCACCCGGTGGCCGAACATGTCGCAGACGGCGAGGTTTCCGTTCGCTAGGGGCATCAGCCCGTTTGACTGCATCTTCCCCTTCGATACGTAACGGTAATTCCCATCGGGCGACAGCTCGACGACCGCGCTCCGCGCCGGGTCACCGGCCCATTTCTCATCGAAATACATGCTGGAAAGGTATAGCCGGCCGCCGAGCCATTTCGGCCCTTCGGTGAAAACAAGCCCGGGCCCCTGCGCGGCGCCGTCGACGACCAGCTCGACGGCGGCCTCCTCGGGGATGATCGCCCGGTAAGCCTGGAGCCGTGCCTCGGTCTTCTCCGCGTAATCGGTCCGGGGCGGCCAGAAAACATCCAGGACATCGCAGCCCAGCTCGGAGACAATCCCGCCGTGGACCATGTCACCCGGCAGGCGGAGGACGTCCCCTTTCTCCATCCTGACGACGCGGTCCAGGATGACCTCGTCGATCGACCCCCGGAAAACGACCATCAGTTGTTCTTCGGGATGCCGGTGGTCGGGAAAGACGACGTCGGGATTCATGCTCAGGAAGCTGAGCTGCGCCCCCCGCCCCGAAATCAGCCGGGAGTTGGCCCCGGGACTGAGCTCCGTGAACTGGACATCGTACAGGTCATAGACGATGCCCGGATCGACCGTCGGCTCGAGCGGAAAAAAACCTTTGTCGAGGCCGGCCTGCCGCGCTTTGACACGCGCCCGGGCCAATAAATCGGCCCGCGGCGGCCAGTCGACGGCGATGAGCTCGGCGCCCGCCGGGCCCGCCTTGGTGGCGCACCGGGTCCCTTTTTCGAGCAGGATAAACTCGTTTTTCGGGGTGCCGCCGTGGGTCCCGTCGGGCGTCTCTCTAGGCAGGGCGCTCATCGCCAGCCGGTTCCCTTCGACCGACTGCTCCACGTCCCCCTTCATCACGACCATGATTCTCTCGGAAGGGAGGGCTTCCAGCGGAATTCCGGCGTTCGGGTCCATGGTCAGGAGGGCCACTAAATTGCCTTTTCCCCAATAGAGCCGCGCGCTCACTCCCGGCGCCACTTTGGTCACGGGAATCTCGGCGAGTTTTCCGACGACGCCCGGCTCGAGGTTGGATTTGAGCTTGACGGAGGGGATGTCGGCGCGGTCGCGAGTGGCGATATTCTTCTGTTTGACGAGCTCCCTGTTCTTGGCCGCCCAGTCGGGCTTTTTCGCGCAGGCGGAGCCGAGCCCGAGGGCGATCCCTGCGAAAAGAATGACCGCCGGGAGCGCCGCGTAGCGCCGGTTTCTATACTTCAGCATCAAGTCTTCTCCTCTCGCCGTCACCGGGCATGGTCATGCCGGTTGCCCAGGTAAAGCCAGAGCATCGGCTCGTCGGTATGGTTGATCGAGCTGTGAGGGACCTTGTTATTGGGCGGGACGAGGAACGCCTCCCCCGTCTCCTGCTCGAGCAGGCGGTTGCCGAAAAGGAGCAGGCTCCGACCTTTGACCTGGCACCAGATCTCCTCACACCCCGGCCCGTGGACGTGCGGCTGGGCGATGTCGAAGTTGTCGATCGAAACGGCCGCGATACCCATCGGGTTGGCGAACTTCGGGGGAACGTCATAAATGAACCCGCGGCCGATATGGGCCCAGTGCATCCCGACGCTCGGCGTCGCGTCGTGATAGCTGCCCACCGAGAGCTCCGAGTTGGGGGTGAATCCCGCCGCAACACTCTCGACGACCTCGATCATCTCGAGCTGGACCTCGGAGGGGTTGAGCAGCCGGAATTCGAGCCCGGCCGGGACGACAACCGCCGAACCCTCCCCGAGCGCCGCCTTCTTGCCTCCCCCCTCGATCGTCCCCGTGCCGCTCATGACGTAGAAGAAAACCTGTTCGCCTGCGTCCTTGTAGGACACGGTATTCGTCCGGGCCTGGAGGGCCGCGCGCTTGTAGGCTTTGAGATACTTGAGGACCGCTCCCCGCTTCGCCGGATGGAGCGGGTCGCCCGGGGTCAGGATGTCGCGCTCGATCAGCCCCCCGTGGCCTTCATAGGGAAGGCTGTTCCGCCAGTGGTTGATGTAAAGGAAAACGTCAGTATCGACTTCGGGATGACGGTGGTTCGAAACCGCGCCCTCGCCGAAAGACGGGTCGGGCTCGACGGTGAGCTTGGTCTGCGATTGCGGGGCGGCGAGTAAAATAAGGCCCGCCGCAGCGGCAATAAGCACTGACACGAAGATTAGCGCGCACCTTTTCATATTCACCTCCTGGCGCTCCTTGAATCCGGCGCTCATGATAATTTATAAGGCTCGATCAGCCGTTTGTTGGCTTTGAACTTGAAAAGACACTGGTCGATGGGAGCGCCGGTGACCCGGATCCTGCTAGGGTCGCCCTGCCCCAGACCGGCCTCGGCCATGGCCGAAAGATAAAGAACGGTCTTCGGATCGAACCCCATGATCCGCGTCGCGGTCACGTCGGCGGCCAGGGCGTCCGGGCTCGCCAGCGCCAGCCTGGTTTCGACCGGCGTCCCCCAGGCGGGCCCATCTCCCTCCATCGCCTCGAACCCGTCGATGACCGCGAGGTCGGGATAAACCTCGTGAGCAAGATGGAAGAGGTTGAAGTGGAGGATGTCGTCCGCGGCCGGCTCCGGGCCGTGGAGATATCCCTTGTCGCTTCTGCGGTAGTCGTTGAGAGGGGCCGCCATCAGCGCGTTCTTAAGGGACAGCGTGACCAGGACGCAGTCGTGCGTTTTCATCGGCGCGAGCGAGATGAGGTAAACCCGGGGATCGAGAAACGTGTCGATGATGCGCACCGGCTGGGGATTCTGGGCCTTCCCGAAAACATACCACGGCCGCCAGGTGCCTTCGTTGAGGTCGAGCAGCCGGGCGTCGTACTCCCGCTCGAGTGGAGCGTAGCCGTTATTCCGGTAGCCGTCGCGGGTGTTGAGGACGCCCGATTCCCCGATCAGGATCGTCCGCTTGTGACGCGGTCTCAGGAACTCGAGGACGCCTCGGACGGCGTCGGGATGGGTGACGGCGAGCGGGTTCTTCGAGACGGCCATGTTGGGCTTGACGAGGACCTGTTTGTCCCCGATGGCGGCGAAGATCTCGTCTTCGAACGGCTTCAACGCGTCATAAATAATCTGGCGCCGGTCCCGGCCCCTGATCAGGCTGACGACGGATGGAGAGGCCTGGGACTGAGCGCGCGCCGCCGCGGGCCCCCCCCTGACAGACCCGTTCAGCGCAAACGCCAAGACCGACCCCGGGCGGAGGCCAAGGCCGCCGAGAAGACCCGCGCCGGAGCTCAAAGTCCAAAGGAAATGCCTCCGGTTCATACCTTTTTGCTCCATTATCTCTTCATTTTTCTTCTTCTGGGCGCCGGCAGCCCATGTACAGCCACAACACCGGCCCGCCGCCGGGATGGATCGACGCGTGCGGAACCTTTGAGTTCGGCGGCACGAGAAACGCCGCGCCTGGCTCTTGCCGGAGGAGATGGTTGCCGAAAAAAAGCAGGCTCCGTCCCTTGAGCTGGAGCCAGATCTCCTCGGCGCCCGGGGGATGGGAGTGGGGTTGGGCGATGTCGAAGTCATCCAGCGAGACGACGATGAAACCCATGGGGTTGTAAAACGTGGGCTCCTTATCGTAGGCGAACGGCCGGGCGATGTGCGCCCAATGGGCGCCCACGATGGGCCGGGAGTCGTGATAGGAGCCGACCGATATCTCCCGGCTGGGTTCAAAACCACCGCCGGTTGCCTCCTCGACGGCGATCATCTCGAGCGGCGCGCGCCCCGGGTTCAGCCACCGGAATTCCCGCCCCGCCGGTACAAACACGGCCGTGCCCTCGGCCGCCTCAGCCTGCTTCTGTCCCGCTTCAATCCTCCCCTCGCCGGACATGACGTAGAAAAAAGTCTGCCGATCGTCGCGCCGGAAGGGCGCGGTGCCGGCGCCCCCGAGCAGAACGGCATACCGGTAGGATTTGATGTACTTGAGGACGGCGCCTTTCACGCCCGGATGCTGGGGATCGCCGGGAGTCAGGATGTCGCGCTCAACCAACCCGCCGTGCTCTTCGCGCGGCGCCGAATCCCGCCAGTGGTTGATATAGAGGCCGACGTCAGTGTCGACGCCGGGATGGCGGAGGACCGCCGGGCCGGCCTCGGCGTACGATGGCTCCGGCGCCTTCTGATTTTTATCCTGGCCGAGGCTAAAGCCGCTCAAACCCAGATAGAACAGCATTCCTGTCGAAATACTTAAGAAGAAACCTCGGCGGATCATTTTTCCCGAGCTCGATATCTTCGTCTATAACACAGCCATCGCCCTTAAATCAAATGCGTAAATTCCGGCCGGTTTCGGGTATAATGTCGCGTCAGGGAGAACGCCGATGACCCACCTTCTGACCATTCGCGAATACAGGCCGGAAGACCTCGACCAGATCCTGGACCTCGTCCGCGAGCTCGAGCGTGAGCTCAAGGAAAAGTTCCAGGGCGTCAAGGTCAAGTCGAGCGTGGACGATTACCGGAAGCGCTACCTCAATCCCGCCAACAAGTACAAGACGTGGGTCGCCCTCTTCGGCGATAAGATCGTCGGGTTCCTCATGGGGTATCCTTCGCTCGGCGCCCCCGAGATCGACACCATGTACGATGTGCTGCCCCTGCCGAAAGGCGACCAGCCCCCGGAGTTCTACCTTCAACTCGCCTTCGTCTATCGGCCCTTCCGGCATAAGGGCATCTCGACCCGGCTTCACGAGCGGGTCATCGCCTATGCCAGGGAGAAGGGCTTCAAGGAAGTTTATGCTTGTATCGCCAAATGGAACGACCCCGAGCTCCGGGTCGTCCGCTCCCTCAAGTTTCAGGCCAAGGACCTGAGATACCGCTACCGGTTGACTTTGAAGTTATAACCCGCGCTTGACTTCGCGGACATCGGGTCGTATCGGCCGGCTCAGCGCGGGAGACGATTTGCTCAATCCGAAAGAGGCGACGCTTTCCTGCGCTCGAAAACGGTTTCGAAAATCGCCTGGACCTTGTCGTCCGTGACCCGGTCGTCCATGTTGATGCAGCAGACGCCCGTCAGCCAGGGGTTCCCCGAGTCGGTGACGCGGTCGATCACAGCCTGCCTGATCTCTCCGGCGCTCTGGTGAACGATCTCGACAGGGCTCAGCCGGATGTTGAGAAAGGTCTCCGGCAGCCGTCGGCGCAGGGCCCCCACCTCCCCTCCCCACCCGAGGTCGAGGAAATCGAGGCGGGGAATCCGGGCGAAGACATCCGCGAACCGATGGGGGTCGGCGCCGCAGTAATGGATGCCGAACGGCCGCCGCCTCCCGCTCCAGTCCGCGTCGATCGGCATGAGGAAATCTTCGTAAGGCCGCGTGGAGATCATGGTCAGGGCGCATTCTGAATGAAGAAAGACGGAGCCGCGGAGATGCCGGACCGTCCGGTTGACGGAAATCGAGGTCGATCCCGTTTCCCTCTGGACGAAGGTGGTGAAACGGTCGATGGACCGGGCGATCCGGTCCAAGAAGACGGCGACCTTGCCCGGGCGGTCGCCCAGGTCGAGAAAGAAGTCCTGGCCGCGGAGGTCGAGGGCCAGGTTAAGGACCCCTCCCCAGTTGACGTCTCCACTGACATATCCAAATCGTTTTTTCAGGGCCTCGACGAGCCCGCGGAAGCGGAGAAAGGCGGCGCTCGCGAAGGCCCCCTCGATATCGATCTCCAGGTCCGGCCGGTTGGCGGGTACGACCTGGGGAGGAGCATCCTCCTTGTATTCGACCCGGCATCCCAGCATCTCGGACAGGAGGTAGCCGGCGGCGTTGTGGACGGGGCCGATGACCGGGAAGTCCCGGTCCCGGTCTTCTCCGAGGCCCAGATCGCCGAACCGGTCGTACAGGACCTGCTCCATGCGCCGCTCGGCCTCGACGCGCCTCGAGGGGTGATAGAAGAAATCCTCGTCAAACGAGATCCCGGCGTGCCTGTGCCACCACGAGGGATGGAAGACGACCTCCACCGGCAGCGGCCCGTTCGTCAGGAAGGGATTCCTCCGGTGTATTTCTCTGTCGCAGTTCTTCATCGTCGGCCGCGGATCACAGCGGACTTTGTGTCCGGTCGGCAAGTTACCCGATTTCCGGGCCCGGGTCAACGCCCGCCTTGGGATGGTCCAATCTCGCCGCCCTTTTCCTTTTCGGTCATCCTGCATTAGAATAAGTGGGTCCCAGAATCGAATCCCGGAGGCCGCATCGATGTCATTGAAACAAATGCTCGTCCTTTACTTCATCACCCTGACCGTGTTTTTCGCGGTCGACATGCTCTGGCTCGGGTTTGTGGCCAAAGGCTTTTATCGCCGCCATCTCGGGTTTCTAATGGGCCCCAAGGTGAACTGGGCGGCGGCCGTCCTCTTCTATCTGCTGTTCATTATCGGCCTGCTCGTATTCGCCGTCCGTCCCGCCGTAACGGCGGGCACGTCTGTCCAGGCGCTCCTGCTTGGCGGGCTCCTTGGACTGATTTGCTACGCGACTTACGACCTGACCAACCTGGCCACGATCAAGGACTGGCCCGTGATCGTGACCGTGATTGACCTCGTTTGGGGAACAGTCCTCGGCGGGGTCGTTTCCTTCCTCAGCGCGCTCATCGGCCGCGGGCTCGTCAACCGCTAGCGCCCCGGTCTTTCAAGGCCCGCTTGAAAATCCAGAAGACGGGGACTCCGGCGAGGACCATGCCGAGCGCTATCGATGACTCGACCGGCCGCCTCAGAAAACCGAGCGTCAGAATCGAGGCGCCGGCGGCGATGTAGATCAGGGGAACGACCGGAAATCCCGGAAGCTTGAAGAGGCTTTTCCCCCGCCGCCGGAGCTTGAACACGCCGAGGACGGACAGGATGGGGAACATCCCGAGGGAGAACCCCATGTAGGTCAAGATCTGGTCGAAGGTTCCGAAAAGAACCAGGACCGAGGCGATCAAGCCCTGGAGCATGATGGATTTCGAGGGGACGCGGAACCGCGGGTGGACCTCAGCGGCGAACGGGAAGAAGCACCGGTCGCAGGCCATGGCGTAATAGACGCGCGGGCCGAGGATGATGAAAGCGCTGAGCGAAGAGAAAAGGGCGAAGGCAATGAGCACCGACAGGACGCTCTCCAGGGACCTGCCGAACAGGTTCCCGGCCGCGAGCCCTCCGATCGAGATCACCCCGGCCATCTTGTCGGGCGGCGCGGCATAGACATAGAAGAGGTTGATCAGGAGATAGAGCCCGACGACGACCGCCGTCCCCAGGATGAGGGACAGGGGCAGGTTTCTCCCCGGATTCTTGATTTCCGACCCGATGTAGGCCGAGGCGTTCCAGCCGCTGTAGGCGAACATAATCCACATCAGCGACAACCCGATCGTCTTCCAGCCGCCGAAGTCGAACCGGAACGGGGCGCCCTGCGACAGGTGGGCGAAATCGCCGCGGCCCGAGGACAGCCCCGCCACGATCAGCGCGACGATGAGCGTCACCTTGAGAAGCGTCAGGAAGTTTTGGACGCGCGTGCCGACCTCGACGCCCCGGGCGTGGATGAGGGTGAAGATGACGATCACCAGGATCGACAGGAACTTCTTGACCGCCGCGGCTTCGGCGGGACCGCCCAACAGGCCCGGTTCGAGGAGCGATGGGATGGCGCGCGTCAGGTACTCCGAGAAGCCGATGGCCGAGGCGGCGATCGGCGCCGAGAAGCCCGCGAAAAACGACACCCAACCGCTCAGGAACCCGAAGACGGGATGAAACAGCCGGGAGAGGAAGGCGTCCTCGCCGCCGGCCTGGGGGATGGCCGCGCCGAGCTCGCCGTAGCTCAGGGCGCCGCAGAGCGCGATGATCCCTCCGGTCAGCCAGAGGGCCAGCATCAGGAGGGGTTTCTTCAGGTCCCCCATCAGCAGCCCGGACGTCGTGAAGATGCCGGCGCCGATCATGTTGGCGATGACGATATTCGTGACGGGGAACAGTCCGAGCTTTCGCTCCAGCCGGTCTTCCATCTCGGCGGCTCCGCTTCAGCGCATCTTCTGGCGGAGCTTCTGCTCGGATTCGGACGGCCAGTAGCCGCAGTCGAGCTCCAGGAACACCGATGTATAGGGGAGCGCCAGGTTGGTCTTGATCATCAGGATGCGGAAGGTCTTGGCCACCTGGTCGAGTCGCCCGATCAGCTCCTCATGGAGGACGGGCTTGACCTCTCTCCCCTTGAGCAGGCCGTCCAAGCGGGTCCGGAGGGCCTCGATCCCCGGCGCCAGGTCGTCGCCCAGGAAGGACAGCTCCTTGTCGAGGTACACCCTGGGCCTGATATGCCGGCTCCCGTCCAGGGCCTTGAGCACCTTGCCCAGGACCGCGAGGTGGTCTTCGCCCGAGACGACGATCTCCATCCCCGGGCTGATCTGCGCCGGGTAGGCGGAATCGGCGACGACGATCCAGTTGCGGTGGCCCAGCGCGGGAAGCTCCTCCAGGAGCTTCAGCTCCCATGAAGCGGCGGCCAGCTCCTTTTTGCCGGAGGACTGAGCGCTCACCGCGGCTACTCCCAATCCGGAAGCCGCGATAAAGAGGGTGATCAGAGCCGTTTTGAGCATGCGAGATATCCTTTCAGGTCGAGTATATTGAGTCCCGGGACAATGTCAACAAAACTCCCGCCGGCCCCGAACCGGAGGGAGAAGGACGCCTAGGGCTTGCTTCCCCTGAGGGCGGCCAGGCGCTCCCCGGCGGCCGCCGGCCCCTTCCGTCTGAGATCGAACAATCCCTGGTAATATTCATAGATGAAGCGGTTGCGCTCCTCCCCCAGGAACTTGATGCCGCTCGAGGGTGCGGACGCGATGTTCTGGTCTATCCAGCTCATCGCCTTCTCGTAATCCCCTCGGAGCGCATAGATATAGGAGACCTTGTAGCTCGAGCCGAAGTCCGGCTTGATCCTGATCGCCTCCTCGAATTTCTCGAGCGCTTTGTCGAGCTCCCCGATGTTGTAATAGAGATCGCCCAGGGAGTCATGGGGCTATGGCGTCCGCCGGCGAGACCAGGCCATATTTCTTGAACCATTCGATGGCCTGGTCGTATTTTTGAAGCTGGGCATAGGTGTAGGCCAGCATGTTCATGGCGAAGCCGTACTGGGGGTCCAGCTTGACCGCCTTGTGGAGCTCGGCAAGGCCCTCCTCTAGCTTTCCCAGCCGGTAATAATAGGTGCCGAGATCCAGCCGGGCCCTCTTTTCATCGGGAAAGTCGGCGGTGATCTTACGGAGGATCTCCATGGCTTTATCGGCATTGCGTTCGACAAGGTCGGCCAGAAGCGCCTTGATATAGAGCCCCTCTTTTCCCGCGACCCTGTCCCCCAATGGCTGCAGCTTCGCCAGTGACTGCCTGGCCGCTTCGCCGTTCCCTAACTGGAGATTAACCCTGGCCAGATAATAATAGGCCATGGCGAAGTCGGGGTCGAGCTCGACCGCCCGCTCCAGGGATTTCTGCGCCTCGGCCAGATAGAATTTTTCGTAATCATCACGCCCGCGCAGAAAATGGCCATAGGCCTCCATGGAGTTGGTCGTCACCTCCGCGATCGGCGAGGCAGCGACTTGGGTTACTCCCTCGGGTTGAACAATGCCCTTGGCGATTTCCCGGCTCAGGTCGTCGATCTGCCTCTTGAGGATGCTGTCGACCCCCTCACCCCGCGAACTGAAGGACTTGATAATGCCCTTGGTCTCGACATCCAGGACCTTGACGTCGGTCGCAAAAGTGTCCCCCGCCTTGACGTAGCTGCCCAGGACGATGGCCTGGACGCCGTCCTGCCGGCAAAGCTCGAACCCCAGGTCCCGGTCGATGACCTCCCGATCGCCCTTCCCCATCTGTCTGAGGAGGTCGCGCAGCCGTTCCCAACTCGTCATCCGGATCAGCTCGGATTGCTCCAGGCTGGTGATCAGGAGGTTCGGGATCGCCTCCCCTAAATAATCATAGGCGGCATCGCCCGTCTGGTTCTCAGTGGATGATCCCCAGCCGGTGGGCCTCGGCCAGCCCCTGGCAGACCTGCTGGGCGATGCTCAGGGCCGCCTCGAGGCTCAGCTCCTTGCTCATCCGGATCATCTTCTTCAGGTTCTCGCCCGAGATGAATTCCATGGTGATGTAATACGTCTCGTTGTGCTTGCTGAAGTGATAGACGCGGCAGACGTTTTTATGGGTGATCTTGCGGGCGATCTTGATTTCGTTCTGGAAGCGCTCGAGCGTCTCCCGGTCGGCGGCGATCTCCGGCCGGATGAGCTTGAGCGAGACCTTTTCGTTGATCTCCTTGTCGAGGACCTTGTAAACCCGGCCCATCCCGCCGCGGCCGATCTCTTCGATCACCACGTACCGGCCTGCGAATTCCGTGCCGGGAGTCAGCTCGTCGCGTAAAGAGGGATAGCTCATGGTGGGAGAGCCGGCCGGCTCTCCGTCCGCCGCCTGGGAGGGAAGCGGCGTAGCGCAGTTCCGGCAATACCGGCTGCCTTCCTGGTTATCGGTCTGACACCCGGGGCACCGCACGTCCATTAGGCCTTCTGGTGAGAAGAATCATACCCTAATATAAAATACGGGACAAGCGGCATTTTGGGACAAAAAAACCTAGAATTCCATCAGCTTCATCTCGCGAAGCGCGAGGAAGGCGGCGCCCAGCACGCCCGCCGAATCCCCAAGTGTCGCCCGGATAATCGGGACACGGCGGTTGGGGATGCCGAAGACGCAGGGAGCCATGATGGCGGGGATGTGATCGTACCAAAGGGGGATGTTGGATACGCCGCCTCCCAGGATGATGGCTTCGAGGTCAAGGGTGTTGACCGCGTTGGCGAACACCTCCCCCATGATGCGGAAACTCTCCTCGAACAGGGCCCGGGCCCGGGCGTCACCTTGCTGGTGCCGGAGATGGATCTCAGGCGGGGACAGGACCTCTCCCGTGAGCTCCCGGAACCGGCGGCTCAGGCTGGGACCGGAAAGATAGGCCTCCGCGCAGCCGTGCCGGCCGCACTCGCACCTCCGGCCGTTGATGTCGATCGTGGTGTGCCCGATCTCCCCGGCGTTGCCGTGCGGTCCGCGGTAAAGCCTGTTGTCCAGGATGAGTCCCGAGCCCATGCCGGTGCCCAGGATCACGGCCATCACCGACCGGTAGATGCCGTGACACTGAGAAAAAAACTCGGCCAGCGCCAGGCAGTTGGCGTCGTTGTCGATGACCAGGGGAACCGCCAGCCGTTGCCGGAGAATGCTGATCATCCCCGGCTTCTCATAGAGGGGCGTGTGCGGCGCCCCGTACATGATGTCGTCGGCCGGATGATAGGTCCCGGGGGTGCCGATGCCCACGGCCTCGACGGGACGCCCGCCGGCGGCCGTGGAGATCAGACCCAGGATATTGTCCACGACACGTTTCTGGCCAAGGCCGGTCTCGGAGGGAACGCGCTCTCGCGACAGAATGCGCCGGGTTTCGTCGACGACGCAAACTTCGACCTTGGTGCCTCCGAGGTCGATACCGACAGCATAGCGGCTCATGGGCCTTGACGTGAATTTATATGTCAGACGTCCCCGGGAGTCAACGGGTTTGACATCGGCCGGCCTCGTTCCGTATATTTCATAAGGGACACCGGATCATGCCGTTCAGGCCGAAGAAGGTCAGGATTCAGATCACCGACGGGCAGCCCGCGCCGCCGCCGCGTCCAAAAGCGGCGGAAAAGAAGGGGGCGCCGCCGGCCATTGCCGGGGCTGGGATCGCCTGTCTGGACTATATCTTTGCCTCGCGGCGGCCGGACTGGGGCGATACCGCACAGGTCGAGGACTTCCTGGTGCAGGGAGGCGGACTGGTGGGAACCGCCCTCGTTGCCTGCGCCAGGCTGGGCGCCAAGTGCCGGCTCTACAGCTTTCTGAGCAACGACGAAACGGGGACGAGGATCGCCGCCGGCTTGGCCCGGGAGGGGATCAGGCTCGACGGGATCGTGGCCGTTCCCGGCGGCCATAGCCCGTTCAGCCTCGTTCATGTGGACAGCGTTTCAGGCGAGAGGACGATTTTCCACCGCCCGGCAACCAACGTCGGCAAGGCGGGCATCCCGGACCTTAGCGGAATCGCCAGGTGCCAGGCCCTGCTGGTCGACGATTACTACCCCGAGCTGGCGCTCGCGGCGGCCCGGATGGCGAGAGAGAACGGAGTGCCGGTCATCGCCGACGCGGCGGTCAACCCGGTCCGGAACGAGGAGTTTATGCGCCATGTCACCGTGCTCATCGCCCCGATCACCGTGGCCGGCCGGCTGAAGAACAGCCAGGAACTGGAGGCCGCTCTCGAAGCGTTCCGGGGGCTAGGGCCGGAAACCGTGGTGTTCGCTCTCGGGCCGGACGGCTGGGTATTTTCCGGCCCGAAGGGCCGGGGCCGGGGCCGCGCTTTCGCCGTCAGGGTCCGGGATACAACGGGAGCGGGAGACGCATTTCATGGGGCTTTCGCCTTCGCCATGGCCAGCGGCTGGGACGTCGAGCGCTGCGCCGAATTCGCCGGCGCCGTCGCCGCCATCAAGTGCACGTGTGCCGGCGGACGGGACGGCCTCCCTTCCTTAGACCAAGCCATCGCCTTCCTGGAGAAAAACGGGCGCCTGGACTGGTCAGGGTACGGCGTTTAAGCCTGCCTCCCGACGACTGGCCTGGGCGCGGATACCCGGCCGGTTACTCGAACTTGACGGCGCAGCTCCCGGACATCTCGGGGTCGGAGGCGTCCTTCACCTGGATGACGATCTCATCGCCTTTTTTGAACCCGGGGTTCTTGAAATACAGGCGGGTCCTGAACCCCAGATTGCCGGCCAGCGATCCCTCGCTGACGCCCAGGATGTCCTGGCTGGTCAGCGGGAAAAAATCGGTTCCCGCCTGGTAGCGCCAGTATCTCATCTTCGAGAGGATGAGAGATTCCTTGCCGCCTCTCGCGTAGAGCGCCCAGTCATTCTGCTGCCCGTGATAGCTGGCATTGAGCTCCTTGACTGAGGGCATCTTGTATTCCTGGCCTATGTAGCTCATCGTGACGTCTTCGCGCTTGACTTTGATATTCGCGTTCCCGGACGTTCCTAGGTATACCATGAACATGATGTAAGGCTGGTCGAGCTTCTGGTCGGCCACGACGGCGTCCACGGCCATGACGATGGCGCCCTGGGAGCTGTAAAAGACGCCCTGACCAAGGTCCTCCGTTTGAACGGGAGGCAGGGCCGTCAGCCAAAGGCACATTAAGACCGATATGGCAATGCTCATCTGAACCTCCTCAAAGCACTTCACAGACAATTCCTTCAGCATAAAACGTGCCAATTCCTCTGGGTCGGGAGCGGTGCCCAGAGAGGCCGAAGCCAGGGCCAGGGCCCAAAAATTAAAGATGCCCAAAAACCATGAAGCCTACGTCCTCTTTTGGGGACAATTGATTCCAGGGCGCAAACAGCCTATAATCGCTGACTTAACGTCGCTCATCCGGACATCGCGAGGTAGACCATGCAAATCACCCTGACCAAAGAGCAGTACGAAAAGCTCATGGAGCTTGTTTATCTCGGCAACTGGATGGCGAATTCTTACCGGGGCGACGAGAGAATCGAGGACTACGACCGGGCGGCCGAGCACATCCTGTCGTTTGCGCCCTCCGCCGGTCACCAGGATTGGGTCGAGTTCGACGAGTTCGAGGGCCGCTATTTCCCGTCCCGGAAGCTCGACGAGGACCTCAAGCCGTTGGTCGATGATTACGATGATGACGTCTTCTGGAACGTCCTGATCGACCGCCTGGCCGAGCGCGACCTTGTGCGCGCCCAGGGTGAGGAAGCCGTCGACAAGATGGACTGGGAGGAATACAGCCGGAACCTCGAGCCGTACCTGAAGAAATACGAAAAGGAGATCGACGAATCCGGGGTGGAGCACCTCGAGATCTTCAAGATTTCCTGACCGGCGAACCGCCTGAGATTGACAAGCGACTTCCGGCTGCATATCTTCTTACGGTATGAAGCCGATGAGCGCCCCGGCCAACCCCGACCTCGGCCCCGGCGGACGCCTCGTGTCGCTCGATTTTTTCCGCGGCGTCACGATGTTCCTCCTCATCGGCGAAGCGACGGCGATCTACGAGAAGCTCATCGACCCGGGCCTCCACAGTCCCCTCATCCAGGCGATCGGACTCCAGTTTCACCACCACCCCTGGAACGGCCTGCGCTTCTGGGACCTTATCCAGCCGTTTTTCATGTTCATCGTCGGGGTCGCCATGCCGTTTTCGATCGGCCGGCGCTGGGACCGGGGCGACACCTGGCGGCAGACCTTCGGCCACGCGCTGAGGCGGTCGGCCCTCCTCCTTCTTCTGGGGTGGGCGGTTTACTGTATCGCGCCGGGACGCCTCACCTTCGAGCTCTGGAATGTCCTCGCCCAGCTCTCCTTCACTTATCTCGTCGCCTTCCTGATGATGCGCCGGTCCACGGCGGCGCAGCTGGCGTTCACTTTCGGGCTGCTCGCGCTCACCGAGATCCTGTACAGGGCCTGGGCCGTGCCCGGTTTCAACCAGGCCTTCGTGCCCGACCACAATTTCGGTTCCTGGGTCGACATGAAGCTCATGGGCAAGCTCTCCCTCGGCCACTGGGTGGCCTTCAACGCCGTGCCCACGACGGCGCACACCATGTGGGGAGTCCTGGCCGGGCAACTCCTGAAAAGCGAGCGCCCGGCGGCGCAGAAAATCAGGACCCTGGCGATCGCCGGGGCGATCGGCGCCGCCGCCGGTTTAGCCCTCAATCCGGTGACGCCCATCATCAAGCGGATCTGCACCAGCTCGTTCGTCATCGCGAGCGGCGGCTGGTGCCTCCTCGCGCTCTGCCTTTCTTACTGGCTGATCGACGTCCGGGGGCGGAAGCGCTGGGTCACCTTTTTTGCCGTCGTCGGCCTGAATCCCCTTTTCATCTATCTGGTCACGGAAACGGGCGGCGCCGTCTGGCTGACCTCGATCGCCAAGCCCTTCACCGAGGGGCTCTTCGGCTGGACCGGAGAATGGGGCGCCGGCGTCGTCACCAGCCTGGCGGCCTGGGGCATGCTGTGGGGAATCTGTTATTGGCTCTACAAGAGAAAGATCCTGATCAAGATCTGATTTTCGCCGCTTGGCTCAAGTCATCATCCAGAGATCTCGACCCTCTACCCTGTCTTGAAGGGCGGCGATTAGCGGATCAAGACGGTATTGAAACCAGGAATTCGCGGCTCTCCCCCGCTCTGATGAGGACGGGCCGCCGGAATTTCAAATCCTTCCTCTGGCCCAGGCGGAAGCTCTTGAGCTCCAGGCTTCCCCGGATCACCTTCAGCGCGGCCAGAAGCTTCGGTCCTTCCCGTTCGACCGCGCAGGTTCCCCAGGCCGACCCGTTGGACCAGAAGTATGTCCCCTCGGTTTCGGTAAACGCCATGGACTTCCGCACGCCCGAGTACCGGAAGCCGCTCAGGGCGGGCACGGCCGCCCAGCTGGCCATGGCCCGCGCGTAATGGTGGCCGCATTCGGCCTCGTCGAAGGGGCTGCGCTTCCGGCCGTCGTAGCGCGCCCGGATGTCGCGGATGCAGCCCAGCCCTTGCTCGACCTGTCCTTCATACAGCATTCCGACCGCGGCCGTGTATTCGAACCCGGTCATCACTTCCGTGAAATAGGGAAAGGGGTTCGCGGGGCGGCCGTGCGGGTAGCTCGCCATGAGGAGGGCCGACTCGTCCCCAAGCGCGAATGACCGCAGGCAGTTGAAATGATCGGAGAACCCCGACTGCCGGTTGTACCGGAGAATGCTGTCGAGGGCTGTCCGGACGTGACCCGGGTCGACAAGATATCCCAGGCCGCAGACGTGGGCCATGAACTGCCCGACAAGCTGGTCGACGAGGCAGCCCTGCCCGAGTTGATAATCGGGGTTCGCCGGGTCGCCCGCGCCCATGCCGATCCGGAGCCCCGGAGCGATGGCCTGGGGATCCTGCGGCGGCCGGATCTCATGCTCGTAATATTCGCCGTTGAAAAGATGACCGTCGATCCAGGTTCGGCCGCCCTCGAAGAGCCGGCGGCAGACGCCGGCGAATTCCCGGTCGCCGAGATAGAGGGCCATCTCCTCGGCCGACCTCAAGGCGCCCAGATACCAGACGCCCATCTGGGGGTTCGGACCGTAGTACTCGACGTCCATAGTGTTGTGCTGGCATCCCTCCATCACACCGTCCTTGTCGGCGTCCCAGCCGCCGGGTATCCAGCAGAACTCGAGGGCCTTCCGGACATTCGGCCAGAGAGTCCGGAGCAGACCATCGTCCCCCGAAAGCTGCCAGTCGCGGTAAATCTTCATGATGCAGCCCAGCTGGCCATCGGCGGCGGCCTTGCCCAAGTCGCAGGCGCGGGAGAGCGGCAGGCCGACGCGGAAGCTCATTAGGCCCTGTGGGTTCGTGGCCTGGCCGAACTCGACCTCCCTCATCGACCGAGCGAGGCTCCCGAAGAGGAAGGCCGTGGCCTGCTCGTAGTTCCAGACATGGGTGCAGGAACCATAGCAGCAGCCGGCGTGATGGCTGGCGCCCTCGTAGCCGTAAAAACGGCCGTCCGGGGTCCGGAAGCAGGTCTGGGAGCGGAGCGTGCTCAGGTTGAAGAGCGCAGCTTCCTTGACCTCGGCGGGCAGGCTGGTGCCGCAGAAAGCCGACACGAACTCCACGGCCGCCTTTTCCAGCTCCCCGAGCCGGGGGGCAATTTTCTCGGCGGCGTCCCAAGCGTCCGCGTAGAGGGTCGTGTAGTAGTTCCCGATGCGGTCGTCTTCTTTCTTTTTCGGCGTCCAGGTCTCGCGGTTGGGAAAGTGCCAGGTCAAAAGAAAGGTCGCGGAGCGTTTCTCGCCGGGCGGAAGCTCCAGCTCGACAGCCAAGGAAGCCATCGGCATGCCCGCTTCCTTATGGGCGCGCTCCTCGAGCCGTCCGTCGGCGCTGAAATCATCCCAGAAATCGAGGAGCGGCGTCCCCCAGCCCGCTTCCAGCCAGGCGGTCCTGAAGGTCAGCAGCCGGCCGGCGGACGTCGCGAGCGCCATTGTCCCCCAGCGCTCCGACTTCGGGTCGGGCCCCGAGGTGCTCATGGCGATGCCATCGACGTTTGTCCCCCGGCGGAACTCGTTCCGGTTGCCCTTCAGGTTATCAATCGCGGGGTCTCCCTTCCAGTCGGCCGAAAGTTCCGAGCCGTCAGCGCCGATGAAATTGGGGATCGTGCCGCAGACCGTCCCGCGGAGCGTCTGCCCCGAGGTGTTCTCGACGACATACCGCAAGATCGCGACAGGGAGGCCGCTCGAATCGGGGTCGCCCGGGATGAGCGGGTTGAAGGCCTCGAGGCGCACCTCCACGGGCACCTCCGGGTCGGAGAGAAGCAGCTGGCCGAGGGGGTAGGCCGCCGCGAAGGACGCCCGGCTAAACCTTGGAAGCCCATGGTTTATGGCCGTGCTCCCGTGGCTGCTTTCGTAGGCGGCAAGCGGCAGGGGGCCTTCAAGCGCCCGGGTCCAAGACCGGCCGTCCGCCGAGCGCAGCGACAGGGCGAAAAAGGGGCCGAGCTGCTGGCCGCTCCAGGGAATGAAGCCCTTGGCCGGACGGTTCACGATCTCCCAGTCCCTAAGGTCCCCCCGGCCTCCCAGGCTGACCGTGCCGGTCCCGATCCCCCCCAGGGGAAGGGCGATCTTCTCCAGGTGATCCTGATCGTATGTCTTCAGCACCGGCCAGTCCTGGGCGGAGATCCCGGCGGCCAGCAACGTCAGCGCAATCAAAAGAGCCGGGACGGTCGCGGAACGAACAGAAATCGACTTCAAAGATCGCATGTTGCCTCCTGATATAAGGGAGAGGGGATAAAAAAGACGCTTATTTATGATGAAATGGACCTGGCGGAGCAGTCGTCCCACTTGGCCTCCGCCCGGATTTTAACAGTCTAAAGTGAGCAGGGCAAATTCAGCGCGCCGGGAGCGCGGCCGTTATTCGTAGACGAGGATTTCGACCCGCCTGTTCTGGGACCGCCCTTCCTTCGTTTTGTTGTCGGCGACCGGGTCGGCGTTGCCCATGCCGATGACCTGCATCCTGTAGAGCGGGATGTGATACTGCTTGTAAAAAAACTCCATCACGGCCGTCGCCCGTCTCTCGCTGAGGTTCAGGTTGTAATCGTCCGGCCCGACATTGTCCGTGTAACCCCGGATTTCCAGGTAGACCCCGCGATTGTCGGCGACGAGTTTCTGAACGAACTGATCAACGGCGGCTTTGGCTTCCGGGCCGAGCTCGGCGCTGTCGAACTTGAACTTCGCCTGGTCGTTGGTCAGGACGGCCTTGTCGACGAGGGTTCCCTGGATCGACTTCTTAACGTCCTCGATTTTGCCGTCGACACCCTTCAGATCGTTTTGCTGCTGGGTGATCAGGTCGCCGAGCGTCGTCAGACGCTCATCGTGCTCCTTGATCCGCTTTTGGTTTTCCTCGACGGCGGTCTGCACGCCCTGGATTTTCTGGTCGACCGCCGCGGTCTCCGTCTGCACGTATTTTTTAGTGGCGCAGGCGGGACCGAGCACCAGGGCGACGACGACCGCCAGTCCCAGGAAAAGGCTGAGCTGAGTTCTTCTCATTTCCTCCCTCCAGTGGGTCAATATGCCAGCGTCGATAGGCTGGACTCTGCTTTAATTAAAGCACTCGGAGCCAAAAAATACAACCCCAGTGTCCCGTCTCGTTTTTTCCTTTCCATAGTCTTCCGCAGGGATGGTACACTTCCAGGGGGGAAGCCAAGCTCCCCCCCTCGGCGCTTCGTTACACTCCGCTGACCCCCTGAGGGGAACGACGCCGTCCCCCTCAAACTCCCCGCCGTGGCGCGTCTGCATAGATCATCCTAAAGCCAGGTTATTTGCGAGACGCACCACTAGTAACCCTGCCGGGCCCTCACCTTGTATTTTTTCTTCCCGGCGGTCACCTGGATGCGGCGGTATTCGCCGCCGGCGGTGACATACGAAGTGTAGCCGATGAGGTACTGTTGGCTCAACTCCTTCTTGATCTCGAACAGGGCCGCCCTCAACTCCCGGGGTGCGTTGATAAAGAATGCCCGGCCCCCCGTCGCCTGCGAAAACCGGTCCAGGATGGCGATGATCCCGGCCGAGGTCACCGCGGAGCCCCGTTTGTACCTCCCGAGAAGCTGCTCGCTCAGGGGGATGTTGTACCCGATCGCATAAATCGGCACGTCCACCCGCCGGGCGATTTCGAGGGCCTTGTCCGGCGACAGCCGGCTGTCGTTCTCGATGCCGTCGGTGACGAGCAGGAGGGCCCGCTTCTCGTTTTTCCCCTTGCTTGCGAAATCGGGGGAGACGGCCACGGCGTCATAGAGGGCGGTTTTGCCGAAGGCCTCGGTCCTGTCGAGGACCGCCAGGATGCCCGACCGGTCGTTCGTAAACCCCGAGGCGACCTCGACGTCTCCATCGGCGAAAATGAGCAAGGAGACTTCATCCTTGGGCCCGATGAGACCCGTCAGGAAATCGCGCAGGGCGGCTTTGCTCTCGGCCAGCTTATTGTCGAGGGCCATGCTGCCGCTGACGTCGAGCAGGATGGTCAGGCTGAGCGGCGCATCGGAACTATGGTTGAAAAAGGTGATGGCCCGCCGGACGCCGTTTTCGGCAATCGTGAAGTCGGCCTGGGTGAGGTCGTTGATGTACCTCCCCCCCTTATCCTGGACCGTGACGGCCAGGGTGATGGCCCGCACGGAGATGTCGTGATCCATTGGGTTGGCCTTTTTCTCCTGGGAAAGCGCCGGCAGGGCCGCGGCCGCCGCCAACCCTACGCTCAGGAGAAGAACTCCAAACCTTAGATTTTTCATGGCCTGCTCAAGTTGAGTCTCTATTATAGCGAAAAATCGAAATCCCCGGCGGTCAGATGTCGCTTTCGCGGCCGATAGTGCCCCCACCTGGCCCATCCAATAAGAGGGGGCGATGGACATCGCGGGAAAACGTTGGTATGGTAACTTCGTCCCGAAGGAGGTCCATCATGAAAAAGCCTGCCTTCCTGATTCTCCCGCTCCTCGTCGCGGCCGCCGCCGCGATCCATCCGGTCACGGACGCCGCCGGCCGGGGGGGGGATGACCTTTTTCGCGCTTTCCAGGATCCCCCCCGGAAATACTCTCCCGAGCCGTTCTGGTTTTGGAACGGCAAGATGGAGGCCGGGAAGGTCGCCGAACAGGTCCGGCAGATGGTGGACCAGCATGTCTTCGGGGCCTTCCTGCATGCCCGGGACGGACTGGAGACTCCCTATCTCTCCGAGGAGTGGTGGGAGGCCGTCGGCGGAGGCGTCGCCGAAGCCCGGCGCCTTGGATTCAGCTTCGATTTTGTCGACGAGTACGATTGGCCTTCGGGCGAGGTGCGGAACGTCTGGAGGACGGACAGCCACCAGAGCGAGATCATCGCCCGCCGGCCCGAACTCAGGCAGCGGACCCTCGCCCACCAAGAAGAATTCGTCCAGGGGCCGCGGGACGTCCGGCTGAAGCTCCCCCCGGATGTGCAGGCGGTGCTCGTCGCCCGCTGGCTGGGCAGCAACCGCATCGATGGGGCGAGCCTGAAAACGATCACCCCCGGCGCGGCCGCGACCGACCTCGTCTGGTCCGCTCCCGAGGGTAAGTGGGTCGTGTCGGTTTTTTCGCTCCAGCCCGGCACCGGGTTTGACGGCGGTTACGTGGACCTTCTGAACCCCGAGGCTGTCAAGCTCTTCAAGAGCATCTACTATGATGAGTTCACTCGACGATTCGGCGGCGACTTCGGGAAGACGATCCGCTATTCGTTCGCCGACCACGAGGGTGATGACGGATATCGGATCGCCTGGACGCCGGCTCTCTTTGACGAGTTCGCCAGGCAAAAAGGCTACGACCTGCGGCAGGCCCTCCCCCTCCTCTATTTCGACGGCGGGAAGGAAACGGTCAGAGTCCGCTGCGATTATATCGAGGTTGTCACCCGGCTCTACGATGCGGCGTTCTGGACCGGCCTCACCGATTGGGCCAAGGCCCACGGCCTGGGCCGGACGGGGCACGGCTGGGAGGACAGGCTGGCCTGGGCGGCGGCCTTCCACGGCGACCTGTTCACCATCGAGCGCGGCCTGGACCCGGTCGGCGTGGATTCCCTCCTTGACTTCGGCCGCCAGCCGATCGCCTTCAAGGTGGCCCAGTCGGTCGCCGACTTCGAGGGACGCCGGTTCATGTGCGAAAACCAGGGCGTCCAGGGCACGGACTCCTACCTCGACATGGAGGGTCTGAGGCGGGGGACGAATGGAATCGCAACCTGGGGAGTTGACCTGTTCGTCCCTCACGCGGTGAATTACAGCCCCGACAAGGCCAACTACCCCCCAGACTGGCTCCACCAGCCGTACTGGCCTTACTTTCATCATTACGCGGACTACGTGAGGCGGATCTCCTTCATGAACGGGGAGAGCCGGCGAATCGTCAACCTCGCCGTCTATTACCCGATCACCTCGGTCTGGGCCAACGCGGATTCGGCGTTCTCTAACGCCACCAACTACCAGGACATCATGAACATGAAGCAGTGGAACTCCACGGTCAACCTGATCGAGGACTACAACACGCGCCTGATGCTCGAGCTGACCTCAAGGCAGTGGGATTACAGCTACTTGGACGACCACTATCTCGAGAAGGCACGCCTCGAAGGCCGGGACCTCGTCATCGGGGAGCAGCGCTTCGGGGCGGTCATCCTGCCGCCGCTCACGACGATCCGGCGCGCAACGCTCCGCAAGCTCTCCGAATACTATCAGGCGGGCGGGCAGATCCTGGCGATCCGCCGGCTGCCCGATTCCTCACCCGAGGCCGGCGGCGATGATCACGTGATCTGGGAGGGGATCGCCGCGCTGTTCGGCATGGCGGCCTTGGGTTCGCCGCGCGAATTCACGGCTTTGGAGAACGCCAACGGCGGCCGGGCGACTTTCGTGACTTCCGAGATCGGAATGCTCATCGACCTCCTAGAAAACCGTCTGCCCAAGGATGTCCGGGTCGTCGACGGCCCCGATGACGGCCTTTATTTCCAGCACCGTCAAAAACTCGGCCGCGATTATTACTGGGTCGTCAACGACACGGACCGGCCCCGGACGAACCGGATTATTTTTTCCGCCAAGGGGAATCCCGAAAAATGGGACGCCCTGACGGGGGAAAAGTCGCACGTCTGGGGCACGGACTCGTCCGGTGGGACCGAAGTCAGGCTGAACTTCAGCCCGTGGGACGGCTACTTCGTGGTCTTCGGGCCCGGGACGGCGCCCCGGATCCCGCGGCTAGTCTCCACGAACGCCGAGAGTCTCGAGTTCGTGTCGGCGGACTCGGGGGTCATCAAGCTCCGTGTCTTCACGCCGGCGACGGCCGCCACCGTCGTGGCCAAACTCGGCGATGAATCCAGGCCCTATAGCGGGGCGGTCGAGGCCGGCGGCCTGCCGCCGACGGACCTCGGCGACGAATGGCAGTTCCGGCCGGAGCCCGACCGGGTGGCCGTCCCCTACGCAAAGGTCAAACACGCGCCATCGGAGAGTG
>Ga0154742_1068_pt2 | contig 32326 bp, 31 predicted proteins | sample Rifle2008BG16ft_FD_105750 | JGI IMG/M metagenome (GOLD analysis project Ga0154742, IMG submission 105750) | Candidatus Aminicenantes bacterium RBG_16_63_16 | reverse complement strand
TGTTTCTGGGATCTCGTAACCTTTACGGTATGTATTCTTGATCAATCCATTGGCCTCCTCGTTGTCGAACTGACAGGTCTTGGCGTCATAACGCAGGGTCACATTGCCAACCTTGTGAGCGATGTTACTCATGTGCATAACCACATTGCTATTGTGCGCAATGCCAATATCTGCGGTGGGTGTTTCACGACTCTTGATGCAGGCCAGGAAATTTTCATAATGCGGCTCATCACATGGCCGCCCAAACATCTTATCCACTATGCCTCCGCCGGACTGTTGAACAATCCATCCGCCGCCTTGCCGCCCAAGCGTCATTAACAAATTGGAGCCGTAAAACTCTATCCTTGTGGAATTCATTGTCCAATAAGGCAAAAGGTCATTGCGGCGAATCGTGGCGCTGGTGTCCTCCATGTAGCGTTGATATCTTGACAGATCGAACGTCATGACGAATGTACCGAAGTCCAGGTTGACCGTATGAATATCCGGTATTTCCGATTCATCATCATCGTGGCAATACCGGACACCGAGACTGCGAACGCTTGACGGCGGCGGGGGATCACCCATCATCATCAGTGCCAGATCAAGCTGGTGAATGCCGTTATCGAACAGGATGCCACTGCCGAAGTCCCAGTAGTGAAGCCAGCCGCCATGGACGATAGCCTGATGATAGGGTCGCAGGGGAGCCCGGCCAAGCCATCTGTCCCAGCCAAAACCTTCCGGACAAGGCCCTGAGTTCCCCAGCTTGAACGGTTCGCCGGAGAACATGTTGTACACTTTGACCAGACCGATTTTCCCGAGCTTGCCCGTTTTGATGTACTCCAGCGCACTCAGGATGTACGGCCCGGAGCGGCCCTGGGTTCCCACCTGCACGATGCGCTTATACTTCCTGGCGGCCTCGATCATCTTCTGACTCTCCCAGATGCAGTGGGAATGCGGCTTCTCGACGTAAACGTCTTTGCCCGCCTGACACGCCAGGACGGTGGCCGGAGCATGCCAATGATCCGGCGTGGCAATCACTACGGCGTCCACGTCTTTGGAATCGAAGACCTCCTTCATATCCTTGACCAGCCGGGGCTTGGTATTTTGCACGTCCGAAAGGAACTTCCAGCTCTCTTCAAGGCGGTCCGGCTGAACATCACAGAGATCGGTGACGCAGGCGCCCTTTTCAATAAGTCCGCGGGCCACGAAATTTCCCCGGCCGCCACAACCTATCAGCGCAATATTGATACGTTCATTGGCGCCGCTGATATTCTCGGCACAAATCGCGGTCATGGCGCGATACCCCAGAGCGGTTCCTGCGACGGCACCTGCAGAATTGCGGAGAAACACTCTTCGAGAAATGGGTTTCATTTTGTTATCTCCTGCGAATCTTGTTCTTCAAAGACCCTGGTCGAGGGTCACCACGGCCGCCAAGGTGGCCTGCACGGTCAGGGCGGCGTTCTTGACGTCGCACCGTTCCGGGATATCCCCTCGGCGTGCGCCTGACCGGGGACGAGAAAACCCACGGAGAAAGAAATGAAAACCCGATCACCCGGAATCGCGCGGATCTCGAATTTATGGGGTCAAGCCCGGAATGGATATAGGCCACCACGGAGGATGCTATCCTCGCCACGGATCAGAGTCAAGAAATTGAAAGGGGTCAGGACATCGCTAAAGAAGCCGTAGGCGTCTCAGGGCGGCGCGCGGGCTGAAGCATCGGGAGCAAATCAGGCACCTTCAAGAAGGAGGCTGCTGGTTGATGCCCTGTTTCTTAACTTCCTTCGGCTTAAGCTCCATGTCGAGTTGGCGGGCAAAGCCCAGCTGGTCATCTTCACCCAGGAACGCTTGGGAAGGCCAGCGGCGCGGATCTCCTGGGTCAGGGGAAAACCGGCCTGTTGCGGGCGGCTCGTGATGGCCATGACGATGGCGGTTTCCGAGCGCTCGCTGAAGATGTCATGACTCAGGACGAGGACGGGACGACGGCCTGCCTGCTCATGCCCCCGGCCGGGACTCAGGTCGGCCCAGCGGATCTCGCCTCTCAGTACGAGGGCCACCGGGAAAGCTCCTCGGAAAGACCCTCTTCGGCGAGTTCCTTCTCCTCGGCGGGATCGAGCTTCAGGCATTCCCGCGCCAATCGGACCCGGTCGAGCCTTTGGAGCTTTTCCTCGACCGCCGCCTCGATGGCGCGGCTCCGGTTGGGATAGACCTTATCCCGGACGAGACGATCGAGGCCCCGGAGCGCCGGTTCGCTCAGGGAGATGGCAATCTTGGCCTTACGCATGAGGTGCCTTGGAGTATTACAATATGTCATACCATCTCGGCTGTCAAGAGAGGCGTCAAGAGGATCGCCGGTCGAGCCGCCGGCCGCGCTGCCCGGACCATCGTGTGAAATCGCCATCATATTGTGGGACGCACGGTTCTCCGGCACTTTCTCACGAGGGCGTTAAGCGTGCAGCGCGACAACCGGCGGGCCGGTTATTGCCTTGACATCGCACCGCGCTTTTCATACCGTATAGGCAGCAGAAAGGATAACGTTCCCGGGCCGGGGTGGCTGTCTATTTAGGGGCGGGCGCATATCTGCGCTAGATCTGGGAGCGAGGCCAACCGCATGCCTGACGCAACCGCCGCCGGGAGGGTCGTCTGCCATGGAGAATCGCGCACGATACACCTGATCGGCCGCGTTCCCCAACCATAGCGGATAGATTGCCTCAAAGGAGGGGGCTCTCATGAAAAAGACTTTTAGGAGAAGGTTTTTTGTCGGGCTGGCCGTATTGGCTGTCTGCGCGATGTTCCTGGCAGCGCAAACACCGCCAAAAAAGTTCCGTGTCGGGGCCTACGATTCCCGGGCCGTCGCCGTCTCTTACGCCCGTTCCGCCATGTTCGCGCCCTATATGCAAGAGTTCAAGGCGAAATACGAAAAGGCCAAGGCCGAAAAAGACGAGAAGACGATCAAAGAATGCGAGGCCGAAGGTCCCGCCATGCAGGAGATCCTTCACCAGCAGGGCTTCAGCATCGCCTCGGTCGCCGACATCCTGGAAAAGGTCAAGGCGGACCTGGCCAAAGTTGCCCAGCAGGCCGGCGTCGACATGATCGTCAGCAAGTGGGAGGTCGTGCAGCAGGGGCCGGCCGTCGAGATCGTGGACGTGACGGCCGACCTCGTCAAGCTGTTCAAGCCCGACGGAACGACGCTCAAGATACTCGACGAGATGTCAAAGCAGCCTCCGATACCGCTGTTGACGCTGATGATGATGCCCGAGAAATAGCCGCCCGGAGGATCTTCAGAAGCTAACGAAATACCGCGTCAGGAAGGCGAGGAGCAGGCCGTAGCCGAAGCTCATGAAGGTGCCGATAATTATATACTCGGCCTCTTGACGCTGCTTGGCGTCCTTGATCTCGCCAAATCTCAGGATCGACTTGGCCGCGATCAAGAAACCCACGCCCTCGGGATGGCCCGCCAGGACGAGAAGAAATATGATGGCCCGCTCCAACTGGCCGATCAGTTTTCCGCCTTTATCAAGACCACGGAGTAGGCTGGCGGCAGCGGGCATCGAAGCGGCGTTTTCCCCGGCGATCTCTTTAAGGAGAGGGCTGACCGCGATCCCGATAAGGACACCGCCGGCATAGATGGCGGCGACGGCGCCCGCGACAATGATCATCAATCGCGTCCAATCATCACCGAACAGGTTCGTCCAGTAGAGCGCCGGATCATATCTCTCGACGACCCAGATGGATAAGGCAATGAGGAACCCGATGTGCGCCGTCTGATCGATCAAGAACACCGCTAGCGGTCGCGTTCTTATCCTGGATTTGCAGAAATCCAGGACGCCGTGACCGAGGAATAGGGCAAGAGGAATGATCCAGGCCGCCCAGGCGCCGCAGAAAAGATAGCTCACGACGCTGACGATAAAAGCATGTCTCAAGAGCACGAGAATTTTGGACTTGGTTTCGGCCGTCCTGTCGGACTGGAGGACAAAATCAGCCAGGAAATGCGCCGCCAGAAGGCAGGCCAGCAAGGGGCGATAATCGGTCAGCACGCGCGCGCTCTCGCCGTAAGATTACAGGCCTTTAAGGTTGATTTACGCACTTACAGGCTCCCTGAGTTGTTTGAGCCGATCCTCAAAAAAGACAACTCCCCTCTCGACCGCGTACCAGCCGGCTCGCCTCAGGTGTTGGGCGACGGCCTGCTGAGTGATTTTCTTGTGCCAAGACTTATCGCCGATTTCCTCCTGTCGCATCCCTTTCAAGGCGCCGGACACGGCGAGCGCCTGCTTAACCGTCCATCGACCGGCGATGGCATCGATAAGCTGGACGACGGTATCGAGGGCGGCGGCTTCATCCACACTGCCGCCGATAAAAGACATGTTTCCGCACTTGGCGCGGTGGAGGCTGTCCAGCGCCTGGCCCGAGAGTTGAAAGGCTTCCCCGCGTCCATGCGAAACCCGGGTTTTCGGGAAAGAATCGATCTTGCCCACAGCGATGGCCATTCTCATGTCCACACCGGGTAGATCCATTTTCGCGCGGACGAGTCCCCTGTAGAGCAGGGATATCCGGAGCGACTTCGGAGGATCAAGAACGAGCATCTGCCAACTGTCGCCGCGGAAGATATCCACGTCGAGCGGCACGACATTCTTAAATGACGCTCGAAGCTGTCTCGAGGTCTCATTCATAACGGCATGAAGCTTTTCCCATTCGCCGGGGCTGAGTTTTGAGGAATTGATGATATCGCCGGTAATAACGGCGGCTGCGCTTGGTCCGGGTCGGGGTCGCGGTCGGTTCATCGGGACATTTCCTTAAATACAAGCTCTAATGATTGTAATATGATTATACAATCTCTAGAGATTGTCAAGTGATTTCGCCTGCGGCGAATATGTCGCTGTCAATATAGATCTCGGCCATCCTCAGAGGATCGGTCCAGGATCCTTTGATGACATCCAGGGGCGACAAGTCGCCCGGCAGGTTCAGCTTGAGATGGTGGCACAACTCTTCACGGGCATCTTCCCGCTGCGTGCATACCCAAGCGATCATATCGACGTCCGCCGTCCTTTCGAGTCCGAAGCTGAGCCGCAGCGCCCGCATTTCGGTAATGAGGTTCATATATTCCTGCGTGTCGTTTTGGCCGCGTTCGATCTGCAGTAGCTGCAGCTCGGCCCGGGAATAGATCGCATAGTGCTCCGGCCAGATGAACCTCAGCAAGATGGACATCAGGGAGATATGCTTGAAGATGTCGAGCAGCCTGCCGATCATGTCCTCTTCTTCATCCCACTTGGCGGCGGGATCGATGATCACGCCCCAGCTGTCTTCCAGCTTATCTTCGATCTGCTCCCTGGCCGGCCACATCCAGTACTTTTTGAACGGCCACAGGTCCTCCCGGGCGATCGTCTCCAGGTCCTCGTAGGTGATGGCGTCGCCGTCGCGGAGGTGGCTCACTTTTCGTTCGATGGCTTGGAAGTCGATCGGCCTCCCGTACTTTACCGATACGATGTGGTTAAAGAGATCTTCGTATTTTTCTTTCCAGTCCATGTCCCGTCCCCATTTTCCGAGCTATCGATTTATTCTATAGGAAAGCGCAGGGGGGTTGTCAATTATGGTCAAGCGCCCCGACCCGGATAAGATTACCGGCACTGAGATCTGACTTTATTACACGTGGGGAGACAAATAATAGGCACGTTCGGGCGATTGGCCGGCGCTCGCGGCGCGCACTCCCCGCCGGGCGGCGACTATCGCGTCCGGAGGAGCAGTCGGACTCTCTGAGACAAAAGCAGCTGGATCGAGCGTCTAGAGGGGTGAAGAGCAGCGCCCCCGGATTGACGGTCACGACTCTTGAATGTATATTTATATCGGACATTTAATTGTCCATATAATATATACATCAGGAGCCCAAGATGTTGACCGTCAAAGAGAATGCAACGATCGTCGGGATCGCCGAGATAAGGAAGGTCATGAGAGAAGTCCTCGAGGAGATGAAAACTAACCGGGTGATACTTACGAAGAGGGGCAAACCTGTCGGGGTCCTGATAGATTATCAGGAATTCAGGCAAATAGAAGAGCTCCTCGAGGCCCTGGAAGACAGCGTCCTCGGCAAGGCGGCTGCAGCGAGGGCCAAACGGAAGGACCGGAAATGGGTCACCCTCGATGAGGCCGAAAAAAAACTGGGGCTTCGTTGACGTACGCGGTCCTGATAGACGAGCTTGTTTTCAAGGACGACTTCAAGGGGATCGAACTCCGTCACCAGAGGAAAATCATCAAGACTATTCGCGAACGCTTGAGCACGGAGCCGGACAGGTACGGTGAACCTCTGCGAGGGGAGCTCAAGGGCTATTGGAAGTTGCGCGTCGGCGAATTCCGCGTGATCTACGAGATCCGGAAGGAAGATGTCGTCGCCTTGGTCGTCAAGGTCGGGCTCAGGCGAAACGACGAGGTCTATCGAGCGGTGCTCAAGCGACTCGGCTGATCTCATGGCCAGCTAATTTAGTAGCGCTCAATCAAAAAGAATCTGGAGGCTGCTTAATTGAGATAACCGGGCAGCCGGCTTCGTCCAAGTATTAGGATTGACATTCGACGGGAAGAGGCTTAAGCTATGTCTGAAAATACGAATTTCAGAAATCATGAGAGCTTAGGCATGGGCGAAAAGGTAAAATCGCAAGAATTGGTCAGGCTGCGTGCCCGGGGGCAGGTGACTCTTCCCAGCTTCATCCGGGAAAAGCTCCGTCTTGAGGAAGGAAGCCTCGTTCTGGTCAAGGTCGTGGATAACAACATAGTCTTAGTTCCGCAGGAGACTGTTGATAAGGAACAGTCATGGTTCTGGCAGGAAAAGTGGCAAAATCTCGAGGCCGAGGCGGAAGCGGACATCCGTGAAGGAAGAGTGAAGTCATTTGGTTCTGTCGAGGAACTCTTCGATGAAATTGAGGGAAAGCCTGAAGCTCACAAGAACAGAACGGTTCAAAAAGAGCGTTCTTGATCTGGACGGGCGGACCAGGGAAAAGCTCCGAAAACAGCTCGGGCTCCTGATCTCAATTCCGCGGCATCCCTCACTGGGCATAAAGAAGATCAAGGGGACAAAATCGATCTTCGAGGCTCGGGTGGACGACCATTACCGGTTCACCTTTGAATTCGGCGAGAGAAACGAGATCAATCTGAGAGTCGTCGGGGCTCATAACTCCGCGCTCAAGAAGCCGTAATCGGCTTAAGACGACGCGCGGTTCCGGCCGAGACCCGTCAGGGGAGCTATTAGTAGCACGCAAGGATCTCGTCCGGCGCGATTTGCTCGCGGGCGCCGATAACCACGCCCTCGAGGTCGCCCTGGGTGGGCGGAGCGTCGAAGAGCTGGTCGGGGAAGACGACGGCCTCGCCGATGGCCGGGGGCGGGAGGCGAGGCGCTCCGGGCGGAGGTAATCGTCGCTGTACCGTTTGAAGCGCCGGAGAACGGCCCGGGCGGCGGCGTCTAGGCCTTCGGGCCCCGCCATGCCGGTCCCGGATTGCCAGTGAGAATCCGGGACGAGACAATGCGTCCTTAGGATTGAAATGTTAAAGGTCGCAAAATTGCTTTGGCGCGCAGACTTCGATAATATATGTACAGTTTTCCATGCGCTGTCATCGACGATACTCAGCTGACAAAAGAAGAATTTTTGAAGTATCTAGATTAGGCTCGAGGTGCCAAATCGGCACAGCGTTTTATCAAGCGGCCGGGACGATGTACCGCGGCTTTTCCGAAATCTCGATCTCGAGCACGGATTCTTTCACCACGACGGTGCGGCTCTCGCCATCACGCTCGACGATCTTCCACGTGCCCTTCGAACAAGGGATCTCCACGGATTCGGCCCCGCCAAGCCTCCAAACGGCGAGGAGCCGCCCCTCCCCTTCCCCAAATCGGAGGAAATAGGTGGCGCCTTCGATACGAAGCTCTGCCGGAGCAAGATCTCCGGCCAGCGAAGCCATCGTCTTGTAGGCCCTGTACGCGGGTTTGGGAGTTTTATCCATCCGGACGAGGCCGAAGTTGAATTCGCCCTCGGCGGGGTCTTCGCCGTCGTTCTGGAAATCATACCAGCAGAACCGTTCGACGGCCGGAAAGGTTCTCGCCAGCAGGAAGGCCCGGACAAGATAGTTCGCCTGTGCTTCTTCATCCACGCCGGCGGGCCCGGCGTATGTCGGATAGCCGAATTCCGTGATCCAGAGCGGTTTGTCCGGAGCGGCCTTTCGCATCCTGGAAATGTCCGTGAGGAGCCTCCGTTCGGGGGGAAGCGGCTGGCAATAGGGATGGAAGGAGACGCCGTCCAGGAACCGGGACCCGCCCGCCCGCATGACCCGGCCGATGAAATCCAGGTCGACGCCTGAGGTCGAACAGCCGAGTATGGTCGCATTCAAGTCCGCTTCCTTGCAGCCTCCGTAGGCGGTCTCTAAGAGCTTGGCATAGTCTTCCGGGTTGGGTTGGGGCATCCAGAAAGTCGAGGCGTTCGGCTCGTTCCAGACCTCATAATGCCGGACACCCAATGGCCCGCAGCGCTGGACCACTTCCCGGCAGTAGCGGGCGAAAGCCTGACGCTCGGCCGGGGTCGCGGGGGCGCGCTTATCCGCACCCGAGTACAGGGGGTTACTGAAATCGAGGATCAGGAGAACCTGGATGCCCCGTGCCCGGGCAGCCTTGAGGTAATGGTCGTAGGCCGGCGGGAACTTGAACACACCCTTCTCTTTTTCGATTTCCGACCAATAGACCTCGTCGCGGATCCAGCCGATGCCGGCGCCTTTGATGAGATCGAGGACATCCTCCGCGCCGGGCCGAAACTGGCCGAAGTGCGTCTGGGCGCCGAAAAAGCGGTCGCTTCCAAGCTCGCGTGGTGGATCAGGCGAGGGGTGCGGAGCGGAGTTGCCGCCAGAGACTTTCTGAATGGATTGAATACGGGCAGGCCCCCAGAGCCGGGGTCCGCCGAATCCGGCCAAACCGGTGAGCTTCAAGCCGCGTTCAATGAAAGCCCGGCGGGAGATCGTGCTCATCTGCAGTCCTGGCTGTTTCATGACCTAATCCCCACACCTGCCGGATGAACTTCACATGCCCGGGGCGCCTACTCGTCGGCGAAGGCGTCCTTGAGGAGCTGGCTCTGGCGGCTGAAGGCGAGGCGCGGGGAGCGAGTCTCCTTCATGAGCGAGATCTCCTGCGTGACCAGGCGGGCGATGTGCATCGTCTGGGCGGATGCCTTCCGGGACTCCCGCTGGAAAAGCGGATGGTCGCGGTTGATGTAGACAACGTTGCCTTCGGAGAACGACTCGGGGCCGGCGGCGCCGAAATAATCGAGACATATGGTGACGCTCTCCGTGCCCATGCGCATCCGCCTCACGACGGCGTTGGGGGTGACCCGCTTGACGAGGGGATGGCGGCGCCTCTTTCGCTTGGGCGCGGGTTCTGCCGGCTTTTCGGCCTCGGCGCCGGCATCGTTCCCGGGCGCCCTATCGCCTTCCGTGTCCGCAGCCTCGCCGGGTTTGACCTCTGATTCGTCCTTCGCTTTCGGCTTGGCCCCGAGCACAGCCCCCTTCCCTGCCTCGTCGTCCTCGCCCAGGTCGCCGTACTCGACCGGCCCAAACGGCGAGAGGTCGGGGTTGCGGGCCAGGGCCCGATGGATGCGCTGGAGGGCCTCGGTGACGGCGCGGCCGGCCCGGCGCTGCTCGCTGCGGTCGGCTTCCTTGCCCAGGGCCCGCCCGATGATGCCGACGACTTTCTCCATGATCTTGAGGAATTCCTGGTATTCGGCGGAATCGACGACAAAACTCGACCGGTCGGAAGTGACGGGGAGAAAATCGGCGCCGATCTCGCCCTTGACCCGGGCGACGGCTTTGCCCCAGCTCTCCATGCCGAAAAGGTCCTTCCTGACGGTCGCGCCCTTGACCTTGACCTCGATCCCCAGGTCCTTGAAGTCGGCGCCCGATTTCGGGGTGATGATGATCTCGCCCGTGACGGCGCCGAATTTCGTGCCCTCGAGGAGCGGGATGCGGCGGCCGACGATGCTCCGGGGGTAGAGGCGATGCCCATTGACGTAAACGGCGAAGTCCGGCGCCTTAAGCGGAACGCTCTCGGTGAGCTTTCGTTCGACGTCCTCGACGGCGAATGACTTGGAGAGGTCGGAGAGGATGACGGTCGTGCCGTCGACGCGGCCGGGCTCAGCGGCGAGCACCTCGCAGGGGATCTGCCACTCGTCCTTCGCTTCCTCCCAGGCTTTCTTGTCGAAGACGACGCGGGCGGCGAACTCCTTACGCCGGGTGAGGAGCTCGAAGCGCGAGGCGGCCGAGAGCGAGGCGAACTTGCCGATCCCGAACTGGCCGATCCGGGGCCGGCCGAACCGGGGCGAGCGGGAATGGATGACCTTTTCGTCCGACCCGATGACGAAATACTGCTCGAGTCCGGCGAGGTCCATGCCCAAGCCGTTGTCCTCGACGACGATCCGGTCGGGCGAAACGTCGACGCGCACCTCGGTGGCGTCGGCATCGTAGGCGTTGTTGACGAGCTCGCGCAGCAGCTCGACACTCTCCGCGTAAAGGCGCTCGCCGATCGAGACGATGTGCCGTTTGTCGACGGTCACCCGGAGTTTTCTCTTTTCTTTGATGTCCATTGGCGCGGCCTCGGGTTCATCCGGCTGCGCGGGGCGGCGCCCCGGACAAGACGAGCACGCCGCTCCCGCAGCCTTTCTTAAGATACAGAGAAAAGGGGCATATTTCAACCGCGAACGCCGGCACGGTCATAAATCATTATTGCTAACGCGGAATTCGGGGGACAGCATACGTAATGCGTTTAATTCGAGGGGATCCTGCCGGCCCGCAATGCCGAGCCGCTTGATGAGCCAACCCTATTTCTGTTGCGCATCAAGCGTTCGTAGCGGCTGCGCCGTCGTGCTAAGAGAAGGACGTTAGCGTCGGCGACGTCCGCCCGGACAGTCTCAAGGAATTGGCGAGCCGTGAGAGGCGGGCGTCCTACTATCTGAGCTTTGCCGCAAGGTCCGAAGCACGCAGGATCTTGATCCGTCGAAAATTTTTCAGGGCCAGCAGATGATGGTCGCCGGAGACGATATAATCGGCGTTGGCCTCGACGGCGCACTCCAAAATGCGATTGTCTCCATCGTCCTCGAGTACGGATATTTTCAGGTCAGGCTTGACAAGCTCGGCATGCCGGCCGATGGCCAGGACCGCCTCCCGGATATCTTCCTCAGTCCATCGAAACTTGCTTCCCAGGATAGAGGCCAATTCGGCCAGGATCTGAGGGGACGTGAATAGCGCGATCCTGCGGGCGCGCACCGCCTGCATCAGTATCTCCGGGGGCCCGCCGAAGACCATGGCCGACAGGAAAATGTTCGTGTCGAAAACGGCCCTGCAGGGGATCAAGTCTTGCTGCCCCGGGCTTCGTGGATGAGCCTCTCGATGTCCCTGGGGGAGGTGAGCGAATACTTCTTGGCCGTGGCCTTGCCCAACTGACGCAGCTTCTTCCAGCGCGCTTCGTCGAGCTGGTCCTCATAGACCCTGACCATATCTCGGAAAAGCTCGCTTTTTGTTTTCCGCTCGAGCCTGGCCAGGTTCGCGATTTCTTCGAAGATATCAGGGGGCAGCGAAACTGTCAGTGTTTTTGTCGTTCGTCCCATGTTCGGTTCTTCCTCAGTATTACTTAGTCTTACCATAGCTATATTCTGCTTTTTTGTCAAGGACAATAATCGCAACCGGCCTCTCCTATAGAAATGGACGTGGAGATGCAGAGGGAAATCTCATCGCCCTCGTCATACACTTTTTTCGATGACGGAAATTCGGCCGCCGCCGCGTTTATGTCAAGTGTCTTCCGGCGGCTTCCCGCAAGATCTGCTTCAGTTCGCGCACGCCTTCGATCAGGAGGCGCACTTTTTCCTTATTGAACGGCCTCTCTTCGTGGACCGCGTCGTTCCTGAGCCCCTTGAGGTTCGTACTTTTCTTTCCAGTCCATGTCCCGTCCCCTGTTCCGGACTATGTACTGATTCTATAAGCGCGCGCGGGGCGGATGTCAACAGAGCATGGAACCGAGAATTGGTGACAGGATATCAATTGCCCTATTTCCGTATGGTTGTTTTCGGGGCCCTCTGAGACAACGAGAACCGGCCCGAACGTCTATGAAAGCGTAGGGCGGCGGCCCAAATTGACGATCGTGCCTCTTGAATGTATATTTATATCGGACATTTAAATGTCCCATCTAAATGTACATTTGGAGCCATCGATGTTGACCGTCAAGGAAAACGCCACAATCGTCGGGGTTGCCGAGATCAGGAAAGTCATGAAGGAAGTCCTCGAGGAGATGAAAACCAACCGGGTGATTCTCACGAAGAGGGGCAAACCCGTCGGGGTCCTGATTGATTATCAGCAATTCAGGCAGATGGAAGAGCTCATCGAGCTGATGGAAGATATCGTTCTCGGCCAGGAGGCGGCTGAGAGGGCCAAACGGAAGGATCGAAAGTGGATCACCCTTGTCGAGGCCGAAAGGAAACTGGGACTTCGGTGACTTACGCGATCCTGTGAATTCGGCAAGGGGAACGAGATCATTCTCCTGGTCGTCGGGGCTCATAACTCGGCCCTCAAAAAGCCGTGAGCGGCCGGCGGCAGGTGGGGCGCCTAATTGAGCACTTTGACGCGGATGTTGCGATAGCGGACGAAGAGCTTCGTCAGGTCGAGGCCCGCCGGGAAAGCGCCGCCGTGGACCTGGAGGGCGATGCCGCCCGTGTCCCCGAGGACCTTTTCCGTGCCCGTCCAGTGCATGAACTGGACGCCGTTGGTCCAGGTGTCGATCGTCGGCGGGTTGCCGGTGATGCGCGCGCGGAGGACATTCCAGGTTCCATGCTTCCAGAAATCAGGCCACAGGTCGGGCGGCACGGGGAGCGGAAAAGCCGAGTTCCCCGGCTTGATCTTATCCGGCCGGTCGAGGAACTGGAAGTTGAACTCGGAAAAGCGCACCGGAAACCTTTCTCCGTAAATGCCCATCAGGTAGCCGTCGGCGTGGTAGTCGATGAGCGCCTGGTAGGCCATCCCCTGCTCGGTGCTCCTGAGGAAGAGGCCGCTGTCGGGCCCGAAATCGTTGTTCATCTCCAGGACCACCTCGAAGTCACCGTACTGGGCGTCGGTGATGATGATCCCGCCGTTCCCGGGCTTGTCCTGGCTGCCGATGATCGCCCCGTTCTCGATGACCCAGCGGCCGCCCGTGCCGTGCTGCGTTTTGGCGCTGACATGCCAGCCCTTGAGGGTCCGGCCGTCGAAGATCGTGACGAACCCGCTATCCTGGGCGTGCGAGCCTGGCTTTGACTGCTGCGCAGCGGGGCCGAGGGTCGAGAGAATCAAGAGCGCGGCGGTGAGGACAAAAATTTGACGCTTCATTCTCGTTCTCCTTTACCAGCCGCTTCCTTCTTATCATGAACCCGCCGTCCGCTTCAATCGACTCTCTGACTTCTTTGATTTTCCAGGTCTCGAGCTCTGACGAATGAAGAAGACGCCGGACGCTCGTTATTTGAGCTTCGACACGGCTTCCGACGCCCGCAGTATTCTGATTCCGGCGCAGTTTTTCAGGTCCAGGAGATGCCGATCAAACCACTGGGCGCGGCCTCAGGCTTGACATCCCCACGCCCCAGTTCTTATCATCCCGCAAGGCGGAGTTGGAGAAAACCGGCGCTGAAACGCTCCTTCAGCCAGCCCGCCGGAAAAGGAGTGTCAGGTCATGACAGGCAAAAAAACGAACGTGAAGATCGCCGCGATCGCAACGGCCCTATTGTTGTCCGCTGTTTTATGTGCCGCCCAGGAAAAAAAGCTCAACTGGGTCGAGGTCACCCCGAAGGCCGGCTGGGCACCGAGGGATTCGCACGCCGAATTCGTCTATAGGGACCAGATCTGGATCATGGGCGGCTGGGACACGCCGAAAACGCCCAATTTCCTCGATGTCTGGAAATCGCCGGACGGCAAGAAATGGGTCCAGGTGCTCGAGACCGCGCCGTGGGTGCAGAGCGACCTCCCGGTATCGCTCGTGTTCAAGGACAGGATGTGGATCATGGGCGGCAGGAAGTTGCCCGGCACCGAGTGCAGCGACAAGGTCTGGTCTTCCGGCGACGGGAAAGAATGGGTCCTGGTCACGGCGAGCGCCGGCTGGAGCCCGCGGCTCGCGCCCGGCTTCGTCGTGTTTAAAGACAGGATGTGGGTGATGGGCGGCACCTCGGACTTCTACAAGAACGACGACGCCACGCTCTTCAACGACGTCTGGTCCTCCGCCGACGGCAAGGACTGGAAGCTGGAGCTCGCGAACGCGCCCTGGTCGAAGAGGGCCCATGGCCAGGCGGTCGTGTTCGACGGCAAGATCTGGATCATGGGCGGCGGCCACCGTTCCCCAAGGCCCATCCCGACCAACGATGTCTGGTGCTCGGAAGACGGGGTGAACTGGACACGGGTGACGGCGTCCGCCGACTGGAAGCCGCGGCTGTGGTTCTCGACGGTCGTGTACCGGGACCGGATGTGGGTCATCGGCGGCTGGTCCGAGGAAAAGGGCAATTTCGGCGATGTCTGGTACTCGAAGGACGGCAAGACCTGGACGGAGCTGAAGTCCGATGTGATCTGGTCGCCGCGTCACGAGCATTCGGCCTTTGTTTTTAAGGACAAGCTGTGGGTGGCCGCCGGGGCGGCCGAGCCTGACTACAAGCTCAACAGTGAGGTGTGGAGCTTAGCGGTTCCCCCGGATTGGCTTAATTAAAGGGCGATGGCGGACCCGGCGCAAAGGAGAAAGGCCATGAAGCCTGGAGAAACCGTTGGGACTGTCCGAGGGACTTCCACTGTTTAGACGAAATCTCAAGCGCCTGCTGGGCGGCTAGGACGTCCGTCATTTGAGGGCTAAAGCGAATCAGCCGAAATGGATACGTTTTCCTACGGTCTACCGACCAGGGGATTCCGGGTTCTGAGGCGGGGGAAGCGGCTGAAATCGCGTCGCTGAGGCCATCTCCAGCTCTCTGATATATATACCGTGGTCGGTCCCAAATGGTTGACACGGAAACACAAAAAACACAAAATCCCTCCCTCCCTTAACGGCGTTTGAGCTGTACGCGGGAGTCGTCGGGGCGAAAAGGCTCCGGCAGGTCGAGGCCCTTTGTGAAGCGCTCCCCGTAATCCCGGTTGATCTCTTGGCTTCGGCCTATGCCGGGCGGATCTATACGGAGCTCAAAGCCAAGGGAATCACCGTCGGCAACCAGGACATCCTCATCGCCGGCGTCTGCCTGGCGAACGGGCTGCCCCTCGTGACCGGGAACACTTCCCATTTCAAAGCCGTCCGCGGGCTGGATGTTTTCCGGGGCTAGCGGACTCATCGCCGGCACTTGATCCCTGATAATCTCGTCCGGGCGAACACTGCCTCGGCTGTTATGGATTTATCGAGGTGAGCAGGCGGAAAGGTTGACAAAGCGGCCGGAAATTACGTAATTGATAGACAGCCTTACCGATTTATCCGTTGCTAGAAAGGACGCCTGCCATGAGACGACCCAACGCGCTGATCGCCTTGTTTGCCTCCCTGCTCGCGTCGGCCCTGGCCGCCGGAACCTTCGCCCAGGAAAAAACCGTCGAGCGGGGCCCGGTCCTGGATTCTGTCAAAAAGGCCGCCCGGTTCCTGATGGAGACCGTCTCCACCCGGGGCGGGTTCGTCTGGGTTTACACATCCGACCTGTCCGACCAGTGGGGCGAGATCCCGGCCCGGAAATCCCAGGTCTGGGTGCAGTCGCCGGGCACGGCCAGCATGGGGCAGCTCATGCTCAGGGCCTACGGCGCCACGGACGATGGCGAATATCTCGAGATGGCGGAGAAAATCGCCGGCGCGCTGGTCTTCGGTCAGCGGCCGGAGGGCGGCTGGCACTATTTCATCGACTTCGACCCGCAAGGCATCCCGGAGTATTATGACAAGGTGGCCTCCCAGTGCTGGGGGTGGGAGGAATACTACCATTACGGCGACAACTCGACGTTCGATGACGACGTCCACGCCGGCGCGACCCGGTTCCTGATGTCGCTGTACTTGGAAACGCTCGACCCGCGCTGGCGCACGCCTCTCGACAGGGCGCTCGCGTTCGTCCTCGAGTCCCAGTTCCCAAACGGGGCCTGGCCCCAGCGCTTCCCGCTGCGCGACGACTATTCATCCTACTATACGTTCAACGACGGTGTGATCTCGGGCAATATCTTCCTTCTTCTCGAAGCCTTCGAGAAGCTCGGGGATACGAGGTATCTTGAGGCCGCCCGCCGCGCCATGGACTTTGTCGTCAAGTCCCAGCTTCCGCCGCCCCAGGCCGGCTGGGCGCTTCAGTACGGCAAAAACATGAAGCCGGCCAAGGCGCGAAACTACGAGCCCGCCGCCGTGACCCCCGGCCAGACCCTGGAGTGCATTCGGAACCTCGAAGCGTTTTATAAAATCACCGGTGACAGGAAGCTCCTCCGTGGCATCCCCGACGCCATCCGCTGGCTGGAGAGCTCGGTCCTCAATGGGGGGAAGGGCGCCGTCTACGAAGGGAAGACCTATACGCACGCCACCTTCTACGAGCCGGTCAGCAATAAGCCCATTTTCCCGCACAGGAGGAAGTCGCGGGCGGAGCTCGCCCCGAACGATCCGATGCAGGGCTACTGGGTGGATGACAAGCTGGGAAATTTCACGGAGCACTACGGCGAGGTCGGGAGATTCGACGTCGCGGCGGTCAAGCGGGAGTTTGAAAGGGTGAGCGCTCTTGGTCCCGCGGAGGCCCGCGCGGAATATGACAGGGAGAAGGGCGAGCGCGAAAAGACGGAGAAGGTCGGCGCCGCCGAGGCCGCCAGGATCATCGGCGCCATGGACGCCCGCGGGGCGTGGGTCGAGGACATGGTCATCAAGCACTATCCGGATTTCCGGGACGTCTCAAAGAGCCGGGCGATCCGGGCTATCAAGCTGGCGACGGCCCAGAGAAACATCTCTAGGCTGCTCGACTACCTGCTGTCCCCCTAAAGCTTGAAGAAGATCCGATTCCTCAGCAGCCAGAGGCACACCAGCCATTCCGCGGCGAGGCGGAAGAGGTTGGCGGCGGGGTCGATCCAGGCGCCCAGCCAGCCCGCCAGCGGCCCCAGGAGCGTTGTACCCGTGCTCATGAGCCACGCTGACAGGAGCCCGTTCAGCATGTAAACGAAAATGGAGTTCACCCCAAGGACAACGAAGACGAAGCTCCATCTCTTGAGGCCGCGGACATCGATGAGCCAGTAAAAACCCAAAAGCAGAAGGGTGGCCAGCCCGCAGGTGAAAAGGGTGTAGGAGGGCGTGAACATCCGCTTGATGACCGGCACCACCGGGCTTATCGCCAGGCCGGCGGCGACGCCGCCCGCCCCCAGGATGGCCAAAGTCCTCATGAACCGCCGGTGGCCGCTCCGGTTGACGAGGAGCCGGCCGACGATCGATCCATAGACGACGACCGCGACCGAGGTGATGGTCGGATAGAGATACCCCCAGCGGGTGGCCTGGCCGGTCACGGCATCGTCGATATAATAAACGAGATTCTTGAATACCTCGTAGCTATTGCGCCCGGCGTCATAGACCGGGACGAGGAAGATAAAGAGCCAATAGAGAAAAAGGAGCGCGCCGAACGCGGCCGCCCGCCCGCGCAGGCTCAGTCCCAGGAAAAGAAAGCCTCCGAGATATGAGAGGGCCAGAACCTGGAGCACGCCGGCGCCCCAGTAGGGTTTGCCGCTCGCGAGCCAGGACAGGAGGAATCCGAGCGCGAACAGGACGGCGCTCCGACGGAGGGCATGGAGAAACCGTTCGCGGCGGCCCTGTCCCCTCGCCCGCCGTTTGTCATCGGAAATGGCCATCGACACCCCGATGATGAACAGGAAGGCGGGGAGGATCAGGTCCTCGAAATGAAAGCCCACCCAGGGAACGTGGTTGAGCTGGGCATAGAGGAAACCGGCCACCGGGCGGCCGGCCAGCTTTTCCAGGCCGAGGTTTCCCAGGAGCATCGACAGCATGACGAACCCGCGGAATGCGTCGAGTGACAGGACGCGCCGGTCAAGATCGGGAACGGGGACGGCCCGGGCGGCGGCGCTGTCGTTCATGCCGGATCAATCACCCAGCAAACCGGACGCCTTGCCGCCGCGGGCGACCATCCGGTCCAGGGCCGCCAGGTTCATCATCAGGTGACGGGAATTATGGAAATGCTCCGCCCGCTGGGTGTGCGGCTGGTAGGTCACCTTGCGGTCGCCCTCATGCTGCCAGAGCGGGTACCCGTATTTCTTCAGCAGGCGCTTTTCGATCGTGAACTCATAGATCCTGGAAAAAAGCTCGACGGCCCCGGGATCGCCGGTATGCTCGATCATGGACAGGAGACCGACCAGCGCTTCGACATCGTTATGGAGCGGCTTCGTCATATTCCAGGTGTTGTCATCCACGTTCGTGAGCGCGCTGGCCACGCCGCCGTAGACGTCATCCCAGCCGATTACGATGTGCCGCCGGAACCGCTCGGCGGCCGTGTCGAAGAGCTTCCGGTCTTTCAGTCGCAGGCCCTCGGCGAGGATCATCCAGAGGGTTTGGATGGAAATCCCGAACGCGACATACTGCGCATGGGAGCCCCCGGCGCGGCTATGGTCGTGAAGGAGAATGTCGTTATTGAGCTCGTAGGCGGGATTGTGATGGCGGTTGACGACCGCCTCCACGCACCGGGCGGCGACGGCCTCGACCTCGGGGTCGGACTTATACTTAAGGAGCGACGCGGTCACCGGCAGGAGGAGCATGGAGACATTCTGCCGCCGCGGCCCCTGGACCGGGTCGGCGCCGGAGATCGAATCGTAGTCCGGCCGGTCATAAATGCGGATGCATTTTTCCATGATGTCCTTCGCCAGTTGCCAGGCTCCGGCGTCGTGGGCGGCGCGGGCGTACTCGGCGACCCCGGCCGCAACATACAGATCGCCATAGACCGTGATATCAGCGGCGGCGGCCGGCTCACCTTCCCGCGTCAGGCTTCTGGGCCACAGCGTGTCCCCTTCGGGCCGGCTCCTGAGAATCAGGTCGAGCGACCTCTTGGCGGTGTCGAGGTACTTTTGTTCCTTGCTCAGCACGCTATACAGATAGGACCAGACCCAGATCCCCCGGCCCTCGTTGGTCGGGGTTTTCGAGGTGCCGAGGCGGGTGCCGTCGCGGTCGGCCTGGCACATGAACCCGCCGAATTCCGCATCGATCACGTACTTTTCCATGAAGGGCAGGAAGTCATCGAAGAGGTAGGAATGGTATTGATCGCGAACCTCCTTCAAGGAAAGGCCGGCGAGGCTCTTGACGGGGGCGGGTTTTGGGCGGCCCGACGTTTTGGCGCCCAATGGCGGTAAAGCCGACGCCGTCACGACGGCACAGGCGGTTCCGATAAAACTTCGTCTATTCATGATCTTCCCTCCCTTAGGTCAGCTTGAGGGTATGGCGCCCCGCAGGCAGCGTGAGACGGACAGCCTTCGTCTTCGCGTCATAGACAGAGCTCACCGGCGTGTCTTTTCCGTCGAGCGTGATCGTCTTCGGCGCAGCGGGAACAGTCAGGCTAACCGTAGTTTCGGACTGCGTTTCGATCTCCGCTTCGGTCATCGCCCCATCGCCCGGGCCGCCGACCTTGACGCCGGCGCTGAACGGCGCAGATCCGGAAAGGAGCGTCTTCCCGGCGGCCAGGGTCGTCCCGCCGACAAGACCGTACCGCTTCTCCCCCGCCCGGTCGCTGACCAGGGCGGCGCGGGCATCAGTAGCCAGGCCACCGGCCGCGACCTTTGACCCGTCCGGGTTGATCAGCACGCGGTCGGCGCCCACGGTGATGAGCCGCGCCCGGCCCGCCAGCGCCTGGAGGCCCGTCTTGACCGCCGCGACCGGCGATCCCGCCGCGCCAGGCCGCAACACGAACGCATTCTCCTGCGCCGCCGCCTGCGCCGCCGTGATCGCAACGTAATGCCCGTACTTTTCCGAATCCGGCCACTGGAGGTGCTGGATGGTCGTCGCCTTGGGCGCGATGAGGTCGACCGCCACCTGGCCCGCCGGCCGCAAGACCACAAAGCTCCGGGCCGCGCTCTTGGCGTTGAGGGCGATCGGCTTGGCCGCCGCCACGAATTGCCCGTCCGGCGCGGTGTGGAGCTTGAACTCGACCTTCACCGGCTTCGGGGCCGCGATCTCGTCATGAACCAGGTAATACCCGCCCGGAAGGTGCATGACGGAGCGCCTGAAACGGTTGAGCTTCCCCTCGTAACACGGCGTCGCGTCGCCGACAACCCAACCCAGGGCCGCCGACGTGAAAAACTCCTCGATACTCCCTTTATTCGGATTCTGCCCGGCCCCGTCGACGAGGATTGTGTTATGTCCCTCGCTCTGGGCGGTATAGACGTGCATGTTCTTGATGGCCTTGCGGTCCATCTTCCGCTCGGGCGGATAATCCATGTCATAGATCTGGTAGCCCGGGTCGGTGATGACCCATTCCGTATCCCAGCCGACGAGAAAATGGTTCTGGTCGAGATGGTTGTGGTGATCGGCGTAGCCGCATTTGAAGGCCATGAGAGCCCCCGAATCGCCCCAGCCGTCACGCAGGGCCGCCCACTCGATGCTCGGAAACCGGCGTCCGTACGGCCAGTCGGCGGGCGCCCGGGCGATGGCCTTGGCCGCCCCGTCCGCCTGGTCGGCCTTCACGAGATACCAGGCCGCCGGCGCATCGTTCTTGAGCTTGACCAGCGCCGACATCATCCCCGTCAAGGTCGGACCGCAGCCTTCGACATGGCCGTTGTCGCCGATGGCGGGCAGCATGTTTTTCCCCCCGCCCGGGAGCGTGAAATAGACCGGGAACTCGCGCGCGTGGGCGAGGTAGTCGCCGGTCATGGCGTCGATGCCGCAGACGTCGTGGACCTGGAGGATGAGGTCCATGAAGTTGTCGATGGCGAAGCTGCCGTAGCCGAACCCCTCGACCAGCCCGCCGTCGGCGCCGGCCGCCTCGCGCCAGAAGCGGTCCATCTTGGCGAGCGATTCCGATACATAGGTCGGGGCGTCGTCGATCTCGCCGAGGAGCGCCAGGCCCCCGATGCCCATGGCGACGTTGATCACGGCGTAGCCGTTGGGCCAGAGCAGCGGCTTCATCACATAGGAGTCTTCTTTGAAGCCCCAGGTGTGGATGAACTTGAGGCCCTTCTCCAAGATGGCGCTCCGGATTTTTTTTCGCTCGCCCCGCTTCAGGTCTTTATAGAGAAGGTCGTAAGCCGTCGACAGGCCGCGGATGAGCGAATAGGTATCGAGGCAGGGGGCCTCGCCGTAGTCGGGGTCGGTCCACTGCGCCCAGTCGACGACGGCCAGCATCGTCGAGCGGGCGGCGTCGAAGCACTTACGATTGCCGCCGATGGCCCAGCCGCGGGCCGTCGCTTCGAGATAGCCCCGGATCTCGGAGCAGATGCCGGTCCAATACGGCCACTTCTTGTTGTAGGGATGGGGCGCCGGCATCGTGGGGGCCGGGAGCACGGCGAAGCAGTCGGTGTAGGACGTGGTTTTGGTTTTCGCGAGGGCCTTTTCGCCGGCTTCGTTCGCCGCCTGGACGGCCGCCGGGTCCGCTTTCAGCTTCTGGAGCTCGCCGGGCGTCATGGTCAGCCGGGGATGGCCGGCGCGCTTGAGGGTAACTTCGGCGCCGATGGCGGCGGAGAGGCACACCAGGACGGCCGCCGATACCGCAATGATCGGCCGGATACTTTTGGCTGGGGTTTTTTTCATGGGCCATTTCCTTTCGGTGGCGTTGAAATCATTGAGCTCAGGCGCGATTGTATGAAAAAAGGGCCGCCTCTGCAATCCGAAAAGAAAAGTCAATATCCTTGGCGGGGCGGAAAATCGGAAATCGGTATTGTGTCCCCGTTTTCGTTGCCCTAAAATGCGCTTATGCCGAAGGTCGGTCCGGCGCGGTGGCAGATCTACCCAAACGGCTTGGCCACGCTCCCCAGGATGTTCTGAGGGGAGGAACTCAAGTCATGATCGATTTGTCGGAACGGAGGAGAGCATGAGAAGAAACCGGCTTCCGGCCGTTGTATCGGTGATCATTATTGTTGCTGCCCTGGGATTTTGGGTGTGCGCGGCGGCCGGAGCCCCTCGACAACCCCGCGATCTGGTGTCGGAGGGAATCGAATCCTCACCGACAGCACAGCCGAAAGGTGCTTTCACCCTCGAACAGGTGCTGAGCGCGCCGTACCCGACAAACCTCGTCTCGGCCCGGGACGCCGACCGCATCGCCTGGATGTTCAACGCGGAGGGGGCGCGGAACGTCTGGACCGCGGCCGCCCCGGATTACACGCCCGTCCGCCTGACGGGCTATGCGAAAGACGAGGTGTTCCAGATCTCGGACGTTGCGATAACACGTGACGGTTCTCTCGTGGTCTACGTCCGCGGCGGAAACCCGAACAGCCAGGGCTGGATTACGAATCCCACAAGCGACCCGGCCGGCGTCGAGCAGGCCGTCTGGGCGGTCCGCACGAGCGGCGGGAGCCCGTGGCGCGTCTGCGCCGGGAACAACCCGGCCGTTTCGCCGGACGGCCGGTGGGTCCTCATCGTCAAGGAAAATCTCATTTATCGCGTCGCCCTCCGCGATCCGAGCGGCTCGGGAGAGGCGCCCGAGACGGAGCTTCTCTTCAGGGCCGCGGGGAGAAACGGCGACCCCGCCTGGTCGCCCGACGGGTCTCGAATCGCCTTCGTTTCGAACCGGGGCGAGCACGGCTTCGTCGGCGTCTACGATCTCGGAAAGAACATGATCACGTGGCTCGAGCCGGGCGTCGACCGCGACGCCGACCCCGCCTGGTCGCCCGACGGCAAACGCGTCGCTTTTTTCCGCCTCCCGGGCGCCCAGTACAATGAAAAGGTCGATTACTTGAACCCGCCTAACCCCAGTATCTGGGTTGCCGAAGCGGAGACGGGCGAGGGGCTGGAGCTGTGGAACCCCGCCGGAAAGACCCCGAAATACTTCACCATCCGGAACCTGGCGTGGGCGGCGAACGGCCGGATCCTGTTTACGGCCGAGCGCGACAACTGGAATCATGTGTATGCGCTGGCTCCCGAGGGGGGCGGGACAATGGGCGCGGCGCCCACGGCCGCGGCTGCCGCCGCCGGCATCTCCGCTGGGCCCATTGACCTCACTCCCGGCGACGGCGAGGTCGAGCAGTGGCGGCTTTCGCGCGACGGCACGACAATCTTTTACAGCAGCAACCAGGCGGACATCCACGGCCGCCATATCTTCAAAGCGCCCTCCGCCGGCGGCAAGCCTGTCTCTCTCACGACCGGCGCGACGATCGGGAGCTACCCCGTGCCCCTCGCCGGCGGCAAGGATGTCGCGTTTATACACGCGACGGCCCGGCAGCCGATGTCGATCGCCGTCGTGCCGGCCGCGGGCGGGCAGAGCCGGGTCATCGCGCCGCGCACCCTCCCGAAAGACTTCCCGGCGGAGGCGCTCGTCGTCCCCGAGCTCGTCATCGTCAAGGCGCCCGACGGGCTCGACGTCCCCTGCCAGATCTTCCTGCCCCGCGGGGCGAAACCCGGCGAACGCCGCCCCGGAGTCGTCTTTTCGCACGGCGGGCCGATGCGCCAGATGCTCCTCGGGTGGCACTACATGGAGTTCTACTCCGAGGCCTACGGCATCAACCAGTACTTTGCGAACCGGGGATATGTCGTAATTTCCGTGAATTACCGGAGCGGCATCGGCTACGGCCGCTCTTTCAGGGTCCGGCCCGACGCGGGCTCCCGCGGCGCCTCCGAATACCAGGATGTGCTGGCGGGCGCCAGGTATCTCCAAGGCCGCCCGGAAGTCGACCCGCAGCGGGTCGGTCTCTGGGGGCTATCCTACGGGGGGAACCTGACCGCCATGGGCCTCGCGCGAAACTCGGATATCTTCAAGGCCGGCGTCGACCTGGCGGGCGTCCACGACTGGTCCATGACCTGGAGACGGGCCGAGCTCACCGCCGAGGAACGTCAGCTGGCCTTCGAATCGTCGCCCGTGGCCGCCGTCAAGACCTGGACTTCGCCCGTGCTATTTATCCACGGCGACGATGACCGGAATGTTGATTTTTCACAGACGGTCGACCTCGTCCAGAAGCTCCGCGCCAAGGGCGGCGTCCATATCGAGCTCATGGTCCGTCCCGACGAGCCGCACGAGTTCATGCTTCACAAGAACCGGCTGGACGCCTACAACGCGATCTTCGACTTCCTGGACCGCTTCCTGGGGAAAAAATGATGGACGCGGGCCGTCCTCCATTACCGCCTGGATGGCCCCCGGACGCACTATGTTTCGCTCGTCGATGACCCCGCGGTGAGGATTTCGGGCGTAACGATGGACGGCCGGCCGTGGACGGAGTTCAATGCCGTCAAGCGCACGGTTGCAGTTCCCACGGGCCAAGGCCACGCCGTCCAGGTGACTTTTATCCCGGGCGTCCCGGCCCCGAAGAACCCCAATTAACCCCTAATAATCTATAGGCTGGAGGCGTTGAACGTATCGCCCTGGGCGAGGTCGCCCGTTTTGAATCCCTTGAGGAACCATCGGACCCGCTGCTCCGAGGTGCCGTGGGTGAACGCGTCCGGCACGACGTAGCCCTGGGTCATGCGCTGGATCCGGTCGTCGCCCACGGCGCCGGCCGCGTTGATCCCTTCCTGGATGTCGCCCTCTTCTAGGATATTCTGCATGCGCTGGGCGTGGTTTGCCCAGACGCCCGCCAGAAAATCCGCCTGGAGCTCGAGACGGACCGAGAGGGCATTGTACTCCTGCTCGCTCACCCGGTCCCGGAGCGAGGTGACCTTGTCCATGATCCCCAGTTGGTTCTGCACGTGGTGGCCGATCTCGTGGGCGATGACATACGCCTGGGCAAAGTCGCCGGGCGCGTTGAGGCGCTGCTGCATCTCCGCGAAAAACCCGAGGTCGATGTAGACCTTTTCGTCCCCGGGGCAATAGAAGGGGCCCGACGCCGCCTGGGCCGTGCCGCATCCCGAATCCGTCAGGTCCGTGAATAGGACCAGCTTGGGCTCCACGTAGGTCCTCCCCTGCGCCTGGAAAAGCGCATTCCAGACGTCCTCGGTGTCGGCCAGGATGACGGAGACGAACTTCCCCGCTTCCTGCTCGGCGGGGGTCAGCGGCCGGCTCTCCGCCGGCCCGGCCGCGTCCGTCGAAAGCTGAAGGTCCGGGGCGTTATCCCCGAGGTTCCCTCCCAGAAGGAGGTAGAGGATCATCACGACGATGCCGCCAAGTCCGCCGCCCACGGCGAGCTTTTTGCCGGTCATGCCCCGGCGGTCTTCGACGTTGGAGCTTTCTTTCCGATTTTGCCAGCGCATCGTGTTCCTCCTTAAGGGAGCGATCGAAAACAGGTCATCATGCAGATTGGCCTTGATTTATCAAAAAGAACTCTCTTTCCAAAATCCTACCGACCTCAGTCCGAGCTGTCAAGAAACGCCTGATCAAAAAGTCTTATGCGGTCAGGCGCCGGATTCACGCGGCGGCAGCCGAAAAGAACAACCCTATTTTGCTTTGGCGGCTTTCTTCAGCTTGGCCGCCGTCTCACTCTTGCTATGACGCTTTATGTCCATGGTGTGGGCGCGCTTGTAGGTCTGGATGTCCACGAAGCGTCCCTTGCTGTCGCGCACGGCATAAAGCTTGGTGCCCTTCGAGCTCCGAAGGGTCGTTCTCTTGGTTGGCATTATTAGCCTCCTCTTGTCCATAATTTATCATACCGCCCGGCTGTGACAAACGCAACGTTTAAAACTCCCTGAAGATGCCCGCGACAAGGATGATAGTGACGCGCGAGTTACGGGAGGTTCTATTCTTTAAGATAATTCTTGATCAGCACCGAGGCGGCCTCGTCGCAGGCCTTCGCCGCGATTGGCGGGCCCTGGTTCGTGACGATGAGGACGGCGAAATCGCGGAGCGGGGCCACCCAAGCCACCGCCAGGTTCATCGTGTTGCTGCCGGAATGCGTCAGCACGTTTCCGCCTCCCCACTCGCGCTCGACAACGCCCCAGCCGAGCGCATAATCTCCGCCGAAGGGAGGCGTCTGCAGCATTTCATAAATCGCCGGGTTGAGGAGAGCTTTTTCGCCGCGCGCGCCCCTGAGCAGGTCGGCGATGAACTTCGCCCAGTCGGCCAACGTGCAATGGACTGTCCCGGCGGGGCCCATGACGGGAGGGTTATCCGCGTCCGGCCCGTAATCCTTGACGGGTTTGCCGCCTGCCCCGTGCCCCCAAGGCTGGTCGATTTCGCCCGGCGTGCCGACGCCTCCGAACCCGGCGCTCATCATTCCCAGGGGCTCGAAGACCGTTTTTTTCATCAGCTCTTCCCACGTCGCGCCGGCCGCCTGCTCGGCCATCGCCCCGGCGATAACATAGCCGAGGTTCGAATACAGAAACTTCGTTCCGGCCCCGGCGTCTATGTTGGCCGATGAGGCCGCCTTGACCGCGGCCAGCCGCTGCTCTCTTATCGGCTGACTTCGCGGGATGAGCCCCCAGGGAATGTTGGCGGGAAGTCCACTGCGGTGGGACAGGAGCTCGCGGATGGTGATTTTGCCGAACCCGGAGGACGCCGCGGCCGCCGCCAGCTCGGGGAACGCATCCCCGACCGTCGTCTCCCACTTGAGCTTTCCCTGTTCGACGAGCGCGGCAATAAGGTAAGCGGTCATCGCCTTGGTGTCCGACCCGAGGTGCCATTTGTCCTCGGCCGTGGCGGGGACATCCGTTCCCGCCTTTCTCACCCCGGCGACGCCGATGGCCTCGAGGCCTTTGCCGGTCACGACCGCCCCGCCGAGCGCCGGCAGTCCGTGTTTTGTTCGGATGGGTTCCAGGATGCTACGGAGGTCCGTGACTTCATCCGCGCCCGCTTTCTGAACGGCGGCGCCCGTGCCTAACTCTGCCCTGCCGATGACGGCGCCGGCGCCGAAAAGATAAGCCAGTGTGAAGCCGATGACCAGCCGTTTGCGCATCTTATTCATGGCTCACCGCCCTCCCCTTCTCCACCTCACCAAAGGCCCTGAGTCAGCGTTTCGAGCGGCGGCAGGCCGGTGTCGAGCTTTTTCACCGTGTCCTGGAACCGGCGCTGGAGCTTCCACCAGACGGCCAGCTCGACGTCGAACTTGGCCAGCGCGATGTTCAGCCGGAAGGGCACGAACTCCGCCAGCCACGCCTCCCGGAACCTGTCCTTGATGACCGAGAGCGCATCCATCATGTCCGAAGTGCGCGTATGGTATTTGAAGCTGACCTCGTTGTGGATGAGGTTCGAGGCCGCGCTCTTGTCCGGTTTCGGCCCGAGCTCCTGCCAGAAGTCGGCGATCTCACGGGCATAGATGTGCTTGAGAGCCGCGAAGTCGATCATCCGGGCGCAGGCCTCGAGCGACTTGAAGGTTGCCGGGTCGACGCCCGCCGCTTCCGCCTTCAGGATGTGCGCCAGGGCCTCGTCGCAGGCGAGCCGCGTGTCGCTGAGCACCTGACGCTGGGCGTCGCTTTTCGCGAGCACGGGGGCCGCGAACGGGTCCTCGAAAAAGACGGCGATCGTCTCGTTGCTCGTCGCCTCCTGGAGCGATGTCTCGGCCCGCGCCAGCGCCTCGAACGCCCCCGCCGCTTCGCCGGCGATCTCCGGGGGATAGAGCCGCGCCGCGTAAGCGCCGAAAAACGCGTTCCTATCCACCGGGTCCAACTGCCAGCCCGCGACCGACGCGTAGGCGAGCGCTGGCCGCCCCGGGCGCGTCAGCGTCTGGGTGTCGTCGGTCCAGCCGGACTGATAGAGTCCGAGCGCCCCGTGCTTCCGCCCGGCGGCCGCCAGGAGGTCGATATTCCGGAAACTCCGGTCGTAGTCGGTGACCAGCCAGCTCCAATTGATAACCGCCGACAGTAGGCTCACCGGAACGCGGCTCCGGACAAACGGCTCGAGGATCCGGTCGTAGAGGGACGGCTCGAGCGGGAAATAATGCCAGACGAACGCCGTGAGACCCGGCGGGAGCTCCCCGATGATCTTCGGGAACTTCTCCATCATGTCCGCGTAGGCGAGCGGCCGCTTGCCGTTCCGCTCGATGATCCCGGCGACCTGCTTCAGCCGCTTGAGGTAGAGGTCGGCGGGGTCGGCGCCGATCTTGGCGGCCTCGCTCTTGATGAGCCAGGTTTCGTCAAAGCCCATGTGGAAAAAGGGGCTCGGAAAGAGACGGGCTATCTGGCCGATCCAGTCTTCGAGGAGCGGGCCGATCCGCGGGTCCTCGCCCTTGAACTCGCCGCCGTGGGGGATCACCGCGAGGTCGGCAAAGCGTTCCATCCGGAAAAGGTCGTGGAGGTGGCCGTAGAGCTCCAGGTTGGGAATGACGTCGATGTGGCGCTCGCGGGCGTACTCGATGATCGCCCGGACCTCGGCCTGCGAATAGCGGGCTTCGGCCATGAGCGTCGGGTAGCCCTCGAGCTCGACGGAGGCTTCCGAATAGAAAAGATACTGGTTGGTCTTGAAGCGGGCGAGGAAGTCGAGCTGGCTCCTGACCTCCCCGGGGGTCGGGAGCTGGGCGTGGCTGAAGTCCATCATGTAGCCGCGGTAGGCGAAGGCAGGCCAGTCCCGGACCTCGGCCTCGGGGAGCGACGCGGCGGCGCCGCGCCCCTCGACCAACTGGCGGATAGTCTGGGCGGCATAATAGAGGCCGGCCGAGGACCGGGCCGTCGCCATCGCGCCCTGCGCCGTGATCCGGACCTCGTACGACTCGCGCGATGCCGGGCCGGCGGGTTCATCGGGGCCGGGGAGCGCGGCGGCATCGCCCGTGCGGCGGAGGAGGATGACCGGCGCCGATGACGGAGCGTCCGCGTGAATTCCGGTGACGCGCCCCCGGGAGCCGCAAGCCTCGGTCAACCAGGCGGCCAGCTCGCGGGCGGCGAACAGGTCCTCGGCCGAGGGCGACGGCCCGTCAATCCTGATGACGAGCCCAGGCACCGGCAGTTTCCCGGCGCCATAGCGGACCTCTTGCGGCGCCGGCAGGAGCGCGTTGTGTCCGGCCGCCGCCCCGGACACGAGGCCGGCCAGGCCCAGGCTAAAGACGAAAAGAGGCGACGAGATCCGGTGGCCCATTTTTCAGGAGCCCGCCCTGTGGAGCGCCACCAGCATCCGGACGGCGGCATCGACCAGCATCTCGCCCGAGCCCGGGGCGACGCGCGAGCTGATGACCTCGTAGGCGCCCTGGTCGTAGGCCTTGAGGTTCGGGACATAGCCGATCGAGTCGTTGGCGAGCTCGGTGACGACCGTGAACCGGAACGGCGAAGCGGTCTTGATCGTCAGGCCGAGCTCGGTGAAAACCTCGCCCGGCAGGCCGACCCACGCGATGTCATCCCCGAGGGCGATGACCTGGACTTCGGCCCGGACCGGCCGGCCGGCGCGGGCCGCGACGTCGTTGATTTTGAACGCCTTCACAAAATCCATGAAGCGCGACCAGTTCGGCTTATCACCCATATCGGGCGTGACCGTTTTCGCCCAGGCGATATCTTCGGGTCTCAATTCGGGAAGCGGGAGGTCGACGACCTGGCTTTTCGCCCGGAGCGGGCCGCCAGCCGTCGCCTCGAGGCGTCTCATCGTTTTCAGCACCTCGGCGGCCAGCACGGTGCCCAGGCGGGCCGCTTCGCTGTGGCTCGTCTGCGGGCTGTCCCATGAGACATCGTAGTGGTTGAGGTTGCCCGCGCAGCCGATGGTGAACAGGGTGAACATTTCGCCCCCCGACGCCTCCTTGAGGAGGCGCGAGAGCGTGTAGGGATAATCGGCCGAGAACTCGGTCCCGCCCACGGTGTCGAGGTGCATCGCGAAGTTGACGTAGGCGGCGACGGGCTTGGCCTGGGGCGTATCAAACAGGAGGACCGGGACGTCGGGATCGGTCGGCCCGGCGGTCCGGACGATATCCGGGTTGAGCTTTCCCGGGTTGAACCTCACCGAGCCGTCCTTCATGAAATACCGGCGGTTGAAGGAGAGCGAGCCCTCGCGGCCGCGGCCGGCGGACACCCGGACCGGCTGGACTGCGCCCGCGGCCAGGCGCACGCTCTCGGCGATCTTTCCGGGGAGCTCGGCCAGGTACTTTTCGCCGATCCGGCGCATCTCGCCCTCGGTGTTATAGCGGTTGCCTGGGACGAGGAGAACAGGACCCGTGTGGCAGTGCGTCGCGCTGATCATAACGCTTCCGCCGGGGATTCCCGAACCCGCTTCGATCAACCGGCGCGCCTCCTCGACGACCGGCCGGGGAAGACCGGAGATATCGCAGGCCACCAGGGCCGCCCGCGCCGCGCCCGACTCCAAAACCAGGGCCTTGGCCCAGAGGTCGTCGTGGACGCCGGAGGCCGCCCGGTTGTAGTAGTAGCCGGCCATCGGCGCTCCGGTGGGTGGCGTGATCTTGACCGCGCCGGCCCCCAGGCGAAGCCCGGTGGCGGATGCTTCGGAGGAAATAGCCATGGACGATGCGCCGGCGGATGACGCGCCATCCGCGGCGGCCGCCCCGGATCCTCCCGCCGCCAAAACTAAAGCTAAAAACGGTGCCGTGATTCGCATGTTCAACCTCGCTCCCTCGAACACCGAAATTCCACGGGCGCTCATGCTTAAGATGTCTGCCCAAATTCAAAGAATTGATGGTAGGATATCGCCAGGCGGCCTGTCAACGGCCTTGAAATTAACGGGGACAGGCCCTAGAAGGGGACTGTCCCCAAGATTCTCCAGGCGTCATCATGGATATTCTCCCCAGCGTTATTGAGCAAAGAAGAAAGGCAACTGGTAGGAATCAAGCAAAGCAAAAATTGGGGAATTGATATGCTGGCACTGATTTATTCTGGCGCCGATTTATTTGGTGTCGCCGGAGTCGATGCCCGCGAGCCTGGCCTGGAGCCGCCTCAGCTCTGCCTGGGCCTCCTTGAACAGCTTCCCCTTGTTGGCCAGGGTATCGAGCTCGCGCGTCTCGTTCATCGCCTTTTTAAGCCTGGCGATGCGCTTGAGAAGCTCCGCCTCCCTTTGCTTCAGCCTGATGCGTTCCTCGATGCTCACGATCTCAAACCTCTTTCCTCCGGCCTTGACGGCTGTGCGCCAACCGCCCAACGGCTCACTTTAGGCCCATCTCACACGACCCGCCGACTATTTATCAGGATAGTGAGGATGGCGGCTTCTGTCAAGGACTCCGGCGCAATCCGGCATCGCCTATTCTTTCTTCGGGGTCGCCAAATAGATGTTGCCCGTCCCCTCGCCGGTCCAGAGCGCGAGCTTGTCCCGGGCCACGGCTACCGTGCCGTTGCCCCGCGGAAAATTCAGGCCGATTCGACCTTGCGGCCGGAAGATCACTCGGATGGCCCCGTCCGGCCTTTTGGACCTTGACTCGAGCTTCTGAGTCCATACGGAACAGGCGCCGTCCCTTTCCGAGAGATAAAACAGGTAATTTCCCCCGGGAGACCAGGCCGGCGAGCCGAGATAATGTTCATCCTCAAAAAGCAAGACCCAGTCCTTCTCGGAGACCGGGGCTGCGGCCGTGTCCCCGGCGACTGGTGCAATAAACATCGCCACGCGTCCGTCTGGTTTGTTCAGGATGAAGGCGATCCAGCGGTCGTCGGGCGACAGGGCGGGGGAGCTAATGCTTCCGACACTGGCCTCCAAGACCGGTGTCTTCTCGCCCGTGGCGATGTTCAGCCTTAAAAGCTGTTCTCCTTTCTCTCGAACGAGGGCCAAGTTGGGGTCTGAAAAGAATCCCAGGATCGTGCACGAATCGCAGACTTCGCGGGGAGACGCCTCCTCCCCGGAGACAATGAAGGACCTGGAACGCTCCCCCTCGCGTTCGCGGTAGGAAAGGACGGTGCCATCGGGACTGATCCGGGGCACTAAACTTAGCTGAGAGGTTCTCATCGGAAGGATTTTTTCTTCGCCGATGGCGAGGTTTAGCAGCCGGACTTCGCCCACCTGATTTCGGAGACCTCTAATGGCGGCGTAGACCAGCTTTGAGCCGTCGCGGCTGAGGCCGGGGCTGAACTTGGCCGTGACGTCCTTGGTCACCGGGACCGGGCTGCCGCTGACTATGCCTTCATCCGGCCGGGCCGCCAGGGTGAAGATGTTCGCCACCCAGGTCAGATTGGCATAGAGGGCACGGCCATCCGGGAGGACTGATACGGCGCACTGCATTCCCGCTCCCGAGGTGATCCGCTCGGCGGGCCCTCTCACTTCCCAGGTGTTTTTTTTAATCGGCACGCGGAACAGGTTGACTCCTTCAACGGTCGTCCCCGTCGCATAGTAAATATAGGATCCCGCCCAGGCATACGGACATTGCCAAGTTGGAGTGAGGGAGAGACGGCTGTGGGCGCCGGTGCGCACGGCTGGACCCCCTTCGACCGGGGCGACCCACCAATCGA
>Ga0154742_1076_pt1 | contig 32950 bp, 30 predicted proteins | sample Rifle2008BG16ft_FD_105750 | JGI IMG/M metagenome (GOLD analysis project Ga0154742, IMG submission 105750) | Candidatus Aminicenantes bacterium RBG_16_63_16 | reverse complement strand
AATCGACGAGGCGTTCCACGCCGGGCGGCGGCGGACCGAAGCGGTCGCGGACCTCGATGCGGATCCTGGCGAGCTCATCGAGGCTCTCCGCCGCCGAAACCCGCTTGTAGAGATTCAGCCTCAGGTTGATCTGCGGCAGGTACTCTTCCGGGATCCGGATGTCCGTCCTGAGGTTGATTTCGGTCTTCGTCTCCTCCACCCTTTCGCCCTTGAGCTCCCTCACGGCCTGGTCGAGAAGTTCCATGAAATAATCGAACCCGACAGCCTCCAGGTTGCCGCTCTGGGCCGAGCCGAGGAGGTTCCCTGCCCCGCGGATCTCGAGGTCGCGGGCGGCCAGCCGGAATCCCGAGCCCAACTCGCTGAACTCCCTGAGGGCCTTGAGACGTTCCTTGGCCTGGGGCGTCAGCTCCGAAAACGGCGGCACGAGAAAATACGCATAGGCCTGCCGGGAGGACCGCCCGACACGGCCCCGGAGCTGGTAGAGCTGGGAGAGGCCGAAGTGGTCGGCCCTATCCACAAGGAGGGTATTGACCTGGGGGATATCGATGCCGTTCTCGATGATCGTGGTCGAGAGCAGGACGTCCCCCCCGCCGCCGGTGAAGTCGAGCATCCGCTTTTCGATCGCCGGTCCCGGCATTCGGCCGTGGATGGAAATGATTTTCGCCGGGGGGACGAGTTTTTCGAGCAGCCGGGAGACGTCGTCGATATCCTCGATCGTGTTATGGATGTAATAGACCTGACCTTCCCGGCCGAGTTCCTGCCGGATCGCCGAGGCGACGAGCTTGGCGTCAAACGGCGAGACGACCGTATGGACGGCCAGGCGGTCCTTGGGAGGCGTTTCGATCAGGCTGATGTCCCGGAGACCCGCGAGCGACAGGTTGAGGGTCCTGGGAATGGGCGTGGCCGTGAGAGTCAGGACATCGATGTTCGCCCTCAACTGCTTGATCTTTTCCTTGTGCAGGACGCCGAACCGCTGCTCCTCATCCACGATCAGGAGCCCGAGGTCGTGAAACTCGACATCCTTGGAGAGCAGCCGGTGGGTGCCGATGACGATGTCGACGAGGCCCCGCTTGAGGTCCTCCAGTATCTTGGCCTGCTGCTTCACCGACTGGAGCCGCGTCAAGCCCTCCGTCCTCACCGGGAAAAGGACGAGCCGGTTGCGGAAGGTCTTCAGGTGCTGGCTGGCCAGAACCGTGGTCGGGCACAGCACGGCCACCTGTTTGCCGTCCATGGCCGCCTTGAAGGCCGCCCGGAGCGCCACCTCGGTCTTCCCGTAGCCGACATCGCCGCAGACCAGGCGGTCCATGGGGGACTCGGATTCCATGTCCTGCTTGACCTCCCGGATGGCCCGGAGCTGGTCTTCGGTCTCTTCGTATTCGAAAGTCTTTTCGAACTCGGTTTCCCAGACGCCCGAGGCGCTGAAGGCAAACCCCTTCACGGCCTTCCGCTTGGCGTAGAGGTCGAGAAGCTCGCTGGCCATCCTCTCGATCGCCTTCTTGGTCCGCTCCTTGGTCCTCTGCCAGCCCAGCGTACCCAGCTTATCGAGCGGGGGGGCCGCGGCGCCGGCATGGGAATACTTCTGGACGAGGCTCAGGTCCTCGACAGGGACATAGAGCCTGTCGTCATCGCGGAAGGCGATCTCGATGAACTCCGAGCTGCCGCCGTCGACCGGAAGCTTGACCAGGCCGCGGAAGATGCCTATGCCGTAATCGGCGTGGACGACGTAATCGTTCGACTGAAGGTCCTGGAAATGGGAGACAAAGGCCTTCCGGGAGGGACGGCTGACCAGGACTTTCTCTTCCGTGAAAATGTCCCGCTCGGAAAAGTAGGCGACCTTCTCGGGGCCGTAACTGAAGCCCTGCTCGAGCCGTCCCAGAAGTAGCAGGACCTCGCCCGAGCGGGGAGAAGCGAAAGGGCTGATCTCCTCTTTGGCCTGGACCTTGCTCTGGGCGAGCAGGGCCGCCACTTTCTGCCGGACCGTGGCGTTAGAAAGAAAAATGTAGGTTCTTTCGCGGGACCGAAGGAGCCTTTTGACGTACTGGATGAAGAACGGGATCTTGTTGTCGAACCTGGGGACCGGCTGAAACGGGAAATGAAAACCGCGGGCTGCCTCCCCGGGATGGAAAGTCCCCAGGCGCAGGGCCTTTTCCGAAACTTCGCGCCAGGGGCCGTCCGGAAAGATTTCCTCCGGCCGGAGGCAGAACTTCTTTTCCGCCGCCAGGGCGTCCGCCTGTTTCCGCCAGCCGTCCAGGGTTTCGCGCCACTCGGATTCGAGCTCCTCGGGGCCCGACAGAACGAACAGGGCATCCTTGAGGTAGGCGAAGAGCGGAACAAAATGGTCTTTATTAGCCAGCGACCAATAGAAAAAAGAAGGGAAGACCTCACCGGCGCCCAGGGACTCGGCCTTCTTTCTCGCGTCCGCCGCGGCCTGACCTCCCCGGTCGAGGGCCAGCCGGGACCATTCCTCGAGAAAAGCGGACGACGCTGGGAATTCGCGGAGAGAGGGAATCTCGACTCGCGGCTGTCTCGACAGCGAGCGCTGCGTGGAAGGGTCGAATTCCCGGGTCGAAACCACTTGGTCGCCGCTGAACTCCACGCGGCAGGGGGAGGGACTCCAGGGAGAGAAGACGTCGACGATCCCGCCCCGCCAGGCGAACTCCCCGTGCGACGCGATCAGGTCTTCCCTGCTGTATCCGAATTCCGCGAGAATCCGCAGCAGGCGGTCCCGCTCGAAACTTTGTCCGGGCTCAAGCTCGAGGAAGCTGAGGTCGAGGTCGGCGGGCGCGGGAACGGGCTTAAGGAGGCCGGGCAGGTTGGTCAGGATGATCGCGGGAGGCCGCTGCCTGACCCGGGAGAGGACCATCATCCTCGCGGAAACCGCTTCCAGAGACGGGAAGATCTCCTGGTAGGGATTTTCGGATAGCACGGGCAGGCTGAGCGCGTCGGGCGGCTCGGAAAACTGGCTCAAGAAGAAACGGCAGTGGTCCTCCAGCCGGGCCAGCGGCCGCGAATGGGGCTGGATATAAGCAACCGGTCTCTTCAGGCCCCGGCTCAGGACGGCCAGGAAATAGGGGATGGCCGGTTCAGCCAGGCCGCTGACGTCCAGGCCCTTCTGTCCGCTGCGGATGGCTTCGAGGAGCTCGCGGAAGCTCCCTGTATTCTCCAGAAAATCAAGGCTCATGGGGATGGATATCCATTATACGCTAATCCGGCGGCCCCGCTGGTCTGGTGAAGGCCGCCCGGCTATCCGGGCGGTTCCAGAAATGAGAGATCACTCGAGCTCAGGATCTCGGACTCGCCCGATTCCGTTCTCCTGACGACAACCGTTCTTCCCTCGACCTGAATCCGAAAGACGTCAAACCTTCTCCCGGTTTCCGCGTCCAGCACGCGTTGTCTCGACAGCACGCGCTCCACCGGAAACTCCCGGCCGGCCGCGAAGAGCGAACGGGGCGTCTCCCCTCCCCTGTATCCGGAATGATACCTGACCTCTAAATCCCGCCCGCGACCGCCGCCGCTCATGTTTTTCCCGAAGTCTCGGGGTCCAAGGAAGGTCAACTCCCACCGCCCGGAAATTCTCGTTGTAAAAGCGCTGGAGGCTTATTATAATAAAAATGCTCAATCTATTCAAAAGCCGTCGCGCTTATCAAGGAGAGGATCATGTCCACCAAACCTTTCCCCAAATGGATTCCTCAGGTCATCGTCCTGGGAGCGGTCTGGGGGCTCGCGGAAGCCGCCCTGGGATTGGGGCTTGGGAAATGCGCCGCCCTCGCCTCGGGCTCCATCATGACCGGCGTCGCCCTGTTTTTCATCGCCGCCTCCTGGGCCGTCAGCCAGAGCGCGGCCGGTGTGGCGCTGGCCGTGGCGCTGGTCTCGCTGATCAAGATGTTTGATGCCCTGCTGCTCTCGCTCCCGTTGGGGGGCGGAGCGGTGGCCAATCCGATATTTGCCTTCTGGGCCGAGGGGCTGGCCTTTCTGGTCGTCTTTGCCCTCCTCCAGCAATCATTGTCGGCCAAGTTGGCGGGCCGGGCCGCCGGCGGGGCGCTCGCCGGGCTGGCGGCGGTCAACCTTTTTCCGCTGGTCAAGTTCGCGACGGGAAACCCCGCCTGCGTTTTCCCCGGCACCCAGATCCCCCTGTCGCTCTACTATGCCCCGATTGCCGTGGCGCTTTCCGCCGCGACCGCCCCGCTCGGCCTGTGGGCGGGGGCCCGGCTGGCCCGGGCTGCCGAACGGGCGGCCGCGCTCGGCCGGCTGACCGCGGCCGGCCGCCTCGCCTCGCCTGCGGCCCTGATCCTGGCGCTCTTGCTCATTATGTTCATCCGGTATATCGGCTGAGCCGGCCCTCCCGGCCAGGAGACTGTCCATGGAAAAACCTCCCCCCAAAAAAACCAGGGCTTTCACGAGACGGGCTTTCCTTAAAGGCATGGGCGGCGGGGCCGCCGGCGCCGCCCTGACCGCGCGCTTCCTGGGCGAACGCCTCGAGGGCTCCCCGTTTCAAGCAGCAGACGTCGACCTGATATCGCGAAAGACGATTGCGTTCACCGTCAATGGACGGCGGGTCTCGCTCGAAGTCGAGCCCCGGGAGACGCTGCTCGATGTGCTGCGGGGGCGCCTCGGGCTCTCCGGCGCCAAGAGAGCCTGCGACCGGGGCGAGTGCGGCGGCTGCACGGTCCAGGTGGACGGCCGGACCATCTACGCCTGCATGTTTCTCGCGATCCGGGCCGACGGCAAGTCGGTGGCGACCATCGAGGGATTGGCGCACGGGGAAACGCTTCACCCCATTCAGCAGGCCTTTATCGAAAAAGACGGCTTTCAGTGCGGCTTCTGCACGTCGGGGTTCATCATGGCCTCGGCGGCCCTGCTCGGGCGGAACCCCTCGCCCACGCGACAGGAGATCCGGTCCGGGCTCTCCGGCAACATCTGCCGCTGCGGAAATTACGTCAAGATCTACGAGTCGATCGAGGAAGCGGCCCGGAAAATGAGGAGGGCCTGAGATGAAAACCGACGACATCATCGATAACGGAAACCTGGAATACCTTGGGGCCGCCGAAGGCGCCGAGCCGCAGGGAAAGGACCAGCCTCCGGCCCCGCCGGCCGAGTTCCAGTGGATCGGCCGGCGCGTCCCCCGAATCAACGGCGGCCTCGTTGTCACGGGACGGGCCAAGTACATTCATGACCTTTCTTTTGAAGGGATGCTCCACGCCCGGATCCTCCGGTCGCCGCACGCCTCGGCGGAAATCGTCAGCCTGGACACGGGCCCGGCCGAGAGCCTGCCGGGGGTCTTGGCGGTCCTCAAGCTGAAGGAGGGCCGGGTCAGGTACGAGGGAGAGCAGGTCGCCGCCGTCGCCGCCGTGGATGAGCCCACGGCGGAAAAGGCCATCGGGCTCATCAGGGTCGAGTACAAAGAGCTGCCTCACGTCATTTCGGCGGAAGCCGGCCTGGCCGAGGCCGCGCCTCGTGTCCATGACACGCCCAACGTCCAGAAATTCAACGAATACAACCGCGGCGACATCGGCCAGGGATTCGCGGCGGCCGAGGTCATCCTCGAACGCACCTACCGGACATCATTCGAGATCCATCAGCCGCTCGAAACCCACGCCAGCATCGCCTGGTGGAAGGACGGCGAGCTGACCGTCTGGGACTCCACGCAGGCCGTTCACAACACGCACGACCAGCTGGCCCGGATGCTGCCCGTCCCCGCCGGCAAGCTCCGCGTGATCTGCCAATATATGGGCGGCGGGTTCGGGAGCAAGCTCGGGGGGAACGAGCATACCGTGGCGGCCGCGCGCCTCTCCCAAATGACCGGCCGGCCGGTCAAGGTCGTCCTGTCGAGAAAAGAGAACTCGCTCTGCGTGGGCAATCGTCCCTCGACGATCATCACCATCAAGGGAGGGGCCAGGAAGGACGGCACCCTGACCGCCCTGCATTTTAAGAACACGACGAGCGGCGGCGTGGGACGGGGCGACCGGTGCTCCGAGCCGCTGACCGATATCTACAAGTGCCCCAACGTCAAGGTCGAGGAGCAGACCGTCTTCATCAACGCCGGCGCCTCGCGGCCGACGAGGGCACCCGGCCACGTCCAGGGGACGTTCGCGCTGGAAGGGTTCATGGAGGAGCTGGCCGCCGAGCTGGGAATCGACCCGCTCGTGCTGCGGAGGAAAAACTACACCACTTCAAACCGGGGACAGACGGGCACCCCGTACTCATCAAAGGGCCTGGACAAGTGCTATGACCTGGGCGCCGCGGAAATCGGCTGGGAGAAAAGAACCCGGAAGCCCGGGGCCGCGCCCGGCACGAAGAAGCGCGGCCTGGGGATGGCCACGCAAATCTGGTGGGGGTCCGGTACGCCGGGGACGATCGCCGAGGTCAAGGTCCACCCCGATGGAAGCGTCGAGGCCATCTGCGGCACCCAGGACATCGGCGGCGGAACCCGGACCTTCATGGCGACGGTCACGGCGGATACGCTCGGCCTCGAGCCCGGGGACATCACGGTAAAGCTCGGCGACACGGCTTATCCCTGGGCGCCCAACTCGGGCGGGAGCCAGACCGCGCCCTCGGTCGCGCCGGCGCTCCGGGACGCGGCGCTCAAGGCGGCGGGGTGGCTGAAGGAGCTCGCCGCCAAGAAGCTCGAGGTCCCCGCGGCCGGCATCGTCCTCGCCGGCAAGAAGCTTTTCGACCCGGCCAACCCGGAAAAATCCATCGCGTTTGCCGACTGCGTTCGCGAACAGCGCCGGGAAACCGTATTCCGCGGCGAGCGCGGCGACCTGCCGGCGGGGTTCGCCTACAACAGCTTCGGCGCCCACTTTGCCGAAGTCGAGGTCGACACGGAGACCGGCCAGATCAAGGTTCTCCGGTTTGCCGCGGCACATGAGATCGGCCGGGTGCTCAACCGGCTGACCGCCGAGAGCCAGGTCGCGGGAGGCATTACCCAAGGGCTGTCCGCCGGCCTCTTCGAAGAGCGGGTCACGGACGAAGCCACGGGCAAGATGCTCAATAAGAACCTCGAGGCGTACAAGATCGCGACGCCGATGGACATGCCCGAGATGGCCTTCCAATTCGTCGACATCCCCGACCCTCGGATCAACAACCTGGGCGACAAGGGGCTGGGGGAGCCGCCCCGGATCCCAAGCTCGGCGGCCATCGCCAACGCCGTTTTTAACGCGGTCGGCGTCCATCCCGGGGAGATCCCGATGACGCCCGACAGGGTGCTCAAAGCCCTGGCGAGGAAGGAGGCCGGCCGATGAACAGCTTCCGATGGGCGGAACCCAAATCCGTCGAACAGGCGGCGGCGCTCCTGGCGGCCGGACAGGGGAAGACCTGCCTGATGTCGGGCGGCACCGACCTCCTCGGACAAATCAAGGAAGGGATCATCGCCGCGGACGTCGTCATCGACCTGGCGGCGATCCCCGGTTTGTCCTACATCAGGAGAGAAAAGGAGGGGCTGAGGATCGGCGCGATGACGACGATCGCCGAGCTGGCGTCCGACCCGGCGGTCCAGCGCGAATATCCCGGACTTAGGCAGGCCGCCTTTTTGATCGCGTCGCCCCAGCTCCGCAACGTGGGCACCGTCGGGGGAAATCTCTGCCAGAGGCCGAGGTGCTGGTATTTCCGGAACTCGGGGATCATCTGCGCCAAGAAGGGCGGCGACATGTGCTACGCTTTCGAGGGCAAAAACAAGTATCACGCCATCTTCGGCGGCTCGCCCTGCTATATCGTCTATCCGTCCGACCTGGCGCCAATGCTCATAGCGCTCGAGGCGGCCGTGACGGTCGCCTCGCCCAAGGGGGAGAGGACCATTCCTCTGGCCGAGTTCTATGCGCTCCCCGATAGAGACGTCCAGCGCGAGAATGTCCTGGCGGCCGATGAGCTGGTGCGCGAAGTCCGGATCCCTCCCGCCGGAAAGGGCGACCGGAGCGCCTATCTCAAGCTCGAGGAGCGGGGGTCCTGGGATTTCGCGCTCGTCTCCTGCGCCGTCAGGGCCTCCGGCCCGGCCCGGAGTCCAGGCGGCCTCCGGATCGTGTTGGGCGGCGTCGCCCCCGTTCCGTGGCGCCTGGGAAAGGCCGAGGCGGCCCTCAAGGGAAAGAGCCTGACCGACGGTGTGATACGCGGCGCCGCGCGGGCGGCGCTCAAGGACTCCGAGCCGCTCGCCGAGAACGGCTACAAAACCGCCCTTGTCGAGGCAGCCGTCACCCGGGCCCTCCTGAGCATCGCCTAGCGGATGCTATCTAGAGCCGCGGTTGCGTTGACGAAATCCGAGTAATAATATAAGATTACTAAGAATGGAGCCCTGCAAGGAGCCCGAGATGAAAAGATATTTGGTTCCCCGCGTTTCGCACTGCAAGAGCGGCTGCCGACGCGCATCCTGAGCAGGATGTAAAAAGGCTCAGCGGCTGACAGGGCCCGCCCCTCCGGAGGCTTTCGTGACGGAGGCGCGGGCCTTTTCTTTTTTGGGGACTTCCGGGGGACCGGGGCCCCGCTTACTTCTGGCGCTTCGGGCCGGACGACCGCCGGATGATCGACGATGTCGACCGGCCCTCGAGGTAGGGAACGATGACGACCCGTCCGCCAGCCGCCTCGACCTCCTCGCGCCCCACGACCTGGTCGGGCTCCCAGTCGCCGCCCTTGACCAGGACGTCGGGGAGGAGCTGGGCGATGATCCTTCGGGGGGTGTCCTCGGAAAACGAGGTCACAAAATCGATAGCCTCGACCGCCGCCAAAATTTCCTGCCTCTCCTTCAGGGGATAGATGGGGCGCGAGCGGCCCTTGAGGCGCCGGATCGAGGCGTCACTGTTCAGGGCCACGATCAGGACATCGCCGAGTTTCCTGGCCTCATGGAAGAGACGGATATGTCCGGCGTGGATCAGGTCGAAGCAGCCGTTCGTGAAGACGACTGTCCGGCCGTCCTCCCGCAGCTTTTTCCGGATCCCGGCCAGCGCGGCGGAGGTGAAGATCTTGCGGGGACTTTTCACCCGTCCTTCCCCGGCGGCTTGATCTCGATCTCGGGCGAAAAGCTCCAGCTGTGCGGCAGCCGGCCGATGCCCACATCCCGGCGGGTGGAAGACACGAGGAAAGAATACAGGTTCCTGTGGTAATCGAAAGGATAGCCGTCCCGCTTGTGGACGGCCACGTCCAGATAGTATGTCCCGTTGACAAGGTTGAGCCGCTCCACCCGGAAAACGACCCGCCCCTCTCCGCGCAGGGACACGGGCTCATAATCTTCGAGGTTCGTGTTCGTCCCGTAGCAGGAGATGCCCTGGGAGTTGAAGAGGCCGATGCCGAAGACAAAATCATCGGTGGGCGCGGCGGCGAGGACCTCCATTTCTATCTGCATACCTTCCTCAGGCGAGAAGACGTGCTTTTCCTGCCCCTGGAGGTTTCTCAGCGTCACCCGGGTGATCTCGACCTCGCGCTTGCCCCAGCGGCCCTCCCGCCGGTCCGCCTCCATCGGCACGACGGGCGCCTCCTCGCGGTGGCGCTCGAAATCCCGCTCCTGCTTTTTGGCGACGTCCTGCAGGTAGGCGTCGACAATCCGCTTGGGATCGCCGATGGTCAGCAGCCGACCGCCCTTGAGCCAGGCCACGCGGTCGCAGACTTTCTCGACCGTCGTCAGGTCGTGGCTGACGAAGAGGATCGTTTTCTGGCGGCGCCGGAAGTCGTCGATCCGGTCGAGGCATTTGGGCACGAACGCCGCGTCTCCCACCGCCAGCACCTCGTCGATCAGGAGGATGTCCGGGTTGACGTTGATGGCGATGGCGAACCCCAGGCGCATGTACATGCCCGAGGAATACGTTTTCACCGGCGCGTCGATGAAGTCCTCGAGCTCGGCGAAGGCCACGATCTCGTCGAACTTCGCGGTGATCTCCTTCTTCGTCAACCCGAGCATGATTCCGTTGATGAAGACGTTCTCCCGCCCGGAGATCTCGGGGTGGAACCCGGCGCCGAGCTCGATGAGCGCCGATACCTTGCCCTGAGTCGTGACCCGGCCATGGCTCGGCTTGGTGATGCCGGCCACGAGCTTGAGAAGCGTGCTCTTGCCCGACCCATTTTCGCCGATGACGCCGAACGTCTGTCCCTTCTCGACGCGGAGCGTGACATCGTCGAGGGCCGTCACCAGCTCGTCTGGCTTAAGCGCCCGGAACAGGTCGCCCTTGACCATTGCGCTCTTGAAGGTCTGGAAGCGGTGGCGGGAGGAGTATTTCTGGTAAACGCGGGAGACGTGGTCGACGTCGATGGCGCAGGCGCCGGCGCCCGCGGCGGTCGATGCAGTGAAGGCGGCAGGTCGGCCATCTCAGACCTCCTCCGGGTAGGAGTCCCGCAGCCGGTCGAACACATACGCCCCCGCGGCAAACATCAGGACCGCAAAGGCCAGCGTCACGCCCAGCCGCCGCCAGTGCAGGAGATCCCCGTAAAAGAAACATGACTGATAGCCGCCGATCACGTGGGTCATGGGGTTGAGATCCAGCGCCCAGCGCAGGACCGGCGAGCTGGAGGCCAGCTCTCGGGTGTAGACGATCGGGGTCGCGAAAAACCAGAAGGTCAGCAGGTTCCCCAGGATGTCCTTGATATCGCGGAAGTGGACGGTCAGAGCCGCCAGCAGGAACCCGAACCCGAGAGAGAAGATGCCTTGGACGAGCATGACAATCGGCAGCTGCAGGAGGTAGGGCGTGAAGCCGGGCGCGTTGGGGACGAGGAGCGCGATGGCGGCCTTGGCAGCGACCAGGATGGGCAGCGCGTAAAGGAAGTTTATGAAGTTCGAGGTGACCACCACGACCGGCAGGATCTCCGCAGGAAAGAGGACCTTCTTGATCAGGTTGCCCTGGATCATCAGGATGTTCGCCGACTCGACCGACGAGGACGAGAACCAGGTCCACGGCAGGATGCCGCAGAAAAGGTAGAGGGCGTAAATAATCGGGTTGTTGTCGAACGCCGGGTCGCGCGGGCGGATGATGAACCCGAAGACCAGGCTATAGACGGTCATGAGCAGGAGCGGGTTCACGAAGGACCAGAGAAAACCCAGAACGGTGCCGCGGTAGCGGGCCTTGAGCTCGCGGACGACGAGGTTCTGGATGAGGACCCGGTACCTGTACAGTTCCTTGATATTATTCAGGAAGCGCCTCACGGCTCTCTCCTCGGAAAATCCGCTCCATCTCCGGAGTGTACCGGCCGTCCCGGCCGTAGACAAAAAGCGGCGGCCGGACGGAGGGCTCGGGGGCGGAGAAATCGCACTCCGCGAGCATCCACCTCGGCGCCCCGCCGGGCCGCGAATGGACGAGCCGCTGCGTCCGCGTCCTCAGTCCGCTTCTCCCCCGGGCCGCGTCGAAATCCCCGCGCCGCGCCGCGGGATAGACGAAATAGCCCCGGCCGTCCCGCTTCAAGGCCGCGGCGGCGGCCCGCATTATATCAGAAATGTCGCAGCGAATCTCATGCTTGGCGATCGACTTCTCGCCCGACTGGCTCAAGTGCCCGCCCTGTCTCCGGATGTAAGGCGGGTTGGAGAAGACGATATCGAATTTGTCCGCGGGCCGGAAGGTCGTCAGGTCCGCCTCGAGGACCGTGATCCGCTCCTCGAGCCCGTTGAGGCTGACGTTCCGGCGCGCTAGCTCGGCGAGCCCGGGCTGGAGCTCCAGGGCCAGGATCCGGGCGAACGGCTTGTGGCTGAGGAGAAGCGAGATGACGCCGTTTCCGGCGCCCAGCTCGAGCAGCGAGTCGCCCGGCCGCGTCCGGATGAAGTCCGCCAGCAGGGGCGCGTCGACGGAAAACCGGTAGCCCGCTTTCTTCTGGAACAGCCGGACCCGGCCGTGGTAGAACGAATCCAGCGTTTCGTCTTCGCCCGGCTCAGACGCTCTCTTCCTCATCTCCCGCCAGTTCGGTGAAGACCAGGACGCTCCCGGGACGGATCTCGGCATGCCCGCCGCGGACGCGCCACGTTTCCTCCCGGCCCTCCAGGCGGTAGCTCAGCTCGCCGTGTCCCAAGGCCGCGACGAGCGAACGGTGCCCGGGAAGGATGCCCAGCTCTCCGTCGAGCCCGGGCAGGTTGACGCCGGGGACGTCGGCCTCGATGAGCAGGCGGTGCGGCGTGACAACCTTGAGCGCCAGGGTCGCTCGATCGCTCCCGCTCATGTGGCGCGCAGCTCCTCGGCCCGTCCTGCGACGTCCTCGATCCCCCCGACCATGTAGAACGCCTGTTCCGGCTTGTCGTCGTGCCGGCCGTCACAGATCTCCTTGAAGCCGCGGATCGTATCGGCGATGGGGACATATTGTCCCGGCCGCCCCGTGAACTCCTCGGCGACGTGGAACGGCTGCGACAGGAAACGCTGGATCTTTCTCGCCCGGGCGACGACGAGCTTGTCCTCGTCCGAGAGCTCCTCGATTCCCAGGATGGCGATGATGTCCTGGAGGTCCTTGTAGCGCTGGAGGATTTCCTTGACCCGCCGGGCGACCGCGTAGTGCTCTTCGCCGATGATCCGCGGATCCAGGATCCGGGAAAAGGAATTCAGCGGGTCGACGGCCGGGTAGATCCCGATGTCCGTAAGCGCCCGGGAGAGGTTGGTCGAGGCGTCGAGGTGAGAGAACGTCGTCGCCGGCGCGGGGTCGGTGAAGTCGTCGGCCGGCACGTAGATGGCCTGGACGGAAGTGATGGAGCCTCTTTTCGTCGAGGTGATCCTTTCCTCGAGCTCGCCGAGCTCGGTGGCCAGGTTGGGCTGATAGCCGACGGCGGAGGGCATGCGGCCCAGCAGCGCCGAGACCTCGGAGCCCGCCTGGGTAAACCGGAAGATGTTGTCGATAAACACCAGGAGGTCCTGGTTCATTTCGTCCCGAAAGTACTCGGCGACCGAAAGGGCCGTCAGCCCGACCCTGAGCCTGGCGCCCGGCGGCTCGGTCATCTGCCCGTAGATGAGCGACGTCTTGGCGATGACTCCCGAGCCCTTCATCTCGAGCCAGAGGTCGTTGCCCTCCCGGGTGCGCTCGCCCACCCCGGCGAACACCGAGTAGCCGCCGTGCTTAACGGCCACATTGTGGATGAGCTCCTGGATAATGACGGTTTTGCCGACGCCCGCCCCGCCGAACAGGCCGATCTTGCCGCCCTTGAGGAACGGCTGGATGAGGTCGATGACCTTGATGCCGGTTTCGAACATCTCCATCTTGGTGCTCTGATCTTCAAGAGGCGGCGGCAGACGGTGGATCGGGTATTTCTTTTCGGCCCGGACCGGCCCGAGGTTGTCGACCGGTTCACCGATGACGTTGAGGACCCGGCCCAGCGTCCCCTCGCCGACCGGGACCTGGATCGGCCCCTCGAGGTCGACCGCCTTCATGCCCCGGGCCAAGCCGTCGGTGGGATGCATCGATACGCAGCGAACCTTATCTTCGCCGATGTGCTGCTCGACCTCGACGATGATGTCGACGGGCATGGGCGTCTCCAGCCCTTCGCTTGTGATCCGCAGGGCGTTGTAGATTCCGGGGAGCTCCATGTCCTTGAACTCGACGTCGACCACGGGTCCGATGACCTGGACGACTCGCCCGATTCTTTCTTTCGCTTGGTCATTCGTCATGGGTTTCTCCGCATGGCTGTTACTTGGCCATCGCGTCGACGGCCGTCATTATCTCCAGCAGCTCCTTGGTGATCGAGGCCTGGCGGATCTTGTTCAGGCCGAGGACCAGATCACCGATGAGCTCCTCGGCGTTTTTAGTCGCATTTTCCATGGCCATCATCCGGGCCGCCTGTTCGGCCGCCGCCGACTCGAAATAGGCATGAAAGACCTGGGTTTCCAGGTAGAGTTCGAGCAGCGACTGGAGCACGGGCCCGGTGGCCGGTTCCCAATCCGGGGCCAGCTCCTCACCGGCGGCAGGACGCTCCGGAGCCGGAACCGGCAGGACGCGGGCGAAGGTCACTCTCGGGGCCAGTATCGACTTGAACTCGTTGTAGATAATGTAAACACTGTCGGTCCTGCCGAAGACATACTGGCCCCTTAGCAGGTGGGCGATTTCCTTGAGCTCCCGGACCGTCAGCTTGTCCGCTTTCTCGCCGTACGCACGGAGCACAGGATATGGCTTTTTCCGGAAGTGATTGACCGCTTTCTTGCCCACGAGGATGAGGCTTGCCTCCGCCGGCGCTTTCTCGTCCAGGAAGGCATCCGCCCGGGACAGGAGGTTGGAGTTGAAGGCGCCGCAGAGCCCCTTGTCTGACGTGATGATCACGGCCAGGAGCTTTTTTTCGTCCCGGACATCGAGGAGCGGCGACACCTGCCTCCCCGCCCAGGCGGCGACCCGTTCGAGCAGGCTGGGCAGGTTGTGCCAGAGCGGCCGGCCGTCGAGCACGGACCGCTGCGCTTTCTTGAACTTAGCTGTGGAGACGGTCTTCATCGCCTGAGTGATCTGCTGCGTGTTCCTGACGCTGCGGATGCGCCGTCTCAGGTCGATGAGGGCCGGCACGTCAGCTCTCGCCCTTGAACAGCCGGCCGAATATCTTCAGCGACGAGGCCATGGCCTCGTCGAGCGCCGAGTCGATGGACTTCCGCTGGGCGATTTTCTCCAGGATCTCCGGATGCTCCTTGTCCATGAACTCATACAGCTTATGCTCGTACTCCTGGATCCGGTTTACGGGGAATTCGTCAAGGTAGCCCCTGTTCCCCGCGTAGATAATCACGATCTGGCGCTCAACGGGAAGCGGGTCGTACTGTCCCTGCTTGAGGATTTCGGTCAGCCTCGCGCCCCGGTCGAGCTGGGCCTGGGAAATCCGGTCGAGCTCGGTCCCGAACTGGGCAAAGGTCTGGAGCTCGCGGTACTGCTGGAGGTCGCCGCGCAGCTTGCCGGCGACCTGTTTCATCGCCTTGATCTGGGCGTTGCCGCCCACCCGGGATACGGAGATCCCGACGTTAATGGCCGGCCGGACGCCGGCGTTGAACAGCTCCTGCTCGAGGTAGATCTGCCCGTCGGTGATGGAGATGACATTGGTGGGGATATAACCGGAGACGTCACCGGCCTGCGTCTCGATGATGGGCAGCGCCGTGAGCGACCCGCCGCCCTTCTCGTCATTGAGCTTGGCCGCCCGCTCGAGAAGGCGGGAGTGAAGGTAGAAAACATCGCCCGGGTAGGCCTCGCGTCCCGGCGGCCGCCGGAGGAGAAGCGAAATCTCTCGGTAGGCGGCGGCGTGCTTGGAGAGATCGTCATAGACGAGCAGGGCATGCCGTCCGCGATCGCGGAAATATTCACCCATCGCGCAGCCGCTGTAGGGAGCGAGATACTGCAGGGGCGAGGGATCGCTCGCCGAGGCGGCCACGACGATCGTGTAATCCATCGCGCCGCACTCTTCCAGGGTCTTGATGCTGTAAGCGACGGTCGAATTCTTCTGGCCGATCGCCACGTAGATGCAGACGACGTCCGCGCCCTTCTGGTTGATGATCGTGTCGATGGCGATGGCCGTTTTTCCCGTCTGCCGGTCCCCGATGATGAGCTCACGCTGGCCGCGGCCGATCGGGATCATGGCGTCGATCGCCTTAAGCCCGGTCTGCAGGGGTTCGCGCACGGGCAGGCGGTCGACGACGCCCGGGGCCAGGCGCTCCAACACCATGAAGTCGGCGGTCCGGATCGGGCCCTTGCCGTCGAGGGGCTGGCCCAGCGGGTCGACAACGCGGCCGATCATGGCCGGGCCGGCCGGGACCTGCATGATGCGATGCGTCCGCCGGACGACGTCGCCCTCCTTGACCAGCTGGGGCTCGGCGAGAAGGACGGCGCCCACGCTCTCTTCCTCGAGGTTCAGGGCGATGCCCGCGACGTTCCTGGGGAACTCGAGCAGTTCGTTGGCCATCACACGATCGAGACCGTGGATGCGGGCGATGCCGTCGCCCACCGAGGTCACGACCCCGACTTCGCGGATGTCGACCTCGGTTTCGTAGCCCTCGATCTGCTGCTGGATGATCTTGCTGATTTCGTCGCCTTTGATGTCCATGGATCTAGCTACCCTTCAATCATTTTTTCTTTGAGCTTCGCCAGCCGGCCCTGCAAGGAGACGTCATAGATGATGTTCCCCTTTCTCAGGGAGAGGCCGCCGACCAGCCCGGGGTCGAGCCGGTATTCGAGGAAGACCGGCCCCTCCTCCAGGCGCTCGAGCTCGGCCTGGAGTCTCTCCCTCTGCCGGGGAGTTATGGAAACGGCCGAGCTGACCTCAAAGGTCCCGACGCCCTGGCGTTCCCTCCAGAGCGCGGGCACGACGAGCAGGATGTCGTCGAGGATGCCGAGCCGGTTGTGCTCGATCAGGAGCTCCAGGAAACGGCCCGCCTTGGCGCACCTGGGGCACGCCGCCAGGGTATCCCGGATGATCTGATTCCTGTTCTTTCTCGGCACAAACGGGTTCTTCAGGACCGCCGCCAGCTCCGCGTTCGTCCGGAGGAGGCCGGCCACTGCGGCCAACTCGCGGAGAACCACGGCCAGCTCGGACTCCCCGCGAAGGGCGCCCACCAGGCCGCGGGCGTACCGGCTAACCAGAGTTTCTTTCCGCATGCTGCTTGCCCAGGATGTCTATGGACTCATCGATGAGCCGCGTCTGGAGCTCCGGCGTGAGGCGGCGCTCGATCCGGGACCGGGCCAGCGAGACGGCCAGATCCGCGGCAAACCGGCGAAGCTCCCGGCGGGACGCCCGGGCGCGGGCTTCGATCTCCTCCCGCGCCATGGCCCTGATTTTTTCGGCCTCGCGGGCCGCGACGTCGGAGATCCTGGCCCTGTCTTTCTGTCCCAGGGCTTCTCCGGCCGCCTTGATTCGGCGGGCTTCCTCGTCCAGCCCCGCGAGGCGCGCCCGGATCGATCCGAGTCTCTTTTCCGCTTCCTCTCTCGAGGATGAGGCCTCGGCCAACGCCCGTCGCACCTCCTCGGTCAGCCGTCCGAGAAACGCTCGGACCGGCTTCGCCAGCACAAAGGCCAGTCCGCCGAAGAGGAGAAGAAAATTCAGGGTTTTCCCGAGCAAATCCACGAGCGCGGACGGATGGGAGGCCTCTTCCGCCGCCGACGCAAAGACAAGAAGAGGCAGCAGGGCGAGAACGGCCAGGGCTTGACGTCTTTGCCGCATCAGTTCAGCAACTTCTTCTCGATCTGCTCCGCCAGGTTTGAAGCGTCCCGCTCCAGGCTGCCCTGAAGTTCCCGGGTCACGAGTTCCAGGTCGGCTCGCGCCTGCTCGACTTGACGCCGGCACTCGGCGGAAACCTCGGCCAGGAGCTTGCTTTTCTCCTTGAGGGCTTCCTGTTCCAGCAGGCTCCTGGCGGATTCCGCGGCTGCCTTGGCGTCCTTGAGGGAGGCCTCTATTTCGGCCAGGCTCCTTTCATAGCTGTCGAGGGCCTGCTGGCGGGCTTGCCGGTCGGCCTTGATCCCAGCCTCCCTCTGGTCCCGCACCCGTCTGACCGGGTTGAAGAAGAGCTTTGAAAGGACGAACACCAGGATCCAGACGACGGCGAAGACGATGACGAGGTTGGCATCAAGGGACAGCATCGACGGTTGGCCCGGTCCTAAAAACCAGGCCTGAATTTACCATTAATACCCTTAAAAATCAATTCGTTTCTTCACTTCGCCGACCAGGAAAAGCGACCCGGTGACGAGGACGGAACCGCTGCGTGGCGTGATCTCCCGCGCTCTTCGGACCGCCCGGAGCGGGTCGGGTTCGATGAGCGCCGGCCGGCCCGGGCGCGGGGCCAGGCGCAGGACCTCCTGGGGCGTGGCGGCCCGGGGCATCGGGAGGCCGGTCAGGACGACGGTCTGCGCCAGCGGAAACAGGACCCGAGTGAGCTTGGGGATGTCCTTGTCCTTCATGGCGGCGAACACAAGCGTCAGCGGCCGGGGCAGGAAATCCGCGGCATAGGCGCCAACGGCCCGGGCCCCCTCTTCGTTGTGGGCGCCGTCAAGGATAATAAGCGGGCGCCGCCCGATGACCTCCAGCCGTCCCGGCCAGGCGGCGCGGGCCAGGCCCCGGAGGATCGTCGGCTTCGATGGCGCTTTCCAAGGCCCGTTCAAGCTGAGTGTCGTGACGATGGCGACGGCGCCATTCCGTCCCTGATGCTCTCCGGCCAAGCGGGGCGAATAATTGAAGGCTCTCCCGCGCCAGCGAAACCGAAACCTGTATCCTCGCCCGGTCTTCTCCGCCCCCAGGGCATGCGGATTCTCGAATGCCTCGATGAAGGGAGCGCGGGCTTCCCGGGCCTGCCGCCGGATGACTTCGCGGGCGATCCCCCCCGTCACCCCGCTGATGACGGGAATCCCTGGTTTGACGATGCCCGCCTTCTCCATGGCAATCCGGCCCAGGGTGTGTCCAAGATATTCCTGATGGTCGCGGGAGACGGTGGTGATCACGGAGGCGAGGGGTTCGACCACGTTGGTGGCGTCCAGCCGGCCGCCCATCCCGACCTCGAGGACGGCCGCGTCCACCCGTTTCTCCCGGAAATGGAGGAAGGCGAGACAGGTCAGGGTTTCGAAATAGGTCGGCGGCGCGCTGAGTTTTCCGTCCCGGATCAAGGCATCGACTGTCGCCTTGAAAACATTCAGAAGCCGGTCAAAGCTCCGCCCGGCGATCGGCTTCCCGGCGACCCGCACCCTCTCCTCAACCCGGACGAGGTGCGGTGAAGTGTAGAGGCCGACCCGCAGTCCATGGAGGGTCAGGATCTCGGTCAGCATGGCGCAGACGGAGCCTTTGCCGTTTGTGCCGCCGACGAGGACTGAGGGATAGGCTTTATGGGGCTCGCCCAGGGCCGTGAGAACCGTCCTGACGTTGTCCAGCCCGAACTTGACGCCGGACTCGAGGATTTTCTGGAGGTAGTCCCGGCACTGGCCGCGGTTCATGTCATGGATGGCGGTTGAGGAGGAGCCTGAGGACCCGGATGAGATAGCCACGGAGCGCTTTTCTCTCCACAACGTCGTCCAGCAGTCCGTGCGCCAGAAGGAATTCGGCGCGCTGGAAACCTTTGGGCAGCTTTTCCCGGATCGTCTGCTCGATGACCCGGGGCCCCGCGAACCCGACATAAGCGTTGGGCTCGGCGATATTGAAATCCCCCAGCATGCTGTAGCTCGCCGTGGTCCCCCCGGCCGTAGGATCGGTCATGACGGAGATGAAGGGAAGCCGCGCCTCATGCAGACGGGCCAGGGCGGCGCTCGTCTTGGCCATCTGCATCAGGGAAAGCGCGCCCTCCTGCATCCGGGCCCCCCCCGAACAGGAGATGATGATCATCGGCAGTTTTTCGGCCGTCGCCCGCTCGATGGCGCGCGTGATCTTCTCGCCAACCACGGAGCCCATGCTGCCGCCCATGAACGAAAACTCCATGGCCGAGACAATGACGTCGATGCCTCCGATGGTTCCCCGCGAGTCCACCACGGCCTCGGGAAGCTGCGTTTTCCGCTGGTTCTCCACCAGACGGTCGGAGTATTTCCGGCTGTCTTCGAAGCCCAAGGCGTCCACCGGCAGGATGTTTTCGTCGAAGCGCTCGTACTTCCCCTCGTCGAACAGGAGGCCCAGGCGTTCCAGAGAAGAGATCCGGAAGTGGAAATTGCAGGACGGACAGACGTACTGATTGTCCAGGATGTCCTGCTTGTACAGGATCTTTTGACAGTTGTTGCAGCGCGTCCAGAGGTTGGTCATCTCGGCCTATTTTTTCGCGGCCTCGGGTGCAGGCGCTTTGAGCCTCGCGGAGAGCGCCTTGATAACCCGGTCGGGGTCGGGCAGGTCTTCCTCGATTTCCTCGTCTTCGTTGAGCAGGCTCATCACGGACCTGAGAAGCTTGTCCTTGTCCACCGGCTTCTCGAAATAGTCGGCCGCCCCGAACGTCGAGAGCGCCTCCATCCGGTACTGGGGCCCCCGGTAAAGCCCCGTGACGATGATCACCGGCACCCGGCCGTGGGTCTCCTCGGAGATGCGCTTGGTCAGGTCGAACCCATGGACCTTGGGCAGGATGGCCTCCAGGATGACCAGGTCCGGCTTTTCTTCGATAAACTTCTCGTAGGCCGCCTGCCCGTCGGAAGCCTTGACGACCTGAAACCGGTAGGGTTCGACCATATCGGCCAGGGCGCTCAGGCTGGCGTTGTCATAATCGACGATCAGGATTTTCTTGTCGGTCATCCGGAGTGTTTAAATTTTAGCCCAACCCCCCCGGCGAGTCAACTTCAGGCGGCGGCTGACCATATTTGGGGCAGAACTCCGACAAAATAGGGAGGGCGGCCTAATGGGAAAGCCGGCCTGGAGATTGGATTTCCTTTGAAATCGGCTTATAATGGCGCAGAGGGTCTGAAGATGAAAAAAAGGATGATTTTCGGGGTGTTATCTTTTCTGACGGTGTCGCTCCTCGTCTCCCAGAGCCTTGTGGAAGTCTCGAAACAGGAGCAGGAGCGTCGCGAGAAGCTCAAGGGGAAGAGCGCCAAGGTGGTCACGAACGCCGACCTTAAGACCGCCAAGGGTCCGGCGGTCGCCGTGGGCGCGGCCCAAGCCGCCCAGGCGCAGCCGCAGGGACCGGCTGAACCCGAGACGGAGGGGGCCGCGGCCGCGGCGCCGGAGGCCCGGACTGAACCGCCTCCGGAAGGGCCGGAGTATTCTGTCGGCTACGCCGCTTCGATTTATCCGGATTATTTTCAGGTCGAAAACCCCGAGCTGGCCCTTGGCCCTCCCGACGACCGCTATGCCGAGATTTCCGTCAGCGGCGTGCTGGATCTCGATATTGACGTAAACAACGGACCGGGAGACGACCTGGCTGTCTATGCCCGCCCCCCGGCCAATATGCTCCCCGAGGGGGAAAGCGGGAACCAGCTTGCAGCCGAGCAGGAAGCCATGTGGTGGGGGGATTTCCGCTATGCCGTCCTCGGCCTGGACGAGCGGGGCGAGTGGCAGAATATCGGACTGGGATCGGGCGCCAACCCCGACCGGTTCGACCTCGGCTCCCTGGACTCGACCAAGAGAATCAGGATCATGTTCAAGGTCTATTCCAACCCCTACAACGAAGGTGCCAAGCCCCTGAGGTTAACGGGCCGCGAGCTGACTCTCGGCCTGGACGCCGTCGGTGCGCTGCACTGAGACCGGGGGCCGGTTCGCTTGGAAGACTGAGGCATCCTTTTTTTTCTGAGAACACCCTCCCGGTTCAGCGGGGCGCCGGCAGGCGGGGCGGCCGGGCCGTCCGTTTCTGTTCCTTGATGGACCCGGCAAGCGAATCGAAAGAGGACCGCTGGATGGTCAGCCGGACCTTCACGTCTTTGGGCGGCGAAGAAAGATCGCTGCAGGTTACGGTGATCCGGCCGGCATAATCGCCGTAATTCAGCTCTCTCGAGCGGGCGTAGACCTTGACTTCATCCCATTCGCCCCAGCTCTCGTCCCCGGACTGGAAAATGCGAAGCCAGGGGACATCGGTCGTGACCTGATACCGCAAGCGGCCGCCGCCCGAGTTCTTGACGCGCAGGGTCGCGTGGGGAGGGTTCCTGCGGCCCTCGACCGCCTGAAAAGCGAGCTCTTCCGTATCCAGATGCAGCCGCGGGGCCGGATTGGCCAGCTTGCGGGTGGAAAGAACGGCGCCGATGCCGGTGCCGGGGGGATGGTTGGAATACCAGGTGAAGGCGGTGGCCAGATAATCGATCACCGCTTCGTCCTTGCGGATCGTCAGCCGGGTGATTCCCGGAGGACCCCAGAAATTCGGCGCCGGCCCCAGATAAGTGCCGTAGTTTTTCGACCAGTACGGATCTCTCCACCAGCCCGCTTCGCCCATGTATTTCGTCGACCCGCAGCAGACGGCCAGCATATCCGCGTTCGGCGCGGCCTGCCCGATCTTCCTGCTGAAGAAAATATGGTCATGCCCATAGAGGAAGGCCCGGAGCCCGTTTTCCCGGCCGATATCGGTCAGCTTGACCTGTTCGACGAGGTCGGGGTTGGCATAAGGCAGGTAATCTTCGCGGGTAAACAGCGGACCCCGGCCGTAGGCCATGCTCTTGTCCTGCTCGTTGGAGCCGGCCGGCCAGCCCCCGAGGGCATGGTGCGCGCAGGCGAAAACCCAGTGCTTTTCGCCCTGTCTCACGGTTTTCTCGAACCACTGCCGCTGGCCCTCCCCGAGCGTCCAGCCTTCAGGGGTCTTGGGATAGGCGTCCCCGGTGAAGGCCGTCGTGTGGAGGACGATGAACCGCGCGCCGCCGCGGTACGAGCGGTCGCTCCCCCAGGAGAAAGCGTAGTAGAGACCGTCGCGATGGCCTCCCTCCGGGTACGTCAGGTCATTGGGCATAGCAAACAGTCGGTTCCGCCACTCCCGCGCCCGGTGACGGATCGGATTCCATTGCTCTTCGCCGTCATGGTTGCCCTGGGCGATCAGCACCGGAACGTGCGGCGTGATCGCGGAGTACATTTTCCGCATCCTCAGCCAAAGGACATAGGATATGTAATCGTAATCCTTGTCGGTCAGCCCTTCCGTCGGAAGCCCGAGCCCCGGCCACTTATAGCCCGCGCCCAAGCCATTGGTGTCCCCCAGGTTGATCAGCAGGTCGGGGTCCTCGTTGGCCATGATATAGCGGAGGGAGTGGGCCAGGCACAGCCCGTTCCGGAGCGAATCGGCGGGGGTCCGGATCGGATTCAATGGATTGAACCTGAGATTGCTCAGAATCTCGTTGACATAATCGCCGCTCAGTTTCGCGGCCTTCAGGTGATCGGCGACCGCGTAATCCCCATCATCGAAGGTATGATCGTCGCCGATTAGAATGACTTTGATCTCCCCGCCGTCTTCGAGGCTGACGGTCGGCAGCTTGACGCTCTTGGGAAAAAGCGCCCCCCAGCTCCCGACGTCCCGATAAAAGACCTGATAGTAAAGCCGCGGAGACTCCCAGGCGGTAAGCTCCACGTCCAGGATGTTATCGACGCCGTAAAAGGTGAAAATGTCCCGGGGGTTGGCGAGGCCCTCGAGAGTATCGGCGCAGATGACCCTGATATCGAGCCTCTTCCCGGGCGCGGGGACGAGGTTGAGCGTCGCCCGGGCTCCCGGGACGCCCACGCCGGCCGGCCGGACGTTGTAGATTCTCTCAGCGCAGGCAAAACACCGGTCGTCATAAGGAAAAGGATAAGCCGTGCTCTGGAGCTGGGCGTTGAGAAGCGAAGTAGAATGCGGCGCCGTGGGGAGAAAAGTGGACGAAATAAGGGAACGGGATGACAGGCCGGCCGCCGCCAGTCCAAGGGTCCCATACTTCAGGAATTCTCGACGACGCAGCCTCATAAAACCCCACGCCCGGCCGGCGGAATTGCCGCCGGCCAATAAAACCTGCGCCAAATTATCGGAAAAAACGGCAAAAGTCAAGGCGCTTGCGTCGGCCCGGCCCACCAACAGCCCGGGCGCGTTGATGGCCGGGTTTCCTTTGTGTTATATTGACGCGGATGAACACACCGGGAAAGGGCAGCATTTCCTTCGTCATCCCCGTTTTCAACGAAGCCGAAAACCTGGGGGACCTCCATCGGGAGCTGGCCGCCGTCGCCGGCCGGCTGGGGAGGCCGTTCGAAATCATCTTCGTCGACGACGGCAGCACGGACTCCTCCTGGCCCACCCTGCTCGGCCTTCAGAAAAAAGACCCGCAGGTCAAGATCATCAGGCTCCGGAAGAACTTCGGCCAAACGGCCGCTCTCGTCGCAGGGTTCGATTACGCGAGCGGGGACATCATCATCAGCATGGACGCCGACCTTCAGAACGACCCCAACGATGCCCCCCTGCTGATCGCGAAGATCGAAGAGGGCTACGACCTCGTGAGCGGCTGGCGGAAGAACCGCCGGGACCGGTTCCTGACCCGGCGTATCCCGTCCTCGGCCGCCAACTGGCTGATCTCGCGGGTCACCCGCGTTAAGCTCCACGATTACGGCTGCACCCTCAAGGCTTTCCGCCGGGACGTCGTGAAAAACATCCGGCTCTACGGCGAGCTCCACCGGTTCATTCCGGCCATCGCGAGCAACATGGGAGTGGCCATCGCCGAGGTCAAAGTTAACCACCGGGCGCGCCGCCACGGCAAATCCAAGTACAATATCCTGAAGTTCACCCGGGTCATTTTGGACACCCTGACGGTCAAGTTTCTGTTGAGCTATTCCACCCGGCCGCTGCAGATCTTCGGGCTGGTCGGGATGGGGAGCACCCTGCTCGGCGGCGTGATTGCGCTGTGGCTGTCCTACCAAAGGCTCGTGCTCAAGCTGAGTGTCGCGAACCGTCCCCTGCTCCTGCTCGCCGTGCTGCTCATCGTCATCGGCTTTCAGTTCATCACCCTGGGCCTCCTGGCGGAGATCATGGTCCGGGCCTACCACGAGTCATCGGGCAAAGCGATCTACTACGTGCGGGAGATCGTCGATGCCGGGGCCGGCGGAGGGGCCGCCCGCGAAGATCGATGAACATCCTGATGCTCGCCCCCGAGCCGTTCTTCGAGCCCCGGGGGACGCCGATCAGCACCTATTTCCGGATTTACGCCTTGGGCAAGCTCGGTCACAAGATCACGCTCATCACCTACCCTCTCGGGAAGGATGCCGGCCTGCCGGCCTTGAGAACGGTCCGCGTCCCGAACCTGTTCGGTTTCAGGAAGGTGAAGATCGGGCCGTCCCTGGCTAAAATCCCCCTGGATGCCCTGCTCGGCGCCGCCGCGCTCCTGGAGCTGGCCGGACGGCGGTACGATCTCATCTATTCCCATGAAGAAGCGGCCGCCTTCGGCATCCGCCTGTCCCGGATGTGGAAGCTGCCGCACGTCTATGACATGCACTCCAGCCTGCCCCAGCAGCTCCGGAACTTTGAGTTCACCCGCTCCGCTTTCCTCATTTCCGTTTTCCGGGCCATGGAGCGTTCAGTGCTCAAGAATTCCCACGCCGTCATCGTCATCTGCAGGGACCTCCTCGCCCAGGTCGAGTCGGCCGGTTACGGGGCCAAAGCCGTCCTTCTCGAAAACTTCCTCGATTTCCCGGGCGACCCGTTCTCGCCCGAGGACATCGCCCGGAAGAAAAGGGAGGTCGCCCCGCAGGGCGAGAAGGTCGTCGTCTACGCCGGCAACTTTGAACCCTACCAGGGGATCTCCCTCCTGCTCAAGGCCGCGCAGAGGTGCGGCGAGGGCACGGTCTTCCTGCTCGTCGGCGGCACGGGCCGTTCACTCGCCGAGATGAAGGCGCTGGCCGCCGAGCTGGGGATTCGGGAGAGGGTCGTTTTTGTGGACAAGGTGCCTCCGTCGCGGGTCCCCTTCTACGTTTCCCTGGCCGACGTCCTGGTCTCTCCCCGGATCTCGGGCACCAACACCCCTCTCAAGATCTACTCTTTCCTCAAGACGGGAACGCCCCTGGTCGCCACGAAACTCTACACCCATACCCAGGTCCTGGACCCCGGGGAGGTCGTGCTCGCCGCCCCCGACCCGGTCGGGTTCGCGGCGGGAATCTCGTTCGCCCTGACGAGCGTCGAAGCAAGGGCCCGGGCGGCCGCGGCCAAGAAGCGGGCCGATGCCCAGTACACCGAGACCGCCTACCTTGAAAAAATGAACAGGGTCCTGGCCATGGCCCGACATAATTTCGCGTGATGAGGCCGGGAGGTGGGATGCGGGCTTTCCTGACCGGCGGGTCGGGTTTCATCGGCAGCCACCTGATCGACGCGTTGCTCGAAGACGGCTGGCGGGTGGCGGCCTTGTCCCACCGGACTCCGATTCAACAGAGCGGAAGAGTGGAGGAAATCGCTTCGGACATCACCGACCTCCGCGCCCTGGAATCCGGGATGAAGGACACGGACGTCGTGTTCCACCTCGCCTCCGCGTTGGGCTCATCCCTGATCAACCGGCAGGAATTCACCAGGATCAACGCCGCGGGAACCGAAGCCGTTCTCGAGGCCGCCCGGCGGGCCCGGGTCCCCCGGGTCGTCCATTTCAGCAGCGCGGGAGTCCTCGGCTGCGTTAGGGATGGGGATGTGGCGGACGAGGGCTATCCGGCGCGGCCGATCCTCGCCTACGACCACGCCAAATACGCCGGAGAGAGGGCCGCCCTGAGGTTCGCCGCCGACGGGATGGATGTCGTCATCGTGCGCCCTGGATGGGCTTATGGCCCGGGCGACCGCCGGACGTTCAAGTTGATCCGGAAGGTCGCGGCGGGCCGTTTCATTTTAGCCACCAAAGCCGCCGCGCGCCAGACCCCCGTTTACATCACGGAACTGGTTAAGGGCACCCTGCTGGCGGCGGCTCGCGGCCGGGCGGGAGAGGTGTATCATCTCGCCGGCGCCGAGATCCTGACGGCCGCCGAAATCGTCAAGGCCGTGGCCTCGGCCGCCGGCCGGCGGTTGCCCCGGTTCCACATTCCGGGACTGCCGGCGCGCCTGGCCGCCTCTTTCCTGGAGCAGGCTTTCCGGCCGCTCCGCAAAGAGCCGCCCCTGAGCCGGCCGAAGCTCAGCTTTTTCCTCCACTCCAAGCCGCTTTCGATCGCCAAGGCCGGGCGCGAGCTCGGGTACTCTCCGGAAATCGATTTCGCTCACGGGATCCGCTTGGCCTTGGACTGGTATCGACGGAACGGCTGGCTCTGACCTCCCCTCCCCCCCCGGGCTTTGATGCGCGGAGCGCGAGCCGGGGTTTCATGCGGAACAAGCAGTGCGTCGTAGAGCCCGGGTATCAGGCCTGCCGCTCGGTGCGAGGCGCCCGCCGGTCACGGATCCTCCGGGCCGGGCTGCCAACCGCCACGCTGTATTCCGGCAGGGACTCTGTCACCACGGCGCCGGCGCCCACGACGCAGCCGCGCCCGATCGTCACGCCGTCGAGGACGATCACACCCGCCGCCAGCCAGACATCGTCCGCGATCCGGATACCCCCCCTGGAAAAAGAGGGCTGAAACATGATGGGGGTGTTGAGGTCGTCAAAGCTGTGATTTCCGCCGGCGACGAGATAGCAATGGCCCGCGAGAAAGCAATACTTCCCCAGCCGGATCTCGGTTTCCGAAAGCAGGCTGCAGTTGGCCGAGATATTTCCGTGATCGCCAATGACGATGTCGCCTTCTTTGCAGCTCAGGATGGTGTTCCGGCCGACAAAGACGTTGTCTCCGAGTTTCAGCCCCTGATTGGCCCCGCCCTTGGCATCCAGGACGACATTGTCATCGATGAAGCAATCCGCGCCCAGCGAGATCTTGTGCGGATGCCGGAGGGTGATGTTCCGGCCGAATACCGCCCCCCGGCCGACGCTCCGGAAAAGGGCCGGATAGAAAATCTTCCGCGTCCAGAGGCCCAGGGCGCCGGGGACCCAGGAAAAAAACAGGTTGACAAGCTCGAACCGGACAAGCTTCCAGACTCCGCCCTCGCCCACGAAGAGCGTCGCGTACTTCGATAACAGGGACTTCCCCCGGGACAGGAGTTCCTTCTGGGTGCTGCCGCGAAACTCCGCGTTCATCGGAGTCTCTTTATATCACAAAACGCCCCACGGTTCACTACGGGAGCCGTCCTTGTCAGATGGTCCTTCTTATGGCATAAATGGATGAGAATCCGCCCCCGCGGATTCTGATCATTTTCGAGAGAAGGCGCGCGCCGGCGGTCCGATGACAAAAAGAAAGGCGCTCGGCCAGCATTTCCTGGCCAACCGTCACATCCTTGGGAAAATCGTCACCGTCATCGATCCCCGCGGGGAAGAACTGATCGTTGAAGTGGGGCCCGGAAAGGGCGCCCTGACTTTCCCCCTCGCCGGGCGGTGCGGCCGGCTGATCGCCATCGAAAAAGACCCCGCCCTCATCCCGGGGCTTCTCGAAAAAAAGCCGGAAAACGTCGTCATCCTGGAACAGGACGTCCTCGAGACCGACTTCCGCGAGCTCCTGCGCCGGGAAGGCGATCCCGGCGCCGCGGTCAAGGTCGTGGGCAACTTGCCTTATTCCATCTCCACGCCATTCCTTTTTAAGATCCTCGAGGACCGGGGGCCGGTCTCGAGGGGCGTCTTTCTTCTGCAAAAGGAGGTAGCCGAGCGCGTCGCGGCCGGGCCCGGTTCCAAGCGGCGCGCCCCCATGTCCATCCTCTTCGAGCTCGATTTCGAGGTCAGGCTCCGCTTCACCGTCCAGCCGGGCGCCTTCTCGCCGCCCCCCCGCGTCCAGTCGGCGCTGATATCCCTGGAAAAAAGAGAGAAGCCGCTGTTTGCCGTCGGGGACCGCGAAGGCTTCCGGCGGTTTCTCCGGGCGGCGTTCGCCGAGCGACGAAAGACGCTGGCCAATAATTTGAGGAAGCTGGGGTTGTCCGCCGAGGCCGTCAAACGCGCTCTGGCCGCCGTGTCGCTCGATGACAAGATCCGGGCGGAGCAGGTCGATACCGGCCGGTTCGTCGAGTTGTTCGGGCTTCTCGGCTGACCCGCGCCGTTGCCAGATTCGGCGGCCGGTGGTATAAAACAGGGGACATGAGCCGTAAGGATTACTATCGGCGCCTTTTCCGGGTCTACCTGGGCTATAGGCGAAAAAGGACGCGCCTCGACTATCTTCCCGTCCGCCTTTGGGTCGAGACGACGAGCGTCTGCAATCTCCGCTGCGTCATGTGCCCCAACAAGGAGCTGAAAAAGGAGGAGAAGGGGTTCATGGATTTTCCCCTTTTCCGCAAGGTCATCGATGAGGCCCGACGGTACGTCTTCGATGTCAACCTCATCCACCGCGGCGAGGGCCTGCTCCATCCGGAGTTTCCCCGGATGGTCGCCTACTCCCACGAAGCGGGCGTCAACACGAAGTTCCACACGAACGCCACGCTGCTCGACGAGGCCCGGTCGCGGGCGCTCATCGCCGCCGGCCTCGACCAGATCTCGTTTTCCTTCGACGGCTATGACCGTAAGACTTACGAGAACATCCGGGTCAACGCCGACTTCGAAAAGACGCTCGCCAACGTGGTCCGGTTTCTCGAGATCAAGCGCGAGCTCCGGTCGAAGAGGCCTTACGCCGTCCTCGAGCTGATCAATTTCCCGGACGCCGCCAAGGTGGCGGACCCCGGCGGGAGGCGCGCCTTCCTGGACCGTTTCCGGGGGCTGCCGCTCGACCGGGTCGAGGTCAAGGAAATGCACAATTGGGCCGGCGAGATCCCGGCCGAAAAGAGCCGGAAAAAGTACGTTCCGTGCACTTTTCTGTGGCAGGCGCTGATCATCTTCTGGGACGGCTCGGTCCTCCCCTGCACCCAGGATTTCCACGGGTACCTGAAGCTCGGAAACGTCCGGGGGACGTCCCTCGAGGAGATCTGGAACGGCGACCGGCTGGTCCGGTTGCGGGAAAAAATCCTCCGGGGAGACATCGCCGACCTGGAGACGTGTTCGCAGTGCGACCGGCTGTGGCGCGACCAGATCCTGGGCGTCCCGAAGGAATATCTCCTCAAGTTCCTTCTCAAACGGATGCCCTGAACTGCCGGCCCGGGCAGGCAGGCACGGGGTCGGCGCGCGGCCGGCCGTCAGCGCCAGTCGGGAAAGACGTCGCGGCCGGGCGTATCCAGGAGACGGACGGCCTCGCGGCCGGCCAGGCTGACGAGATAGAGTCCCCAATCTCCCCGGTCGGCGTACTTGTCGCGCGCGTTCGAGCAGAAGACAATCTGCGTCCCGTCCGGCGACCAGGAGGGGAAATAATCATACGTGTCGTCGCGCGCCGTGACCCTCTCCTGGGCGCTTCCGTCGGCATTCATAACCCAGATGTCGCCCTTGCCGTCGGCGGCGCTCGAGACATAGACGATCTTCCGCCCGTCGGGAGAAAAGCGCGGCCGGCAGGCGCCTCCCCCTTTGGCCAGCTCCCGGACGGACTCGTCCCGGGGGTCAAAATAAAAAATGCCCCAGCCGCCGAGCCGGCGCTTGCCGGTAAAGACAATGCCCCGGGTAACCGGCGAGATATCGGCCAAACCGTTGGAGCGGTGGAAGCCCGGGACGGCCTCGACAGCCCGCCGGGAGGCAAGGTCGACAGTCCAGGTCGCTTCATCTCCGCCGGGGATTCGCCGGGCATCCCGCGTGAACACCAAGGAATTTCCGTCGGGCGCCCAGGCGACGTCCAGCTCGTCTTCGGGAGTGTCCGTAACCGCTTCCAGGTTCTTTCCGTCGGGGCCCATGACGAAGAGGTCAAAACTGCCCCGGGGGTTCGCCGAGAAGGCGATCCTCTTCCCGTCCGGCGACCATCGCGGGTAGCGGTCATCCCAGGCGTTGTCCGTGAGCTTTGTCAGCCCGCCGGCCGTCAGGACATAGATTTCGTTGTCGCCATCCAGGTCCGACTGAAAGAGGATTCTTCCGGAAAACCCCGTCTCGGGCCGCACGGTGGCGAGGTCGGTCGCCGCTTGGGAAGGGCTTGCCGGGGCCGAATCCCTCGGCCCTCCGCAGCAGGCCAGCAGGCTGATGACCGCCACACCCAGAATAAGCCGCCGTATCCACATGACCGTATCATTATACACTAACGGCCTCCGGCGCCGGGCTTGAAGAACCTCCGTTCCCGGGATGGCAATGAGCTAAATGAGGGGTGGCGCGGCGTGGGGATCGCCGTGACAGGACCCCAATCCCAGGGCAAACGATCACGGGAACGAAGATGGCGATTTCCAGGCCAGAAGTTTGCACGAGTGAAATGAGGCATGGTATGATGCATGTGAAAATGCACAAAAGCGGGAAAGCGTTCCTCATTGCCCTGGCGGCGGTCCTGGCGCTCGGCGCTTTTCCCCTCGGGGCGCAGGACCGACCGATGGAGCAGGGCTCGATCGAGATCATCCTGGGCAGATATGATATGAACGAACCCCGGTTCGACGCCGTGTACCCCAAGGGCGGCCTCCTCGCCGGCCTGGGGGCCTCGGCGACGATCGTCTCCAACCTCAACCTGTACCTCGAAGCCAAGTATTGGCAGCGGGAGGGCGAGCTGACGTTTTCCAAGGAAAAGACGACTCTGCGTTTGTTCCCGATCTCCCTGGGCGCGCGGTATATCGTGCCGCTCGGCACAGTCAATCCCTACGCGGGCGCCGGGGCCGACATTTATTTTTATTATGAGGATAACGCGATCGGGACGACGGTCAATCACGCCCCGGGATACCACGTGCTGGCCGGGACCTACCTCAGGTTCGCCCGGGGCTTCCCGCTGATGCTCAACCTGAAAGCGAAGTACACCTGGGCGAAGGCCGCCGGGAGCGACTTCAAGGTTCAGCTCGGCGGCCTGGAGTATTCCGCCGGCGTGGCGCTCGCTTTTTAGCCGGCTCGGCGCGATCCTCTCTCTCTCCGACAACCGGAACCGGCGGGCCTTGGCCGCCGCCGGGGCGGGTCTGAAAACGCCGCCGGAATGTGCTATAATTTTGGCCCATGAAGGCGAAAAAGAAGAAGCGCGCCGCGCCGGCCAAAAAAGATCCCAAGCGGAAGCGCTTCCGGTCGGTCGAGATCTTCAGCCTGCTCGTCCTCGTTTTCGCCCTTTTCTGCGCCCTCAGCCTGATCACTTATAGCGCGCGGGACCCGTCCTGGGCCAGCAGCAAAGCCGTCCCCGGGTCGGGTGTCGCCAACTACGGCGGCCGGGTGGGCGCCTCCCTGGCGGAAGGCCTGCTCCAGTTCCTGGGGCTCAGCGCCTTCGTGATTCCATTTCTTCTCGGCTATCTCGGCATCCGAACCCTCCTGCCCCGCGGCGAACAGCGCCTCCTCTGGAAAATCGGGTCCGGCCTCTGGCTCCTGCTCCTGCTCTGCTCGCTCTTCTCCCTGCTTCAACGCGGCGGTTTTATTTGGAAGGGCGCCGAGTTCGAGCTCGCCGGCGGGCTCCCCGGCAAGCTCCTGGGAGACTTCCTCAGCAAGTATCTCAACCACATCGGCTCGGTCATCCTGCTCTCCGCCCTGCTGGTGCTGTTCGTCCTCTTCAAGACCGAGTTCTCGCTCAGCCGGCTGATCACCTTTTTCGCCCATTTCCTGAAATTCGCCGTCAAGCGGGTGCGCATCCGGGTCACCCACTTCCAGAAATCCCGGGCCAAGGAGAAGATGCGGAAAAAGGTCGTCGAAAAATACACCCAAGCCCCGGAAAAGGCCCCGGCGGCGGACCGCCGCGAGTCCAAAAAGAGGGGCGCGGAGACCGAAGACGACGAGGACGAGGAGGAGAAGCCGAGGCCCAAGCGGGAAGAAAAAAAGGAGATCAAGAAGGCCGAGCCGGTCATCGTTCACCCGCCCGCGCCGCCGCGTCCGGACAAGCTCCTGTTTCCCGAGATGGAGCCGAAGGGAGACTACAAGTTTCCCCCGTTCACCCTTCTCGACGCCGGCGCGCCGTCCGAGCAGATCGACAAGGCCGAGCTCTACGAGAAGAAAACAAGCATCGAAGAGAAGCTCCGCGAGTTCCGCGTGGAGGGGGAAGTCAAGGAATACCACCCCGGCCCGGTCATCACCACCTACGAGTTCTACCCGAACCCGGGCATCAAGGTCAGCCAGGTGGCCAACCTCTCGGAAGACCTTTCGCTGGCCCTGAAGGCGGAATCGGTCCGGATCCAGAGGATCCCGGGCCGGTCGTCGTTGGGCGTCGAGATCCCGAACAACAAGCGGGAGATCATCAAGCTCCGGGACATCATCCAGTCGGAAAAGTTCCTCAAGTCGAATTCCAAGCTGACCTTCGCCTTGGGCAAGACGATCCACGGCGAGGTCTACATCACCGACCTGGCCATCATGCCCCACCTGCTGATCGCCGGCGCCACCGGCACGGGCAAGAGCGTCGCCCTCAACGCCCTGATCGCCAGCATCCTCTACAAGGCCAGCCCGGACGAGGTCAAGCTCGTCCTGATCGACCCCAAGCGCCTCGAGTTCACCCTCTACGAGGGCATCCCCCACCTGCTGAGCCCGGTCATCAACGACCCGAAGAAGGCCGGCGGGGTGCTGATGGACGCCATCAAGAAGATGGAGCACCGCTATCACCAGCTGAGCCTCCTCAAGGTCCGGGACATCGAGCAGTACAACAGCCAGGTCCGGAAGATCCTGAGCGAAAAGAAGGGCCAGCTGACCGACGAGGAAAAGCAGAAGCTCAAGCCCCTCCCCTACATCGTGATCATCATCGACGAGCTGGCCGAGCTGA
>Ga0154742_1008_pt1 | contig 33693 bp, 33 predicted proteins | sample Rifle2008BG16ft_FD_105750 | JGI IMG/M metagenome (GOLD analysis project Ga0154742, IMG submission 105750) | Candidatus Aminicenantes bacterium RBG_16_63_16 | reverse complement strand
CCAGCCGTCGGATGAGCAGGATCAGGGGCGCGGCCAGGGTCTGAACGCCGGGAAAAAACGTCAGAAAAAAACGGATCACGGCCTTTCGGTCGAGCGAATTCAGGAGACGCGGCAGGTAATCGAAGGCAATAAAAAAGATCGCCACGGCGACCAGGAAAAACCAGCCGGCCCGGAGCCGGGCGCGCTGGACGAACACGGACACCCCGATCAGGAAGGCGATGATCAGGAGGACCCGGAGGCTCTCGACCGCGAGCCGGGTCTCATCGTAGCGTTCGAGACGGCTCTGCCGGTATTTCTTGCCGCTGTCTTCCAGAAGCCGGCTGAGCGAAATCCTGGAAAACGCGCTCAGCGAGGCGTGAAAGAGCGAGAGCAGGAAGGCGCCCGAGAACATCACCGCGAGAAGCGCCCACTCCCAGATCGTCCCCCTCATTTTCCGGTCCTAGCCACCCAGAAGCTCCCGGCGCACTCCGACCTCTTCCGCCTCGATTCCCCGACCGTGGTCAAACCCCACCAGGTGGAGGAAACCGTGGATCGTGAGGTCGAGGATCTCGGTCTCGAGGCCGTGCGGCTCGCGAAAGCTCTGGCGGAACGCCTGGGGCACGCAGACGATGATATCGCCGAGATGGGCCCGGCCGGCCGGCCCGGCGTCTCCTCCCGGAAAACTCAGCACGTCGGTGGCCGCGGGCTTGTTCAGGAACCTGCGGTTCAGTTCTTTGATTTTCCTCGTGTCCACCAGGGCCAGCGTGATGTCCGGCGCATCGGGCCGATACTTGGCAAGCAGGGCCTTGAGGAGATCCCGGACCGGCCTGAGGTTGACCCGGTAATTATTCTGCTGGTTGAGGATTTCGACCATTCGGCTTCCTGCCATTTTCCGCTTTCTTCTTTTTTTGGATGGTGAAGTCGAAACCCGGATACTCCACCCGGGGATGATAGATCGTATACAGCGTGCCGTGAAATGAGGCCGCGATCGCCCGCAGCTCCCGCAGCGAAAAATCGGAGCTGTCGAGCTGCCCGTCCTGGAGGTAGTTTTCGAAGATCTCGATGATGACGCGCTTCAGGTTCTCCTGGGAGGCGGATTTCAGGCTGCGGGAGGCCGCCTCGATCGAGTCGGAGAGCATGATCAGCGCCGCCTCCTTGCTCTGGGGCGACGGGCCCGGATAACGATAGCTCTCCTCCTCGATCTCCTGCATCTCCGGATCATAAGTCTCTTTGGCCTTGTGATAGAAATACCGGACGAGGGAGTTACCGTGGTGCTGCTCGACCATCTCCCGGATCTTCTTGGGCAGCTTGAGCTTCCTGGCCATCTCAGCGCCTTCCTTGACGTGGTTGACGATGACCAGCTTGCTCAGGCTCGGCGTCATATCCTTGTGAACGTCGGGGTTCCGGCTCAAGTTCTCGATGAAGTATTCCGGGCGCTTGATTTTCCCGATGTCATGGTAGAGGGCCCCCGCCTTGACCAGCATGCCGTCCAGGCCGATCTCCTCGGCGGCCTTTTCGGCCAGCGTGGCGACGACCAAGGAGTGATGGTAGGAGCCGGGCGCCTCGATGGCCATCTGGCGAAAGATGGGCAGGTCGGAGTTCGTGAGTTCGAGCAGCTTGGCCTGGGTGACGAAATCGAAGACGTTCTCGGCCACAGGCAGAAGGAGGAAGGCGATGGCGCCGCCGGCGAAGCCGCCCACAAGCCCCATCAGGCACTCGATGGCGAGGACTCCCACGGAGGTCGGCATCTCCTTGATGAGGGCGAAGGTCAGGATGAGGAAGATGTTGATGGGGATGACGACGAACAGCCCGGCCTTGAGGGCCGATGTCCGCCGCTGCCTCTGGTAGTATTTGATGCCGTAGATCGCCGCCAGTCCTCCCAGAAAGGTGAAGAGAAGAACCAGGTAGTTGTTTTGGAAGAGATAGCCGACGAGCAGGCTGTTGAGGATGCAGAAAATCAGGCTGAGGCTGCTCGTGGTTAAGAAGGCGAACAGGATGACGCCGAACTGAAAGGGAAAGACGAATTGATAGACCTCGGGATCGACCGCGATCGAGAGGATGGGCCGGTCGCCCAAGACCCCGGCGAAGCCGGCCACGAGCTTATAGATCAGCAACGCGACCAGCAGCATCACGCCCATCATTGTGTGGATCCGGAAGGCCGGCTTGAAACCGAGGATCGATTTCAGGTAATACCACAGGGTTACGAACAGCAGGGCGAACAGGAGAAACGTGCCGGCGAAGTTGCGGGTCCAGCCGCTTTTCTTCTGGAGATGCTGGTTGATCAGGCTGACCCACTTGAGGGTGTCGGCCGTGGCTTCGTCGCCCTTGCGGATGATGACCTTGCCCTTCTTGATCCTGTAAAAGACGGTCTCGATCTGGCTCGCCGCCCGCTCCATTCGGGCCTCGGTTTCGGCCCGGTCATAGGTGATGTTGGGGACGAGAAAGAAGCTGCCCAGCCGCTCGAGCAAGCGCTTCTGACGGCCCGGAATGGCAAGCTTATCGACCTCCGCCGCGAACAGGTCCCGGCTCTCCTTGAGCTCCAGGATGTCCTCGACCCTGACGACACTCTCGTTTCCCGGGCCGCGGAGGAGAGTGAACCCCTTCTCGGGCTCGCGGCGGATGAACAGGCTCCTGGAGACGACGATGCCCCGGGACGAGACCTTGCCGACGAGGCTGATCAGGGTGTCCTGGAGCTCGGCGGAGAATTTTTCCCTGGCCAGCGACTCCAGGTCGGTGACCGGGATCTCCAGGCTGTGCTGTTCGCTCAGCTGCTTTTCGAGCTCGGCGACGTTCTGCCGGGACGCGGGATTGCGCAGCCAGGCCTGACCCGCCTGGAAGGTCTGGCGGATTCTTTCCTCGGTGTTGAGGAAGGCGTCCTCGTCGAAGACATAGACCGGCAGGACGGCTTCGGCGGCCTGCCTTTTTCGGTCGGCCGTCGTCGCGCTGTCTTCAACGGTCAGGTCGATGGGGCAGATGAGGTCGGTCCGGGCGATTTCCCCCACCTCGATCCCTGGCAGCGTCCGCGAGGGCGCGAAGGAGATGAAATAGGCCAGGATGAGGACGAACGCAGTCATCTGGAGGAAGGGGTTCTGGACGGCCTTCCGCCACACCGGGAGCTTCTCCTCCTCGGCCGGCGGCGGCGCGCCGTTCCTGGACAGGCGCGAGGTCGGCCGCTTGAAGAGCTTCAGGCTCTTGAACGAGATGAAGTTCATGCTTCCTTGACGGCCCTGGACTCGGCCCGGTCGTAGGCCTTGATGATCTTCTGGACCAGCGGATGCCGGACCACGTCTTTCTCATTGAAGTTGATAAAAGCGATCTCGGGAATGGCGGCCAGGATCTTGAGGGCCTCCAAGACCCCGGATTTTCTGGGCTGGGGGAGGTCGATCTGGGTGATATCGGCCGTGACCACGACCTTGGAGCCAAACCCGGCGCGGGTGAGCAGCATCTTCATCTGCTCGCGCGTGGAGTTCTGGGCCTCGTCGAGGATGATGAAAGAATCGTTGAGGGTCCGGCCCCGCATGTAGGCGAGGGGGGCGATCTCGATAACGCCCTTCTCGATCAGGCCGTCGGCCTTGTCGGTCGCGGTCAGGTCGAACAGGGCATCGTAGAGGGGCCTGAGGTAGGGGTTGATCTTCTGGTACATGTCGCCCGGGAGAAACCCGAGCTTCTCGCCGGCCTCGACGGCCGGGCGGGTGAGGATGATGCGGTTGACCGACCTGTCCTGGAGGAATGTGAGAGCCATGGCCATGGCGAGGTAGGTCTTGCCGGTGCCCGCCGGCCCGATCCCGAACACGAGGTCGAAGCTGCGGATGGCCTGGATGTACTCCTGCTGGTTGAGGCTCTTGGGGCTGACCGATTTCCTGGAGAGGCTGAGCGCTTCGGAGGGGAAATAGCTTTCCAGGGGTTCCTTGCAGCCGCCCTCCAGGAGGTCAAGGGCGATGTGGAAGTCCTGCTCCTTGAGCGAGCAACCCTTGGCCTCGAGATCCTCCATTTTTTCGAAATAGAGCTTGGCGAATTCGACCCGCTTGGGATGGCCCTCGATGAGCAGGCTGTCTCCCCGGAGGGCGAGGGATACGCCCAGGCGGGTTTCGAGCTTCCTCAGGTTCCTGTCCAGGACTCCGGAAAAGACACTCTTACGGATAAAGGGATGGGTGATTTTTTCCATTTCAAGGTGATGGATCTGAATCCGTGGCCATCGATTACCCTATACTTAACTATATCAGGGGGGCTTTGTCAAGCCGACCGGCGCGCCGGCGGTGACCCGGGACCGGACCCGCCGGACAGGTCCGAATACCCCCCGGCGGGCGCAGCAGTTGAAAAAAAAAGCCGCCTGGTATATATAATGATTTCATTTTGAGTGAGTTAGGCCGGATTTCCCGCGGCGGGGCGCCGGCCGCGAAAAAGGAAAGAACATGGACAAAGAGCTGATGGCTGTTTCCATCCCCGCAACCCTTTACAGGAAGATCGAGGAAACGATCAAGGGGACCGGGGTCGCTTCGGTCGAGGATTATGTGGCCAAGGTCCTGAGGGAAAAGCTCTCCCTGGCCGCCCCGGGCGAAGCTTTCACCAAGGAGGACGAGGAAAAGGTCAAGGAACGGCTCAAGGCGCTCGGCTATATCGACTAAGATCTGGACCCGGCGGCACCGGTTGTCTTGAAATGAAGCGGGGAAACTGCCAAGGCGGAGGTTAACATGATTGCACCCCACGGGGGAAAGCTCGTCGACAGATTGCTCAAAGGCGCGTGCCGGGAAGAAGCGCTGGACAAGGCGCGGGCCTTGCCGGTCCTGAGGATCGATGACGAATCCGTGTCCGATGTCGAGAATATCGCGACCGGGGTGTTTTCGCCTCTCGAAGGCTTCCTGGGCCGGTCGGGCTTCCGGAGCGTCCTTCGCGAGATGCGGCTGCCGGATGATCTTCCCTGGACGATCCCGGTCATCCTCGATGCCGGCCGGGAGGATGCCGCCAGGCTCAAGGAGGGAGGCGAAGTGCTGCTCGCGAGCGAGGCCGGGCGGCCGGTGGCCATCCTCCACCTCGAAGAAAAGTACGAATACGACAGGAACGAGCTGGCCGAGAAGGTTTTTCTGACTTCCGACCGCGCCCACCCGGGCGTCGCCAAGGCCGCGGCGATGAAGGATGTCCTGCTGGCCGGGCCGGTTGACCTGATCGATATCTCTCCCACGCCGTTCGACAGGTACAAGCTCAGCCCCAAGGAAACGCGCATCCTGTTCAAGGAGAAGGGATGGAAGACGGTGGTCGCCTTCCAGACCAGGAATACGCCCCATATCGGGCATGAGTATCTCCAGAAGACCGCCCTGACTTTCACCGACGGGATCTTCGTGAACCCGGTGATCGGGCGGAAAAAGAAGGGCGATTTCAAGGACGAGGTCATTCTCACGTCCTACGAAGAGCTCATCCGCAACTATTACCTTAAAGAGCGGGCGGTGATGGCCATCCTGCAGATGGAGATGCGGTACGCCGGCCCCCGCGAGGCCATCTTTCATGCCATCGTCCGAAAAAACTTCGGCTGCACCCACATCATCATCGGACGGGACCATGCCGGCGTCGGCAATTATTACCAGCCTTATGCCGCCCAGGACATTTTCGAGGAGTTCCCCGACCTGGGCATCGCGCCGCTCTTCTTCCGGTCCTTCTATCACTGCCGGAAGTGCCGGTCGGTGGTGAACGAGAAGATCTGTCCGCATCCGGCGTCCGAACACATCCAGTTCAGCGGGACAATGATCAGGGACATGCTGGTCAAGGGGGAGATTCCGCCCCCCGAGTTGATGAGGCCGGAAGTGGCGGAGGTCATCATGCGCTTCAAAGACCCGTTCGTGGAGTGAAGCGGCGGGCCGGGAGGAAAATATGGACGAAAAATCGTGTTGCGATCAGAAGGGGTTCACGCTCTGGTTCACCGGGCTGCCCTGCTCCGGGAAATCGGTCGTGGCCGACCGCGTGGCCGAGGTCCTAAGGGGCCGCGGGCTCCGGGTCGAACGCCTGGACGGCGACATCGTCCGCCAGAGCCTGACCCGGGACCTGGGTTTTTCACGGAAAGACCGGGATGAGAATATCCGCCGGGTTTCCTTTGTCGCCAAGCTCCTGACCAGAAACGGGGTGGCCGTCCTGACCTCCTTCATCTCGCCCTACCGCGAGATCCGGGCCGAGGCCCGCCGCGAGATCGGCGAGTTCATCGAGGTCTACGCGAAATGCTCCCTGGACGTCTGCATCGAGAGGGACGTCAAGGGCATGTACAAGAAGGCCATTCGGGGGGAGATCAAGGAATTCACCGGGATCTCCGACCCCTACGAAGAGCCCCTGGACCCCGAAATCCTCCTGGAAACGGACAAAGAGACTCCTGAGGAGAGCGTCGGAAAGGTCCTGAAACGCCTCGCGGACGTGGGATACCTCCGGGGCGAATAAGGGATAGCGCTCATGAGATTTCACCTCGTCACCGGAGGCGCCGGGTTCATCGGGTCCCACATCGTCGAGGAGCTCGTCCGGCGGGGCGACAGGGTCCGCGTCCTGGACAACTTTCTCACCGGCAAACGCGACAATATCGCCCCCTTTCTCGACAGGATCGAGCTTCTCGAGGGGGATATCCGTGATTCCGACGCCTGCCGCCGGGCGGTCGAGGGCGTCGACGACGTCCTCCACCAGGCGGCGCTCCCGTCGGTGCCGAGGTCGATCGAGAACCCCGTTCTTTCTCACGACATCAACGTGAACGGGACGCTGAACCTGCTCCGGGCTTCACTCGAAGCCAAGGTCGGCAAGTTCGTTTTCGCGTCGTCCTCCTCCGTTTACGGCGACGAGAGGCGCCTGCCGCAGATAGAGGGGCAGGAGGGTAATGTCCTTTCCCCTTACGCGCTGGGTAAGAAAGTGGGTGAGATGTACGGCTCGCTCTTCTTCAAGCTCTACGGGCTGAAAACCATCTCCCTCAGGTATTTCAACGTTTTTGGGCCCCGCCAGGATCCTTTTTCCCAGTATGCCGCGGCCGTTCCCCTGTTTGTCACCAAATTCTTCTCTGGCCAGAGCCCGACGATCTTCGGAGACGGGGAGCAATCCAGGGATTTCACTTTTGTCGCCAACGTCGTCGAGGCGAACCTGCGCGCGCTCGACGCTCCTCCCGATGCCTCGGGCGAGGTCTTCAACATCGCCTGCGGCGAGCGGCTGTCGGTCAACGCGCTGGCGGCTGAAATCAAGCGGCTGACCGCGGCCACGGCGGCGCCGGTGCACGCCGGCCCCCGTCCCGGAGAGATCCGTCACTCATTCGCCGACATCTCGAAGGCCGCCCGGTTGCTCGGATACACGCCCCTTCGGAGCCTCCGGGACGGCCTTGCGGAAACGGTCCAATGGTACCGGGGAAGAAGTTGACATGAGCCGGGAGTTCGAGGCGCTGAAAGGCAGGATCGAAGACAAGACGGCGCGCGTGGGCGTCGTCGGCCTGGGCTATGTCGGGCTGCCGCTCGTCAAGCTCTTCCTGAACAAAGGCTTTTCGGTCACGGGTTTTGATATCGACCCCAGGAAGGTGGCCTTCCTCAATCGGGGAAAGAGTTATATCCGCCATATTTCCGCAAAGGAGCTCCGGCTCTTCTTGAAACAGAAGAAGTTCCGGGCGACCGCGGACTTCTCCAAACTCGGGCACGTCGACGCCATCATCATCTGCGTGCCCACGCCGCTCGACGCCCACAAGAACCCCGACCTGTCCTATGTCCTGGGAACGGCCGAGGTCATCGGCAAATATCTGCGGCCGGGCCAGCTGGTCTCCCTCGAGAGCACGACCTACCCCGGGACGACCGAAGAGGAGGTTCTCCCCATCCTCGAACGCCGCGGCCTCAAGGCCGGCCGGGACTTCTTCCTCGCCTTTTCGCCGGAACGCGAAGACCCCGGCAACCGGCAGTTTACGACCGAGACGATTCCCAAGGTCGTCGGTGGCCTGACGGCCGACTGCCGGCGTCTGGCGGGCCTCCTCTACAGACAGGTCGTGGTCAAGACCATCATCGTCTCCTCACCCCGGGTGGCCGAGGCCGTCAAGCTCCTGGAAAATATCTTCCGGTCGGTCAACATCGCGCTCGTCAACGAGATGAAGATCATCCTGGAGCTCCTGGGCATCGACGTCTGGGAGGTCATCAGGGCGGCCTCCTCCAAGCCGTTCGGCTACATGCCCTTCTACCCGGGGCCCGGATATGGCGGCCACTGCATCCCGGTGGACCCGTTCTACCTGACCTGGAAGGCCAAGGAAGTCGACTACCAGACGAAGTTCATCGAGCTGGCGGGCGAGATCAACACCCGCATGCCTTACTATGTTGTCGGCAAGACGGTCGATGCCCTGAACGCCAGGGGGAAATCCATCCGGGGCGCCAGGGTGCTGGTCCTCGGCATCGCCTATAAAAGAGACATCGACGACCAGCGGGAATCTCCCACCCTTAAGATCATCACCATCCTGAAAGGCAAAGGGGCCAAAGTGGACTATAACGACCCCTATGTGCCGCGGTCGGTGGGTCACCGCGAATACCCGGGCCTGGACCTCCGGTCCGTCGCCTTGACGGCGCGGCGCCTCAGGTCGAGCGACGCAGTCATCATCGCCACCGACCATTCGTGTTACGACTATGACTGGATCATCCGCCTGGCACCGCTCGTCATCGACACCCGGAACGCCGTCGGCCGCCGGCAGAAGAACGTCATCAAGGCCTAGCCGTCTCGGAGGAGGGTACCGCCATGAAAATCGGAGTCATCGGCACGGGATATGTCGGGCTCGTGACGGCGGCCGGGCTGGCCGAGCTGGGCCACCGGGTGACCGGCACGGACAAGCTCCGGGACAAGGTCGAGAAGATCTCCAGGGGGGTCATCCCCATCTACGAGCCGGGGCTCGAAGAGGTCCTATCCGCCAATGTCAGGCAAGGCCGGCTGGCCTTCAGCCCGGACCTCGACCGGACCATCCAGGAATCCGACGTCATTTTCGTCTGCGTGGGCACTCCCCAGCACCCGGACGGCAGCGCCGACATGTCCCAGATCGAAGAGGTCTCCCGGCTCATCGCCCGGAACCTGAACGCCTACAAGGTCGTTGTCGAGAAAAGCACCGTCCCGGTCAAGACCTCCTTCTGGATCAAGCGCACGATCACCCTCTACAAGAAGGCGGACATCGAGTTTGACATCGCCTCCAACCCCGAGTTCCTGCGCGAGGGGTCGGCGGTCGCCGATTTCCTGAACCCCGACCGCATCATCGTCGGCGTCGAAACAGAGCGGGCCCGGAGCATCCTGTGCGGCATCTATGACCGCTTTCAGGATCGGGTCGTCGTCACGAACATCGACACCGCCGAGCTGATCAAGCACGCCTCGAACTCGTTTCTCGCGCTCAAGATATCGTATATCAACCTGATCTCGAACATCTGCGAGAAGACCGAAGCCAACGTCGAGCAGGTGGCCCAAGGCATGGGGCTCGACCCGCGCATCGGGAGCCGCTTCCTCAAGGCCGGGATCGGCTATGGGGGTTCCTGTTTTCCGAAGGACATCAAGGCGCTGGTGAACATCGGCGAAGAGCTGGGCGTGGACATGAGCCTGCTCAAGGAAGCGGACCGGATCAACCTCGACCGGGCCCGCGCCTTCATCGATAAGGTCAAGCACGCTCTCTGGATCCTCAAGGACAAGGAGATCGCCGTCCTGGGGCTGGCCTTCAAGCCGGAAACGGATGACATCCGGGAGGCTCCCAGCCTCAGGATTATCAGGGACTTGCTCCGCGAAGGGGCCCGGCTGCGGCTCTATGATCCCCAGGCGGGTGAGAACTTCCGGCAGCACTTTCCCGAGGAGCCCGGACGGGTTGCCTATGCCGCTTCGGCCTACCAGGCGGTGGAGAAGGCGAACGCCGCCCTCATCCTGACCGAGTGGGAGGAGTTCTCGAAGCTCGACCTGGCGCGGGTGAAACAGGCCATGGCCAACCCGATCATCGTCGACGGCCGCAATGTCCTTGAGCCCGAATCGGTCAAGAGCCTCGGGTTCGAATACTACTCCATCGGCCGGAAGTAGGAGCCTGCGGAATCGGAGAAGCTGAACAGCCGCCGGCGGCCTGGCTCCCGTTCGGGTTCTTAACGCCGTTCTCTCGACGCCCTCCTCGGCGGCTGCGGAACTGCGCACAATGAATGTCCCATTTCATCCATGCCTGTGCTCTCAATCCAGCATCTCCTCTTATTCCTTCCACTGCTCGAACAGTCCTCGCCGCCCCCAAGGCAGGGAACCTCGAAGGACATCTCGACAAGGCTGAACCCGAAATGGTCGCTGCGTCCGCCGGCGGCTGTTCAGCTTCGCCACGTAGATTAAAGAGGTTTTTTCTCGGGGTTTCTATTTATTATTTCCAATTGGTGGTTCTGGAAGTCGGTCCTCAGCGCGATGAAATCATCCTGACGAATTCGCGACCATTGGAACGGAATCTTCGAGCCGTCGCGGAGGACCTCGAGCTTTGCCCTGTCCTCGATGCCGCCGGTCAGCCCAAAAAGCCCCCAGGGAATCAATATCTTGATGGCGCCCGGACGGGCGTCGTTGCTGTTGAATTTAAACATGATCTTTTTCGCTTCCGGGTCCGGCTGATAATCGTAGGCCGCGAAAAGATCCGCCGCCGGAAGATAGACATGCACCAGGGCCGGCTGTTCGCCGAGTTTCGGCGCCAGGTCGAATCCCGTCCCCGTTAACCGGATGCCGAAATAACCCTCGTAGAGGGCCCTGGCCAGGCTTCCGGCGCTCCCTCCGTAGTAGTCGCTGCCGCGGCCAGAGCCCTCGCGCGTGTCCCATTCATAGAGCCCTTCGTTGGCGAGGTCCTTCTTGATGATTTCAATCAGCTTGTCGAAGGCGTCGCGGCTGAACCCGTTTTCGAACATGGCCAGGATCAGCCGTCCGCCAAACCAATCCCACTGCCCGCCGTTCTGGTATTCATAGGGCTCGTCCATCTGGGGATGCTTGAAGAACCCGGACGGATAGGGGGGGAGCAAGGACCCGCTGAGCGTCGAAACGCCGAACCGGATCTGTCGGGCCAGCGCCTCGGCGATGATCCTCTCCGACTGCGCGCGGTCCGCCAGCCCGGAACCTATAGCTAAGGAATTTCCTCCCATGGCGAACATGTCGTCCTCGTCGAAATCATGGCGGCCGCCATCGAGGTGGATATGGACCCTGTAGAATCCCTTGTCCGGCTGCCAGAGAAGGCGGTTCGTGCCGGCCCTGAGTCCGTCCGCCGCCTTCTGCCAGGAGTCCGCCCCGGCCTGTCGTCCCAGCGCCAGGAGCATCCCGGCCATCTCCCGGCAGGCCTCGAAAGCCATGGACTGGTCGTAAATGTCCGCCGTCCAGCGCGTTTTTTCATCCACATAGATCGCCCGCTGGTTGGCGTCTTCAGAGTCCACGTCGCCCCAATCCGCGGTGTGGGCCCCCGTCACGAGGCCGTGCTTGGGGCTGAACCGGTGCGCCAGCGGGAACCTCAGCGCCCGCTCCAGCCTGTCGATGACCGGTTCTCCGGCGACCGGCTTCAGGAGCCAGTCCCGCCCCCGGTCGCCCTTGAGAGTGAAAATCTGGAAGGCGGCCTGGACGGCGCTTGTCTCCTGGTCGGTCTCGACGGTGTTCTTATCCGTCCGGCCCCGGGGGTCAACCCAGTCCTCGAGAGCGCCGTCGTCTTTCTGGAAGGCCAGGTGCTCCTCCAGCCAGGACGAAAGGAAACCCTCGGGGTAATAGTATCGCGACGCCGGGATGATGGTGGCCGCATCTCTAAGCCAGATCTGCGGATAGCCGGCCCCCGCCGCGAATCCGTCGACCGTCCCGGTTTTGCCCGAAAACTCAACCTCGTCGTGATGAAGTGTCACCCGAATGAGCTTCCTGAGCGAGTCGAGCTCCGCAACGGCCGAACGAAAATTCGTGTACCGGCCGTAGCCGAGGCCAGGCTGGATTTCATCCTCGGGCCAGGCGCGCTCGCGGTCGATAAGGGCGACGTCGGTCGTCGCCCCTCCTTTGTCTTTAAACCAGAATAAACCCTCACGGAGGAGGTCGAACTCCAGGCGGTAGTCGCCGGCCGCGAGCGGCGCCTTGAGGCGAACACTCACCTCGGCGGCCTCCCCCGGCCGGATCACGCCCGGCAGCGGCGTCCTAGGATTGTCGAACCTCAAGACTCGTTGTCCGGCATCCAGCAGATGAAAGGACACGAAGACCGGGTTCGGCCCGGATGATCTCCATTCCGTCAAGCCCTCGTTCTTGATGCGCAGCGCCACCTCCGCGGTTTCCCCGGCGTGGGCCCGGATCTCGCGGACCTCGGCCTTGATCGAAGCCAGGTGGTCGCCCGCCTTTCCCGCGGCACCGCACTCGTCCCTTCCCGGAGAGCAGGCCGCGGCCAGGACAGCCAAGCCAACTGTGAACAGGGATAACGGCCCGCCTCGTTGGCCGCCGTGATCCGGGTGGTATCGGACTTGATCCATGCGCTTTCAGCAGATGCGGGGGAGAAGCTCCGAGGTCAGGGGCTCGAGAAGCCTCAGCCCGCCCGTGACGGTGCTGAGCAGCAGCTCGCCCGGCCGGCCGGCGCGGTCATCCACCCTGCCGATGACGGCCGCCCGCTTCCCCAAAGGGCTGTTCCGTATCTTTTTCAGGATCCGGTCGGCTTTCCGGGCCGGGGCGGCGATGACCGCCCGGCCTTCACAGGCGAGGTACAGGGGGTCGATGCCCAGGATCTCGGATGCACCCCGTACTGTCCTCGACAGGGGAATCTTCTCCTCCTCGATGACCAGCGCATGGCCGAGCCCCTCGGCGAGCTCGGAGAGGATGGTCGCCAGCCCGCCGCGGGTGATGTCCCGCATCCAGAGCGCCCCCGCTTTCCAGACGGGCAAAAGAAATGCCAGCGGAGCGCAGTCGCTCCGGACCCGTCCTTCGAGCCCGAACTCGTGACGGGCGAGCATCACCGCCAGGCTGTGCTCTCCTAGAGTGCCGGTGAGGATGATCCTGTCGCCGGGCTGGAGCAGCCCGGGGCGGGGGGTGGCGATAATCCTCCCGACGCCCGAGGTGTTGACGTAGAGCTTGTCGGCCTGTCCCCGCCGGACCACCTTGGTGTCGCCCGTGACCACCTGGACGCAGGCCGCCAGGGACGCCCGCCGGACCGATCGAAGGACCCTGGCCAGGTCGCTCCACGGCAGTCCCTCTTCGATGATCAGGCCGAGCGAGAGGTGCTGCGGCAGGGCTCCCGAGACGACGAGGTCATTGACCGTGCCGTTGACGGCCAGCGTCCCGATATCCCCGCCCGGGAAAAAAATCGGGTCGACGACATAGCTGTCCGTGGTGAAGGCGATCCCCGAGGGCAGATGGCTGGCGTCGCCCAATCGTTCGAGGTAGGGATTAGCGAATGACGGCACGATGTGGCGGGCGATGAAATCCCGCATCAGCTGGCCGCCGCTCCCGAGCTCAAGGCTGATCTTATCCAGATTCTTATTTTTCAAGGTGTTTGTCCCGCCCATATTTATGATGGATATAGCAGGCGCCCTCGAACGACACCATGCATGGGCCGAACGGCGCGTCCGGCCGGCACTTCCTGGCGAACAGGCCGCATTGAGGCGGCGAGATGAGTCCCCTGAGGACCTCGCCGCAGCGGCAGCCGGGCAAGTCGCCGCTTCCCGGCTCGATGCGCAGGCCGTGCTTGACGCGGGCATCGAAGCGCCGGTAGGGCTCACGGAGTTCCAGGCCGCTCCGGGGGATGCGGCCCAAGCCCCTCCAGCAGGCGTCCGCCGGCGCGAGGATCCTGTCCATGGCGTCCAGGGCGCGGAGGTTTCCATCCGGGTTGACGGCCCGCCCGTATTCCAGATGGACCCGCGGCTTTCCTTCCCGGAGTTGGTCAAGGACCGCGCATATCCCGAGCAGGATGTCGTTCGGCTCGAACCCGGCGACCGCGCCCGGCACGTTGTAATCCTCGGCGATGAACCGGTAGGCCCTGGTGCCGATGATGGCGCTCACGTGCCCGGGGTACAGGAATCCGTTGACGGTGGTTTCGCCGGCGTCGAGGATCCAGCGCAGCGCGGGCGGAATGAGCCAGAGCGCCGTGAGCACGGAGTAGTTTTCGAGCGCCTCGTTCCGGGCCCTTTCCACGGTCAGGGCGATCGCCGGGATCGTCGTCTCGAACCCGACCCCGAAAAACACGATCTCCTTTCCCGGCTCGGCTCGGGCGATCTCGACCGATTCTTCCGGCGAATAGACGAGCTTGAGGCGGGAGAAGGCGGCGGGCACCGCGGTCTGCAGGGAGCCTTTCCGAGTGGGGACTCTGGTCATGTCGCCGAAGGAGGCCAGGATCAGGTTTTCCCGGCCGGCCAGGAGGTCGAGACACGCCTCGTGGATTTCGTTGGGCGTGATGCAGACTGGGCAGCCGGGCCCGGAGACCATCTGCACGCCCGCCTCATCGAGGAGCGGTTTCAGCCCGAACCGGTGGATGGTCATGGTGTGGGTGCCGCAGACTTCCATCAGCCGCACGGCGCGGCCCAAGGCCCTGACTCTGTTCTCGATTTCCCGAACGAGCGCCCGGGTTACGCCTTTATCCCGGAGCTCATTCATGGGACGGATGTCCTCTAGTCCCCCTGGGCTTTACTGATCTCCCGGAGCAGGGCGAGTGTCTCCTGGGCTTCCTCTTCATTCAGCCTGGAGATGGCGAAACCGGCGTGGACGATCACCCAGTCGCCCAGCCGGATATCCTCGATCAGGGAAAAATTGACCCGCACCTTGGTCCCGAGGTAATCGACCTTCCCCGTTCCCTCGGGAGTGACCTGGATGACCTTCGCCGGTATGCCTAAACACATGCTGGGATCGTCGTCCTTTCGTAAGCCTATGGTACCAAATCCCCCTCCCTCCGTCCACCTTTAGTCGCCATGCGAGGGGCATCTCGCGTTGTCTGCCATAGAGAACGGGTGGCATGGCGTTAGTCCCCGCCCGCCCGAAGCGACGGATTGCATCGGAGACACTTCACCAGACTATGCTTTGGAATTATTTTCCCTCCCAACCCTCCCTTCGAATCAGGGAGGGCCTTCGGAACAGGAGAGTGTCTCCGTCGAGGTCCGACGGACGGGGACGCGCCATGACAGGACCCGTTCTCGTTGCAAGCAACCGAGCCCTATACCCCGAGCTTTTTGACATATTGGGGGGCCCCCCTTATAATGACGTGGTGCCGATCGACCTTGAAGGTTTTGTCGCCCCGGGCAGCGAGGAAGAAGCGCTCCTACGTCAGCTCGACCTGTCCGCCCTTCCCAGGCACGTCGCCGTCATCATGGACGGAAACGGCCGGTGGGCCGAGCGTCGCCGCTTGGCCCGGATCGAGGGCCATCGCGCCGCGTCCAAGGCGGTCGAGGACAGCGTCGAAACCTGCGCTCGGCTCGGCGTCGAGTACTTGACGCTTTTCGCCTTTTCCAAGGAGAACTGGAAGCGGCCGAAAAGGGAGGTTTCCCTGCTCTGGAAGCTGCTCGAGGAATATCTCCGGAAGGAAGATAAAGAGCTGATAAAAAACAAGTTCCGGTTGAAGGTCATCGGTCAGCGGGAGGCCATACCCGAATCGATCGAGCAGGAGCTTCGCCGGGTCGAAGGCCTGACTCGAGGGTTTGACCGCCTGACCATCGTGCTGGCGCTCAACTACAGCGGCCGGGCCGAGATCGTCGACGCGGTCAAGAAAATCCTCGATGAGGGAGGCGTCGGGCCGCGTGAATTGGACGAGGCCGCCTTTTCGAGGTATCTCTACACCGCCGCGATGCCCGACCCCGACCTTCTCATCCGGACGAGCGGCGAGCAGCGCATCTCGAACTTCCTCCTCTGGCAGATCGCCTACTCAGAGCTCTGGATCACCCCCGTCCTCTGGCCGGATTTCCGGCGGAAGCATTTTCTCGAGGCCCTGGTCGACTTCCAAAAGAGAGAAAGGAGGTTCGGCGCCGTCCATGCCCAGCCGCCGGAAAACTCCTAGTCTCCGGGCGATCTCCGGTCGCCGCCTGTACCTGAAATGAAAAAACGACTGCCGACCGCTCTAGTGCTCCTCGGCCTCTTTTTCCTTCTCATCCAGTTCGGCTCCAGGACGCTGATGTTTGTGGTTCTTCAAGCCATCATCCTGGCGGCGCTGTTCGAGTTCTATGCGCTGGCCGGCAAAAAGGGGCTCCGTCCCCAATCCTACCTCGGCGCGGCGCTGTCCGTTTTCCTGGGACTGGCGTTCTTCCGGCCGGACGTCATTCCGCTCGGACTGGCTATTTTCGCCGTCGTTTTTCTTACCGGCGTCTATTCTCTTTTCAAGTTCACCCAGGTGGAGCACCTGCCGTACCTGACTCAATCGATAACAGTGACCTTTTTCGGAGTGATCTATCTGAGCTTCACCCTCAACCATCTGTTTCTCCTGCGGTTCGAGAGGGGCCCGCTCGTGGTCTATTTTCTATGCTCCATCATCTTTCTTGGGGACACGGGCGCTTACCTGGTGGGCGTTCTCCTGGGCCGGTACAAGATGGCGCCTCTCGCCAGCCCGAACAAAACCTGGGAGGGGAGCGCTGGGGGGATCCTGTTCGGCGTCCTGGGGGCCTGGGCCGCCCGGGTCTTGCTGCTCAACGATGTCAACCTCTGGCTGGCGCTCGGCACGGGGGCTGCCGTCCACGCCGTCGCCCAGCTGAGCGACCCTCTTGAATCCCTGTTCAAGCGGGCCGTCGGGGTCAAGGACTCCTCCAACATGCTTCCCGGCCACGGCGGATTCCTGGACCGGTTTGACAGCTTCATCCTGGCCGGCCCGTTTTTCTACTACTTCATCCGATATTTCTGGAAATGAAGAAGATCGCGGTCCTCGGGTCCACGGGTTCGATCGGCGTCAATACGCTCGCGGTGGCCGACAGGCTGCGGGAACGGTTCCGGGTGGTCGGGCTGGCCGCCGGCGCGAACACGTCCCTGCTCGCCGACCAGGTGAGAAGATTCAATCCGGAGATCGTCTCCGTCAAGACCAAGGAAGCCGCGGATAGCCTGCGCCGCAGCCTTTCCGGCCCGGGCCTCCGAATTGTCCACGGGAAGGAGGGCGCCGAGGAAGTCGCGGGTTCCCCGGATAACGATGTCGTTGTCTCGGCCATTACCGGGTTCGAGGGGCTGCGGCCGACCTTGGCCGCCGTCCGCGCCGGCGCGCGGATCGCCCTGGCCAACAAGGAATCGCTCGTCGTGGCCGGCGCGCTGCTCCAGGCCGAGGCTGCCTCGAGCGGCGCCGAGATCATCCCCGTCGACAGCGAGCACAGCGGCGTCTTTCAGTGCCTGGCCAAGGAGCCGAGAGCTGGCGTCGGCCGCGTCATCCTGACCGCCTCGGGCGGACCGTTTTTCAGGACGCCGATCTCGGAGATCGGGTCGAAACCGGTCGAGGAAGCCCTGCGGCATCCGCGGTGGAAAATGGGAAAAAAGGTGACCATCGACTCGGCGACCCTGATGAACAAGGGGCTCGAGCTCATCGAGGCCCGCTGGCTCTTCGGGCTGGCGCCCGCCCAGCTCGGCGTGCTGATCCATCCCCAGAGCATCGTCCATTCGTTGGTGGAGATGCGCGACGGCTCGGTGCTCGCCCAGCTCAGCGTCACCGATATGAAGATCCCGATCCAGTTCGCCCTGACCTATCCCGAGAGGGAAGCGAGCCCCCTGCCGCTCCTCGACCTCGGACGGGTCCGGGAGCTCGAATTCTACGACGTGGACGAGGACCGTTACCCGCTGATGAACCTGGCTCGGCGGGCCCTCGAGACAGGCCGCAGCCTGCCGGTGGCCCTGAACGCCGCCAACGAGGTCGCCGTCGCGGCCTTTCTCGAGGGGCGCATTTCTTTCTCCGGCATCGCCGGGTGGGTCACCAGGGTTCTGGAAGGACACCGCGTCGTCAATGTCGACACCCTCGAAGAGATCAGCCAGGTCGACCGGGAGGTCCGGGCGCAGACGAGTCATCTTATCGGCGAAAGGTCATAGCATGGGAACACTCTTCGGCACGCTGCTCGCTTTTATCATCGTCTTCGGGGTTCTCGTCTTCATCCACGAGTTCGGGCATTTTTTCATGGCCAAGCTCGTGGGCATCCGAGTCGAGACATTCTCCTTCGGCTACGGGAAGCGCCTGTTCGGCGTCCGCCGGAAAGACACCGATTATCGAGTCAGCCTGATCCCCATGGGAGGCTACGTCAAGTTTCTGGGAGAGGGCGAATTCTTCACCGACGGCGGAACGGCCACCCTCCCTCCGGACCATTTTCTGGCCAAGACCCGCTGGCAGCGCTTCCTGGTGATGGTCATGGGCTCGGTGATGAACCTCGCCCTGGCCGTCGTCCTCCTCGCCGCCGTCGGGATGGTGGGCGTGACCGTGCCGGGCTACCAGGATGAGCGGCCGGTCATCGGCTGGATCGAGCCCGGCTCGCCCGCAGAGAAATCCGGGTTCCTGCCGGGCGATGAAATCCTGAGCATTGACGGCCAGAAGGTTGCGACGTGGGGGGACGTGGAGCTGTCCATCGGCACGAAGCCCGACCGGGACGTTTTCGTCGAGGTCCGGCGCGCCGGCGAGACGCTCCGGCTCGGGATGCGGACCGAAAAGAAGACGCGCTACGCCCTGGGCTATGCCGGGTTCACGGGCGTCATCCTCACCCAGGTCCGGATGGTCAAGCCCGGCTCGGCGGCGGAAAAGGCCGGGCTCGAGGCCGGAGACATCATCCGGGCCATCGACGGCCAACCCGTCACCTTCTATGCGTTTGTCCAGGTGATCGAGAAGAACCCGGACCGGCCGCTCGCGCTTGACGTCTTAAGACATGGCCGGCCGGTGGCCCTGACGGTCACGCCGCGCCTGGAAGGGAAGGTCGGGCGGATCGGCATCTACCAGGAACCCCAGACGGTCATGAAAAAGTACGGGTTTTTCTCCGCCGTCGGGCAGAGCTTCAAGGAAAACGCCAAGAACGCCTTCCTGATCATCCGGTTCATCAAAGACCTGGTCGTGGGGCGGGCGTCGGCCCAGCAGCTCGGCGGCCCGATCGATATCGCGAGCTTCTCCTACGCCGCCCTGAAGCTGGGGTTGGTGGCCATGCTAAGCTGGATCGGCCTGATCAGCCTCCAGCTCGGGGTCATCAACCTCTTTCCCATCCCGGTCTTTGACGGCGGCCAGATCTTCGTGCTGGCCATCGAGGCCATCATCCGCCGGGACCTGAGCCCGAAGGTCCGGCAGGTCTGGATGCAGATCGGGTTTGTCATCTTTGGGTTTCTCATCGTCTTTGTCATCCTGAACGATATCGTCAAGAGGCTGCCGTCCGGCTGGCACAGCCTTGTTCCGTGGTAAGATAGCGTCGTCATGAAATCTCGCTTTCCGCGCCGGCTGACCAGGCCGATCCTGATCGGGGGAGTCCGGGTCGGCGGCGGGGCGCCGGTTGTCGTCCAGTCGATGACCAAGACGCCCACGCACGACGTCGAGGCGACGGTCGCCCAGCTCGGGCGGCTGGCGGCGGCGGGCTGCGAGATCGCGCGGCTGGCGGTGCCCGACCGGCGAGCGGCCGAGGCCTTGTCCAAGATCAAAAAGCGGGTGGCGATGCCCCTGATCGCCGATATTCACTTCGACCACCGGCTGGCCCTGGCGGCCCTTGGCGCCGGGGTAGACGGCCTGCGGCTGAACCCGGGCACGATCGGCCCGAAAGAAGGCATCCGCCGCGTCGTCGCCGCCGCCCGGGAGCGCGCGGTGCCGATCCGCATCGGTGTCAATTCCGGCTCGCTCGAGAAGAGCCTCCTGGCGCGTCACGGCGGCGCGACGGCCCAGGCTATGGCGGAAAGTGCCCTGGGCCACATCAGGCTTTTCGAAGACCTTGGTTTCGACCTGATCAAGGTGTCGCTCAAGGCGTCGGATGTCGCCCGGACCGTCGAGGCCTACCGCCTCCTCGCGGAGAAGGTTCCGTATCCCTTTCATCTCGGCATCACCGAAGCCGGAAGCCTGGAGAGCGGCGTGATCAAGTCCTCCGTCGGCCTGGGCATCCTGCTGAGCGAGGGGCTGGGCGATACGATCCGCGTCTCGCTGACCTCGCCGCCCGAGGACGAGGTGCGCGTCGCCTACGCGATCCTCCAGAGCCTGGGCCTGCGGTCGCGGGGCGTCAACCTCATTACCTGTCCGACCTGCGGCCGGGTGGAGGTCGATATGATGAGATACGCCGCCGCGGTTTCCCGGAGGCTCCGGTCGATACAGGTTCCGCTCACCGTGGCCCTGATGGGCTGCATGGTCAACGGGCCCGGAGAGGCCAAGGAGGCCGATGTCGGCATCGCCTGCGGCCGTCGGTCCGGGGCCTTGTTTATGAAAGGAAAGCTCGTGCGGCGGGTCGGGGAAGACCGGATCGTCGACGAGCTGGTCGCCGAGGCCAAAAAGCTGGCTGCGGAAAAATCAAAGGCCAAAGGATCATGAACCGTGTCGCAGAATAATCCCATTCCCAGGGCCGTCCTGGCCAAGCTCGGCAGACTTCACAAAATTCTCCGCGGGATGAAGAAGGTGCTCGTCGCCTTCTCGGGGGGAGTGGACAGCACGCTCCTTCTCAAGGCCGCCCTGGATGTCCTCGGGCCCGATGCGCTCGCGGTGATCGCGAGCTCCGAAACCTATCCCGGTCGGGAGGTCCGCGCGGCGCGGGCGCTCGCCCGGCGGCTGGGCGCCCAGGTCCTGGTCGTCCATACCCGGGAGATCGACAATCCGGCTTTTTCGGAGAACAGCCCCCGGCGCTGTTATCACTGCAAGCTCGAGCTCTTCTCGCTTCTGAGGAAGATGGCGGATGAGCGCGGCCTGCCTTATGTGCTCGACGGTTCGAATGCCGACGACCGGAGCGACTACCGTCCGGGCAGCCAAGCCGGCCGGGAGCTCGGTATCCGCTCGCCCCTCCAGGAAGCCGGGCTGACCAAGGCCGACATCCGGGCTCTCTCCAGGGAGTTCGGGCTTCCCACCTGGAACAAGCCATCCATGGCCTGCCTGGCCTCAAGGTTTCCTTACCACGTTCCCATCGAACGAGCCAACCTCGTCCGGGTGGGCAAGGCGGAGGACGCCCTGCGGCGGCTCGGGCTGGCGCAGCTGCGCGTCCGCCACCACGGCGATATCGCCCGGATCGAGGTCCCCGCCGAGGAGTTCCCCAAGCTCATGGAAGTTCCGACGCGGCGGCGGATCGTGGCCCGGTTCAAGAAGCTCGGATATATCTACGTGACCCTCGATCTCGAGGGCTACCGCACCGGCAGCCTCAACGAGCCGCTTGGGAAATCCCGCCCTCGAGTGACCTGAGAGCCTTATCTGATGAGGCGAGTGATCTGACCCGAGCCTAAACCAGGTTCTCGGGGCGTTCACCACGCAACCCGCGCACGAGGTTTCGCGCCGCCGCCATGGCCATGGCGAGACGCGTCTTACGGGTAGCGCTCCCTATGTGGGGCAGGAGGACGACGTTTTCGAGGGTGAGAAGGCGCGGGTGGATCTCGGGTTCCCGCTCGTAGACATCAAGGCCTGCGGCCCCGAGGTTCCCCTTCTGAAGCGCGGCGGCCAGGGCGGCTTCATCAATTATCGGCCCCCGGGCGACGTTGACAAGGATCGCCTCCTTCTTCATCAGGCCCAGCTTTTCCGCGGACAAGAGATGCGCTGTCGCCGGGGTAAGCGCGGCGTGGACGGTAACGACATCGGCCGTCCGGAGGAGCTCATCCAGGGGCAGCCAAGTCGCCCGCAGGCAGGCCTCGGCTTCGGCCGGAAGCCGGCTCGGTTCGTGATAGACGATCTCCATCCCGAACCCGGCTGCGCGCCGGGCGACGGCCTGCCCGATCCTCCCCAGTCCGATGATGCCCAGGCGGCTGCCGGAGATCTCCTTGCCCAAGAAGAGGTCGAGCTCCCAGCCCTGGAACCTGCCCTCCCTGGTAAACCTATCGGCCTGCGGGATATTCCGGGCGGCGGCCAGAATGAGGGCCCAGGTCAGGTCGGCGGTCGCTTCGGTCAGCACTCCCGGCGTATTGCTCACCAGGATGCCGCGCTCGCGGGCCGCCGCAAGGTCGATGTTGTCGACCCCCACGGCGCAGTTTGCGATCATCCGGAGCTTGGGGGCGGCCCGGATGACCTCTCCATCGATGCGGTCGACGAGCAAGGAGAGCAATCCTTCCTTGTCGCCGATCCTTTCTTTAAGCTCCCGGGGGCTGAAACCCCGGGCATCCGTCCCGCCCTCCACCTCGACGTTTTCCCCGAGATAGGACAGAGCCTCGGGCAGCAGCTTCCGGGTCACCAGGACTTTCGGCTTCATGACCGGCCTCCTCGCTCGAACTCATCGGCCCGGCGGCCGCGCCCGCGCCGCAGTCGCCGCGGCGAAACTACCTGATTCCCGCGGCGCCCGGTTTTCCCGGCTTGAGAAAGGGGAGGAAGCAGTCCCTCGCCCGCCCGCGGACCCGGGGATCGCTGAATCCGGATTTCCAGGCTCCCGTGAAGAGCTCGTCGCTTACGATTTGCAGAGAGGCGGCCCGGACCCCGTGGTATTCGGCCAGGGCGAGGACCGCCGACGTTTCCATATCGACCGTCTGGGCGCCGCGCCGGACCGCGCCGCGGAACCAGGCCGGCGTCTCGCGGTATGGCGCGTCGGTGGAGATGATCGTCCCCCTCTTGAATCCGAGCCCGCACGATTTCAGGGTCGATTCGAGAGACGCCCTGAGGGGTCCGGACGGCAGGAACCGGTGCCTGCCGGGAAGATAGCGACCGGAGGTCCCTTCATCGGCAACCGCCTTGGTGATGCTCACGGCGTCTCCGATGCGGAACCCGGAGTGAAGCGACCCGCAGAAGCCCAGGAGCAGGATCTCCTTGACACCGGTGAGGATGAGCGGCTCGAGGGCGAGACAGGCGAGGGGGGCGGTTGTAGCTCCGTAGAGCACAGCATCGCTGCCGAGGCGGAAGACCTGCCCGAACATCTCGTACTTTTGGGCCTCGCCCAGCTTCCTGAGGTCGGACCCGAACAGGCCCGAGCGCAGGTCCCAGGGGATATAGATGACCCTTTCGATCCCCTCCGCCCAGGGAAGACGCCGCGGCCTGACGATCGAAGCGTGGGTCGATTCCCTCATGCCGACTTAATACCAGAACCTGCGCCCGAAATGCAAATTGACGTTCGCCACTATCATGCGCGCTTCATTTGATTCTATACCGATATTCATAATATCTGGAGGATCAGCCGCCAGCGGACGCAGCGACCATTTCGGGTTTAGCCTTCTCGAGATGTCCTTCGAGGTATCCCTGCCTTAGGGGCGGCGAGGACTGTTCGAGCAGTGGTAGGAACAGGGGCGATGTTGGATTTAGAGCACAGGCATGGATGAAAGAGACAATCTTGTGTGCGCAGTTCCGCAGCCGCCGAGAAGGGCGTTGAGAGAACGGCGTTAAGAACCCGAACGGGAGCCAGGCCGTCGGCGGCTGATCATCCTGGAAGTTGCGATTCTGATAGCGGGAAATTAGAATAAGGCCATGAAGCTCGAGACAATCCGGCTGAACCGGATTAATATCCGGGACGAGCGATTTCGCTTTTCATATTTTTTCGACATCGCGTCGCTCGCCCGGTCGGTTGCCGCCACCGGTCTCCTCAACCCGCCGCTCCTCCGGGCCGCGGGCAGTCGCTTTGTAATTGTCTCGGGCTGGAAAAGGGTCCTGGCCTGCCGCGAAGCCGGCGTCCCGGAAATCCCCGCCCTGGTGACCGACCAGACAGATGATCTGAAGCTTTTTCTCGCTGTCGTTGAGGAGAATCGATGGCACCGGGCGCTGAGCCTCATGGACAAGGCGGAAATCCTGAAAAAGCTCCAGGCCTTCGGAGTCGGGGAGAAAGCCCTGGTCCGGGATATCATGCCCGCGCTGGCGCTCCCGGCGACGGCTTCGCATCTCCGCCGCCTCGGGGAGCTGGCCCGTGCCCGCCGCGACGTCAGGCGGCATGCCCACGAAAAGGAAATCCCCTTCAGCCTGCTCGAGTCATTCCTCAGGTTCGGCGAGGCCGACCGGAGCCGGCTGCTGGCGGTTCTTTTTCCCTTGGGACAGAACAAGCAGAAAGAGCTCCTGGATGACCTCCGGGGGGTGGTCCGGCGCGACGGCATCACGGTCCGCCGCCTTCTCTCCGGGGGCGCGATAGGGGAGGCCCTCCGGTCTGAAGCGCTGTCGCCCCTCCAGAAAGCCGAGCGTGTCCGCGGGCTCCTTCGAAAACTCAGGTATCCCGCGCTCTCGGCGCAGCAGGAGGCGTTTGAGGCGGCGCTCAGGAAGCTGGGCCGGCCGGCCGAGATCGTTATCCAACCCTCTCCTTTCTTCGAGGACGAGAACGTCAGCATCAGCTTCCGTTTCAAGAGCGCGGCCGAGCTTCGGGACCGGTTGAGGAAGCTCGAGCGGCTGGCTTCCCGGCCGGAGCTCCTCCGGCTCTTCCGAGAATGAAGAAAGACTCAATCTTCAGGCCCTCGACGGTCCTCCTCGAAAAGGGAGCGGAGGATACTCCGACGGCGCGGAGAGTCCTCGGAAACTGCCCGGACATCCCCCGCCTGACAGTCAGCGGCCGGCGTGAGGTCGAAGAGCGCATCGCCGGCGTCGTCGACCCGGTCGGCGAGGGGAAGAAGGTCCTCTTTCTTTCCCGTCACAAAGGGTCTTTCATCAAGCCCTGCCCCTGCACAGCGCGCTACATCGGCTGCAGCTATTTCATCATCAACAGCGTCCTCAACTGCCCGCTCGACTGCACCTACTGCATCCTCCAGCTTTATCTTGGAGGGGGCCCCCTGACCGTTTTTTGCAATCTCGAGCGGCTCTGGACGGAGATCGACAGGCTTCTCGCGAAAACCCGGGGTCGTCCCGTCCGCATCGGTACGGGCGAGCTCTCCGACTCATTGGCGCTCGACCATCTTACGGGAGCCTCCGGAGAGCTGGTCGCGTTTTTCCGGCAGCGGCCGCGAGCGATCCTCGAGCTCAAGACCAAGACGGCCGATCTCGAACGCCTGCTGCGGCTCAGGCCGGCCGAGAACGTCGTCGTCTCCTGGTCGCTCAATCCTGACGCCGTCGTTGGCCAGGATGAAGCGGGCGCGCCCCCCGTAGGGGCCAGGCTGGAGGCAGCCGCCGAGGCGACCCGGCGCGGATTCCCGGTCGGGTTTCATTTTGACCCGCTCATCCTTTTTCGGGGGTGGGAGGAAGCATATGGCCGGCTGATCGATTCGCTGTTCCGGTCCGTGCCCGCCCGCCGCATCCGGTGGATCAGCCTGGGCAGTTTGCGGTTTCCTCCGGCGCTCAAGGGCATCATCGAAGCCCGGTTTCCCGAGTCGCGCCTCGTTCACGCCGAGCTCGTCCCCGGGAGGGACGGGAAGCTCCGGTATTTCAAGCCGCTGAGGCTGGAGCTTTACCGGAAGATCGTGGCTCTGATCCGGCACGCCGGGGGGAGGGAAATCCCGCTCTATTTCTGTATGGAGGATTCGGAGGTTTGGGAGAGGGTGTTGAAATGGAGGCCGAGGCGAAAGGCCGATGTCGAACTCAGCCTTTCGCCTCGCTCCGTGGGCTCAAAGTCAGTCCCTTGATTCAGCCCGCTCTGCGGCCCTATTGGCTCTTCTCGGTCTGGACGTCGGTGATGATGCCGATGAGCTCGATCCCGGCTTCCTTGACGAGCTCGAGGACTCCGCCCGGCTCGACGAGCTTGCCGTACTCCACGTCCTGGTCGACCTTCAGGTAGAGCTTCTTCTCGTTCGCGGTGAGGAACGCGTCTTCCAGCAGCTGCTGCAGGTTTTCCATCGTGGCCTTGTCCTGATTGACGTACATCGAGCCGTCCTTTCGGATAGCCAGGACGACCTCGGGTTCATCCGGCATGCTGATGGTATTCAAGGCGGTGGGCAGTCTGACGTCGACGCCTTTCTGAACGAGCGGGGTCACGACCATGAAGATGATGAGGAGAACCAGCAGGACGTCGCAAAGGGGGACGACGTTGGGCTCGGACTTGACCTTTTCTTGGCCGCCGATTGAAAATGCCATATTATGCCTCTCTTCCCGGGCGGGCGCGGAAGCCCGCTCCGGTGCAAAGCCTTAACAACAGGCTCAGGCTTGCTCTTTTCTCATGAAGAAATCGACGATCTGCGAGGTAGTGTTGTCCATCTCGGCCTCGTAAACCTCGATTTTGGAATTCAGGATGTTATAGCACCAGAGAGCGATGATCGCCACGCCGATTCCGAAGGCCGTGGTGACCAGGGCTTCGGCGATTCCCGACGCCACGGCGCCAATGCCGCCCGAGCCGGTCAGGGCCATGCCGCGGAAGGCGTTGATGATGCCCGCGATCGTCCCGAACAGCCCGATGAAAGGGGCGGAAGTGGCGATCGTGGCCAGAGTGCTCAGGCCCCGCTTCAGGTCCTGGGTGAAGATGGTCGACGTCCGCTCGCAGCCGCGCTGGGCGGTCTCGATCTGCTCATCCAGAGTCAGACCGGCCTGCTTGCCTTCCAGGAATTCACGGATACCGGCGGCCGTCACACGGGCCAGGTGGCTGCCCGCATTCTCTTTCTTGCTCGAAAGAGTCAGGGCGTCCTGGAGCTGTCCCTTCTTCAGGTAATCCGCGAGCTTCGGAGCAACAGCCTTCGATTTGCTCCGGGCTCTGCGGAAGACGAGCTGTCTCTCGATGAAGAGATACAGGGAGATGATGGACAGGGCGATGAGGATGAAGCTTACGGCTTTGGCAACCGGACCCATGGCGGCCCACATTTCGATCAGACCGAATTGCATGTTCGATACCTCCTTGTTAGATCTCGAAAACCATTCTGTAGCTTATCTATTTCAACTGAAATCTCACCGTGACGGTGAAGATAACCCCCCGCGGACGGCCGTTGATGATCATCGGCTCATAGACCCACTGCCGGACGGCGTCGATGGCCGCCTGGTCGAGCAAGGGGATCGATCTCAGGACCTTGACGTTCTGGACCCGGCCGTAGATGTCGGTCGTGGCCTCGACGATCACCACGCCCTCGACACGGGCCTGACGGGCGATCTCGGGGTAAGTTGGATCGACTTTCTTGAGGAGCTTGGGCGGTTTGATCTCGCCGATGGCGCGGACGGGCGCTTCGACCTCGCCGACGACGCCGCCCAGGACGCCGCCGACGACGCCGCCCAGGACGCCGCCGACGACGCCGCCCTCAACTCCGCCCTCGACGCCGCCTTCGACGCCGAAATCGGAGATCTGCTCTTCGGCGATCTCTTCGGGTATTTCAACGGGCGCGACGAGCCGGCCGGGCTCGATGTTCTGCTGCTGCTGGACGGGTTTGATCCGCGTCTTGGCCTGGGAAGAAGCGCGTTTTTTGGCGGGCGGCGGCGGGGGAGGCGGGGGCGGGGGAGGCGGGGCGAGGAAGGCGCTGGTGATCTCGACTCTGGGGAGGTCGCTGCTCGTGGATATAAGCGGGATGACGACCAGGGCGGCGATGACGGCGACATGGAGGATGAGGGCGAAGGGGAAGGCGAACGCCCTTTTCACGGTTTGCTTTTCGCCGACAAAAAACGAGTCCTTGAAAAGCTCGGGGATGCCGTTTTTCTGAGGCATTTTTTTGTCGACCATGGTCATGACCTCATTTCCGGATTAAGATTCCAACTCAGTATAAATAAAAAAAAACCTTTTGACAAGTCCCAAACCCGTCATCGCCGGGCTCCTTGCGCGGGCTTGAAAAGTTTTTGCCAGAGAAGCACGATCGGGCAGGATAAATAGACGGTCGAGTACACGCCTTCGATCGTGCCCACGAGCATGAGAAAAGCAAAATCGTTAATGACTTTGCCCCCGAAAAGGAACAGGGCGAGGACGGTCAGGAAGACCGTGCCTGAGGTGATGATCGTCCGGCCGAGCGTCTGGTTGAGGCTCAGGTTCATCAGGTCCTCGAGCGGCATCTTCCGCTGGATCTTCTGGTTCTCCCGGATCCGGTCGAAGATGACGATCGTATCGTTAATGGAGAAACCGACGATCGTCAGCAGCCCGGCGATGATGGGGAGGTTGATTTCGCGGTTGGTGAATGAGTAGATGCTCAGGGCGATCAGGACGTCCTGCAACAGGGTGAAGATCGCCGAGACGCCGTTGGCCAGTTTGAACCGGAGCGCGATGTAGACGAGCATGCCGATCAAGGACCAGATGATCGCCTGGGTAGCCCTCTTCCGCAGGTCTTTTCCGACCTGGGGTCCGACCGTTTCCCGGCTCAGCACGGTCAGCTTGCCAAGATAGGTCTTGTCCTTGAGAAAGGCCAGGACTCCCGGCTCGAGGCCCGCCGCCGAGACCTCCGCAAAGTCGGCGAAAATGCCGCGCGTGTTGCGCTCGGAAATGACCTTCTGGGAGAGTTCTTCGCCCTTTTCAGGAAAGCCCGTCTCGAGAAGGGCCGTCAACGTCTTGAGGTCGATCGTGTTGAGGTCCCTGAAGCCCCGCGCCTGCTCGGCCTGGCCGTCGGCGCCGCGGAGCGCTTCGATGACCTTGTTTCCCATAACCTCGTGGCTCTCCAGGGTCTCGTCCGCTTTGGTGCTGGCGACTTCCATCGTCCGGATCTGGAACTCCCGGCCTTCCTTGCCGGTTTCCTGGATGACGCTGTTGGCCAGGCCGACCGCGGCGAGCTGCTGGCGCACATCGGAGACCGAGACCCGGGTCTTTAACATCACCCTGACGAGCGTGCCCTCGCCGAAATCGACGCCCAGCTTGAGGCCGCGGCCGAAGACGATGTTGAGAAACCCGGCGAGCACGATCAGGCCGGTGGCCGCGAGGGCTATGTATTTGTATTTCAGGAACCGGATGTGGGGAGTCTTGAAGAGTTGCATGTTAAATACTCAGCGCCTTGGCGGTCTTGGGGATGGTCGCATCGAAGATGAGCCGGGATACGAAAACGGCCGTGAACAGGTTAGCCATAAGACCGATGATCAGCGTTATAGCGTAGCCTCTGATCGGGCCCGTTCCGAACTGGAAGAGGAAAATCGCCGATATGATCGTCGTCAGGTTGGAATCGAAGATCGCGGTGAAGGCCCGGCCGAACCCCTGGACGATGGCGTTGCGCACGCCCTTGCCCAAGGCCTGCTCTTCCTTGATCCTCTCGAAGATGAGGACGTTCGCGTCCACGGCCATGCCGATCGACAGGATGATGCCGGCGATGCCCGGGAGCGTCAGGGTGGCATGGAAATAGGCGAGCGCCCCGAACAAAAGGACGATGTTCAGGATCAGGGCCGCCAGGGCGTTCAGCCCGGACAGCCGGTAGAAGAACACCAGGAAGGCCATGATGGCGACGATGGCCACGAGGCCCGCCATGAGCCCCTGGCGCACGGAATCCGACCCCAGGGCGGGTCCGATTGTCCTCTCCTCGAGGTATTGAATGCTCGCGGGCAGGGCCCCGGCCTTGAGGACGACGACCAGGTCGTTGGCCTCTTCCTGCGTGAAGCGGCCGCGGATGATGCCGCTGCCCGATATCCTGTCTTCAACGCGCGGCGCCGAGATGACCCGGCTATCCAGGATGATGGCGATTTCTTTCCCGATGTTTTCCCCGGTGACCTGCTCGAACCGGCGCGAGCCTTCGGGGCTGAGCGAGAAGGCGACCGCCGGGCTGTTCCATTCGTCCTGGGACAGCCTCACGGAGCGCAGGTCCTTACCCGTGACGGCGGCGACTTTATCGACGAGGTAATATCCGCCCGCCGACCGCTTCGGGTCGCCGCGGACGACCTCGGCATCCGCCGGAACGGGCACGCCCTCGCCGCCGAGCAGGGCGGCCTCGGTCTCGGCCGGTCCGGCCTTGACGAGTTTCCATTCGAGGACGGCCGTCACCTTGATCAGGTTTTTCACCCGGTCCGGGTCCTCGATGCCCGGGAGCTCGACCACCAGGCGGTCGGTCCCCTGCCTCTGGATCAGGGGCTCGGCGACACCGAACTCGTCGATCCGGTTCCGGAGCGTCTCGAGCGTCTGGTTAACGGCCTGGTCCCGAAGAAACTGGACGGCCGGCTGCTTCAGGGTGAAGTCCATCCGGTCGCCGACGAAGGCATAATCCCAATCCCGTGTGTACTGGTCGACGAGGTCCTTGGCCTTGCCTTCCTGGTCGAGCGCTAGGCCGGAAAAATAGAAGCGCCCGGGCTTCTCCTTGGCGGCCGTCGTGAACGTGATCGAGTTCCGCTTGAACAGATCTTGGAACCGAGTGATCTCCTGGTCGGTCTCGGCGTTGATGGCGTCCTCGGTCATGACCTGGAGGACCAGGTGGATGCCGCCCTTGAGGTCGAGGCCGAGCTTGATTTTTCGGCTGGGGGGATAGGCAAGGAAAATCGCCAGGGCGGTCACGCCGAGCGTCAGCAGGACCCGCCAACGAAGGGAGGATTTCATCAGACTATCTGACTTCCGGCTGCTGCTGCTGCTTGAGGATGACCGCCACGGAGCTCTTGGTGATATCGATCTTGACGTTGGCCGCGACCTTGAGCTCGATCCGGTCCGGCTGGACCCCCATGATCGTTCCGTAGATGCCGCCCGAGGTGATGATCTGGTCGCCCGGCTTGAGCTGCTCGACCATGTTCTGGTGTTTTTTCTGGCGGTTCTTTTGGGGCATCACGATCAGGAGATAGAAAATCACGAAGACGAGAATGAAGGGGACGAGGGCCGTGATGAAGCTGGCCCCCTGGGGCCGGGCCGCCGGCGCGGCCTGGGCCGACATCATGAAAGCTGCCATTGTCATGTTACGCCTTCCTCGAGTTGTCCGCGGAAAAGATTCTTAAATTCGTGGAACGAATTTGAGGCCATAGATTGCCTCATTTTCCGGAAGATGTCAAGATAATACCACAGATTGTGGACGGTGTTGAGGACGGCGGACGATATCTCGTCCCTCTCATGGAGATGCCTGAGGTAGGCCCGCGAAAAACGGCGGCAGGTCGGGCAGCCGCAGGCCTCGTCGACCGGCCGGAAATCCCGGGCGTATTTCTGGTTCTTGATGACGATTTTGCCGCGGCTGGTGAAGAGCGTCCCGTTGCGCGCGTTCCGCGTCGGCAGCACGCAGTCGAACAGGTCGACGCCCCGCTCGACCGCCTCGAAGATGTCCTCGATATATCCCATGCCCATGAGATACCGGGGCGCGTCCTTGGGGATGAGCGAATCCGCGTTTTCGAGCGTCTCGAAGAGCTCCGCCTTGGGCTCCCCGATCCCCAGACCCCCCAGGGCGTAGCCGTCGAACCCGATCTCGAGAAGCTCTTCCAGGCTCTGCCGGCGCAGATCCCAATAGACGCTCCCCTGGCTGATGCCCCAGAGATGCTGCGGGGTTTCCTTCTGGGCGAACCTGTCACTTGCCCGGCGCGCCCAGAGCGAGGTCGTTCTGACCGCCTCCGCCATCTTCTCCCGGGTCGACGGGTAGGGGAGGAAGTAGTCGAGCGCCATCATGATGTCCGTGCCCAGGGTCTGCTGAATATCGACCACGTCCTCCGGGCTGAGGAAGATCCTCGTCCCGTCGAGATGAGATGAGAACCTCACCCCGGCGTCGGTGACCTTGACGAGCGGCGAGAGGCTGTATATTTGAAATCCGCCGCTGTCGGAGAGGATGGGGCGGCTCCACGATATGAACTTGTGCACCCCTCCGGCCGCGGCAATGGTCTCGAGGCCCGGCCTTAAATATATATGGTAGGCATTGATGAGGATGAGCTGGGCGCCCAGCTCTTCGACTTGTCCATGGAGGAGGGCCTTGACCGTGCCCTGGCTCGCCACCGGCGCGAAGGCCGGCGTCTCGATAGCGCCGTGGGGCGTCAGGATGCGGCCCGTCCTGGCCGACGAGCGGGGGTCGGCGGCGATGACTTCGAACCCTTTGATCATGAGGCAAACCGGAAATAAATGACGTCGCCGTCTTCGACAAGGTAATCTTTTCCTTCGAGCCGGATGCCGCCCTTGTCTTTGGCCGCCTGGAGCGAGCCGTATTCGAGGAGCTTGGGCCAGGAAATGACCTCGGCCCGGATAAAGCCCTTTTCGATGTCCGAGTGGATCGCGCCGGCGGCCTGGCCGGCGGCAGAGCCCCGGGGAATCATCCAGGCGCGCACCTCGTTCTTGCCGACGGTAAAGAAAGAGATGACCCCGAGGAGCCCCGGCAGGGCGCGGTAGAACCTGACGCAGCTCAGCTCCCGGAGGCCGAACTCGGCCAGAAAAACCTTCTTTTCCTCATCCGCGAGCTCGGCGATCTCGGCCTCGACCTTGCCGCAGAAACCGGTGACGGCCGTACCGGGCCCCGCGGGGCCGAAGTTTTTATCCGGGCTCTCCAGGCAGGGGATATCGGTTTCGTCGCAGTTTATCGCGTGAATCAGAGGCTTTTGGCTGAGGAAGGTGAAGCTCCGGACCAGCTTTTCTTCGGCCGGCGAAAAAGTCAGCTCGCGGATGGCACGGCCTCCCTCGAGCCCCTCGCGGAACCTGAGCAGGAGTTCCTTTTCCTTTTCGCCTTCGGGATCCTTGGCCTTCATCAAATCTTTCTCCAGCCGTTCGAGCCTGGCCGTCACCTGGATGAGGTCGGTGAGGACCAGCTCGTCTTCCATATACTTGATATCATCCTGGGGGCGGATTATTCCCCGGGGGTGCGGGATGTTCGGGTCGACGAACCCGCGGACGACGTGGATGAGGGCGCCGGCCTTCCGGAGCGCGCTCAGGTAGACGCTGTTCTTGACCTCTCCGTAGGAGACCCCGGCGAGGTCGACGAGCTCGTAGGCAACGGGGATCTTCTTTTTTTCGGGATAGAGGGCGGCGATCCGGTCCAAACGGTCCTCGGGCGGGTGGCACGTCCGCTGGTTGGCCTCCCGCTTGCCGTCCTCGTAGGCTTTGACCTCGCAGTGGGCGCCGGTCAGCAGGTTGAAGAGAGTCGTTTTGCCCGTCTTGGGGTAACCGAACAGGGTCAGGTTCACGGGTTTAAGTAAACCTATATTAGCGAATTATGTCAAACGGCCCGCGACCCGGCAGGGGCGGATCGCGCTGTCTCTCTTGCGGGGAAAAGGATATTGCGGTATATTGAGCGTTCAACCGACAGGTGAGACATGACCGAGGACTCCAAGAAACGGGACCGAAGCGTCGTACGCGAATACTTTGAGCTCATCGCCGAGACGGCGGTCTTCGTCTTTTTTGTGATGACGTTTGTCGTCCAGGCATTCCAGATTCCCACAGGATCGATGGAGCCGACGCTCCTCGTGGGCGATTTTCTCCTGGTCAACAAGCTGGTCTATTCGCCGCCGGTCATTCCCCTGGAAAAGGTCCTCCTGCCCCGGCGCGACATCCGCCGGCAGGACATCGTCGTCTTCAAGTACCCCAAGGAGCTGAACAAGGACTTCGTCAAACGGGTTATCGGGCTCGAGGGCGAGAAGATCGAAATCAAGGACAAACAGGTCTATGTCAACGACCAGCTGATCGCCGAGGACTACAAGGTCCACAACGATACCCAGGTCTTCACCAAGGACGGGTTCTACCGCTACGACGACACCATCCGGGACAATTTCGGCCCGGTCACGGTCCCGCCCGGTTATTGCTTCGTCATGGGCGACAACCGCGACAACAGCATGGACAGCCGGTACTGGAGCTTCCTTCCGCTGGACAACATCAAGGGCAAGCCGTGGGTCATCTATTTTTCCTACCGCGCCGAACGTGACGCGTACATGAAGAACGACCTGGGGGACAGGCTGAAGAAAGTGATCAGCTTCCTCCCCAAGGCGCGCTGGCGGCGGATGCTCCGGATCATCAACTGAGCGGTCACCCCCCGCATCTCCCTCCGCCGCTTGGATTTTGCCGCCCCGGCATTCGCCCGAGAGCTTTCCTGTTCTCA